>ERZ826016.36-NODE-36-length-160819-cov-19.315892_pt1 | contig 160819 bp, 122 predicted proteins | sample MGYA00519872_ERZ826016 | MGnify/ENA primary metagenome ERZ826016 (study PRJEB31778, sample SAMEA3449218) | human gut metagenome | biome: human gut; feature: human-associated habitat; material: faeces | place: United Kingdom | collected 2010/2012 ... | reverse complement strand
AGGTTCTGCTTCAATCTGTTTTGTTCCAATATATTTTTTCATCTTATTTTACGCTTACCTTTACAGCGTTAGGTCTTATATTATTAAAGTAAATTCCATCCAGCTATAACGTCCGACATTTCAGCCTCTCTTCCGTTCTCCACCTTGCTCATCCCGGCCACGATCCGGATCATCTGCTCACGATCGTTGATGTTGATAGGATCATCAGCAGGGATACCGGCGTAATCGGACACGGCCTTAATGTAAGCGTCCGTATCATTCTCGTTTTCCGGCGCCCAGCGACCGATCATCTTGCGGATCGTGTCCAACTTATAGTTGTTATGGTAGTTACGCAAGATCCGGAACATGGCCCGATAGCCATAAGCCATCGTTTCGAATTGTTTAAATGACTTGTCTGAGCTTGTCTTCTCTCCTTGGAAGACATCGCTATTCTTTCTGATGTTTCCCGGGTTGCATAGACGCAACCCTCTTGGCAGTTTTGTTTCCTTTCTCATAATCATTGTCCTTCTTTGTTTGTGTCTTCCAATGCCTCCTCTATCTCTGGGCGGTTCACCAGCCTCCAAAAGTTCAGCCTTTTGTGTATCCCCTTGTACTCAAAGTAGTTGTTAACGCACGAGCTTATCTCTATCCCGTACACTACGAACAAAAGTCCCACAGACACGATAGGTACGCCCAACGCCGCTCCGAACGATTGCGTGCATAGTCCGGCCAAGGTAACCCAACAGACGTAATCCACAAGTTTGTTCAGCGATCTCCTCCACATGCGGGATATGCGTATTTTCTCTTTTCGCACGACCGCCGCCTTTACCCCAAAGCGGCAATCTACAACGATCAGTACCGCAGCTAGCATTATCCAAGGGAGCATCTTGTCGTAAAACTCAACAAGCGGAGATAGGATAACGGTAGTAGATGCCATCAATACGTTCCTTTCTCCCATGCTTGTCAATTAGATAGATGGGTATAGATAATCTCCAGTTGACCGGCTTCTATATCATTAGCATCCATAAATTTCTCGAAATTTACGCCGTTAAGCTTCTCCAGCACAATCCCGGCATCCTCATCAAGGATCTTCTCGACAAAATCATTGACTTCCTTGTTGTATTCCCCGATGACAGAGGACGCTTCCTTCAATTCCTCTCCAGACATGGTGGGTTTATTACCGCTATTAACGGCATCGTTATGTTCACGAACCTTTTTCATCAGGTCGTCAAATCCCTCCGGCTTAATCCTCTCAATGGCATCTTTAACATCGGCCTCATATGTCTCCGACACTGGGCGCAATTTTCTGAGGTTGTTTAATACGGCCATCTTTGAGGGTGACAGCATCCCTGTCAGTTTGCATGTGTTCAATACTTTGTACAATTCAATCGCTTCTTTCTTTTTCATGATCTATGTTTTTTATGTTATAATCCAACTTGTAAGCCCGGCCGCATCAAAATGACACGGCCGGGAAAATCAATTAATCCATCACCACCGATACTTGGTTCTCGATTGCGTCGATGTATTTAAGGACTTCTCCTCCGATTTGCAAAGCATTAAAATCCCCCGCACTAACATCGACATTGATTCCGGTTCTACGTCCATAATTAAAACTTCCGATATAACCGGCTTGCTTGTTATAAACTTGCCCGTTTGCCTCGGACACCTTGTTCTCGCTGGTGATCGTGACACGGCTTTCCTTGATGTCAATGATATCTCCGGTACCATCTATCAGCTTCGTTACGCTCTCTGTCCTTACTTCTTTGATTGTCATAATCTTTAGTTTTTAAAATGTTTATTCATAAAAAAATGTTACAACTATATGCGTTCCTTGTGAGTTATACATTCTATTCTGGTCAAAATAAAAAGACTCCGTATCACCGACATGATATACAGATAACATAGGAGGTCTTTCTGTAGGCTTAAAAGCAGATGTTACGTTTATAGTCTCCAATATTGAATTATCAGCGTTGCTTACTTTCTCATATCTTAGTCTAACAAGCCTTCTGTTATCAGCGCTTATACCACCTAGACCTGTGTATGTACCGTTGACATGATTTTCATTTATGACATCGGTTAAACGGAAAGCATGCGCAAAGTTTTCTATATACACATCGGCTATATATGCCGGAGAAGCATCTGCGACAGTAATAGATAACTCCCCGAATACAGGCAATACCCCAAGCATATTAAAATCAACCGTTGGCGTGCCTATACCAGCGGCAGTACCTAAAGCCATTTTAATAGTATATTTTTTAGTATATGTACTTGTAGTGTTTATCATCAACGGAATTTTTCCCATACTCATAAGCGAATTACGGGTTATTGCCTTGACTTCCGATCTAGAATATACCGAGTTGCCATCGTATACAAAAAGTTGGCACCCATTTACCCCGCTAATCTTAGACCAATCGTAATCTCCAAGATTGGCTTTGAGTTCTATATCTGTGTTTATAGGCAACGTACCGTGCCGTACAAACGTCTTTTTTATATTTGGCATTATTGGTACTGAAGCGTCGGTATTGTGCCCCCTGAAGCCCCCAAGACTAAAAATATATTTATTAGAGGAATCTCTTTTTAGCTCAAAGCGTACAGGCTTAGATGGGCTATCAACCAATTTCCACTGGCCCGGGGAATTATTGCACCATATATTCCAATACGGGTAAGAAGAAGGTAAACCTTCAGAATCAATAATATTTCTTCCATGGACTTGCGTGTAGCCATTTTCTACTATCTCAAAAGCATACCCGCCTTTACCACCAGATTTTGCCTTGGCACATAATGTACCAAGATCAGTGCTTGGGCAATTTAATGCATTCCGCACCAACATTATTGATATATCATTAGACGGTAGACTAGCCATTCCAAAGCCCTCCCCACATGATAATATCGCCAGTGACGATAAGTAGATAATCAACACATAGATCTGACTCAACACTAACATTACCTTCTATTATTATAGCTTTGTTAATAAACTCATTCGAGATCTCACTTAAAGGGATGTTGCTTTTTACCCCCCCATATCCATATAAACCTCTATATACCAGAGATTTACATTCCAAATTTCCTTTAATTATCAATATTCTATCTTCCATGTATTTAATATTTAATATTACGGTTCTGCCACATCCTCTATAGGTATATAGCTAGTCTTCAAATTGGCTAAATTGGCCTGTCCTGCGATCCAATAGGTATATCCACTCGCATACGTGATCGATTGCTCGAATGGGCCGACCGTTACCTTTTGCTTGCCCGGGACCGTTATGGCGTTCGGGTAATTATAAGTCGCTACCGTCTCACCAGATGACTCAGGGTCTGCCGTGCCCTTAGTTCTTACGAATATCGCCCTCACATTAGTGAGCGTAACCTGCCCTGAGCCCGTATTATCAACCGTGATCGTAAAGCTGACCTTATTTCTTGCCGAGCTTGTCCAGTTACCGATGCAATAAATCTGGACAATCGTACCAGTTCCCTTGATATTTATTTTCAGCGGTGGTAACGGAAAACAAATAAACTTGCTAGCCGGTATACTTCCCCCAGTGCTAAATGATGCTTTAGATAAAAAAGTGTAAACTGTCCATACTCCAACGTGCGATTGCGTTATGCCAGATATTACAGTTGATACGCTACCAGTTCCCATCTTATTGGAACTTGTTCCTATCATATACGTAGTGCTGTTCTTGTATAACACAACACCTATATAATAGTCTGATAGCGGAGTCCCGGATATCACAAGGTCTGATAGTGTTAGGTTATCAGGATCTCCGGAAGGTACAGCCAAATCAAAATCTATCTGTATGGTGCTATTTACAGAAATGTAGTAGTCTTCCTGTCCAGATGTTCCTACCGGAATAATAGCGTCATGGTAATATCCCCTGAAATCGCCGAGCCTGAAGGGCTCAACGGATCCGCCTCTTGGTGGGGCATAGTCCCATTTGTCCAGTTGATTAACCAACTGATAAAGAAAAGAACCAGTGTTACCTATCGCGCCGGGGGACGTATATATAGGGAAAGACAAACCGCACTTCCCATCATTGGCTTTCCACCAATATGTTATTCCATCAATGTTATCTGCCGTATATCTTACCGGCTTTTTCTTAGACCACTTATTTATCTTAGCGGCCGCTGCTGCCACACCTCCACATAGTGTGCCTACATCCGTACTTGGATAGCTCAATATATTGCGGACATGCATTACGCTTAAATCCGTTGTAGGTAACAAATATCTTGCCATTTTACGCCGCTTTTAAATTGTTCAACTCCTTTCTTAACGATCTCACCTCTTCCTCAAGGTCCGCTATACGCTTGTCCTTGTCGGTCATCCATGACTTTGTAGATCCTATCCACTTATTAGTATCATCCATAAACGGAAGGAATGTCTGGATGGACTTGATCGACAACAGGCATCCAGTCTTCCCATAGTCATACCCATACCAATCATTATTAACGCCAGTACCTTTACCCGTAACCATTATAGGTAATATCCCGAGCATCTGCTGAGCGGACAGCCCGACTTGCCTTACCTTATCCTTATCGTCATTCATGAAATAATAAAATAATTTCACGGGTATCAGCGAATGGAGATCTATGTTAAAATCGCTCAGATATGTTTTTCTTCTCATGTCTGAGTTGCTTATCCAGCTACCACCATTGGCGGTAGCGTTACCACTATCGGCGAAGCTGAACCCCTTGGCCCAGTTTGTCCCGGATTGGGTGATGGATATAGTCATAGTATTCCCGCCATGATTCCAGTTGCAATAATATCCTCCATACGTAGACCTAAAGGCCAGCTGTACCCCATTGGACGTGAATCCGCCATTAAGATATCCAGAGAATGAAGGCCCGGCCGGGCCTTGCGGCCCAGTTGCCCCGGTAGCACCTTTAGGCCCTTGTGGCCCTGTAGCCCCGGTGGCTCCTTTCGCCCCCGTATCCCCTTTAGGCCCCCGGATGTTCCTCGTGGTTGGAGTAGTCGTTGACGTGCTGTTAGTCCAACTAAGGTTTCCGTTTGTATCAACGGATGGATACCAGTATTTAAACGGGGATGGAGCGTTGCCGGTGGAATATGCCACGACATCGCCACTCATACGCAGGCTTCCGGTTCCTTTCATGTCACCAGACGCTTGCATATAGAATTGTGCGTCGACTCCGTTAGCTGTCCGATCCTTATCGAACATAAAGAACCCGAAATAACTACTCGTATCTGTGCCCTGAAAAGCTCCTAAGTTGAATACCCTGCCAGTATATGATTTCCATCGATATAACGGAAAATAAGTGGATGTTGAGTTATTAGTGGAATCTACCATTATAGCCCCATCTGTTTTGCCGTTTATCCAACTCCCGTTTATCCCGGACAAGAAAAGCTTTCTCCATCTAGCCGAACTTATACCTAGATCATAAGTGTTATTCGTACTAGGATATATGTGTCTACCAACGATATTCGTTCTTATGTTAAAACTACTATTATTCCAATATCCTATTTCCGATCCTACCGCGTCTCCAGCTCCGGTTCCAGCATAAAAACTATAGCCTGATGTACCTCTATAGCCGAATAGTATAAGATGAGCATCATAGGCGTTTATATTAAGCTGGCCTGAGTCTAATGAGTTTATTATGTATTTTCCACCTTTGTTTATTAGAAAAACGCTATTAGTCGAATTGATATTACCAACGTTGTTCAAATCACCGGAAATGTCTGCCGTACCATTAAAGGATTTACCCCAAATGGTTCTGGCTGTTTGGAGCTTTGTGGCGGTACTAGCGTTACCGATTAATGATCCATTAAAACTAGTCGCTGTTATTTTGGAATCTTTACCATAATCCCCATTGTTACTATAACTTGACAGCGCTATAGGCTGTACATAATATTCATGACCAGCGGTAGTACTTCCAGCATTAGTTCTAGCATAGTAAATATTTATACTTTTTATTCCAGCACTGGAATATATTCTATAAGTAGCGGTTCCACCTCTTAGCCAAAATACAATGATATTTTTATCATTTCCCGGAACTTCTACTTTTTTCAATAAATTGGCATATGGTTGTAGATTGCATAATGTAACAAAAAAGTTCGCATTGCCATCCCAAGGGCCTATTCTACCAACACCTATATAATTTATACTACTAGTTTTATTACTATGGTTGCCAGACCAATTCGGATTTGATGTTGAACCTAACGATTTACCTACACCTATTGTATATGGGATTCCATTGGTAATGGCTGCAACTTCCAATACTACAGGATAGAATGTGTTATAATCATTTGTTACCGTTATCTCTCTATACCTAGCAGAACTAGACGCAAACCAATCAGAGGTAGTATTATATAAATTACTCCTATGATACCCATCCAACATATCAGCGTTAAGGTTATTGCATAACGTGGTAGAAACCACATCAATAGGTTTAGTTCCCGTGGCAACTCTGGATACATAGCGACCTGTGTTGTACAAAAACATATTTGGGTCGCTGCCTTCTAAAATATTTTCCTTGCTTATAGCGAACCCATATCCAGCCATAAACAAATCATAATACTCGTGTCTTAACACAACGTTTTGTGTTGCGTCTTGTGAGGCGGTAAATTTTATACCTGCGGCCTTGCTTTTGTCATTACTAACAGTTGATTTAAGGATCAACAGACTGTTTATCGTATCAGAAGCTATAGTTAACGCTCCGCTCATGGTATCCCCTGCTTTCTTCACGTACTTACTGTCGAGCGTAGCGGCGTAATTCGCCGTGGTCAACGCCGTCAAATCCTTGGTAAACGTTATTATCTTCTTGTCAGAGCTGAGCGTGGCGTTTGTAAGCACATTGCCGCTTCCGTTAACCGATATGCCCCCGATGGTACCGGTTCCAGAGACTGATATAGTTCCATCAGACGATACCGATATGCCAGACCCGATCTTCACCGCCCCAAGTGAGTTTGTCCCTGCTATGGGAAGGACTATGTCTCCGGAACCCGTGGCATAAGCGACAACATCGCCACTAGCCTTTGCATTGCCTTCAAAAAAAGAGTCTTTCGCTTTCACCCTAAATTCTTTTATGGCCTCGGCACTCATCCCGCTTATATTGACACCGTACAATTGATTACTACCGCCTTTGCCATATTGGAACCATAATATTTTATTTGAGGCTTCAACTAATCTAAAAGAAGAATCGTAATCTGTGTTATATGCTCTGATATAATTATATTCAGATTTTCCGTCCGCTTCTGCTTGCAAGTGAATTAAATCTTGCAACCCTTTTATATCTAATTTTGCTTGTGGGGTACTAGTGCCTATACCAACGTTACCATTAGACATAATTTTCATTCTTTCATTTAGACTAGTAGATGTTCTAAATGTAATGCTGTAACCAGATAAGTAAGTATTAGCGGTTTTTTGTGCGTTACCCGTGCCAATAACTAATTCATTGTATGAGTTAGTATAAAATATTGGCATATCACTCCCATCTGTGTTTTTGGCATATATATTTCTTGCGTTATTCATATATATATTACCGGACATAGTTATATTCCCTACCCCGGTCATATTACCAGATACGTTCTGTGTCCCGTTGAAGTTTTGGCCCCAAATCGTTCTAGTGGTTTGAAGTTTGGTAGCGGAAGAAACGTTGCTATCAGTGAAAGCGAACTCCCGCCACGCCGTAAACGCACCTGCGGCATACGTATTTGATCCTCTAGCGAACCATCTATTAGCAACATATGTACCATATATTTGCATCGGACGGCCATTTAATCCGGATGAATATAATAGCATTCCATCTTGATCATAAGGTAAATTAGAGCTAGCGGTTTCGCTGCCTTTAGTATTTATAATCGTAATACCAGCGCCTAACGCATTATTGTTAAAATCTGTATTTAAATCTATTGTATTAGTTTTAGCGTCTCTAAACAAAAAATTAGAGGCATGCTTACCATCTAATAGATCAGCGTCCAATCCCGATCCAGCCCCGTCATTATCCTTATGCCAGAACGTGAGTCCCTTGGTAAAGGCTATAATCTTATTATCGTTCGTCAACTCGACATCCGTAAGGGCGTTCCCGCCTCCTGTTTTCGTTATGCCGGACACGCTACCACCGATATCACCCGCCACGCTCAGCGTTCCATCCGTAGCTATATTAAGACCGCTCCCAACCTTGACCATGCCTAACGCCCCGGTACCGGCTATAGGGCTTACTATATCATAATTACCGGTTGCGTAGGCAACCACATCACCGGTCGCCAAGACGTTATCATTGGCGTCCACCTTGACATAATGGCTAGCGTCCTTATAATTGAGATATAGGTTGGACAGCACGGCGTTCGTGCCTGTCATCCCGTTAATCGAGTTCCCGCCCGAGAAACGGACCCATTGCGCCGATTTATCCTTGGCCACGTCAAACGTCTTGTCGCTGTTAAGGTGTATAAGGCCGTTGATGCTCGGCACGCCTGTCATCGCTCCGGTAGCTATCCCGTTGGAGTTGAGTTTCTGCCCCCACCATGTGGCGGCGTATAGCTTGTCTCCTTCCAGCACGGTGCCCTTGGCGTTACCGAATTTCACGGCGAACTGGTTCTGCGTGTCCTCCGTGTCAGGTTGGTTCAATAATTGCAAGCCCGCTCCAGCGTAATAGATCTTACCCTTGCCGCCGATCATACCCTCATTGATACGCAAGGTACCATCTTTGTCTATGACAAGCGCGCTATCACCACCGGACGGAAGCTTTATCGCTCCCAATACCCCGTTGCCGGCGATGGGGAGGACGATGTCGCCGGAACCTGTAGCGTAAGCGACAACGTCCCCTACCGATTTGGCGGGGTAGTCCGTTAGGATGTACCACTTATCCTCCGGGAGGGGGTTGCCGTCGCTGTCCTTGTCAACAAGTTTCCAATATAAAGGGGCTTTATTTCCGTTTCCCTCTCCGCTTATCTTTCTGATTTTACCATCCCTGCATAAGACGAATAAAGAAGGATCTTCCTCGTAATCGTTAAGGTAAAGCTCGCCTCTCGTTATACCGGACAGGTGCCATTCCTCCGTTCCGTCATCCACGGCTTTTGGAGGAGGAGCCGCTTGCAGCTTACCGTTCTCATTTACGGTATCAGATCCATACCATATATGTTTGGTTAATTTTTTCTTGCTCATAAAGAATCCAAATTTGACTGATTAACAAACGCTCCAACGGAATCATCATACACCAAGACCTGACCATCCTTGGCGTTATCGACATTAACGCTTATCGTTCCTGTCACCCATGACCCATCATCCTGCTCCGTGAACCCATTATAAGATACGTTCTCGGCATTCTCTATATTCATCGTGTAATTAAACAGCGGATATCTCTCAGCTATCACCTGTCTCTCGGGCACGCTAGACTCGCTACGGACATACCTAACGCCGTTTATTCTCACGTCCGAAAGGCAAAATATGTTATTGATCAATCGGGCCATCTCGAAAGGTACACCCTCGTTATCCCCTATCGTGAGCGTGTCCACCTGATACGGAACGGCGTAAAGCTCTACGATCTCTTGTCCCTGTGTCCTGAATTGCTCGTTGCTAACGTTTAATGAATGCCCATCCGACTTGAATCCCCCCTCTATCCACAGGCTGAATACCCTTTGGGAACTACCGACCTTGAACACGGCCCCGAACGATGTTATATTATCTCGGTTTGTATATGACATCTTAACCATATCCGATAGCTCGTCTTGGCCGCAGAAACGGAATGGTACGCTGCTTGAATGATCGCCGCTTCCGGTAATTGTCGCACGATACACACTATTGCCGGGCGGGATGATAAACTCAAGCAGCTTGTTAGAGTCATTGATATCATGCGACACAGGAGATAACGTAGATATCACGCCAGAACATAGGTTTTGCAGTTTCATTGACAAAGTGGTGGAAGGGGATACTACGCATTGCACGGTTATATTCTCGGCATCAGAGAAGCGTTGTATATACTCACGCTCCATCTCGATGCCGTTATAGCCCACGTCAAAAAGCAATGGTGATATCTTGCTCACGTTTATCATACGCCTATAAACGCCAAAAGAGCCATACCCCGCAGGATACGACTCCCGCCGGGTATGGCTCTCAGGCTCTAATTTCTTTTTTTGTTATGTCCTACAAATATAGGGGATAAGGATCAATTGTCAAAACAAATTCATGTAATTTTAGACAATATCAGCGAATAGGTTGTAGTTTGGGGTTTACCAATCTTCTCCGTTATCTCGCTAACCCAGCCCTCGTACGATCTCCCGGCGTACGAGAATGATAATTTGCCCCTGTAATTCCCCGGGAACGGGGATAACCCCGGGGTCTCCAAGGACACCTTATCAATCCTAATCCTCCGGTCGTTAACCGGCAGGGATATAGGGAGGGTCTCCGATACGCCTCCTATCGATATCGAGGAGTTTCCGTCCGAGGCCGTGAAAGACATGTAATCCGTGCATATCCCGAGCCTTTCCTTATTGACGAGAAGCATATTTCTCGGCGAGTAGGAGGCGTTAAAGATAGTGTCGGGGAACAATACTCCCGTCACGGCATATATAGCTCCCCCATTCTCTTCTCTTACCAGAACTAACCTATCCCCATCTTTCCTAGTGTGGACAATAAATATGTCATTGTCGGAATCCGTATCCTTCGATTCCTCGTCACGCTCTTTAGCGAGGAACTCCAATCCGTAGCAATCTGCCCTGTACGGGCTTATCAATGACAATATGTTGTCCTTTATGTCCAATCCCGTGCTGAAACTGCTCTTGAAGTGAAACTCGTCACGCCCGTTTATCTCATCATAGTCCTGCTTATCGAATCCAATTTCAACCCCAGAGTATATCAACGACTCATCCACGGATAGCTCCATATTGCTCACGTGATCCAATTCTTTCGTCTCATTGACGAAGAAATCATTCATATGTCGGAAACGCACGCTATTATCAAGTATCTCGTAATCATACCCCATCAACGCCTTGGCGAAATCACAGAACTTGGAGAAGGACGTATGGACCTTCGCGTCCTTTATTCCTCTCACGCTCTCAGCGGCCATCATCCAAGGTATGGGCATGGAACCGGAGACGATATCGCCGGACAATGACACGCCCATCCTTGACAATAACGAGGATAGCAGTTTTTTAGGGGAGAAAGCGTCTATTTCTACCGGTTTATTTCGACCTATATAAGATACAGATATCTCTTTTACATCCTTAATTGTCAAATGAATATCAGTGCTATGACCTCCCGCCGAGTTGAAATAAACGGCAAATCTATCATCCGGATTTAATGATATGTCAAATGTCTTATCTATATTTATATATGTATCCGATAATGGTATGTAAGTCCTTTCTTCTCGTAAAATATCCCCTCCCTTGTTTAGTATAACAAAAAACAAAGCCAATACGATCTCCTCACTTGTCTTACCAGCTTTGATACTGAAGGAAATTCTTATTTTTATAGGATGTGGCGTAATCCCTTTTATCATATAATTGTCGCCAGTAGCCTCATGGATACTCAATATTTGATCTGACACATCTATTATGTTCTTTACGGCAAAATTTGTATCTATATAAGTTATTGGCAATAGCGTATATATGTCTTTTGTATTTATGATAACCTCATATACGTCATCTTGCGTTTGATCCACATTTGGATTTATGGACCATTTCGTATTGTTGTTAAGATAGATCCTGTCATAATACAATGTATCCTCCTTTAGCTCCGACACCGGGATATCGTATACCTGCGACTTGTTGGCGTTGATGATAGACGCTACGCTATCGTCAATGGCGTTTATGGATATCGTATACCCATCGCTATGGTACGTGGAGAAATCGAGCTTGCAACGAAACTTCTCGTTATATCCCCAGCTATCGTTCAACACCCCAATTACCAATATGGCCGAGGCTTTAGTATAATTGGACAGATACTCGGCCTCCAGAAGGTCGTATGCCCCCTTCACGAACTCGAACTTGTTCGAGAAGGAGCGAACGACACCGCCAAGATCCTTCCTTTTCGCCGATATCTCCACGTCCTCCCAGTTCTTGAGGTGCTCGGTCACGTCGTACCTCTTCCCTCCTATCAATAATACAGCTTTTATCATACGCGTATAAATAATAAGAGCCGCCCGGGGACAAATACGTCTCCGGTACGGCTCTCTGGCTCTTCGCAAATATACCCATAATAATCCAACGTCCAATATCCTCACCTTGAAAAACGAAGAATAATTCAATATTTATTATGAGAGAGACAAGCAGGTAATGAATAAGGTCCGGAGGCAATCCCCCTCCACCCTTATTATCCAGAGTCAATCATCATGGAGGCTATCCAGTCGCTTTATATTACTTTCCATATAGGCCTCCTTTCAATGGTATCATCGTGGCCTTAGCTGGGAGCTTTGCTCCTTTCAACTCTCTTATATCACGTTTTATCTTTAGCACCTCGTCAAACAACATGTTAAAACTTCCGCTAAGATTAACAATCTCACTCCTATAAAAATCAAGCAGTTTGAAGATGGTCTCTTTATCTGTAATCTCATTCTCTTTCATATTCAATCAATCTTTTAATATTTCACAATTATTTTCAAGTCACAATAGGTTAAAGTCTTGGCCGTACGCCTTTATATCGTACCTCAATAATTCGTAAAGTCACATTCAAATCTGATTAAGCAATTCCTAACAATCGAATAAGCTCCATGAACTTTTCCTCATAGTATAACGGCTGTGTCTCCTTTTGGTTATTCGGATTGATAGAGTTCTCACCATATTTAAGACCATCCCCTACAATCGTCTTGAATTTCTTTAATCCTTTGTTCGAAGAAGGACGCTCCTTCTCCTTCATCATGTCATGTTCTATCATCTTGAGATTGAAATCACGTGCGCTAATAGATAAGCCAAGTCTTTTCAACAACGTTGACGCTGATAGAAGGATGCCTAAACTCTTGACATAATCCGGAGTCGGAAGACCTAGAGGTTCCGCAACCTGCTCGAACAATCTCAATTTAGAAGCGTCATTCAAATTCAAGCTTTTGCTTATCCCTTCTACCCACATGATAGACGCTTTTACCTTCGAGGTCAATCCTGCCGATTTCTTCCTTGCCGGAGGAAGTGAAGAAGCAGCCTTATGAAACACTTGCCGGTAAACTTCGAAGACGGGACGGACTTTCTTAACTATAAAATACTCGAGACAGGAAACGGTCAAAAGATAGTCAACTCTATCCGCTCCTATAAATTTCCCATCAGAAGACCGCTCCGCTTTTCGGCGGACCGGCTGATAATCTTCTTTTTCAATAAAATCACGGACTAAAGCCTTAACTGCACTATCCCTTCTTTCATAAATAAGAGGCCATACATCATCCAAGTTAACAGGAAACTCATTTTCAGATTGGGATAACTTCAATATCGCCTTAAAATAGCGTTTGATCTCATTCTCGTTACTCTCTTTGTTTAATGATAAATCTTTCATACCTTTGTTTTAATTTTGTTTGAATTACTAATTATATCCCCGTTAGCGGCTCAGTCACTTCCGCTTTCGGGGATTTACTTTGACTGATTGTAGCGGTCGGGGAATCGAACCCCGACAAGGCCATTCTTCTAATCCCTTAACCGCCTACTTCCGATCCTCTCCCCGTCGTTCGAGTTATCCCGCAAGCCTTACGCAAGTCATGTCGCTTATCACGCTCATGAACCTATCGTAGGTCTTTTTATTCCATTCCTTGTGATCCGGCATCCAGTCATTGAATATCTCCATGTAGACCACCTCGTGAAGTCTGTCCTGTACGGTGACGCATAAACCGCCCGTCTCCGGCATAACGCCTACGTTTATATGTACCGGTTTCCTTCCGATCATACACTCCAACGCAATCCTTTGTACGTTCTTCAATACTTCTATCGTTTCCATAAATTTTATCTTTTATCCAAGACCAAATAATGATCTCCAAGACATTTAACCCACTGTATTCTATATCTCTTAGATTTACACCCAAATTCTATGTCTTTAATCACTGATAGGATATCAAAAGGGCTTTCTTTATAATATTTACCAAGTATTGCAAGAACATGATAGCTCTCACTCGGAGTAAAGTGCATTGAACTCCTATACCTTTTAGCTGTATCATAGAGTCTTTTCGAAAAAGATTCTACTGTTTCAAACTCTTCTAGTCTGTAATTAAATAAATCCGTTGCTTTCATATTTCACCCTCCTTATATTAATTAATCACCCGAATAAACCCTGTTAGCATAAAGGCTAGCCATACCGACATGAGTAAGTCTTACATTATGGGATCTCTCCGCAAGTTCCTTAGCAAACGCCGCACGTTTTTCCGCAAGCTGCACCATCGCTTTCGCCGATCCCCAAGCTTGTTTAAGGCACGAGCCGAATGTACGTCCGTATATTTTGTACTCTCTATAGATCTTATGCGCTTCCTTCATGATTTCGCTCTTGTTGTATTTCTGTGTTGCCATTGTACTGTTGTTTTATTTTGATGATGCAAATATATAGCACGGATACTAAATAAATAAGGATTTATTTAGTATTCATGCTATATTTAACTGTTTTTATATAGCATCCATGCTATATTGACATTTGTTTAAAATAAATTTAGTATTCACAAATAATTTTACTGCTTTTATTTCGTACATACACTAAATTATATATATTTGCATCAAAAAATAAATTATAAAGCATTATGGCTAATACAGAACTAAGGATTAAAGAGCTTTGTAAAGAGAAAGGTATTACACAGGCTCAACTAGCAGACAAATTAGGAATTCAAGCGGTATCATTTTCTCAAGCGGTATCTCGAAACAAATTCAACATGGACAGATTATCTGATATTGCCGACATTTTAGGAGTTGAAATACCGGATCTTTTCGATTCTTGCAAAAGCGGGATGGTTAAATGTCCTAACTGCGGTCATCCATTGAAGATAAAGGTGGAATGATGTTATCTTCAATGATCTCAAAATAAAAATCATGAAAGCTTGTTTTCTGCATATAATACATTACCTTTGCGACACAATATAATACATAAGTAATATGGAAGCAGTAATAAGAAAGCAAACATCGTTCCGTTTACGTGAGGACTTGTTGCAAGTCTTGCAGGAACAAGCCAAGAAAGCGAACAGGAGTTTGAATAATTTTGTAGAGAGCACCTTGATGGACGCTGTATACTCCGAGCCAAACGAGAAAACGATAGCGGCTATAAGGGAAGCACGTACGACCAAGAATAAAGAAACGTTCGACAGCGTGGATAGCTTGATGGAGGAATTAATGAAGTGAAAAAGAAATTACACCCAACAAGCCAGTTTAAGAAAGATTTCAAACGTATTCAGAAATTCCCAAAAAAAATCGCAGCTTTTGAATATATCGCAAATCTACTTATAAATGACCATCCGATTCCACAAGAATACAAACCTCACATGTTGAAAGGTGAGTATAAAGGGTGTATGGAATGCCATATAGAAGGGGATTTTCTTCTTATTTGGATTGACGGAGAAATAATCGACTTGCTTAGAATTGGTAGTCATTCCGAGTTGTTCGAAAAAAAAAGATGATTTCACGCCATCAAAAAGGATACATACTTACCTTGTCATCTAATATATGCTTCAAGTTACGCATGAGACATACAGCGTCAGCAAGGAAGTACTCAATTTCATAAACATGTTATCAAACATATTATTTTAATCCTTTAAAATTTCACTTATTAATATAAATATTTACTTTCGCATTGATTTATTAATTACAAAAACACACATGAAAACATTTTATTTGATATTTGGTATTCTATTTTTGAGTTCATGCAATGATAAATATACATATGTAGAAACCGTTAAAGAAAAAAGCTTCGATGGTGAATATTCTATTGAAAAAAAAGAAGAAATTTTTTCAGCCGCAAATGACTCTATCGCTTTTATTGAAGCTTATAAAAAGTTTTGTATTAGCATTGAAGTTGCTAATAAAATGAAAGAAAAGATAGGAAACAATCTATACTCAACCCCTATGAATTTTACCTTATATGATAAAAATGGGAATAAAATAGAAAATATAATTAGTAACAAAACACTGTTAGACATTAAAAACTCAATTAATAAAATTTCAGATAAAGATAACAATAGAGGAATATACTCTGAGTCTGAATCTTCAAATATTAATCTTATAGACTCTATACAAATAAAGGAACTTTCTCCTAATTTTATTTTTGAAAAAGACAAATTTGATCCTAATGGTAAAACTTGGATAAAACATAAAGATAATCAAAAATATATAAACAAAAATGATATAGGTTGTTATTTTATGTCCATAAATAACAATGTATTGAATTTTAGGTTTTTTATTCAATATTTGGCAGATGATTGGCTTTTCGTTCAAAAGTATCAATTTTCCATAGATGGTAATGCTTATGAGTTTGTTCCAAATCAAGTTGAACGAGATAATGGAGACGGTAAAATTTGGGAGTGGAGCGATGATTCTATAAATACTAAGAATAAGTTTGCTTTAATAAAAGCATTAGCTTATTCAAAAGAAGCTGAAATTAAGATTATAGGCCGCAATTATTATGAAATAAAAAAAATAACACAAAAACAAATTAATGCTATTAAAGAAACGTATCAATTATATTTAGCAATGGGTGGTATAATTAAATAACATAGATAGAGACAAGTAAAAGAACTTACTATCCCCTCCATCCAAAAGGCTCTGGAGGGGATTTTATGAGATTGCCACATTTGTTGGCTAAGCAGTGTTTTTAAACAGACCTATAGCCTAATAAAAAAGCCATACATTACTAACAATCAAATATTTACCATTATATTTAATATTTGTTAGTTTTTTTAGCTAAAAAAATTTTGTTTGTTATCCAGTTTATCTCATCTTTGTGTCGAAAACAACAAAGATGAATGAATATGGGCACAGTCAAAAACAGTAAGGACATGCGGCCCAAAGATGTTAATAGCAAAATTGTGACCGCAGCTTCAGAAAAGAAGGATACCCAAGTAAAGTTCAGATCCCTTACGTCTAAAGAGTTACTTGATAGAAGAATTGACATTTATCCTTATATGATTTGAAATGAGTTTTTATTACCCTTATAGGTTTGTCCAGAATTTCGAAGGAAAGTCTGGACATCTTTTATCTAAAAGACTATATTCATTTAAATCTACCAAATCTAATCTTACTTATTGGGTCTGGGTGGAATTATATGATTATAATGTTTATGCTATAAAATTCCATTTAAAAAATCATAGACACAGTAAAAGAAAGTATAATATACTATCTAGCACATTTGAGCCTAGAACGATAATACATACATGTATAAACATAATGCTTGACATATACCATCAAGATGATCATGCATCCTTTGGATTTATAGGCTCTAATTTGGACGAAGAGGGAATTGATAATACCAAAAGATTCCGTTTTTATAGCAAGATTATGGCAACCAATTTTTCTGATAAATATTTTCTACATACAGAACTAAAAGATAAAAGCGCATACTTAATGGTTAATAAAATCGAATTAGAGAACAATCCTAATTTGATAAATGACATCCAACATGCTTTTACAAAACAATATGCATATTTCGACTAAACATATCCCCCTTGCTGTCTCACGACATGAGGGAGGACTATGAAAACTAAACCAAATCATGTCTATTATGTTTTTAACAAGCCTCCTTATTACCTAAGAACTTGTTCACGAAGTAAACTTGGCCTTTGCCTGTTACTTTTATGACAATCGTCTCTAATAAGGTTCCATCCATCTTATTTATAATAGTGCTCTTTACTTCGAATAAACCCAGATCCATGGATTTTTTGGTAGGTTGATTGAAATATTCTTCTTCCTCATGCAGATAATTATTCTTTCGCATCCACGCTAATAGACGCTCCGCATCAATATTGACACCGTTATGCTGTAATATCTTTGCTAGCTCCGGGATCAAACATGAGCGTTGGGATCTGGATATAGCGTCCGCAAACAAAACCTTGGGAACGTCAGACTCAATCTTTCGTTCAGCCTCAATACGTTTAATCTTTTCCTTTTTCAGTTCCGTCGCTAGATGAATCAATAAGTCTAAATAGTTCAAATCCATATTTTAATTTTTAGTTGTTTAAAATCTTCTATACCGCTTGGTTAAATACCGCTGGATTATTCTTTTTATTATAAAGCTTCCGTAGATAGTTGATAAGCGGATCGTATGAGGTAATGAATCCCTCGTTTATCAGATCGGCTACCTTCTTCTCCAGTTGCCACAGTTCACGTTGCTTGCTTTCGTCACCGTGCTTGTTTCTCAATAATCTCTCGTGGTCGTTGAAGATTATCCAGTTTAAAGCCTCTCCTATTTTTCTCATGGCTTTTGGCATGAAATCATTCGGAACGATCTTCATGACAGCGGAGGACAATTCCCTGTAAGCATCACCGGCTTCGTTACGGTAACGGATCATCTCATCATGTACGAATTTTATGACATCGTATTTAAATTCTGGATTAATCCACATCGCAAAATCTATAAACAGCATCGGATGCATCCATGTACCACCTTTTTTGCCTCTAGTTTTTAAATACACCATTTTTGGGGTATTTAGTTTTTCCCGTTCAATTATTGTATTAATGAACTCATTGGTTTTATGAGAAGCGAAAAAATTATCCATTTTTCTTTCGCTGCACGATTGATTATTCCATTGCTTCAATAAATCAGTGGCATTAAACATGCCATCCTTTGTCCGCTGGATAACATTGAAATTACCCATTTTTCTGATCATCTCTTGATTTGTCTTCATGAGCAATCGTATTTATCTTGTTATATTATTATCTTTTTCTCCCGCAATTTTAGCCATAAGATCAAAACGACTTTGTTATTTTGATTACTTCGGCACCTCTTAATGAAAAAGCCTCCCCGACACGAGCCACAACACATCGTATCAAGGAGGCTGTTAGTGACCGCTGTCGCCCAAAATCTTCCTAGCCTGTCGTGGTAGGCTGACCAGTAAAAACAAAAAGAGCCACACCCCATAGACGTGACTCTATCGGGTATGGCTCTTAGGCTCTACTGTCTTCTTGTATGTCCAGCAAATATAGATAGAAAGAATAAGAAAAGCAAGTTTTACGCTCAATTCATCCTCGATCTCTTGTAATTCTTGAAATCGATGTTCTTGCTACCCTTGGATATGGTTTTAGATAGCTTGCCTATCTCCTTTTTTATCTCATTATTAGCCCTTATTATCCCTTCAGCGTCGAAATTATTCACGATCTGAACCGGCTCGCCTTTCTTATTGTGGGTGATCCAATACATGTTATCCACGAAGCGGCTAAGGAAGGCCGGATCATTGAGATCTGGAACAACCTCGGCTCCCGCAGGCAATGACAACAGGGTGGGCTTATCCGGGGTAATGTACGCCTTATCGCCTACCAGTACTGCCTCGCTACGGCCTCCATCGCCAACGATAGCCAGACCACCGGGGTGATTGTCGGTACCATGGGCGTATTTGGGGATGGGCTGGGCTATGATCGTGGCTAGTTGCACGGCTCCGGTAGCCGCTATCATCGCCGCAAAGATAGCTCCAGCGATAGGTCCCGCATCTTTGTAAGCTACCATTATCGCCCGTGCCGTGGCCGCAATGGTCTGAGCTATATCTATAGACTTCTGGAACTTCGCCTGTCTAGTCTGCAACTCGGCTTTTTTCTTCTCCAGTTCCTTGTTCTTGCGACTGGTCTCTTCCTCCGCCGCACGCTTGCGGGCCTCGGCCTCCTCTGTCGTTATTATATCTTTCTCGGCAAGAGCGTCTATAGTCTCAACCTTAGCGTCATACTCCTCTTGGTTGGCCTCTATTTCCGCATCTACATTTTGTATTTGACGCTCAAATAAAGAATTGCCTATAGATATAAATGCCTTTATTGATTCTTGTATCAAGCGTTTCTTTGCGGCCTCAATCTTCTTATGATACTCTAAGTCCTCATCGCTTTTTCTTTGCGCCTGTCTCAATCTTATATCCTCTTGTTGACCTAACAGCTTGGTCAATTCTTTTTCCGCTTTGATCCTCTCATCGTAAGGAAGCAAATCGAGATTATTACGAAGGGTATCAATCTGGATTTGTAGGGACTCCAAGGCGAAATCCTCCTGTAGCCTCAACATTTCCTTATTGTATTTTTCCCGGTCTTTAAGATTCCCGCCATAGCTTTTCGTTAGCTCCGTCATTTGACGCTTAATATCTAACTGACGCTGGGATAACATTTCATCGTCCAACTCCTGTTGTTTCTTTAATTCGCCCTTTCCCCACTCATCCCATACGTCTTGTATCATCTTGGCGTACTTCTCTTCGATCAAGAGCTTGTCTTGGCCAGTTTTGTCCGCCTCTCTTAATTCTTTATCCTTTTGTAGTTGCAATATATCCAAGCGAGCGTCAAGCTCTTGCAAACTTCCCTTTTCTGCAATCGCAAGACGATTTTGAGCCTCCTCATTAGCCCTTTGCTCCGAGATCTTACGGTCGAATTCCGCCAACTTCTTGCTTCTCTCAGCCTCAATAGCCTCGATTTGCTCATTAACCCTTACGCCTTTCGTCTTTACGTCATCTATCCGTTTCTGGAAAGATTGTTCCAAGAGAAGACGGTCTTTCTTATACCCCTCATCCATCACATTAAGACGAGCCTCCTGAATATTCCGTTCGGCCTCCATCTCTAATTTCTCCCTACGCTTGGCCTCTCGTTCTATTTGCTCCTGCTGTCGTTTAAGTTTCTCCTCGTTAGAGTATAGTTGAATATCGGAATTGCCTAATATTTTATTTTCTTCCTCCCTCAATTTAAGCATAGCATTCAGATATATGTTTCCCGCCTTTTCAGCCTCCTTACCTTCCTTTTCTATAGAATCAGCCGCTTTGCCGGCTTTAGCTAAAGCTTCATCTGACGTATTGTAAAAGACTTCAAATCTATCAGTCAAAAATAATAGAGATTGAGATGTTGGGTCTAATACCTTTGTAAGATCAAACCTATCCCAAAACGTAGGATTTTTTCTTCTGTTTTCAGCCTCGATTTCCTTTTGTAACGCTTCTGTGTATTTTTCTTGAGCTAATTTTTGCGCAGCTGCCGCTTGTGCCCTTAATGACATAGCATTAATAAAGGTCTCCGTATTATCTACTAGCAGATTCTCAGCGTCATTAACATCCGTAACTGACACATCTAATTTCTTAAACTCAGAGGCGTTATCAATGATAAATTGCTTCTGCTTATTGAGATTATCTCCTAAATTATTCCATTCCGCCTGTAAGTTGCGTAATGTTACAAGATTCTCCCCATATGATGATGTCGAGTTCTTTAAAGCCTTGGCATAATCCCCGGTGGATGAATTCAAGTCTCTCTGGGCTTCCGAAGCGGCCTTAGCCGAGCTAGAGGATGACAATAAGTTTTTACCCCACTCAAAGATATCCTTACCATATACGGTAAGTAGAGTTATACCAACCGACAACAAGGTATTCAAAGAAAAAGCGGACTTAGCTATTTGCTTCCACACGGGAACACCTTTCAGTCCCTCCTCCCGTAAGGCGGCGTTCTCCTTCCTTATCCGAGATATTTGGTCTACCAATATAGGGATATTGTTAGAGATAGCGAGAAAGCCGGTCTGTAGAGATACCGAGAATGCGGGAAACTCACGGGTTAATTGATTGATTGCGTTTCCCATTCCATCCCATGTGGAGACATAATTACCCACGTTTCTCTGATGCTGTCCCAGACTTTTATCAACAGATTTTACCTGAGTGTCCAAAGCCGCTATATTCTTTTGCAACTCTACCCCTAACTTGCTGTTAGCGGCTTCCGTGGAAAGCATCCGATACGCCTTTCTCAGCCTCTCCAATTGCAACGATTGCTCTTGATAACTATCGTTGGCCGAGTTGATCATTTTTGTCTCATTCGTAAGAATGTTCAACAGCTCTCTCAAGGATTCTCGATGAAGCAATTCAGACCTTACCAGATCCTGCCTCTTTTGCACGGCATCTTTAGTTGAGATAGCCCCGCTTTTCTCCATTTTATTCAATTGGCTTTTCTCCTTGGATAGTTGGGCCAATATCGTCCTTTCTTGAGCGACCCTGCGTATATTCTCCTCCCTAGATCCCAATGTCTGGTCAATGAGTCCCTTCAATTCCTGACTTATGACAACCTCTTGTTGCTTGGCTTTCATGTTCTCCGAGATAGCGTTTGATTCCTTGGCTATGGAAGAGGATGATTGATCTAAACTATTTTGAACTTTCCCAGCCGCTTCCGCATATCTCTTGTTAACCTCTATCAGCTCATCAATCTTTCTCTTGTACTGGTCATTGGTCTTATTGAGAGTGTCAATCGTGCTTTTAAGCGCTGATACATTTTTCTTGTACTCCTCGATCTTGGCGTTCAACTCTGACAAGCTTGAGGGATTTATCGTCAACCCTTTCCCTATCTCTTTTACCAACCCGATATAGACATTCTGCGTATCCGCTAATTTCCTATCCAGACGCTCCAGTTGATCAAACGCCTCTTTCCCTACTATATCAGTGATCTTAGTCTCGTTTCCCGCCATAATTCCTCATGTCCTCTAATTGGTTAAACATAATCCTTATCATATTCCCGTACTCGGCAGCGGTGAACGTGTCAGGATCGATACGCATCTTGAAATAGGTGGACACGATCATCCTCTCACGGGTGAAATCTTTATCCTTGGGGTCTACCACCTTAGACTTGTTCCTATCCAGAACGCTCAGGCTATATTTCACCTGCGACATCTTGGACTGGATTCTCTTTTTAGCGACGATCAGATCTTGCTCTCGCGGCTCCTCCGGCATGCGGATACCCACCCTGCCAAGAATATCCGAAGCGTCAGCGTACATCATAGCGTCTATCAAATGATCCGCTGACTCCAACAGGATAAGCTTGATATTGCAATCCACCGCCCTTGACCGATCCTCTATCTCGATAGCGATATTCTTGTTCCCGGTTATAACGGAATACTCGTCAATAAGCCCCATCGCCGCCTTTCTTAACTCCCCATCGGTGGGCTTGGTCCTCCCTCCTTTTATAAGGGCGTTAAGATTTCCCTTGTACATCTCTATGAACTTGCATAAGGGTATCTCATCGCATGTCGTGTATATATTCGCCATACTATTTATAAATAATGGATATATTCAACAATATCGCCTTTAGACACCATGGCATCTAAAGGCTCGAAGGCAAACGTGCCATCCGTTTTACGGATAAGCACGTAAATGCGTTTATCGGAAACGGCCATCTTGATAGCCAGCCTCCTTATGTTCTCGTATGTGGCCATCGCCTTGTTCTGCGAGGCGCAATTGCACGGCTTTATCATTTGAACCCGTATTTCTTGAATAACTTATCCAACGCGGGAACAACCCGCTCCTCAATCAAATAAGCCCTAGCCTCCGGGGTCAAACCCAGATGACCGGGGCCGTATTTCTTCTCCAAAGCGTCGTCACCGGCATAGAAACCGATGGATCTCGTGACTATCTTGCCACCATCCTTGCCGCCTTGCACGATCGGCGTTATACTGGCGTGGTAATCGCCCCGTATGATAAGGTTGGGGGTGTTAGGGTCTCGTGGCGGCAGATGGAGTATGTCGGAGGACCTAGGCGGGGTTATGCTTTCCTTCATCGCCTTGTACCATCTGGCCTTGGCCCTCGCCGCCTTCGGGGTCTTCGTGGTCTCCACGAAATACGGGTCATCCAGATAGGTAGGCTTCAAAGGCTCCTTGTTCTCGTCTAGCCCGGACATGAGTTGATCAGTGATCAAGTCATGGATCAATCCCTCGTTCTCCCTCAAGCTGTTTGTAACCTCCGGCCAGAAGTTCTTCTCCAGCGTCCTCACGGCGTTCGCCACTCCCGCTATCGTCCCCATGGTTCCTCTCCATTATATCATAAGCGTCACCTAATATCCTCCTTCGATCCGCCATTCCCCGGTCGAGGAAGAAAGATCCCTCGTGAGCCTTCACGAAAGCCTTCCTTCCCATACCTAGACAAGCTTCATCATTGAACGATACCCCGTTTATGACCATTGCTCTATACCTTTAACATCCTCGGTGTATAACTCGGATGGTCTCTTGAGCGTGGGAGTACCGGAGGACGGGGTAAGAGATAACGTGCCGTCATCGGGATTATACGTGGCGGCTGTCACGTTATTCCACACGGAGGAGGAACCTAATAGCGTACCGTACATCTCTGTCAAGTCAAAACCGCCATAATGCTCCACGACCTTGTACTTATTCTCGCCTGTAGCCAATTTCTTGACATCCACCCAGACCAATCCCTTCGCCTCGTCCAAGATATCGATATCGCTGGTGAAAGATATAGCGTTCATCCAAGCTTTCTCAACGTCCTTATAAACAAGGTTGATCGTAAGCGAGGCGTTCTCTCCGGAGCTCTTGAACCTCTGTCCGCCCGGATAAACGGCACCGAGCTCATATCCCTTGAAATCACCTTCCGTATCAGTCTTCTCGCCATATACGACATTATTCTTGTCGATGAAGATCACCCTCATGCTCTCGTTCTTGAGCTTCATGAGATTGGTTCGCAAGCCCTCGTCATAATCGTTCATCGTGTAAGTCTCGACAAGCTCGCTATAACCCGTGATCTTGGACGAGCCATAACCGGTAGCCGATGTCTGGGCCTCCCCTCCGGAAGTGGCGTACTCAGCGATCGTCGAGATCGGATAGACACGGTTCGGACGGTCGGCGTGGGCGTACTCTCCCAGCTTCGTGTCAAAATCGGATATCTTGAACGTCATACCTACCGGAGTGAGTATGATCGCCTTGATATAGTCGGGAACGAACGGACACTTGCTCGTGCCGGTATTGAAAATCTCGGAACCGCAGTCCCTGAACATTTTTACTGCCATAATTATCTACATGTTTTATTCTTAATAATTAATTCCATACCGGAGATATCAATCCCGTCGAACAAGTCCTTGAAAGGAGTCTTCCCGTCCGATCCATATACGCCACGGCTCCCGTAACGCATATTATCGGATTTCGTGTGGCTCACGAAAGATCTTGAACCGGTATCGAATCTACGGTCTTTACTTATCTCGTCAATCAATATGTCATACAATGGATAAAGAAGCCCCTTGTATGATATCTCTAGACGCTGCTCGTTGCTGTAATCCGACAATGTCCGGGTCGCTAACAATATATCCACTGAGACCGTGCAATAAGTATCAGGATCGTCCCTAACCTCCTTGAAGGGAGTGAACAACGCCAGTAAAGGGTATCTGTCCCTCTCGGTGAACCTCGACTTGCTAATAGTCTCCATGGCCTTGGATATATAAGGCCAATCTCCGAAAAGATAATTTACCGGCACATTCCTGCCCAATCCGGTCTCAACCCCAAGCCGGTTCCCTACCTTTACGCTTATATCCTTGAATATATCCACCAGATTTGTCATATGCCAAATTGATTTATCGTTTCCAGCATATCATTATCGAAAAAATACCCTCCGTAATCATCACGATGATCAAAGAGCCACCTCGACAGGTAATCGTTCATATACACCATCTGGTTCCATGCGTCAATCATCTTCCGGTTACAAGGGACAATTTTAGCGTCCGCCTCCGTGACTCCCACGGGAGTAGCCTCCAACTGGTTCCTCCTAAGATAGAAGAAATAGATATAGTAAGCTATAGGAGACTCGAGCGTCCCTCCGGCATCATCGACCAATACCTCCATTAGATCCAGCCATCTCCTCTCATCCGCCTTATCCGGATCTTTCTCCAGCAAATCCAAGAAAGACACGAAAGCATCCGCGTTATCCTTTCCTAGGACTTGCCTATAAAAATCCCTCTCGTACTTGGCGGCCAACGCCTTGAACTCCGAGTTTATGGCCTCATTGGTGAGGCTTGGCACCCCTTCGGAAGATACCAAGCCGTCTATATGAAGATCACCTGTGAAATATGTCTCATCGATCAACATAACGGTTTATTTCGATCTCTTGGAACTATTGAGCAACTCTGTCATTCCATACTTGGAAATAGCCTCGTCGATCTCCGAGGTTGATAATATCCTCTTGTCGTTTATAAACATGATCGCCAACGGCAATGACACAAGATCTTTGTCTCCCACATTATGGTATTTCGTTTTCTTTGCGTAGGTGATCTCATATACCTCGGCCAAATCAAGCTTATATCCCTTGGCCGAACCAATCTCAGTTCTCTTTCTTTTCATATCTATGCTTTATTATAGTTTAACTTCCAACTTCCGGGCTATCGCTTACCGGATTAGCGTCAATGGCCTCCTTGATCGTGGAGTATTTACCTTTCACGAAGGCGGTCAGGTAATTCGACTTGATGTAGGCCAGTAATCTCTTCTCGCCTACCATCGTTACCTGATTCTTCTGGAAGTCATCATTTACCCATCCAAAAGTGATACTCAACGGCTGATAGTCCCGGATATTCAAATAACGGAAATCCCCAATAAAAAACTCGTCCTCGGTAATAGTGGTGGACGGCTTGATCTGTACACCCGAGATCAGCGATCCGTCTTGCAACGTAAACGGCGGGAATAGGTAAGCGCCATTGGCATCTTTGGTAAGTTTCATGTTCGCCAAATCAACTGGATTTACACGAACTAAATTTGGGGTGTAATTACGTTTCGATGTCGATACGATCTGAGTATAAGCGGCCACGATAGCGTCAAAATTATTAGGACGAGCTACTTTTAACGAGGTAAGCGAATACTCTGGAATGTCGGAGAAAACACCCTTGATCTCCCCGTTGGACCCAGAACCGAACAATATACCCTCCTCCTCGGCTACACCGATCTTATAGATGATCTCACTTCTTATCTCGGCCACCAACTGAGGTAGATCCGTGATGACCTCGTCCGTCACCGTAGCGGTTAACGCCACCTTACCCGCGGTTATACTTTTCTCCTCAATAGAAGCGGTCATGGAAGGCTTCAATCCACCCTCAGGAACCCACTCCGCATCTCCTGTGGAATCCTTAAGCTGGGTATAAATAATAGTACGGGCATTGATCGTGGCGACATTGGCGAACTGACGAAGCTCGCTTTCCGCCAATGGGGGTGTAGAAATAGATGGATCGAATACAACACCCGGACTCATTGGAACGCCGGTCGTGGTGACATTCGATGTAATGGGGGTATTAGCCTTCACATTAGGGATAATGGTTATGTTCAACTTATTTCCCGGCATTGACTTGCAAGCCGATTTCAAGTCCACGATCTCACGTCCATTATGATCCTTGCTGATGTAAGATTTCAATTGATCCCTTACCTGATCCTCCAATCCCTTGATCTTAAATCCACCATCCGGGGTTTTCTCCATGACCGCCTTGATCTTGACCAACTCCCCTAATACGTTCTCTTTGAAAGTATCAAAGTCCTTCTTGTCGATCTTATCGGACAATACGTTATCATTCAAGTCTTTCATGGCTTCGGTTAAGCCCGTAAGCTCCTTGACGTACTCGCTTTTAGGAAGAGCGTCCTTCAAGAACTTCATATTTAGCTCCTCCAACTTGTCATCCAGACCCTTGATGAATTTCTTTTGATCCTCATCCATGCTTTCCAGATCAACGAACCCCAGTAATCCGAGACCGGCCAAAGACACCACGCTTGTGTCTGTATACAACATCGATAACACTAACGTGAAGATAGCGAATACCACCATCATCCAGCAATACTTTTTGTTTTTAAAATAACCTCTCATTTTGTTCTCTTTTTTTGATTATTAATTGAATTTTATATCGAATAGACTCTTCCTTGCATGTTCGGCTCCCTTGTCCTTGAGTGGATTTCCCATGGAGTCTTTTCGTCCCCTCTCCGGCTCAAGACTAGCGAGTGCCCATACCTTTCCGAATAATTCTTGCATCCTTGATCTCTTAGAGACAGACATGGTGATCAACTCACTATCGATATCCTCCCTAAGTTTTTCGATACGATCGGCTATATCATCCTCAGACTTGAGCCCTGTATACTCCGTCATGCCATTACACCCTATGGATACCGGGGAAATCTCGTATAACACGACCTCCTTGACGATATAAGCGTCCATCTTCTCATCGTAATCAATCTTGTCCCATACATACGAGTACCCAAAACTGAATTGATTGATAGTACCAGATTCCATTTGCTTTATAGCCCTATCCCCTAATGGTATATCGTCAATATCGGCCTCAAAATAAAGTCCCTTGTCATCCTCGATGAGCTTGGTGATACGACCTATAGGCTCACTCATATCGTGCATCCACAGCAGGATGATCTTATCGTTCGCTTGGCTATCGGGGCCTCTCTCGGCTATGGATTTAGCGAAGCATCCCTTTATCAAGATATCATCCGCCTTGTCCTTAACGCCAAAAATAGCGGCGTATCCGCTGATCTTACGGCTATCCAACGCCATTTCCTTTACGTCGAAAGGAAGCCGCTTATATTGCTTCCCTATTGTTCTCTTCTTGACTTTCATTACTGATTTCCTCCTTGTTGTCTTTAAAATCCCCCTCTGGATCATCGGGGTTTATGTCCATGTAATTAGCGATCTCTCTTCTCGCCTCCTGCATCGTTATCAATCCCATGTCGTACAGATCCTTCGCCGATGTGGAAGACGTAGAGAACGCTTGAGCGGAGCTTAGCTTGTCCTCCTGCAAGCAAGATATATGCGAGTAATCTAGCCTTATCCTCATTCCATCATAGGCGATATTATCGGTAAGGATCTCCGTGTAGTTCTCAGAGTCGGGTATGATCAAGTCTTGATAAGCGGCGGTCTTGGCCTCCTGCAAGTTGGCGAACTTGCTATCCGGCATCAAGACGTTAGGATTAAGGCCGATAGCGTTCGATATTATATTACGACACGACTCATCCTCCTCATGAAGCATCAGATCCTTGGAGCTATGCGTGATCGGTACCCACTTTAGCTTGGCCGTGGTGACCAATATGGAATACAACTTTCCTACCAATCCATACTTTCTCTTGAAATTATCGTTTAGTTCCCTCTGTTCCTTTGAGGTCAAGGAACTATTACCATATATGTCCCCGCCACTATCATCGCATATAATACCCTTAGGTCCTCCATCGATTATCAACGTGTTACGGGCAGACATCTGGTTGATCCAATTATTTACCGGTTTTGACAAGCTATCTACCGTAGTCTCAAACCTTAATTCTGACTGATACCCACCAATGATAGCGGTCGAGTCGGACACGATGAAATAATCATCCTTCTCCAAGTTGATCCTCTCTCCATTCCATTCTATGTACGCCTCTGATATTATCCCATCCAAATCACTTTGAGACCATAATTTCCCGCTAAGGATCACGTGGAACAACTCCGGGGGAATGATCCACATGGATATGGGCAACTCTCCCGGTATAGGCCTTAACGTGAATATCGGACAAAAGCCAAAGGCTTTCATGGTCATCTCGACCTGTTTGTTAAACTGCCTTCCGCTTTGCAATGGATTTGGACGAGACAGGAATCTTCTCATCTTCTCAAATCGGGGATATAAGGAGTCGGTCTTTCCATCCCTTGTCTTATACATGCCATGCTCGTTGTCATTCTTGTCCACGACATAAAACTTGCCATTGGAGAACATGGAGCCGGCCCTGTCCGTTACGGTAGCGAATGGCGTACAGACTCTCAGAGCTAACGCCTTTCCGGGAATAGATGACATATCAATCTTAAAATCATTACGTTCAAGCAATGAGGATAATCCGGACATATACCATATATTCCCCCCATTGTCCACATCCACTTGGCCGACATGCCCCAGCATAGACATTGACTTGACACTAGATCGAGTGTCAAACCTCAATATCGAAGGCAATAATTTGTCATACCAACTCATAGCGTACAAATAAAAAGAGCCATACCCCACAGGATACGACTCCCGCCGGGTATGGCTCTTAGGCTCTAATTTCTTTATTTTTATGTTACCGCAAATATAACAATATTCGGATAAACATCAAACAATTATCACTAAAATTACTAGGTCTTGTTTTTTATGCGCTCAGCCAATGCTGACAATACGCTTATAGCCTCAATATCCGATTTTTCCCTATAATCCAAGACGCTTTCAACAAACCTCAAGTATCCGTCATCTTCATCGTAATCCTTACGAAAAAGAAAATGATCCCGAATAAATTCAGAATGCGCATCTATTCTTCCCGCAACATTCGCTGGCAAGCTCCTGCCTCGAACGTCATTGAGATAATCCCTTAGATTTCGAACGTATGTAGCATTGAACTTATCACATTCAACATGCACCAAAAGATCGCCTTTCCCCAGCCTTGAGGCCATATCCTCCTCTTTTATACGATCATCGAGGATTGAAGCGTCCGTAATGTAAACAAATCCTCCCTTGACCATGCACTTAGCGTAGACGAACTTTCCTCCATTATCCGGATGAATCTCAACCAATCCGGTCAATCCGGACAAATCCACCATGCTTTGATCATAATATCTCATATCGCTTTCTTTTATAGTGTTTCTTTTTCTTCTCAACGAGAAAGCCGTATATCTATCCTTTAATATCTCCGTGACAAAATAACGTTTTGCATCGCTAAGGTGACCGGCCTTCTCGTAGGACTGACCCGTAATCTTGTCCTTTACCCTCTGCTTGAGCATCGCCCCGTTGACATCCTTCTTTACGGTGATATAATCGTTTATCGATGTCTCGCAACTCTCGTCGATCATGATGGACACGTCTTTTATATCTCCAGAATATATTGCGTTGATAAACTCCCCGGTCATGGATACGGAAGGGTTCGATCTAGGCAGCCTGTCCTCGCTACGGAATCTCTTGTCTATACCCTCCTTGAACTTATCGAAAAAAGACCTCTTATCGTCATCTATCGTATTCCCGGCCTTGGTCGATACATCCCCATAAAGATAGACCATATCATCATGCCCTATCCCCTCCAGATATTCAACGGCGATCTCGGCGGCCTTGGTGACCGTGTTGAACGGATCGGACGGGGTTTCCTCGTGAATCTGCCTTATCCTCGTTATATCCCCGGTCTCAACCTGCCAAAAAGAGATGGAGATATAAGGCAGGACGTTGTTATCTATCGATATATGCACGGGAGCCTTGACATATGGGCACTTGCCCTTATGCTTGGCGGGGTCGAAGGCGTGGAAGAACTCGCCACCCGTCCTTATCGTCCCCCACTCGCCCAAGGCGTATATCAGATAATAAGCGTAATCCCTTTCCTTGTCCCTCTCGAAATCCGCTATCGTCTGAGCGTCATAAAAGCCATACGTGCCATTAGGAGACCCTACGACCCAGAAATTATTAAGATAGGTGGACTTGATGATAACCATATCCGGGCGGTGCGTCTCGTAAGTCTTTTTTCTTGGATTGTATATGGTCCGCTCGGAATTGACCCATTTCCTTCCTACCTCGGAATATTCCTTTGACAGTATCTTACCCGTTACGCTATCCTTGAGCTTCCCGTACAGATGATTGTCCACCTCGGTCAATGTCTCGGTATCAAATATCTTTTTCTTGATCCAATGATTCTCCGATATCGGGTTAAATAGAGCTACGATCTTCTGTCCCTTGCGACCACGGAGACGCTTCCTTATCTGTTTCAAGTCGGATTCATCGAATTCGGATATCTCCTCGCAAAACACGTACTGATAAGATTCGAGACCCTTGATCTTCTCCGGATCGTCCAGCCCTTTGAACCGGATATAGGAACCGTTGAAACACTTTATAAGGTTCTCCAAGGGCTTGAAGAAAGACTCTATATGCAGGGACTTAGCCGCCTCTTGGAATGTCTTGTAAATACTGTCCACTATGGTAACGCCGGTCTTACGGAATACCATCGTGTTATAGCCCTTAGATATACATTCTAACAAGAAGGCTTGGGCCGCTGAGAAAGACTTGGCGGAAGACGATCCCCCGTACATGAAGATGAACCTTATATCGTCATTCCCCAACGCCAGCTTCAAATGGTGAAAGTTTGGATTGAACCTCTTGTAGCTTATTATCCTCCTGTTATCCATATCAGCTCCCAAAATATTAAATATAGAACAATTATAAAATTATAGACCTCGTATTTTTTCTAACAAACATAGCCATTTATTTAAAAATAGAACACTAATCATCTATTCCGGTATCTATTCCGATCAGCGATTTGCCAAGGTCTACAACGGTTGGAGCGTCAAAGCCAAGCATCTTGCAGATACGTTCTATGGCTTTCAGCTTATCGTGCATCTCTATCTTGACATATTCCACGTCAATGATCTCCGGGTCATCGCTCGTCCCTATATTTTTCTTCAGGATTTTAGTAGATATACTCTTGATAGCCGACTTCTCCTTGTCCGTAAGATTCTCGAACTCCTTGCGTTCTATCCATGTATTGTGAAGGTGGGCTATGGACGAGAACGCTATGTTACCTAACTCGCCCAGTAATTTCTCCTTGGTTATATCAGATTTAACTTTCTGCTCCTCTTGCAGTTCCCTTACCCTTGACTGAACCTTGGCATCATCCAATAAAGCCGAAGCCTTCTCCCATACGGACTTATCTTTCCATTTATCGCAAGAGTAGGCACGTCTGTACGCCTCGGAAGCGTTCCCGCCGCACTCGATATAATAATTACAGAAATTCTCTTGTTTTTGCGTCAACCTCTTCATTTTCCCATAACGATTTTGATTTCTTTCTTGCATTTCTTGCACCAGCAATAATAGACCCCCTTGGAGCCATAATCATAGTGGCCAATCCAATTATGATGGACAGGACAGTAAACGTCCACTTGTTGCCTTTGAGATGAGTTGTTAGAAAAATCCATAAGTGACCTATATTATATTGTTAAACATAATATCCAATCAATAATACAAGTCACAAACTTGAAGCAAATATAGACAAAATTCTTTATATCCTAAAATAGCAAGGTTAAATTGGGTATATTCGCGGGTGTTAATCATTTATATCATGAACGAGGAGCTTAAACAACTTTTAGAGTGGTTTGATAACTATCAAATCACATTTAATGAAATCAGACTAAGTCCGTGTCAATACATATTTGACCTACGGAAATTTATATCGGTTCAGACAAACTCTGTCCGGAAGAACTGGGAAAATCCTACGTTTTAATATGATATAATAAGCCTCTATCAGCTTAAAAAAGTCTTGGAGGAAAAAGAGAAAGAAAGTTTGATTTAATAGCGAACATTGATTTGGAAGAACTGAATAATATCGAGTTGCAGCAACTGCAAGTTCGAATTTCAAAGATTTTGGTCGAAAGAACAAAATAGTCCTGTTTGTCGCATACTAAAAGTATAACGCCCGTGTTTTTTTCTGACACGGGCGTTTTTTATTGGTCTATTTATCGCTAAACCTTCATCTTTCGCTCCAAGACATCAAATCCTTTCTCGACCTCTGTGTTGAGCACCTTCGCATAGATTTGAGTTGTTTTTATATTTGTATGGCCAAGCATCTTGGACACCACCTCCATCGGAACACCATTATTTAACGCGAAAACCGCAAACGTATGGCGCGCACAGTGCGTAGTCAGATTCTTGTCAATCTTGGCGAAACTAGCGGCGACTTTTAAATAATCGTTATATTTCTGATTACTTATTACCGGAAGATCAAAATCATATTTTCTTAATATCTCCATGGCGGGAGACAGCAAGACTATGAAATAATCCTCATTGGTCTTTACACGCCTATCCGCTATAATAAACTTATTCCCCCTCCGCTCTACATCGCTCGCGAAGTCAAACTTATATAAATCCGAATAGGCCAACCCTGTATAACACTGGAACAAGAAAAGATCCCTCACCCTGTTTACGCTAGGATCGGTTATACGACATCTTTCCATCCTTCTCATCTCCTCATACGTGAGATATTTCCGTTTATCCGACTTTCCCCTGTTGATCTTAAGCCCCACATAAGGATTCTCTGAGATTATACCGAATCTTATGGCCTCGTTTATATAAGCCTTCATATTCTTATGGTAACCATACACGGTAGTATCCTTAATACCTTTGCTTCTCAAGTAATCATCGAACATAGTTATATTGGAGCGGGTCAAATCATGAAAGTAATTGATCCTCCCAAAATCCTCCAAAACCTTAACCAATGTCCTATAATGCTTTATGGTTCCTTCCGCACGGTCTTTTCTCTCATCAGTCCTCCTAACGATAAAATCAATGAAAGAATCCGATTCCGAGCTATTTTTCAAGAAAACGTCCAATGACTCGAAATCGAACGGGACCTTTCGACGTATCAATGAGTTCACGTACTCTAGGATATTAGACATCATCAAGTCCAGCTTCATATTCAAGTCCAACGAGTCGGGTCGAGCCGTGACCTTTCTTTTGTCATCCCATTGATCGGCGTATACCTTTACACCCGTACCAATCCATTTTCTCTTTCTCTCAGAGCATACCTCGATCTGCACAAGACCTTTTTTCTCCTTGGTTGCGACCTTCTTTCGATCGAACACAAACCTTAATGTTGGATATTCCATGATTGATTTGTTTTTTGGTATCACAAAATTGAAAACGGTATCACAATAGTAACAAACAGAAGTGTCAAATGTTCAATTTGAGCGTTAATACAGGTTAATATTGTGACAAAACAAACCCTTTATCCCTTGTTGTAATAGGCTGAAAACCAATCTAATCAACTATAACACAATAAAAAAGGGGACATCTTCAAAATATCCCCTCGTGATCGGGCTGGGATTCGAACCCAGGACCCACAGCTTAGAAGGCTGTTGCTCTATCCAGCTGAGCTACCTGACCATCCTTATTTTCGTGGTGCAAAGGTAAGGATTTTTCTTTTCCTTGCAAACTTTTAGTACACTTTTTTACATATTGAATTTAGAATGGATAACCAACGGCAAAATGCAAGGCGAAATTATCCTTGAAATTAGGACGGGTTATCGCCCAACGCCTAGACTTTTTCTCCTGAGGATTATAAGCCTTGAAGCCTGTATCTAAACGTAGTAGAAAGAAATCAAAGTCCAAACGAAGTCCCAAACCATAGGAAACAGCGATCTCCTTATAAAAACGAGAGAAATCAAAGTTTCCAGCCTTATAGCGTTCATCTGATACATTCCGGGTCCATATGTTTCCGGCATCTATGTAAGCCGCCAATTCAAACTTCCAAAAAAGTTTCGTTCGATATTCCAAGTTCAAATCCAAGCGGATATCCCCCGATTGAAGAGCGAAAGAAGTCGTGCTGTCAACTTCCATACTACCCGGACCTAACTCTCGTACAGACCATCCCCGGACACTATTCGCTCCCCCCGAGAAATAAGCACGCTCAAAAGGTAAATAGTTTGAGTTACCATAAGCCATCCCCACTCCCACTCCTATATGGAAAGCTAACTTGTTACGACTGTCAAGCACGATTCCTTTACTAAAATCGAAATCCAATTTCACATATTGCGCATATTCCGTACCAAACAACTCATAATAACCGTCATCATTTTTCTTCGCCCCCGTAAGATGCGAAAAGGCACTCAACAAATTCCCTGCGACCTCGACCGACGCACGTAGGGAATGCGTGTTTCTCAAACGATTCTGGGGAGAATAATTACTGAAGGAATAAGTATATCCCGAACTCATGATAAAATGGTTCGTATAGTTATACAACACCATATAATCCGGCAAGCTATTGATAAAGTCCATATTCTTATCCGGCAAATACACATAATTCAAGTCTACAAGCTTAAAGGTATGGCGTGCCTGTGTATTGCCCCGATCTTGCCAAATATAACTCCAACCACCAGATAGAATCGCCCTCGTATACTCCGGACGTTTTTGCAGGTTGTAACTTATTTTCGCTTCAGTTGACGCACGTAGCCGCCTACGAAAATCCGAACTCAAGAACGGGAACAAGAAACGAGGAAACAGCAAGGACCCTTCCGCACCTAACTCCCAGTAATTACCAAAGCCATTCGCCTTATTTCCGGATAACGCCTCGTAAGCCCCTCTCACCCTCGCCGAGAACAGCTCCGATCCTCGGAAGATATTCCTATGCTGATAATTCAAGCTGGAGGCAAACCCATAATCACCCGCCGAGTTAGTACCTTCCAAATCCACTCCCACCGTATTTATCTTCGCGGGAGAAGTGAGAATGTAACAATCCAACTTCATCGTATCCCGCTCCTCTACTTCCGTAAAACGTATATTTACATTCCTCAAAGCCCTTAGAGAAGCGAACGCTGAATAGGTCTGCTCTATATTCTTCTCACTAAATAATTGCCCCGGACGAATATAAGTACTCCTCCGGAGCACGCTCGGACGGATACTCTTCCCGTTCCGGCCATATACGATATTCACCCCTGCGCTAAGCATCGTATCTGTAGCCATGAAACTAGCGTCCTCTCCTACCCCCATCGGATTATAATCGGTTAAGACCGTTACATCCTTAATATAATACTGACGATGCGGCTGATCCTCTACCGACCCATTGGGCAACACCTTCCGATAAGGTTTCATGGACATATCAAGATCCACGACATTTTGGTTAAAAGAACTATCAGCGATATATCCTAAATAATCCCGATTAAAACCATAATACCCGTTCCAGCGAAGTAAGGTCGTAATACGCTCCCGCTCCTTGTCCAATATATCCCGGTCAAATAAAGTTCCTTCCTTAACTAATTGGTTATACTCTTCCTGTGAGGACCGGAACGCAGAAGCTAAGGGAGAGCGGCGAGGCGCTTTCAGATGTGCCAAACTATCAATTTTCGGATCGGGGAACTTCATCGTGTAATTGCGTATCCTATACGGATCGTTCGCCTTTATATGGTAAGTTACAACCGCTTTCTTATGGCGTGTCGTATCGATCGTCGTTGATACATCCGCATGGACATACCCTTTATTAATGTAAAAACGCTCTAGTTCCATGGCGGACTGTTCCACCAACATCGTATCCAGCACCACGGGAGGCTCACCAATCCTACGTAACTGTTTATTGATCCATTTCTTCTCATTCTTACCAGACCAATCATAGACAAACAACTGCCACTTCATCAGACCAAACACCTTGAAGTTTGGTTGCTGCCTAAGATAAGATTTTAAATCCGCAGACTTATAATCCTTGTTATCCGACACGATCTCCACCTTATCCAGCAAATATTCCCCATCCGGCACAAACTTGGTCGTACTACAAGAGGCTAGCAGTAGTACGATACAGATAAAATAGCATATACGTAGAGATCGATTCATCATTCCAAGCTTTTTACGATCGCGAATGTACTGGAATTTAAAGAATTTACCGTACTTTTGTTTTGTAAAAAGAACTAAGATGCTAAGCAAGACCAAAGTCAAATACATCCGTTCTCTGGAATTAAAGAAATTCCGGAATGAAAATAATGTTTTTGTAGCCGAAGGAAATAAATTGGTAGCCGATATGTTACCGGCCTTTGAATGTGAGTTATTAATAGCCAAGCCATCTTGGATGGCTACACAAGGCGATATTCCGGCCAAGGAGTTATTGGTAGCGGAAGAAGATGATATTCGTAAAGCCAGTTTCCTGAAAAATCCCCAAGATGTATTCGCGATCTTTAAACGCCCCAATTGGGATATAACGGAAATAACGCCGGAAAAGGAGCTTGTTCTCGCATTAGACGGAATCCAAGATCCGGGCAACTTAGGTACGATCATCCGGTTAGCGGACTGGTTCGGTATTTCCCATATCGTATGCAGCAAAGATACCGCCGATGTTTTCAGTCCAAAAACCGTACAAGCCACTATGGGTGCGCTCGCCCACGTAAAAATACATTACACCGATCTGGAAACGTTCTTACAGGCCCAATCTGCCCAAGCCATACCTTTATACGGCACCTTCCTTGGCGGAGAAAACTTATATGAGAAAACCTTATCCGGAAACGGTATCTTGATAATGGGTAATGAAGGAAATGGAATACGTCCCGCCATCGAGGCTTTTGTAAACGAAAAATTGTATATCCCGAACTATCCGGAAGGAAGAGACACCTCAGAGTCTCTCAATGTGGCTATCGCTACAGCCGTGGTCTGTGCCGAGTTTCGCAGACGCCAAGGGAATCCCGCTTAAACGATATATATGGACTGAACAACCCGGCGTAATCTTTTCGGTTAACGCCGGCCAAGATCCCATCACCTGCTTAAAACCAATCGCCGGTTCCGAGGAAAGAACCGGCACCAGCACTCCATCATAAAAAGCGGTTCCAGCTATCTCCTCATTCAACGGGTAAACACCATGAAACACACCATTATCATCCAGTTCGATATAATGCATACGATAAACCTGCTTACACCAAACGTAATGAGCGGCAATTCTTCTCATAAGTACAATAAACAAATAGAGAGATTACTTAATAGAATCCTTAGGTAATTCGGCAAGCTCCTTACCATAGTTATATTTCATCAAGCTTAAGCTATCTATATACACCTTATAATAAGTCGTATCCATATTATCCATACGGATATATCCAAACACACGCTTTACTTTCTTAGTTGGTATAGTCTTCAAGATCGTCTCGTGATATCCATCTTTCGTGATCTTACTATTCACCGTCAAGGTCGTATCACCTTGGTCCGCGCTTAAACGTACCTCCGGCTTATAAGCCATTTTGTTATTCAATCCCCAGACACGCATGCCCAGCACGAAACTACTGCCCGAGGAATAATTCGTTTCCGGACGTATATCGAAAGTCACCCCATTAAATACAGAGGTAGGAGACAAGACCAGATAAGAACGGCGAGGCCAAATATCCACAGAATCCCGGTTCGATACCGGCGCAGCGTCCGCCTGCACATCCCCTAAGTTATTGATCCGTTTATTAAGATCGGCCAAGACCCGGTTGTAGACCTCCATATAAATATCCAAGTTACGGCCGTACCACACCAACGAGCTATCATACACCGCTTGTGTAATATCATGCTTACGGAATACAGACTCATACAAGGCAAGCTTCATGGTATCGGATTTATAAGTATTATAATCCACATTTACCATGGCCTCAGCCAGCAACATATCCGTCAAGACACCCTGCATCTTTTTCTCCGACAGAATACCATCCGGAACCTTACTACATGCCGCCAGCAACGTCGTGGCTAATAAAGCCATACCATATATCCGTAATTTTCTCCGCATTTATTTCTCTTCTTTCGAAAGGCTAGCCGACAAAGTATGCCGATAAAATATTAACAAAAGGAAAACTCCCACGCAAATCGCCGAGTCCGCCAAATTAAAGATCGGACGGAAGAAAACGAACTCCTGTCCACCCCAGATCGGAACCCAATCAGGGAATACGGTCTCTATCAATGGGAAATAGAACATATCCACCACCTTACCATGCAGCCAAGAGGCATAACCACCTCCCTCCGGCATAAAAGTAGCAAGTTGCCCGAAACTATGGTCGAAGATCACGCCATAGAATATCGAGTCGATTATATTTCCCACCGCCCCCGCGAAAACCAAAGATATACAGGCAATAAAACCGAATTTATAATTTTCTTTAACCAGCTTATACAAATAATATCCGATAAACAATACAGCCACGATACGGAATACGGAAAGGAATAATTTCCCAATCACCTCTATACCGAATGCCATACCCGGATTCTCGGTAAAATAGAGATAAAACCACGGAGTTATCTCTATACTCTCATGCAACTGCATGTGGGTCTTAATCCATATTTTCAGCGCTTGGTCAAGAAGAAGGAGCAGTATTATGATTAACACTGCTCCCCAACCTTTAGAATATCTCATTTACTTTGCACCTCCTTGTTTTGCTTCGATACTTAAAGTCGCATGAGGCACGGCACGTAGCCTTTCTTTCGGGATCAATTTACCAGTCTCCCGGCAAATACCGTAGGTCTTATTCTCGATACGGATCAAAGCGGCCTGCAAATTCTGGATGAATTTCATCTGGCGTTGCGCCAAACGGCCCGCCTCTTCCTTCGATAACGTAGAAGCACCTTCCTCCAGCACCTTGAATGTAGGAGACGTATCAGCCACGTCGTTACCGTCGGAATTCGTAACCCCTGATCGCAAAAGCTCGTAATCCCTCTTCGCAATTTCCAGTTTCTCTAATATAATAGCGCGGAACTCCTCGAGCTCAGCGTCTGAATATCTTGTCTTCTCTGCCATGGTTCTAAAAAAAATTTAGGTTCAACAATCGTTCAAATATCAATCAAAAAGAAGAATTAAGAATGAATATAAAATCATATTATTTCTTCTTTGCATGCAAAGATAATATAATTATCGATTTTCCTATATTTCATTCCTAATTCTTCCGCAAGAAATGCTATTCTATTTTTAAGCTTTCTCGATCTTTACGGACAATTTAAAGTCCTCGAAATCGAGTTCCGTAGCGTCGCTGATCGCATTATCCATGATTTCGATAGATTCCGCCAATACTTGGTTAGCGATATAATCCTTATAATCATGGATCGCCTCATCCATCTCCTCGCAAGAAAGAATGGATACATGGATCTTATCCGTTATATCGAAACCGCTGCTCTTACGCAAGTTTTGGATACGATTCACCAACTCACGGGCCAGCCCCTCCTTACGCAAATCCTCGGTTACGGTAATATCCAAAGCGACTGTCAAGCGACCTTCATTAGCGACCAACCAACCCGGGATATCCTCAGAGATGATCTCTACATCCGTACGCTCCAAAACGGCCTCCTGTCCATCTACCATCAAGGTAAACGTTCCGGCTTTCTCGAAAGCGTTGATATCTTCTTGGCTCATCGATTGAATCGTGGCGGCCAACGCCTTCATGATCTTTCCGTAGCGCGGGCCCAACTTCTTAAAGTCCGGTTTGATCTTCTTCACCAAGATACCTGCCGTATTATCCACGAACTTCAGCTCCTTCACGTTCACCTCGTTCAAGATCAGGTTCTTCACGGCCTCGATACTCTCTTGTTGATGAGCGTCTACAACCGGAATCATTACCGTATGCAACGGCTGGCGAACCTTGATATTCACCTTGCGGCGAAGAGCCAATACCATAGAAGAAACATCTTGAGCCATTTGCATACGCTCTTCCAAATTCTTGTCGATCTTAGACTCGTCGTAAACCGGGAAATCGGACAAGTGTACGGACTCAACGTTCTCACGTCCCGTAACAGCGACCAAGTCCAAGAATAACTGATCGGCATAGAACGGAGCGATCGGAGCCATCAACTTAGCCACTGTCTCCAAGCAAGTATATAAAGTCTGGTAAGCGGACAACTTATCCTCCGTCATACCACCACCCCAGAAACGGCGGCGGTTCAAACGCACATACCAGTTACTCAAGTTATCATTTACGAAATCAGAGATAGCACGTCCGGCACGAGTCGGCTCGTAAGCCTCCAAGTAGCCATCCACATCCTTCACCAAGCTGTTCAACAGAGAAAGGATCCAACGGTCAATCTCCGGACGCTTACTCCATTCCACATCCGGATCGGAGTAGTCGAAGCCATCCACGTTCGCGTACAAAGCAAAGAATGAATACGTATTATATAATGTACCAAAGAACTTACGGCGAACTTCCTCGATACCATCGATATCAAACTTAATATTATCCCATGGTGAAGCGTTCGTGATCATGTACCAACGCAACGGGTCCGAACCATACTTCTCGATCGTAGAGAATGGATCAACAGCGTTGCCCAAGCGTTTAGACATCTTGTTTCCGTTCTTATCCAATACCAGACCGTTAGACACGACAGCCTTGTAAGCCACGCTATCAAAGATCATGGTGCCCAGAGCATGCAGGGTAAAGAACCAACCGCGTGTCTGGTCAACACCCTCAGCGATAAAGTCAGCCGGATAGATCTGACGATTATCGAACTCCTTCAAGTTCTCGAACGGATAGTGGATCTGGGCATAAGGCATAGCGCCGGAATCGAACCATACATCGATCAAGTCTGTCTCACGCTTCATCGGCTTGCCGGAAGCGGAAACCAAGATAATATCATCCACATACGGACGGTGCAAATCGATCTTCTCGTAGTTCTCCTTCGTATAATCTCCCGGAGCGAAGTCCTTATAAGGGTTAGACTCCATAAAGCCGGCCTTCACCGATTTCTCGATCTCGCCGAACAGCTCTACCACGGAACCGATACACTTCTCCTCGCTACCATCTTCCGTACGCCAGATCGGTAACGGAGTACCCCAATAACGACTGCGGCTCAAGTTCCAGTCTTGCAAGTTCTCCAGCCATTTGCCGAAACGTCCCGTACCCGTGCTCTGCGGTTTCCAGTTGATCGTATTGTTCAACTCGATCATGCGCTCACGGCAAGCGGTCGTGCGGATAAACCAGCTATCCAACGGATAATACAATACCGGTTTATCGGTACGCCAGCAATGCGGGTAATTGTGGACATGCTTCTCGATCTTGAACACCCGGTTCTGGGCCTTCAGCATCATGCAGATCTCAATATCCAATGTCTCATCTTTATCCGTCTTCGTATCATCGTAAGCGTTCTTCACGAATTTTCCTTGCCATGGATCATAATCAGAGGCGTTCATACAATTTTGCACAAACTCCGGAGCCAAGTCTTCCAGCTTATAGAACTTACCGGTCATATCCACCATAGGGCGCATATTTCCATCCTTATCCTGCATCATCAAAGGAGGAACCCCGAATGTTTTCGCCACACGGTTATCGTCCGCACCAAACGTCGGCGCGATATGTACGATACCCGTACCATCCTCTGTCGTAACGAAATCACCCGTGATCACACGGAATGCACCTTCACCCGGATTTACCCATGGGATCAATTGCTCATATTTCATACCGGCCAACTCGGAACCCTTCCACTCACCTACTACGCTGAAAGGAACCAGCTTGTCACCCGGTTTGTAATCAGACAAAGAAAGCTCAGCGGCTTTCGGATTGAAATAAGCAGACAATAAATCTTTCGCTATAACAGCAGTCATCGGGATACCCGTGTAAGGATTATAAGTCTGTACAGCCAGATAAGTAATATTCGGGCCTACGCAAAGCGCCGTATTGGAAGGCAACGTCCAAGGAGTCGTTGTCCATGCCAAGAAATAAGGATCGCCGAATTGTGCCATCTCCGGTTTCGGGTCCAATATATGGAACTGTGCCGTACAAGTCGTATCCTTCACGTCACGATAACAGCCTGGTTGGTTCAACTCGTGCGTGCTCAAGCCCGTACCCGCGGCGGGAGAATACGGTTGGATCGTATAGCCTTTATATAAAAGACCTTTCTTATAAAGCTCTTTCAATAGATACCACAAGGTCTCGATATAGCGGTTATCATACGTGATATACGGATTCTCCATATCCACCCAATAACCCATCTTCTGCGTCAGATCCTCCCACTCTTTCGTGAACTTCATCACGTCCTTACGGCAAGCGGCGTTATACTCAGCGACAGAAATCTTCTTACCGATATCTTCCTTCGTGATGCCCAAAGCCTTCTCCACGCCCAACTCGACAGGCAGACCGTGTGTATCCCAACCCGCCTTACGATTCACCAAGAATCCCTTCATGGTTTTATAGCGGCAGAAAATATCCTTAATCGAACGGGCGATAACATGGTGAATACCCGGCATACCGTTTGCGGATGGAGGACCCTCGTAGAATACGAATGTAGGATGTCCCTCTCTTGTTTCAAGACTCTTATGGAAGATGTCTCCATCCTTCCATTTCTTCAGCACCTCTTTATTTACGTTCGACAAGTCAAACTTAGAATATTCGGTAAATTTCTTACTCATATCGCGATGTATTTATCTTGCTTCTAAAAAATTGCCGCAAAGTTAGTGATTTCTTTCGAATTAGACAATATGGAATTTTCATTAATGAAAGCACAGGTTTCTTCTGCGTGAAACAAATTTTAGTTAAAGCAGAAAAGTAACAGTATCTGATAAAATCCTATTAGGAAACCTACCGGCTCTCTCCTACTTTTGCCCCTGAATTTAAATCTAACACCTACTAATAAAATGAACATTAAGAGTAAATTCGGTTATTTATGTTGCGCCTTCCTATTGACCACTAGTTTATGGGCACAAGACGTATTGATTTCCACGAGGAATACCTCATTATTGCTAGACGCACCTGTCGGCGGAGAGGTAAGATTCATCTACTATGGAGACAAGTTATCCACTTCCGATGCGGCTACCTTGCTCGAGACCGAGCAGAAAACATTTTCCGCTTATCCGGTCTACGGCTTGAATTGCCCCTCCGAAAGCGCATTGTCCGTTACCCATGGCGACGGGAATATGACCCTTCAACTGGGAGTCATAAAAGTAGATACACGAAAAGAGCAAACAGCAGATATCACAACGATCCGATTAAAAGATAAAGTGTATCCTTTTTATATGAATCTCTGTTACAGAACCTATCCGGACGCCGATATCATCGAGACTTGGACAGAGATCACGCATGAGGAGAAAAAAGCGATCACCCTCAATCGTTTCGCTTCCGCTTATCTGCCGATCCAGAAAGGAGACGTATGGGTTTCCCACTTATACGGCTCATGGGCAAACGAGGCTCAATTGGCACAAGAACCGTTACGACCGGGCATCAAGATGATAAAAAACAAGGATGGTATCCGCAACTCCCATACCGCCCACGCCGAAGTGATGATCTCCCTAGACGGAAAACCAAAGGAAAACACCGGTTCCGTTATTGGCGTCGCCCTATGCTATAGCGGTAACTACAAATTATTCTTCGATACGGATGATAGCGACCATCACCATTTCTTCGCGGGAATAAACGAGGAGAACTCGGCTTACACCCTCAAAGCCAAAGAAAGTTTCCGGACGCCGGAATTGGCGCTGACTTATAGCAAGGACGGCTTAAGCGGAAGCAGCCGGAATTTCCACGCATGGGCACGCAAACATAAGATAGCGAATGGAGCGACCGCCCGGAAAATCTTACTAAACAGTTGGGAAGGTGTATATTTCGATATCAATCAAGAAGGTATGGACCAAATGATGAGTGATATCCAGTCTATGGGCGGCGAGTTGTTCGTCATGGACGACGGCTGGTTTGGCGATAAATATCCTCGTAATAAAGATAACTCGTCCTTAGGGGATTGGATGGTTGATGCCCGAAAACTACCAAGAGGCATCGAGGGCCTGATCGCCGACGCCAACAAGCATGGTATTAAATTCGGTATCTGGATCGAGCCGGAAATGGCCAACACGACAAGCGAATTGTACGAGAAGCATCCGGAATGGGTATTGAAAGCTCCAAACAGGGAAATCGTCTTGGGGCGTGGCGGTACACAGGTCGTTCTTGATCTCTCCAATCCCGAGGTGCAAGACTTCATATTCGGTATCGTCGACAACTTGATGACAACATACCCGGAGATCGATTATATCAAATGGGACGCCAATATGAGCATCCTGAACCATGGCTCCCAATATCTGCCTTCGGATCAGCAAAGCCATATGTATATCGAATATCACGAAGGATTCAAGAAAGTCTGTGAGCGTATCCGAGCCAAATACCCGGATTTAACCCTACAGGCTTGCGCCAGCGGTGGAGGCCGGGCAAATTACGGGGTCATGCCTTACTTCGATGAGTTTTGGGTAAGCGACAATACCGATGCCCTACAGCGTATCTATATGCAATGGGGTACTTCTTATTTTTTCCCGGCTATCGCCATGGCCTCACACATCAGCGCCGCCCCCAACCATCAAACATTCCGGGTTATTCCCTTGAAATATCGGATCGACGTAGCGATGAGCGGCCGTTTGGGCATGGAGATCCAACCCAAGAATATGACGGAAGAAGAGAAAACGCTTTGCCGCAAGGCGATCGTCGATTATAAGACGATCCGCCCCATCGTGCAATTCGGCGATATCTACCGTCTGGTTTCTCCTTATGATGGTTTGGGAGTAGCCTCCTTGATGTACACTTCACCGGAGAAAGACAAAGCCGTATTTTACTGGTGGAAGACCGAGCATTTTGTCAACCAGCATTTACCCCGTGTAAAGATGAACGGATTATCCCCAGACAAGAAATACAGAGTCCGCGAGCTGAACTGGATCGACAACGAGCCTCTGGCCTTCGAGGGTAAAGCTTTCACCGGGAAATATCTCATGGCGAACGGACTGGAAATCCCTTATAATCACATTGTCGATTATCACAAACAGAATGATTACTCGAGCCGGGTGCTTTATTTGGAGGAAGTTAAATGATGAATAAATCATTTAACTTCCAAAGCGATCAATAAGGCGATCACCTCCGAATAATTAGCAGTTCCAGTAGGTATCTTATTGCCTTTCAGGAAAAGATTATAGACCACGTCTTGCGCCTCGCCGATCAACGGGCTGTATAGGGATTGCCAATAGGCGACTTTCTCGTTATACAAGTCCTTGATCTCGGGGCGTAATCTTTTCTTCCATGCCTCAAAAGCGTCCTTATCCAAAGCCACATATGCGTTGCTCAGCACATAAGGCAGCAAAGAGAAGTAGCCTGAGAACCGGATTTCCGGCACGGAAGAACCCGTGCATATCAAATAACTGTATAGATTAGCCTCGGCCTCGTTGGATATACTAAGCACATGAGCCATCTCATGGGCGTAGGTGGCAGGATATTGCACGGGCAAGAGCTGGCCGTTCAAATTGAACTCCGTGAAAAACGGTCCCATATACCCCATCACCCCTACTCCACTCATCAGCCGGGAGAGCAGCATCGTTTTAGGATGAAGATAGGCTCCGGGAGTGGTAAGCCCGAAACGAGTAGGCAATTTTCGATACCCGTCTAGCACCGCCTCTTTCACGACCTCCCGATCGATCGTCTCTATCGGAACCCATGAGGCGTTCAGGGAATCCGTGTAGGCATCCAAGAAGGATTGGAAATGTTTCGAGGAAAAAGGCACATAAGTGGTTTGCGTACGAGTGAAAAAATCTTCCCGGAAATAATTCAATCCCCAAGCGATATAGAACCAGACATACACCCATGCCAGATATTCCACGACATGCCTGAATGTCCTCCCGAGCCTCCGCTTCCTTATAAGCGCATATGACAAATCCCCTAATAACCCGGCGATGCTACCATAAATAAAACAATCCCCTACGGAAAAAGGGAACAAGCAGGAGAAACGAGATAGCATACCCGATACCCATGGATAAATCGAACGGGAATACCATTCGCCTAATCTGGGATTTCCCATCACGATCCATATAGCGACAAGAAAAATCGCCAATATAATCCAACGAACACGTATCTTTTTTAGATATTCAAGCTTAATCATAGGAGGCAAATATATCATATCCTTTTCAGTCCACACAGTTTTATTATTAAAAAAGAACTAACGCTCCACAACTACAGAACATACAGACAACACAAAGCATATAAACTAACACTTGCATCCTGTTATTTCCATTTATCATTAAGGAAAGATGCAAAAAACGTTTTCGTCTATATAATATAGCTTGGTCAAATACTAAACCGGAACATTTCAACACATCCAACAATTTTTCCGGCCCATCGGCAACATAGCAATCTGCTGCTTCTCCTTTCAAGTGTTGGCTGGTAACGACCCCGCCAGCAAGACGATTTACCTTCTCATTCCGATATCCACTCAATATAGCAATCGGTGCCCCATACAATAGACGTAATGGTTCCAATAAACCAACTGCCAAATTTTGAAGCGCTAGACATGCATAAGGAGGAGGCTGATTATTTATCGCATTGTCCACGGCAATACCACTATAAGTAAACTCATCCAAACAAAAATGCTCTGTTAACCTTTTATCATGTCTTTCCATAATTTTCAATTTTCAATTATTAATTTTCAATTTATAAGAGTAGTCCACCCCAAAAAGGGCCCCAGCAAACGTACTGATCTCACCGAAAGCCACCAGTACACTGTTATCGATCAATCCTTGCGGATCAATCCAGAATCCGCTGAAGAGAAGTGTGATCCCACTCATTGAGAGCAGGATCGCGACAATTAATTGAACCGTCAAACGCCTCATAGCTCTTAGATTTCATCCGGACTTTCACTATCACTCCCGTTTCCACCCGCATCTTCTTCATTCGGAAGCGCAGTCTTCTCAAAACTTGTTCGGCTCTTGGCTACCCGTAGCGCCTTGCCCGGGTAGAACCGTACTTTCGGCTCCCGAATCAAGTTCGTCGAAAACGTCTTCTCATCCGGCACCCCCGACGATCCGAAACAAAAGCGGAAAAGTCCCAGCTCACCTACACTGACACGCCTGCCATGCTGTAAATGACGGACCAACACCACATTCATACGATCCAGAACCGCCCTCACGCTAGCGCTACCTACACCAGAGCTATCCGCCACCTCCTCCGCAAATTCATCGAAAGTAACCAGATCTCCATACACCATTTGAGCGTATACCTTTTCAGGAATAGATTCGTGATCCTCACCTAGATTCTTTCTCATTACCAATTTAAATTTCAATGCCATAACTATACGTTTTTAATGAATAAATGAATGTAACCATGCTTCGAACACATGACAAAGGTATAATAGCCACAAAGCCGGACTTCGATGACGCAAAACAGTTAACGACCTAGCAACCAACACACACATTCCCAAATCAACGAAAAACACACCAAATTTCATCGACTTCAATCCACGTACATTTAACATTTATCAATAAAGAATCACATCTCATCCGTTATTTCCCTCTTCCCCGCCAGTTCCAGAATATCACTTGGTAATATATTCAATGCGCTCAAACGGCTAGCCAAGGATTTCGGCAAGACCTCCGAATTAGGATCCGATAAACTCCGGACGAAAAACGCCATACATAAACAAGCCGCCAAATGAGAATAAGGCAAACGCCCGTCCCGATCCGTAAACTCCACCAGCTTCGCCATCCGCAAAAACAAGTCCGGTCGGTGCAACTCATAACGGGCATTCTTCCACGGCGTATGCCTTGTCAAATACCACACCATCAAGTTCTCCCCTCGCTCCCCATCCAAATAACCATCCACCAATTTCCGGTACCCTGTCGGCAACTCCTCATAATGCCCGAAAGCCAGCTTACAAAACCCAAGCAAATGCCTTTCCCTATCTTCCGCCGGCAATCCGGCCAGACGCACACTAAACAACTCAACGGTAGGCCAACCCCGAAATTCGCCTAATAGTCCCTTCAAATCTTTCATAAGATTTTTCATTTCCACGATCACAGGGGGAAAATTTATCCCTGCGCCGCAGAAGGCCGAATCCCACATTTATATACGGATCATCAAGGCATACATAAAAACAGAACCGGCCTCCTTACCTCCCCGAAGGGAGAAAGAAGACCGGTACAAAATCTTTATTCTATATCGATTCTACAGTCTATTCTATCATCTACACATTCATCATCGCACCTTTGTGGTTCTCATTTCTTGCAAACACTTCCATGGAAGTTCCTCTTTCTTTTTTGGCGTTATACCGATAAGCATATCGGCGATATGTACTCCCATGATTGACACCATGAGAGTTGAAGACATAGAAGAGGAGATATATCCCCTTATTACTCAAGTTCAACACTCGCTATCCTCGGTTCAAAGCAACAGGTCGGACGAACGCAGACTATCCTAACGCCACTTGCACGCTGTGGACCAACCTTCATAAAGGTCGCAATCACACTCGTCTTACCATGAAGGCCAAGAGGTCCTATATTTGCTTCATTCACACGTCTCGTTATTTCCTGCTCCATCTCGCTTTGAAAATCATATCTACCATCCACTTGAGCCTGAAGCATCATAGATGTAGCTTCAAAATGGCTTCTCCCAACACCCACAGCCAACGTACATGGTGAACATCCGAGCTGAGTAACACCTTCTGTCGCCCAGTTTACGATTTCATCTAACACCACCTGCGTATTGTGCTTATGGAATACACGGTAAGTTTTTGCCCTAATAGCAGGACCGCCACCGAACATCAAAATGTGCAGTCTAATAACATTGTCTTGACAGCGTCGGATTAATATCGGAGCAGGCTCCACTCCCGCACTATCAGGATTCAAACCACCGGACTGATCAATTCTATGGCTGTCATCCCCCATAATGCCCATTGGTCGTCCAGGAAGTCTACGCAGACCTTCTGCAATTCCTTCCCTAATAGCGTCCAGCATCCGACCGGTCACTGCCGCATCCTGACCAACCTCCAGCACCATGTGCGGGATACCGGTATCATCACAAAGTGGACTATGATTTTTCTCCGCAGCTTCCGCATTCGCAAGTACGGTCTCCAAAACCCACTTAGCCCTCTCGTTATCTTCCGATGCGATTACTCTTTTATAAGCTTTCTTCTTATCTTCTCGGAAAGTGGAGCCTGCCTCTACAAGCGTATCGCAAACAAGCGAAACTATTTTCTCATAATTCTTATTCATAAATGCTCCTCCCATGTGCAGCCGCAATAATAGCCGGATATTGTACTACTTTCAACTGATATAACGCTTCCATACCAAGTTCCGGGAAAGCCACAAGCTTCTGCTCAATGGTTTTATCTGCAAGCAAGGCCGTCACTGGCGGGATAACCGCATAAACAGCATTATATTTATGTAAAGCTTCCACTGTTTCCTTATGGATTGCCCCTTTGCCAAGATGCAGCTTGATTCCCGCTTTACTCAATGGTTCCATACTACTCTCAATCTCCAGTTTATTACTGGATGTAGGTCCCACACCTGCAGGGCTGACCGCAGTATGGAAAATAACATTTCCTTGCAGAGAAATACCAAGCCCATCTACTTCGCCCTCTTTTACCATTTTAATGACCTTAGGTAGTACAGCATCACGACCACAGAGGATATAACCGGTTATGGTGACGGTATCTCCAACTTGCAAGATTGCTGCTGCTTCTTCTGTGATTGGTGTATGTATTTCAACACTCATGATATTCTCCTTGTCATATTACTCATTTACAGCAAACAACTTAACATAAGCACCTTCATTCTCAATAACGCTAAATGCACGTGCCCTGTTGTAAACCTTCTTCGCCCAATTGGTGTGCGGCTTGATTTCATTCATCTTATTGCCGCCAGAACTCTTTACCACACCACCGCCTGTACCGAGAATCTGACAGGCATCGTCGTACTCTTCCTTTGTAACCGCCATCAATGCATTGACAAACTTCACATGGGTGGGATGGATGACAGTACGCCCAACAAATCCATTCGCTTTATCTTGAATGACCTCCCTAAGCAGTCCATCAATCTCATTATTTACAATGGGCAACCTCTTCATCAGATAGTCCTCAATGCCATGATTCGGAAGCTCCTCAAACATCAATTCCTTTGGAGCACGAAAATACTCCCAGACAGGACCGGAAATTACATAATCATTGTCGCGTCCACAAACATTGATGATATCAGACAAGCACTCACGCACCGCCATAATATCATAAATCGAATAATCGACACCACGACGCACACCAAATACGGAGCTAAAATCCGTACCTCCGACACGAACCTGTAGCACCAGATCACGATACTTGTCCAAAATCTTTTTAATACCCATCAACTCTATCATGCGAGTTTCTTTATAAGCAACTTCCGCATCCTCAATAATCGGCATACCATAGAGGATCTCACCAAAGCGGTCATTCAGATCTCGTAGGTATGCATAATATTCATAGCCATTCTCGGCGTTAAATTTCGGGAAGTTAATACCACACAAGGACTTAACCTCCTGTTTCGTCAACCTTTCTCCAAATGCCTTGAACTGAGCAAGATTACGAATACGAACAAAGATCAGCGGAACCTTATCGGCATCCAACGTTCCATTTTCCACAGCTTCCGTTACCGTTGCCAACAGATGATGAACGTTATCCATAGCTTCTGGAACTTTTTCTTCCGGGCAGGCATCCTCAAAACAGAGAACTATGGTTGTCAGACCTGGTATTGAGTTATTTAATATTTTTGGAGTAAAGTCCTTGAACCCCGGCATGTACATGGTTGCTCCAAGGCAATACTGAAGCAACTCACGGTCAGTATACTTATTAAAATGCTCAGGTTCCACTACAAATTTGAAACCCGGATTATATAAATGATGTCTCATGATTATTCTTTTCTTTTCCTTTTCTATCTATTCGTCTGAACTTCAATCTTAATATCTTAAAGTAGACTGCCTCTCGGAGACCAAACAGCTTCCGGATAATACTCATCGATCATGCGCTTCACAAGGCAGCACTGTTTTGCACGCTTACGCGCATCGTCCTCGGTACTGCTCCAGCTGTGAGTCACAGCCACGGAACCTCCGGTCTTAAGGTAAATCGGTGCGGCTATACGGATCATTTCCGGCACTTCGTAATGACGGATAAACCCACCTGTGGATTTCGGGTTTTCGGTATGAATGTCGATTGGACAGTCCACTGCCTGACGCATAGCCGCTAACATTTGGAGCTGAATGTCACGAACAGGATTTATAGAGTCTGCTCCAATTCTTTCCAACAACTTTGCGGAACAAGGATTTCCGTGTCCCGTATGGGCAGATACCTTAAAATGACAGTCCGTAGGAATCTCTCCTGCTTTGCGCATTTCGTTCAATGCCCACAGGCATCCTTCATCATAAACAAGGAAGCTACGGCATCCAAGACGAGCGGCACGTTTCACATCCTCTATGGCGCGAACAATCTGCTCCTGACCACGCAAACGATACCCCATACGAACACCCTCCTCCGTATGTACCGACGCAGACGTGTCCGTGGTTGCACGGGGGCCGATGGCAAGAATCAGATCAGTCTGCCATTTGTGGGCAAGCTCCACCATCTTACCAATCTCCTCATCTGTCAAACGTATAATACCCTGAGTCTGCGTCACACGGTGCAGGTACAAACCGTACCCATCCATTGCCTCCAAAAGAGCCTGCATTACTTTCGGGCCTTGAATTCCGGGAACTTCAAAGCGGTACTGGCCACCATCCGCAAATCGTTTTTCAGAAGTAGGCAAATCGTATGCATCCCCTCCGGGGAGACCGATTGACTTCAGAAATTCTCTTGTTTTTTCCATACTGTTCATGATTATATTTCTCCCTTCCGATTAATACGGGACTTTGTTTTGTTACCCATTATTATTTTTATTCGTTCAAATCATCTATCAGGTCATTTATCACTTTTCTGTGCTCAAACACAATCGGTGGCAATTTTCTGCTCAATCCCTTATGAATTCGGCAATCAATGAAAGACGCCTTGCTACAATCACGTAGAATTTCCAAAGCCTCCTTCAGCTCCACCTTTGTTGTTACAGGATGTCCGACCGTCGCATATCCGCATGCCTCCGCTATTTTGGTAAAGTCAACCTTATGACCGGCAGATGGTTGCCCGCCGACAGACTCATGCGCTCCATTGTTCAAAACGATATGCATGAAGTTTGGAGCATCAAGCTTGCTGACCATTGTCATTGCCCCCATATGCATCATGCAGGCACTATCACCATCCAAAGCAACAACCTTCCGTTCAAGTCTCTCCAGTGCAATCCCAAACGCCACAGAGCTTGCATGTCCCATAGAACCGACATTGAGAAAGTCATGCGCTTTTGTTTCACCTCTCTTTTCTCGCAAGAAAAACAGTTCTCTAGTTGCTCTTCCTGTCGTTGCGGAATAGATGGTATTCTCCGGCATATTGTTCAAAATGATTTCCATTGCTTCTTCCCTACTCATTGGATAAGTATTGTCCACGTTATTCGGCTTATCACTCGCCGCCATGACACCCTTTGGTGCGATCAAACCGTAAGGCTGTCGGGATTCTTTACAATATTTGACCGCTTTCTCCACTGTTTTAGCAAACTTATCATCGTCATCATCAAGGATGGTGTAGGGGATGTGCATGATTTCCAGCAGTTCGGGTGTAATCTCCCCCTGTAGCTTATGCTGCGGATGATTCGGCTCAGAGTTTCCTTGCCCACGCCAGCCGACAAGTAAAAGCATTGGAACAGCATACACATCCTTATCCACAAGACTTACCAAAGGATTCACCGTATTCCCCAGTCCACTGTTCTGCATATAGACAAGAGGAATCTCTTTGCTTGCGAAATAATGTCCTGAAGCAATACCTACCGCATTCCCCTCATTGGCCGCAATGATATTTCTACTTCCACAATTGTTTAGGGCATAATTACAGAAACCATTCAAATAAGAATCCGGTACACCCGTAAAGAATGTAACACCATGCTTTGCCAACACATCAAATACTCTTTCTTGATTCAGCATTATTTCTTCTCTCCTCCCACAGAGCCTTTACCTTTATACAAAGTGAAGTATTCAGGACAATCCGCTTTACAGTGCTGCCAGGCTTTTTCAAAAGCATCCACGACCGCATCCGACAAGGGACCCGCTTTCACTGTTTCCATATTCTGCTTCAGGTGATCCGCCTTGGAAGCACCGATGATAATCGCATCCCCACGTTCCACATTCAACATAGAATGATAAGCAAGCCAGCGATAAGTTGCTTCAATAGTAGTAATACCCTCTTCCTCGCAGGCCAATTTGATAATTTCCACAGCATCGAAATAGCTCTTTTTCCAGTAACGCTTCTGGTAGTTCGGACGATGCGTGAAGCGCCCATCCGTCGGAGCGTCCTCATATCTTCCATAACGCCCCGTAAGCAATCCGCCAGCCATCGGATTATAGGCATAGAAACGAATCCCGAAATGATTCAAGCATTCGTTCAGCTCAGTTTCCGCTTTTCTAGTCAAAGGATTGTAAATACCCTCGAACACAGTCGGCAATACCCAACCGTTCTTATGGCAGATATACCATACATCCACAACCATCCATGCCGGAAAATTAGAAAGTCCTAACTCTCTGAATTTTCCTTCTCGATAGAGATTATTACAGGCCTCCAAAACGTTTTCCACCGGCGTTGCAGGATCTGGGAAATGAAGAAAGAAAGTATCTACCGACGACACCCCTAGCCTCTCCAACGACTCGTTCAGCTGAGCATAGGCGGCCTCCCCGTCCAGCCTGCCCATAATCCGGGGGTTCACCTTAGTCGAGATTTTATAAGGGCGACCAAGTTCCGGCAAAACCTCCCCCAATAGCTTTTCACAGTTTCCCTCGTTGTAGACGTATGCGGTGTCGAGTTCTTCGTATCCCGCATCTAAAAACATCTTTACAAACTCACTCACATTCGGAGCGAATACGGACTCTCCGAATGTCATTGTTCCAAGTACTAACTTCATTTCATTCCTCCTCTCATTAATTCCATAACTTTCCGAATTTTCGTTTCCTTCGCATAAATCAATCGGTACACCTCGTCCCCGCTCGTCTGATGGCCATACTTCATCAAGTCATCATACCTGCTTTTGAACTCCATCTCATCCAAAGGATTCTCCGGTTCCCCTTTCGGGAAATCCACACGTTCTGTCAAAATGCTTCCATCCCTTCTGGTCACATTAACAATGGCCGCTTGAATACCGGGGAACAATGCGCTCAGCTCAGCGTCCGGTTCTACATGAATCTTCTTTGTAAGGTCAAATATCGCCTTTCCGCACACACGTTCCTCGCTAAATTCCTGTAGGCCCGCTTTCCCGTAGATAAATCCTGCCGCAGTCGCATAGGGAATACTCATTTTAGCAGAATAGGAGCCCGGGATATCGGTATGATCATGCCCTGCTACCGCAAGGGAATAAGTTTTGATATCGATGCGTTCTATATCCTCCACCCGTACCCGTTCTCTCAGATGGATCGCAGCCTCCACCGATGGATGCGTATAACGGCAACTCGCATAAGGTTTCGTGTAAGTTTTCATGATAGCGTAAGTTCCGTTCAATAATATCGGCTTCAGCTCAACCTCATCCCTACCGGTCATCATCTTGATAAACCCGCGCCCACCAAGTGGGTCATGATGACCTTTGAAGCCAGATTTCGCCAACTGAATACTTGTCAACGCAAGCAAAGCCGTCTTTGCCACATTATACGGTTTCAATTCTGATTCATCATCCAATACTTTAAGCATACCACTTGCGGATATACATGCCGTCGCAAATGCGTGAAATCGCTCCTCTTCCGTGAAGCCTAGCAAATAACTAGCCGCTATTGCGGCACCAAGCACGCCACAAGTTCCTGTCGCATGATAGCCCATCGCTTTATGCTCCGGCTGGATGGAAGCCGCCATGGTGTAGGACGTTTCATAGCCGATTACGGCTGCTTTTAACACATCCTCTACCTTCAAGTCATACCGTTCTGCCAAAGGGAGCAATAATGAAAAAATCGGAGAACCAAGATGAATGATACCGGAATTGGTTCCATCATCGAAGTCCAAGGCATGCGCATTCAGGCCGTTAAGAAATACGGCCTCCTTCAGCGACAATCTTTTCCCGGTACCAATCGTGTTGAACTCTCCGGTTTCCGGCATGGCAAACTCCATGTAATTATCTATTTTTTCTTTCTGGAAAGCAGCACCAGCGGAACATACCGCAAGATAATCCAATAAAGATTGTTTTGCCCTTTCTAAAACTTCCTTGGGTATATCCTTGCTATGAAAGGCATCAATAGCTTGCAGGAATTTTATACTTTGATTCATTTATTATTGATATATTTTTTTATTTTTCGATCCTTTGAACACATCGGAAAAAGTTGATAGGTTTCCGACACACCTACTTCTGCGAGAGAATAGTTAATTACCAACTAGTTGTTTGCACTCAAATTAGAGCATACCCCTCATATAGGCACTTTTGCAAGTGCACATATATCAAACTGTTAAAAATTTAATATAATTTTAACCATTGACAGATTGTCACTCCTATTTTATCGGGTCGCAGACTCGATAAATCTCTACAACCGTTAAACATTTCAGTAAAAACTTGCTTAGACACTCCCAAACAGATCCTCCTAGCATCTTTACCAACTGCAATGGCTATAGCAGGCAACTGCCATCTCAGCTCCCTGCGTTGCTGCCGATGTGAAACAGACTATTACGTTGCGTGGTCAAAGGATAGACCCACACATGTTCGACTGATGTCATATCTTCCCTGTAATCAACGTTGGATACAAAACCGATGCACGCACCAGCAACTCTCGTTTTTGCATCTATGGAAGATACGCTCGTCGCCTTCACGTTTCTGCTCCTAATAGCTTAGAATCCTCAGAAAAATATGCAAACCAATACATACGCAACTCCACGGGTATACGAACGGTGAAGGAGCGGGAATCTTCCCTGACTGATTTTGTGTCCCCTTTCTTAGGCGTTTTTTGAATTGAAGCAGGAAGACCATCCACATGGACTTCTACTATCTTGCTTCATATATCCTTGTACCATTTGTAAAATAGACAATAAGATACTTTGTTTCGTGAGCAGAACTATTCTAGGAAGATACCGTGTAACTTTGTCTCTTTCTGTACAAGAAATAAAGCCTTCCCAAGAATGCTCTAACTCATTTTTTCAATCCATATTTTCTGTCAAAACTTTTCCACACGTCTTTATGATACAATAAAAAAGCTGATATTCTTTTTTTAAGAAAAATACGTTCTGAAACAGTTAGTCCTATATAATACACAGAAAACAAAATACTAAAAACACAAGCAAGACAAATAATAAAAAATGACAAGATTGTATCATTTAATAACACATTTAACACTAATGGTAAAATAATTGATATTAATAGTACCAAAAGACATCGTAAAATCACTTGCTGACAATAGTCTATAAGAGACAAATGAATCATGGAACGAATAATAAACAAACGAATGATAAAAGCAATCACACAAACACACAAATGAACTACAAAAACCGAAGCTGGATTTCCTCCCAATTTCAAAACCAAATAAGATATCGGTAATATCAACAGCAACACGCCACCTATTACAGATTGATAAAGTTTCACATTACCTGTAGCCGAAGCAGAAATCATCAATGGATTAGCAACAGCATCAATAATTGTAACACAAAGTATCAAACGTAAAAAAGCAATCGAATAATCAGGAACGATATTTAGCCAAAAAATAAGAATAAACTCTGTCCTTATCATTATAGGAAGCGATAAAAACAAGAGAAGAAAAAAAGTAAATTTCGAGCTCTTAAATATTAGATCATGCATATAAACAAAATCTTTCTTAGCATAAGATTTCGTAATTTGTGGATTCAATGCTATTTGAAAATTAGAAGAAAATTGCGCAACAGCTCCTTGAACTTGTACCGCTACTCCTCGAGCAGCATTTACCACTGGACCAAAAAATATATTCAATAATATATTCAAGCCTTGAGTAAAAAACATAGCAGCACAATTACCCCACAAATTCCAACCAGAAAATCCTAACATGTTTTTAAACAATTTCGAATCCCAAAACCACATATACCTTGCTTCTCGGAAATGATGAGTACAATAAAAACCATAAACAAAACGTATACACAACTGTACTAAAAACATTAAAACAGCATACAATTTTAGTTTATCCAAATTTCCCACTTGTAATAAATAGACTATCAGCAATTTAGCAATCACCTCTAACACAGAAATATACGCATATACATTCATGCGCTCATGAGCTACAATCATTGCATTATAAGGAACACTCAGCACCATCACAACCAATGAAAGAACAGATGATTGGTAAACCCATAAAGTAGCATCTATACGATTAGTAGGAAAAATCATTTTCTCATATAAGAACCACAATCCGATTGTTTCCGCAAAAATTATTATCAACACAGAAATAAAAAAATGTATCAATATACTTGTACTGAAAACCTTCTGCAACTGACAATAGTCTTCTTTTCCTAGCTCAAAAGTCAGATAGCGCTGAGTCCCTACAGTCATAGCTGAATTTAGGAAACCAAACATAGCAACCACACCAGCTACAACATTATAAATGCCATAGTCCTCTATATCGAGAACACTCAATATAACACGACTCGTATAGAGACTTATAACCATCATAAAAAGCATACGAAAATAAAGCAGCAATGTATTTTTGGCTATACGCTTACTATTTTCTCCGACATTTGACATGCTAATCAATTTGTATACGATTAAAATATTACAAAAGCACAAATAAATGTAGTCTATTATGTGATTTTTTATCAGACTATTTTTAATTATTCGTATTGATTTTGATATCTGGCACTAAAGAGGACAACGTTCACTTTATTCATAAACTCCCATCTTACCGAATTCTAAAATATCCGCAATACGCTTACAAGCGAAACCATCACCATATGGATTGCTGGCTTGGGTCATCGTATCATAAATATCTTTATCATTTAGCAGTTTTTTAAAATTCTGATAAATAACATCCTCGTCCGTCCCTACAAGTTTCAGTGTTCCCGCAACAACTCCCTCAGGCCGTTCTGTTGTATCACGCATTACCAAAACTGGTTTTCCCAAACTAGGAGCTTCTTCTTGAATTCCACCACTATCAGTAAGAATCATAAAACTTCTAGACAGAAAATTATGAAAGTCTAGTACATCTAAGGGTTCTATTATATGAATTCTATCACATTCACCCAACTCCTCATCAGCTATCTGCCTAACAAGAGGATTCATATGGATTGGATAAATCGCCTTAACATCCTCATGTTCGTCCAGTATCCTTCGTATTGCTCGAAACATATGATGCATAGGTTTTCCAAGATTCTCTCGCCGATGAGCCGTTAACATGATCATCTTACTTCCAGACACCCAATCAAGTTCCGGATGAAAGTAATCTCTACGAATTGTTGTTTTAAGAGCATCAATAGCTGTATTACCTGTCACATAAATATTCTCTGATTTTTTCCCCTCTCGAAGCAAGTTATCCCTTGCCATATTTGTTGGAGAAAAATTATATTGAGAAATAATTCCAACCGCCTGACGATTGAATTCCTCTGGATAAGGCGAACATATATTATATGTACGCAATCCCGCTTCCACATGGCCAACAGGTATTTGTAAATAAAAACAAGCAAGTGCAGTTACAAATGTTGTAGATGTATCTCCATGCACTAACACAACATCAGGCTTACTTGTTTCTAAAACAGTTTTAATACGCTCTAGTATATTAGTAGTAACATCAAATAACGTCTGTTTATCCTTCATAATAGAAAGATCATAATCAGGAACAACAGAAAAAACGTCCAGCACTTGATCCAACATCTGTCTATGTTGCCCTGTGACACACACAATGGTCTCAATCTGCTTTCTTGTTTTCAATTCATTTACTAGAGGGCACATTTTTATAGCTTCAGGTCTCGTTCCAAAGACAAGCATAACTCTTTTCATATTAAAAAACTTTCTTAAATATTTTAATTATTCTGTTTTTTATTCTCTTCTTAATCGATGGCTTTATCCGTAGATTAGCAACAACTTTTTGCAAATTACACCCATTATATTTTTCATAAAATTTATCCCTCAAATCACGGTGCCCTGCTGAATTGACAATCATATTATGATTCACACACACCAATTCATAATTCAAGGGCATATATATTAGATTTTGCTTTACTCTTTCATACCATTCAATTGCTTTCTTTGTATTCAAAAAAAGAATAGATACCCCCTTATCATCATTCATTACAGGAGCCATTTTCTTTACCTCCCAAAAATCTCCTAAGGTTATATCACTATAATGATTATCTTTCTTGAATCTACAATCATAACAGGATTCTCTCAAATATAAGCTATCGTTAAACCCCACAAAATAGGGATCTTCTCGACTGGATATATGTATAAATTTATTTATACATAACTTATATGATATATGAAAAAAAAACCAACCATTTATTTTCGAACGAAAATCAACTGAACTAATCTCTGAATGATGCTTTTCTAAGTACATTTTCCAATCTCTCCAAACTTTACTTGAAGGAATACCATGGCAAACAAAATCTTGAGTTAACAAACCATCATATTCTTTTCCCAAATAAGATTTCAATCCTGCTATTTGACAAGGCGTACCTGTAAACAAAACAGTTTTCCCATTTTCCAAGTCTTTTTTACAATAAGCATAAGTATTCCCAACATCACTTTGTATATATTTAGATTTCATCAACCTTTTCAGCCCATCCTCGGTATCAACCTTGCAATGAAATACAGATAAATCATCCGCATAAGCAGCACCATATACACACCCTCCCATCGCAATAACACTTCTTGCTAAAAGAACAAATATACCACCCGAAGAACTTTCGTACCTATCTTGTTCACTTCGATTATATGCTGCATATACTCGTTGAATCTCTTTATTTAATATGGAAGATTTATTATGAATAGGACATTTAGCCAAACATAATCCACAATTCACACAAATACTCATATCAATAACAGGATAAGTAAAACCTTCTCGATTCTCTTTTAATGTAATAGCATTTTTGCTACACACTAATCTACAAATAGAGCATCCTGTACATGCACTACCTATAGATGCAATAGTGTTATTCATTTTCATAATCTTACTCTAGTAAAGAATTCAATATCAAGTTTATTATACCAATGAGTTTTATAATAACATTTTCTTAAACCTTTCCATACACTTATCACTTACAATTGTTTCCTTAATTTCAGCCATTCGAAAATGAAGAAAATCCCGTTCCTTAGCTTCATCTTTAAGAAGTTTATACACCATATTTACTAATCGATCCTCTATTTCTTCTAATGGTATCTGCCAGCGGTCATCACCATAAATATACCGTGCCATTCCTTTAGCCTTTTCACTATATGCTAAAAAAATAGTGGGTGTTCCTTCCGACACTGCATTAATCGCACAGTGCATACGGGCAGCAACTACAACACGACATTTTCTCAACAATCTCTTTGCTTCTAAAAATCCATGAGGCTCACAAATAGATGTTACCTTTTGTGTAGACAAATTTAATTTACAATATATATTTTCCATAAAAATCAAATCGTTATCATTAAAATGTATTGGACTAATTACATGAGGTATCAATAAAATAGGCAAACCACTTTTTGCTGCAATATTTTCTATAATCGATGTAATACGTTTTACATTTTTATCATATCCTTCACCATACAGTTCCAATAGAGATAGAGGGCTTAAATTTATACCTATATATTCATAAGAATCCTGCATCTTTTCTGAAAATTCTACAAAAAATGCAGGATCAGGCATAAAACAAACGTTCTTTTCAATTGAGTTATCTTTCAAATAATCAACACATCTTTTCTCCCTTGCTACAATTAAATCTATTTTTTTTAGATGATTTAAAAAATAGTTCTTAGCAGGCTTATATTCGCCAAATGGTCCAATAGAAGCTCCAAATATAATCAGTTTTTTATTCTTCCTCAACGCATATTCTCCAAACTGAACCAAACTTCTATAATATGTATATTTCCTTTTCGAACGTACATATTTCGGAATAGTATAAATATCTCCTCCTATAGACACTATAATATCCGAATTATCTACAACCTGCTTAAAACCAGATTCCCCAAATCGATATGACAAATTTATTCTTCGACCAATCCAATTCAAAAAAATAGAAACAATAGAATATTCCATTTTTAATTGAATCGTTTCAATCCCCAAATCTACTATTTTAATCCTATCTTCATCAGCACGTTTTGAATAATATACAATTTGAACATCAGATGCTATTTGTCTAATGATAGAAACAGTTCCCCTAACAATCGCTTCACATCCATAATTATAGAGACCACCTATTCCATACAATGCAATTCTCATAAATATCCTCCTATCACAAAATTAAATAGAATAATTTAAAACATCTCGAACAATTGCCTTCATATCAATGTCATTATAAAATTTTTCACATGACAACTTCATTTTCTCATAATCTTTCTCAATCTCTTTAATCGCTTCTGCAATAACTACAGAATCTAACTTTTCAAAACACTTTCCTATATGATACTTTTCAAAAGGACCAGATAAACCAGGTATATTATTTCCGATCATAGGAAGCCCACTATATGCATATTCATAAATTTTATTTGGAGCACAATATACAACATTCAATTTCCCAGCCAAATCATCTGCCGTAGGAAAATAAGTCAATACTCCAATAAATGCTATTTGGGTAATAAGTAAATGAAAAGGAGGAGTAATAAATGGTACATAAATAATCTCTGGATACTTTTCACATAATTGCTTACGCTCCTGAGTATCACTTCCCATTATACAAAAAGCGTATTCATCCCCAAGGCTATTTACCGCCTGTGCAAATTCCTCCAACTTTCTTTCTTTCAAGAAAACTCCTTGATATAAAATCAATTTCTTTCCACAATTCCTCAGATTCTCTACGATTCTTAACACCTCCGTATTTGGATTACTTAAATTTAGATAGTACGGTTTATTAGGTAACACTACAGGAAGTCTTTCAAGTCCCCACATAGCTTTAATTATATGAGCTCTATTAAATTCTGGTACAACTACATATTTCGCATGTCTAGCATATTTATCCAAATGGGTTTTAAACAGCTTATTTAGTTTTAGTTGATAAACAACTTTATAATATAACAAAGGAGTATCTTCAACTAATTCCATTAATTGCATGATGTGATTTTCATAATTCAATAAACCTCTTCCAATTAATGAGACAGTATTATCTGTTGTCGTCCAAATAAGATCATGAGTTTTCATTAAATGAAAAACACATTGTCGAATTTTTCTCTTTAACAAAAACACATTCAATAACCGTTGAATTTTACCTTTCTTTTTAAAATCCTCAATTTTTATTAATTTAAAATCAGAATCAAGTTCTTTTTCTTTCCTATAAGAAAATTTATCATATGTAATCAACGTTACAGAAGCACCTATATCCAAAAGTATATCAACAAGAGATTTTACTGGTGGATAATAATTTATTTCCTTATTATGTACAATTAAAATTTTCATTTTATTTTTATTTTTTCTAATTTATATGCATATAAACCTATTCCTAAAGCAACAAAATACGTCAACAATTGTTGAGGTCTATGAAATGGATTTCCAGACCACCCATATATTATACACATTGCTTGAATACATAAAGAAGAATACATTAAAAATTTTAAATTATTTTTTTTCACCATCATTATATGCTTAGTGTATACTACTGTTTTAAAAAACGATATAAAAATAGCATATACATATATAACACCGCCCAAAAATCCCATTTCTGCAAATAATTGAAAATAACTATTATGTGCACCAGCAAAAGTATAATCATGATTAAAAAAATCATTATAATAATTATCATATGCCATCATACCATGACCAAATATTGGACTAGTTTTAAACATCTTAAATGCAATAGCCCAAAATAATTCCCTATTTGACAAATCCACAGCAGCTCCATAATTTCTACCTTTTCCACTAGCTAGTATATCCATAACTAAATTCCCCAAAAAAGAATAAAAAATTAAAGGCAACACAAACATCAGCACAATACAAATAGTAACATTTTTTTTATTTTTATCTATCATAGATTGCATAAAAAACAAAGACAAAATGATCATCGGGATCATCAACAAAAAGCTCCTTTTTCCCGTCAAAAGAATAGAATAATACATAATTCCAATAAATAATATCTTCAAATACTTTCTTTTCCGTGAAACATATAAGCTCGATACCAGACACAAGATTCCCAAAGCAATACAAAACGCATTAAAACTAGATTCTCCAGCAATTCCACAATATGCACCAAACCGCTCTCTATATTCAAGAGTTTGCATATATAATTCTTCATTCTGAACTATTCTTAAAATCACATCAAACAAACTCGGAATAACAATTTGAGCCAATGTAATTAATGAAAAAACAACACCTATAGCAATAAACAATTTAGGTATATTACAAAACAACCTACTTGACACAGTGCTCAATTTAAGCAATACTACGCCTAATGAAAATACCACTAAATAGCGAAAAGAATTAGGAAAATTCAAAAAGATAGTAGAGATAGATATATATAACCATGTAACGAGCCATACTGTCGGTAACTTCTGTATATGTTTTCTAAATACATACATCATAAATAAAGAATAAATCAAGAGCACTCCCATATATTTAACCGTAGCATGATATACATATAGTGAAGAAACATACCCAAAGCATCCTATTATGATAAAGATCAATAAAAGATCTATCAAATACTTATAAAATAAATCCAATCTAACTATCATACAAAAAACCCGTCATTTTATTTTTAATATCAAGCAGTTAAAATATTTTCAAAAAAAATATTTCTACATATACAACATACTAGTCTTTTTCTTTCTCCATACATACAAACGTATAGTAACAGGTGAAACAACCATCAAAAGAGCTCTAATTTTTTCTCTAAAATTCATTTTATTATCCATAATATAGTACTTCAAATACTTTCTACAATATTTCACAACAACAGAATATATCTTTTTCTCATCGTTTCCATTAGGCGCACAAACCAAACGCATAGATAAAAGGATAAGCCTTGTAGCTGCTGCATATTTAATATCAATATTAGGAGCATTTATAGCATACTTTTCAGCCATACTCATATACTCATCCACTTCTTCTAAGCTAAATTCAGAATGAAGAATACTACCAACCCTTTGCACATAATGATATGTTTTAACTCCAATAAAAACGACTTTATTTGTTTCTTCCATAATATGATAGACAGTCGCAAGTTCTTCCATTACTTTTCCTTTAGGAAATGGATGTTTTACACAATATTCTTTCTTTATAATTTTAGACCATGCACTTGTCCCAACAGGATAACCTCGCAATATAATAGCTTGAGCCTCTCTAGCAGAAACACATAGTTCAAAAGAACTTACATTATTTTTACTACAATGTTCAAACAAACCATCATTTTCAGCAGTATCAACAGTTTCATATTCTATAATTGGGGGACTACAACTCATATCAGCATCATTTTTCACCATGGCATCCCATAAAGAAGATAAATGATTACTATCTACATAATCGTCAGAATCTATAAATACAATATATTCTCCCTTTGATTGAGCAACTGCAATATTTCTAGCATCAGATAGTCCTCCATTTTTTTTATGTATAACACTTATCTTTGCATACAACTTAGCATATTCATCACATATCGCAGGGCATCCATCAGGTGATCCATCATCTACTAAAATTATTTCATAATCTTCAAAATCTTGATTTAAGATACTATTGACACACCTTTTTAAATATTTCTCAACTTTGTATACTGGAACAATAACACTTATTTTCATTTAATACTCCTCTATATAAAGTACAACATCCTATTTCTTATGCAAATCATTTAAACAATTTTGTCTGCTCAATGACACTGCCCAGTAAATCCTCATATTTAAGCGCAACAACAAAATCAACTAAGATATCAGCATACCCCTTCATGCTTAAACTTACTTATAATATGCTAATTTTTTGACAGAGTTTCATATTTTCCCCATCTATACCTTTCAGCTGAATTGCATTATATACCTCACTCATAATCTGATTCAGCTCTTCTCTACTCTTAGCTTCTATATGGAATCTTGCAAATACCTGCTGCAAAGTACCTATCATATTTACTTCATCTCCTACATGAAGCAGTTGTATTGTATTAAACACCTCAGGTATTTTTGTTACACGATCCATACCCTCGATTTCAGCAATAGTTCCTTTCTTTGCTAAAATTGAATAATTGGCGAGAAAGCGGCCATTCATATCTACGCTTATTCGTTCGATAAGGTTTTCATCTCCTAAATACATCCGTCCAACAAGTGACGTGTTTATCATAAATTCCAATGGATTCACATCAAAAACATGCTTTGTGATAAAATATGATAATCCTCCTGAAAACCTAATCCCTGGATCATAAGGCCGGATAATTTCTCCATCAACAAATGCTTGTATGAACATAGTTCCATTATAAATATTGAAATCTTTAAGCATTTCAACCATCTTCGAATGCAACGTTTCAAAATATAGCTTCACATGTTTTGATGGATATATAGTACAATCCGCTATTGCTCCTACATTCTTTTGCTCTCTATTAACAAATCGATCATTTATTTCCCATACATATATATTTCCGCGATCAAATAGATATTTAATAGTAATCTCTGGACAATCCATATATTTTTCACATAAAAACCGATTTGTCCTTGAATATAATTTCGCTTTTTGAATTGATTGCTTCAATTCTTTTTCTGAATTACATATTGAAATTCCTTTTGACCCACAACTATCAGCTGGTTTCAATATAACCGGATAAGCACTCCGGGGTATTTGAACAGGATCCGAATCATTTGACAACTCATAAGTCTCTACAATAGGAATGCCATACTTTATACAGTTTCTCTTAAAATTCTTTTTATCCTGTAATTCAACCCATTGATTACGATTTACATAGAAATCAAGACCTATATTCTCTGCCACATCAACCACACTTGTTATAATGTCCTCATTTCCTATAACCAATATGCCATCAACAGCATGTTCTAGCACTATTTTCTTCAGACATTCCCTATCGCAAACATCAATAATATATTGTTCATCTGTCAATGCTTGTATATCTTGCGGTATTGATTTCCCTGCAACTAGCAACTTTATACCATGACTCTTAGTATAGAATGCAATATCAGTTATTGAAGCACTCCCACCTATATATAAAAGACGTTTCCCTTTCAATTTCATAACAACACTTATGTTTTTATCATTATTTAGTAGTAATAACAATATGTTTCATCGCATTTTCGCAAAGATCAATAGCAGCTTGAGCTGTATCCGCTTGAGAAATTACATATCCGATACGATCCACACTACTGCTAATCCGATTAACGACATCGCCTACGGCTTTAGTCAACACGACATGCTCAATACCATTTATGCTATTCACTTTATCAATTCCCGAAATATTCTCAATAACACCATTTGTCTCTTCTATATAACGTATCGCCGCTCCTTTATCAAATCTCGGAGCAATAGAAGGGCATTCTCCCAACGCTATTTGTATAGTAGCTTTCACCATATCAATACCCGTAGACAATGGCACTAAATGTGTAGTAATACAGTCTCCACCCATCCTTGCTCCAAGTTCAATCATTTTTGGTCCTTGATCTGTTAGCATTATTTCCACATGAGCTGGGCCATGATTAATACCGATAGAATTCACGGCTCTTTTTGCCAAATCCTTGATCGCCCTAATATCCTTATAGTCTAATAAGCTAGGCTGGCTATGTCCCATCTCAACAAAATGGGGGCTTCCTGTTGTCAATTTATCTGTAACTTGCAATATATGAACATCTTCATTAACAACCATAACCTCAACACTGACCTCACTGCCTTTTAAATATTCCTCAATAATGACACCTCCATTTCGTCCGTTTAGAGAACTATATTGAATTGCATTCTCCAAATCCTTTGAACTTTCAATTAGAACAACACCTCTACTGCCCGCGTTATCCACAGGTTTGCTGATACAAGGATACGTAATTTCAGAAACAACCTTTTTCAAATCTTCTGGAGTGTGAAGTATATAATACCATGGATGTTCTACCCCTGCAACTTCAAAAGCTTTGATCATTTCTCCCTTATCAGTTGCCTTAATCGCCGTATCGTATGATATTCCAACAAGACCTAATTTATGAGTAGCATAGGCCACAGCCCGCATTGGCATGTCTGTGGCCAATGTAACAATACCATCTGCTTTAAATTCTCTTCCGGCTTGATACACTCCCTCTTCATCAATTGTACTCACATTGAAGTATTCGTCAGCATGAGATACACCAATCGCATGTGGGTTAAAATCAGCGACTCCTACATACAATCCCATTTCTTTAGCTTTCAATATTGCTGGCAATTGCAATATTGAAGCTCCTATAATTAATAATCGTTTCACTTATAAATAGATCTTGTTTATCTTATCGATTATCATTATTTTTCTCTTTAACATAAATATTTTCTCGTTTTATTACAGAAATCATCGTCTGCGACAAAATCTTCAAGTCTAACTTAAAAGAAACATGATCTACATAGTACAGATCATATTTAAATTTATCTTCTTGAGAAATAGAATTTCTAAAATAAGCCTGAGCATATCCAGTAATACCAGGTTTCACATCATATCGTTTTCTTCTTTCTACTTCAACTTCTTCAAATGATTTAGTCGCTAAAGTAGGCCTAGGTCCAACAAAACTCATATCCCCAATCAAGACATTCAAGAATTGTGGAATCTCATCGATAGAAGTCTTCCGCATAAACCGACCTATTGGTGTCACTCTAGGATCATCATGTCCATTGAATGTAGACCCATCGAGATTCCTTACATCCGGAGAATTAACATACATTGAACGGAACTTATACATTTTGAAAGGTATTCCATTACGTCCCCTTCTTAATCCACTGTAGAATATTGGACCTGGATCTGAGATAAGAATAAATGGAGTCATTATGACTATTACAAATAGTACAAATGGCAAAATTATCAACGCAAGAATAAAATCTATTCCACGTTTTACATATCGTTCATACATATTTAAAGTTTAATTCAACTACAAAATATACCAATCATATTTCAAAATAAAACCCATTTCTCAGCAAAGAGATTCGAACTATATGATACAATCTTTCAAATGTCATATCCTTCTCATTTTAAACATTCCTTCACGCACTCAATCACATAATCCACATCTTCATCAGACAAGCAGGTATGAAGCGGCAATGTCACAACATTTTTAAATTGCTCATAAGCATTTGGATAGTCCTCTATCTTGAACCCCAATTTCTTATAGCCTGTGTGCATAGGAAGCGGTTTATAATGTACATTGGTCGCAACTCCTAATCCGGCCATTTTCTCTATAAATTTGTTCCGTTGTTCGGCATCTTTGTCATTCAGATTTATAATATATAAATGTCCAGAAGAGACAATATCTGAAGTATAATGCGTTACCACCGTAATAGGTAGCCCCTTCAATCCTTTATTATAACGGTCTATAATTTCTTTTCGACGGGACAAAATCTCATCATACCTTTTTATTTGTCCTAGGCCTATGCCCGCACAGACATCTGTCATATTACATTTATACCATGGCCCAATAATATCATACTCCCACGCTCCCAACTTCGTTTTTGCCAAAGCGTCTTTACTCTGACCATGAAGACTCAATAACATATATTGGTGATATAACTCATCATTATCTATCCCTTCAATATCTCTCCAAACAACCGCACCGCCTTCCGCTGTTGTTAGGTTTTTCACCGCATGAAATGAGAAATTCGTAAAATCGGCGACAGAACCTATTGGGAATTTTTTATATGAGGCTCCAAAAGAATGAGCACCATCAGCCATAACAATCACTCGATTCAAGGCTTTTTGAATCGGGTTATCATTTGGATGGAATAAATTCTTTTTCCGTTCTACTATATCGAAAATCGTATCATAGCCACAAGGAATACCAAACAAATCCACCGGGATTATAGCTTTTGTTCTCTCGGTTATCGCCGCTTCTAATTTCTCATAATCCATCGTGAACTTTCCATGCTCACAATCTATCATGACCAATCTTGCCCCCACATGCTCTACCACACTTGCGGTAGCTGTATAAGTATAGGCTGGAACAATAACCTCATCACCGATTCCTATACCTAATATACGCAAAGTTATCTCAGCACATGCCGTATTTGAATTCAAACAAACAGCTTTTGAGGTATGACAACGTTCTGCTACCAGCTGTTCTAATTTTTTAGTTTTAGGTCCGGTAGTTATCCAACCGGACTTCAAAGCATCAACAACTTCACTGATCTCTGCCTCTGTTATATCAGGGGGACTAAATAATACGTGTCTCATGACTCTTTATAAATTTCCTTATTATTTCTTTTTCTTATTCTCTGCCTCAAAGCCATACCCATAGCCGTATCCATAACCATAATGTTTACCATAGCCATAACCGTATTTCTTACCATAACCGTAACCATAGGTGTTCTTACGTTTGCTCAGGTCGATTCCATTGATCACTACCGCCAACTTGTCAAATTTATGCTCGTCCCTAAGAACATTAATGTAGCAGAAAGCGGCTTTCGGGGTCACGTCCGCACGGCAGACATAAACACACATGTCGGCCACACGGCTTATTATGGCCGTATCAGTTACCATACCGATCGGGGCTGTATCCAGCAACACGTAGTCATAACGGGATTTCAATTGCTCTATCGCCTTCTCCAAGGTATCACGGGCTACCAGTTCCGTCGGGTTCGGGGGAATCGTTCCTCCTAAAAGGATATCCAGGTTCGGACTGATGCCGGAAGGCTGCACAAGATCAAAAAGATCCTTATCCTCCGGATCCATCAGATAATTAGATATTCCTTCCTGCCTTTTCGATAAATCGAAGACCTTATTCAAGCCCGGCTTACGGATATCCATACCAACCACTACCACCTTCTTTCCCAAATAAGCCAAGCTGACAGCGAGATTTCCGGTCACGAAAGACTTACCTTCTCCGGGCTGCGTAGAAGAAAAAAGTATGACCTTTTGATCTTTCCGGAGCATAAAGAGCAGATTGGTCCGCAAACCTCGGAAGGTCTCCTCCATCATGTCGTTCTTATTCTCACGCACCACGATCGCTCCCTTATCGGAGGATTTATGACCACACAAGGGCAATTCGCCCAAAATCGGAACATTCGTCAATTGCTCCACATCGCCACGATTCTCGATCTTATATTTCAATAATTCCACGACAAAGATGATTCCCACCGGAATAAACAGGCCCACCACAAACGCAGCCAATAAAAACACGAGCTTCTTGGGAGCCACAGGATCCTTCCCGGGTAATGGTTCCTCTACAATACGACCATTATTAGCCGTGGCTGCCAATGTGATCGCATTTTCCTCCCGCTTCTGCAACAGCATGATATATAAAGTCGCCTTGATTTCTTGCTGGCGAGAAATAGTCATGAACTCTTTCTCTTGCTTTGGAGCATCACTAATCCGGCTCTCAAATTTACTAGCCTGACGCTCAATATCTTTCTGGGCGATTTGTAGTCCTCGCAAGACACTATTCACGGTTGTCTCGACATTGCGTCTCATCGCCTCAACGCCGGTGTTCATGTTTATCACCGCCGGGTTATTTTCCGAAGAGGTACGTAATAAACGTTTACGCTCGATGATCATCGTGTTATATTGTTCAATCACCCTAGTGAGGTTTTGATCCTGTAACCCTACGTTTGCAGGAATTACCTCTTCCTTGTTGACCGGATCGTTGATATAGGTACGCAGAAATTGAACCAAGCTGATCTGTGTAGCGTTCTCCGTACGTTGCTGCTCATACTTGGAACTCTCTTGTAAGGCTAGACGGGCATCACTTGTCAAATCCGTCAGACCGGATCGTTGCTTGAAATCCGCCAACTCGCTCTCCGCCGTACCCAACTCATGGTTAATTATACCGATACGCTCCTCTATGAACTCGGCGGTTTTCTGAGCTACCTCATTCTTCTCATCGTTCGCGTCTTGATTATAGAACGCAACCAAACGATTCACGAAATCCACGCCTCGCTCCTTTACTGTATTGTTCACGCTGATCTTCGCTATCGTCGTGGTCTGGGAAGAGGCGGTCACGCTCAAGTCTTTCATATAATCCTCGGCGGTCTCCGTCGGCGTATTTATGGTAACACGTAAAGCGATTTCCTCTTCTTCCATATACAAGGTATCGCCTCGCGTAAAGCTTAAAACACCCACAGGTGTTGGTAACACCGCCGGCAATTGATCAAATGCCTGTTCTATCTCTTGCTCTTCCTTATCTTGCACATATTCAGCCTTAACAGACAATTTTCCTGTTTTTGTAAATGTAAGATCCAGCTTAATCGGCTCCTCCAATTTATCGGCCTCTTCTGGTGTCATATAAATCCGCACCGGACTATTCTTATAAAGAGGCATCGCATAACCGAACGCTCGCTTTTCCGCTACACGAACATATAAATTCAGGTCGTTCACGACTTTTTTTATCAATGTACGGGATTTCAATATCTCCACCTCGTTATCAAAATTATTTGTCATGGAAAACATTCCCAAGTCTTGAATGGCCGCCAACGGATTGTTGCCCGAACCGCTTCGCTTATCCTCCTCCTTTATCAACACGGAACTGGAAATGTTATATACAGGCGTTTGATAACGAAGAAACAGGTAAGTGGCGATGCAACATATCAATATACTAGCCACAAACCAACGCCAATAAAAAAGGTATTTAAATAAAAGAGCGACCAAATCAATCTCTTGTTCCTCGTTCTCTATCCCAGTGTTATTATTTATCCGTTCGTCTATCATCTCTCTTAATTTTCAATTCTCAATTTTCAATTACTTAAGTATGTTTACCAACAGGCCGGCAATAGATACCAGAATCGAGAGTGAGCTTACCCAAAGGGTCGTGCTGTTACCGATATCGGAGTTCTTAGCCTTCGTCTTGTTCGGGGTCACGTAAATAATATCGTTTTGCTTCAGGTAATAATACGGGGAAGTCACGACTTCGGCATTATTCAAATTCAAGTTAATGATCTCACGCTTACCGTTCACGTCCTCACGGATCAGCTTGACGTTATCACGGACACCGTAAATCGTCATATCACCTGCCATCGCCAAAGCCTCCAGAACGTTCACCTTCTCGTTGCCGATCGTGAAGCTACCCGGACGGGCCACCTCACCCAACACGGAGATCTTGTAATTAGCCATACGGACCGTAACGATCGGGGATTCCTTCAAATAAGGTTTCAAACGCTCACGAATCAAGTCCTCCGCCTCGTTCTTGGTGAGACCACCCACTTCCAAGCGACCGATAACAGGGAAATCGATCTCTCCTTTATTATTCACCAAGTATTGCTGCATGGTCGGTTGCGTGGTCGTACTGATATTTGTCAAAGCCGCATTGATTGGAGTCTGTACCGTCAAGTTGAATGGGGTCGCAGCCTTCGGGTCTGTCGTATTGACCGTGATGCTCAACAAGTCTTTTGGCATGATCTTTGCGTCATACAATGGAAGGGTCTCCTCAAAATCGTTCACTGCCTCTGGGTTTTGGAGGTATGGTACGTTCTTGTAAGAAGTACAACTCGCTACCAATAGAGGTAAAGCTAATAAAAGTAGTAATCTTTTGATTTTCATATTATTTTGTTATCTTTTTTTATTTCATTGAACACAGAATGATATGGATTTAGCGAAACAAACGAGAGAAAAGGCCTTTCGGTTTCTCCGGTTCGTATTCCGACTCGTATTTCCGCATTAAATCCTCATAGGAAAGTCTTTTACTCACCATCTCATAAATCATACCCCAGTCCGGGAGACCACCAAGATTACGGTCATCAATAAAAATGTCGGCCTTCAGCTTACGGGAGAAATGGTTATTCAGGCTTTTCTCTTCCTCCGGGTAATCTCGGTTCACGGCGTAAAACTCCAAGCCCCGCTCTCGGCAAAAGGTGACAGCCTCATCCAAAAGCTTACCCTCTCGCACACTCCATAAGATCAGCTTGTGGTGTTCTATTTGTAACTTTCTCAATGTCTCGAAAGCGAAAGGGATCTCCTTCCCTATCGCCGGATATTTATGCTCAACGATTGTTCCGTCAAAATCTACTGCGATAATCATTTATAATTCAGATTTATAACTACCAACTAAATTGCTAATTCACTCCGTCCAATCTCGTGAATTGAGAGTTTTGGCTCTTGAACTCGGGGACGAAGGATTTCATCTCTCTCACCATAGGAAGAATATGTACATGAAGGGATAATTCAGCTAATAGATCAATGTGCTCTACCACATCCTTGTAGGCATACTCCCGGACTGCTGCCACACGAATCTTCTCATGAGGGGTTTCCTTCGTATTCTCCTTGTTGCTCAATAGTTCCTCATATAATTTCTCACCGGGACGAAGACCTGTGTATTTAATCTCTATGTCTTTATCCACCTGCAAACCAGAAAGCTCGATCATACGCTTCGCTAAGTCAGCGATCTTGACCGGCTCACCCATATCAAAGATGAATATCTCGCCGCCCTTGCCCATCGTACCGGCTTCCAACACCAAACGGCAGGCTTCGGGGATTGTCATGAAGTAGCGGATGATATCGGGATGGGTTACCGTAACTGGGCCTCCTTTGGCGATCTGATCGCGAAAACGAGGTATCACGGAGCCATTACTTCCTAATACATTACCGAAACGGGTCGTGATAAACTTAGTGTTTCCCGCTAGAGCCCCCTTACTGATCGCCACACTCAAGCTCTGCACATATATCTCAGCGAGGCGCTTGCTACATCCCATGATATTCGTTGGATTAACGGCCTTATCCGTACTGATCATCACGAATTTCTCTACACCATAGCTTACGGCGGCATCCGCTATCACTCGGGTACCAAACACGTTGGTACGAACAGCCTCGCAAGGGTTCTCTTCCATCAAGGGGACGTGCTTATAAGCTGCCGCATGGAATACTACCTGGGGATGCCAATTGCGGAATACGTAATCTACACGGTCCGGATTCCGGACATCGCCTATGATAGGTACAAAATCCAGTTCCTTATACTTCTCCTCCAATTCCAGGCGTAAGTCATGCATCGGAGTCTCGGCGGCATCAAGGCAGATCAGTTTCTTGATCGGGAAATGCGCCAGCTGGCGGCAGATCTCGCTACCAATGCTACCGGCCGCTCCCGTAACAAGGATCGTCTTATCTTTCAATAAGAGACCGATTTCGCCCAGATTTATACTGATCTCCTCACGACCCAGCAAGTCCTCAATACGGATCTCACGGACTGAACGCTTCATTCCGCCCTCATGGACCTCCTCCATATCAGGAACCACGAGAGGCTTCAAGGAGGCCTGCTCGCAATAATGAATCAAACGATCACGTTCTCGTCGGACGGTCTTTATATTCGGGAAAAGGATACCATCCAAGTTATTTCTGGGGATCAGACGCAACAAGTCATCAATGTCCTCGATCTGGTAAACGGGAAGTTCCGCTATGCGAAGGTTCTTTTTAGCGCTACCAAACGTCAAGAAGCCGATGATGCTATAATTTTGCATGAATACTTGCCGGTTGGGTGATGTGGCTATCATCACGCTATCCTCATCCATACCGAACACCAGTACACGCTTGCGCTTTTTTCCAAGTTGGGACAACACGCTATTATATACATTAATCACGAATACACGTAAGGTGATCAGCAGAACAATCGTCAACATACAATCGGTTATCCCTCCCACCCAATATATAGAGGAATTGAAATCCGCCCTCAAAAGATGAAGCAGTATGAACATGAGGATGGATTTTGTGATGGCGACACCACCAATCCTCCATAGTCCACGTAGCGTGGAATGACGGATCACCCCGTGATAAACCTTGAACGTAAGAAAAGAAAGGATACTGGCCACAAAGGAAGCTATTCCTACCTTTAATACACTGATCCCGCTTATGTATACATGCATGATGGACAATAATCCCAGCACTCCTATCAAAGATACACATAGGGAAATGAAAAGATCCGCACAAAAAATGATCCAGCGGTTGATATACCGCAAATTTACCAGACGCCCCAGCGCTAAACGCCAGCGATTATAACGATATTTCACCTTTTCCATATTTGTTTTATTCATATCTATCTAACTATAATAATAAGCGACCGAACCTCTCAAGTGGTTGGAGTGGTATAAGCTAAAGCAAGAGTCTAGTCTATCGGTTAAAGAAAAAGGGACTCTCCTCGCTACTAGAGATAGCTGACCTCTTGATCGATATCGGCCGCCTAATTCTCATTTTCTAATTGCGACCTAGCGATAATATATTCTTGATTGGAGGCTCTCTTGAACCTCAGAAGTATCTTTAATCAATCTCCATGTCACGATCCATGGACGTGTTTTTTACTTCCTGCATCGGAAAATACCTCACCTCTTCCTTATGCCACTCCTTGTAACCGTCAAGCGTACGAGTAGGGACGGATAACCGACCGTAGTCATTGCCTTCGCGATGGAAAAGATGGTTACGTGTATAGGAACGTAACTCGCCATCTGTCCAAGAGACCATCACGATTGGAAACGGGTACGTGGTGAGGCTTAACGGGGTCACTAAGGTACGGGAAGATATTTGGCGTAACAGGTAAGCTGATTTCTCGAACGCCACCCAATACGGACCCGTACAGTAAAGATGGATGAAGGCACGATTATCCGACTCTCGCTTAAGAATCTCTTTCAAATGGTTTCCTAACAACGAGATAAGGCGTACTCCGGATCTATCCTCTTTTTTACCGTAGTGCGTATCCATCTATGTGTATCATAATAGCTCTAGCAGGTCACGGGTGATATTTACTTTGGCACATCCCAGTAGATCTACACGGATCACAAAGTTAAGATTGCCATCCTCCACTTCCAGCACGTTACCTTCTAGACCATGCAACTTACCGCCGTTAATGCGTACCCTCGCTCCAAGAGGCAGCGGACGGGGATCGATAATGACAGGCTCTTCGGAATCGTCCAGCATCCTACGGAGTTTCACCATCTGCTCATCCGGAATGAAGGCTACGGGGCGTATGCCTCCAGACCGTTCGCCAGCTATGTTTACCATGAAACGTTTGATATAAGGAAGATGCACGATCTCCTTCCTACGCAAGACATCGGTGCAACGGATGAATACAATGGAACGGAAGACGATCCGGTCTACTTGCTTACGCTTGCCGCTTGGCAGAAGACACATCTCTTTTTGGGAGGCTATATAAACCTCATAGTCCTTCTCGCCTTCCGGCTGACTGGCTATGCGCTTTTCCAGCTTGTCACGGCATAGTTTCTCGGACTTGTTGTTGACGATAGCGATGTACCAATGTTTCTGATCAGATTTTCGCCGTAACGGGTTTTCAGGAATGGTTCTTTCAACGCCTACGGCGTCGATACCCTCATGAGGTACCGAATTTACAACCGTTTTTACAACATTCGCTCGCATCTCGTTGATTGCTTAAAAGAGATAGTTTGATATATACACCATAACCCTTTTTCGCCATGTGAGAAATTAGGCTACTTAGTGAGTAGCGCAAAAGGTGGGAGAATGGTTATTACCCAGTTGTAGAGACGGAGCATGCTCCATCTCCCACCGTCTGACAGTAATCTAAAACATCTTTTAGAGGGGATGAGACGGGGTATACCCATCTCTACAAGAATGTATGTTCGATTTTAGGGGGGGACGTGATGATTTCGGAAATACGAGGCCATTTCGTCTCTATTGCCATGTCTATACATCAGAAATAAGAACGAATATTTAACGAGAATCCAACTGGAAACACAAACAAACCCTAATGATTGCTTGTTTTTTGTTATTTTTTACTACATTTGCGGCGTGAAACAAACGCTACTCACTAAGTAGCCTCATCCCACTTTCGACACATAATTATAGACACAACCAAAGCAAGTGCTATTCACCTCTGTCATTTTTTCCAAAGAGAAACTTCTCAGATAAATCTGGGTGGTCTTGATGGACTTATGCCCCAATAATTCACTGATCATTTCTATAGGGACATTTTGCTCTTTCAATGCCATGGCGAAGGAATGGCGGATCGTATAAGAGGTAACATCCGATGCTATTCCAGCGGCCTTTTTCAACGCCTTCAAATTTCGATTGAACCGGGATAGGGCCGCATTGTATTCGAGATATGCCTCATAGCCCGTCTTCGTTCCACTCAAAAAAGGGAATAAATAGCCTGAGGCCGGCCTCTTGTCACCCATTAATTCCTTGCGCATCAATTCTGCCGTATCCAAAATTTCCAGTCTCATCGGTGTGCCTGTCTTCTGCCGATTATAGTCCAATATCCCGTTTTTGATATTCCTTTCTTTTAGGTGGGCGAAGTCCACGAACGACATTCCTGCATACTGAAACAACAGACAAACGACCAGTTGTGTCTCCCTTAGCACCTCACTCTCTACCTTCACCGTCATCAACTTATGTTGGTTCTCTAAGGATAGGGATTTCTTGCGCTTACTCTCCACTCCCGTAAAAACTCCTTGGAACAAACCAGGGATATATTCCGCATCACCATCTTCGATCGCCTTGTTATAGACGCAACGGATACGACGCATATAAGTGGAAACCGTGTTGCACATGCAGCCTTTCTCCAGCAAATAAGCCTCATATCGGTGAAGATTGGCCTTATTGATATCCGAATAGGAAATGTTCTCTGTTCCACTATACTTTATAAAGGAGTTCAACGCATCCTGATAACTTTTGGCGGAGGAATAACGCTTTTCCTCTCGTAACTGGGACATATACCTTCTCACCCCTTCCACGAATCCTTTCTCATCCATATCTCTCTGTTTTTAAATAATATTTGAAATGAATTGACAAATGTAACTCATACTATCTGAATGCAAAAAGAATTACCGAAACACTATCATAATGTTTACTTTCTAAACATATTTTAAACACATACTTTTTCAAAACAGTTATGTTTAAACCAATATTATGGAACTTTAGTACCCAAAATAGCACATTTTTTAGGATATATCCTGAACTTGTATGTATTTAGTCGGCTTATAATTTCTATTTCCCGGCAGATAACCGACATCTACCCGGCATCTAGTTCGGATTATCCGGCACTTGCTCTAATTTAGCTGGGGTCTACTCCTAATCTCAATCTTTTGTACACTGAAAAACGAGACTATATAGAGCCTTTGCGCTCTAGAACGGCAAAAAAGTCGACTGATTTTCAAATATCATTCAGGAGGCATTTATTAGTTTTCAGAAACAAGAGATATAATAATTCGGCGGATATTGATAAAAAGAAAGCAAACTGCAAGTATTTTCCTTCATACACACTCTATTCGTCAGAGCTTAACAACCGGAGAATCGCATATAATAAACACACACACTATCCTATCTCAAATACGAGAAGCAGAAGGAGAGAGAAATGACAAATTGACATAATTAAGCCGTATTAATGACTTCTATCGATTGAATACACAATATTAAATTAGCAGAGACTTGCTTGCAGGTGTCGTTTTTTTTCACGAATATTGCAAATCAAACAACCAAATAAACATATTCAGTTTACTAAAGTTAATCTTAAAGAAAGGAGAGCCTATGAAACAGGAACCATCATGAACCATATCTAGCAGGGAAACTGGCTGGAAGATATGGCAACATAATTCAGCCAAACAAGTTTCTAAACGCCTTTAAATCAATTAATACTAACACTAAAACATTACAAATGTATGAATGAAATTTGTAAGGGGAATCCTAACCCCCGATTAAACACAAAAACTAAATTGGGCAGAGTCATGAAGTTAACCTCAATCCCGCTATTTATTTTTACCACAGGTGTATACGCTTCCGTACACTCCCCAAACATGCGCATTAAAAGCGACATCAAGATTATAGAGAAACCATCAATCGTATCCACCCCGCAACAAAACATCCGTCAGATCACCGGAACCGTGATTGATGCTGCCGGTATGCCGATAATTGGCGCCAATGTGATGGTAAAAGGGACAACAAACGGGACAATAACGGATATAGATGGAAAATTCACGTTGGAAGTAGCCAAAGACGCTATTTTGCAAGTGTCCTATATCGGTTATATGAACCAGGAGATTTCGGTAGGCAATAAATCGGTTTTAAGCATCTCCTTGCAAGAGGACACACAAAAGTTGGATGAGGTGGTAGTGATTGGCTACGGTACGATGAAGAAAAGTGATATCACGGGGGCTATCTCGTCCGTGAGCGAGGAGAAAATCGCTCGCCAAGCAGTGGCCAATGTTTCTACCGCATTGCAAGGCTTGGCTACCGGTGTATCCGTCACTTCCAGTTCCGGATCTCCGGGTTCCGCCGCCACGATCCGTATCAGAGGTGTCGGTACGGTAAACGACGCGGAACCATTATTCGTCGTGGATGGGATGCCCGTGACGGATATAAACTACCTGAACACATCGGATATACAGTCTATGGAGGTGCTTAAAGACGCTTCCGCTTCCGCTATCTACGGTTCCCGTGGTGCGAACGGCGTAATCCTTATCACTACGAAAAAAGGCGCCGCTGGAAAAACCACCGTTACGCTCGACGCATATTGGGGTATGAACAAAATATTGAATAATCTCGATTTGATGTCAGGTCCGGAATGGTACGACTATCAGGAGCAGTTGAACACAGTGAGGAGCGTTCCCATCAATTTGGCCCTTGTTAATCGTAATGTTTCCACCAATTGGATGGACGAGATTACGCATACGGCCTTTATGCATAATTACAGTGTCGGCATAAGCGGTGGTAAAGAGAACGACTATAAATTCAATCTGGGCTTGAACTATATAAACCAAGATGGAACGATCAAGAAATCCAACTACGAACGGTTCAGTGTCCGTCAAAGCACGGAAAAAACGGTGCTCAAAGATCATTTGGTAGTGGGTACCAACGCATCGATCGCAAGATCTACCGACGCAAGTATTAGTGAGCGCAACAGTAGTAATGTGTACGACTCCGACTATGGTGTCGTAAGTAACGCGATCCGTTTGGATCCGGTAACTCCCGCCCAAAACGCAGACGGTTCATATGGTTACTCTCCTTATATTGACTACTATAACCCATTGGCAAGTATCATGTATCGGGATAATCAACGGGAGAAACTTGCTTTCATCGGCAATATGTATGGGGAATGGCAGATTATAAAAGGATTGAAGTTCAAGAGTAGCTTCGGAGCGGAAATCAGAAGGGTAGACAATAAAACCTTCTCGCCTGTCTATGAGGTATCCTCAAGCCAAAGAAATTTAGAGAGTAGTTTATCGAAGTCGCAGACCAAAGGGCACTACTATACGTTCGAGAATACCCTTTCGTATGAGAAAACGTTTGCCGAGAAGCACTCCATATCCGCTCTCGTAGGTTATACCAACGAATGGGGTAAGCAGGAAACCTTGAGCGTAAATGCGAGAGATCTTATCGGAGAGTCGGATAACCTGCATTATATAGACGCTACGCTGGACAAGAACAAGACCACGGCCAGCAATAGCGCTACGGAATATGGTTTGATGTCTTATCTGGGCCGCCTACACTACGATTACAATAACAAATACCTTATTACGGCCACTTTCCGGCGAGACGGCTCCTCTAAATTCTCTTCCAAGAATCGCTGGGGTAACTTCCCCTCGTTCGCTCTAGGTTGGAGAATCGACAACGAACCGTTCTTCCAGAAATTGAACGCCGAATGGGTTTCCTCCTTGAAACTCCGCGGGGGCTGGGGACAGATCGGAAATCAGAATATCACCAATTATGTGGATCGTAGTTTGCTGTCATTGAGTACGCAATACGGCGCTTTATTCGGAGCGAGAGAGAATGAGACCTTGTATCAAGGTATTGCCGTGAGCAGATTGGGCAATCCGGATATTAAATGGGAGACCACGGAATCTCTGAATATCGGTCTTGACGCAAGCTTCTTTAACACCCGCATGGTCTTCAGCTTCGAGTATTATTACAAGACAACGAAGGACATGCTGCTGGCCGCTCCTATGCCTATCTATATGGGATATGCCAGCAACACCTACACTAATATCGGCGAGGCGAACAACCGCGGTATCGAGATGAATCTCGAGTGGAGAGACAAGACCGAAAGCGGTTTCGAATACAACGTGGGAGTAAATATGTCGACCATCCGTAACCGCATGACGAAATTGAATGGTGGCACACCAATCTCCGATGGACCATTCCGAAACGGAAGCATGTACCTCACCTATACGAATGAAGGTATGCCTATCGGCGCGTTCTGGGGCTATAAGACAGACGGGCTTATCCAAACACAGGAACAGTTGAATGCCGTTAAGCGGGCGGATTTCCAACCTAATGCCGAATTGGGCGATGTATTGTTCGTAGATACGAATGGCGATGGCAAGTTAGACTCAAGTGATAGATGCATGATCGGTAATCCTATTCCGGATATCATATACGGTATCAACATGGGTATGGCGTGGAAAGGCTTCGACCTCAATTTGCAGTTTGGTGGAACAATCGGTAATCAGATATTCAATGCGATGCGTTATTACACCTACTTCCCGAACGATATAACGAACAAGGATAGAGCGTTAATGAACTATTGGACGCCAAATAATACAAATACGGACATCCCTCGCCTGACGGCTACGGACGTAAACGACAATGACCGCTTCTCGGACATGTACGTAGAAAACGGGACTTATTTCCGCTTGAGAAACGCCCAGCTAGGTTATACCCTGCCCGCTTCTCTCACGCAGAGGATAAAACTACAAAAAGTACGTTTTTATGTAAGCGGCCAGAACTTGTTTACGATATCCAGTTACTCGGGTATGGATCCGGAAGTGGGTCAGTCCAGCTCTTTGTCTAGAGGCATAGATTACGGTATCTATCCTCAGAACATTTCATTCACCGGAGGTATTAATGTTACTTTTTAAAATTTATAATGTCATGTTTAAAAACAAATATATCATAGGAATCGTACTAGCGATTTTAACAGGATTCAGCAGTTGTGCAGATTTGGATTTAGCTCCGTTAGGAAGTCCGGAGGCTGGAGAGATATCAGAGGAAAGACAAGCTTTCTTGCGTCTGACCGCTGTCTATTCCGTCATGAAGGACTTCCGTTACACATGGTCAATGCAATGTTTCGGCGACGTGTTGTCGAATGACGCGACCTACAGCGGTTCTTCGAACGACGCACAAACCTTCACGTTGCTGGAGAATTATCAGTATCAAGCGGATCATACCGAGATCTTGAACAAATATCGGTATTCTTACCAATGTATTAATAAGGCCAATTTGTTTATACGGGATATGGAAATGGCAGACGATGCCCTATTCTCGAAATATAACAGGGAACAGATGATCGGTGAGGCCAAGTTTATTCGCGCCTATACTTATTTCGAGCTTGTGAAAACCTTTGGTGGTGTTCCTTGCTATACGGGAGTCTTGGATCTCGATCATGAGAGACTCGGACGTGCGTCTGTCGAAGAGATATACTCGGTTATCGAGCAAGACCTAAACGATGCGGTTAGCGTATTACCTAAGAAAAGTGAGGTGGCTAACTACGAGTCAAGCTATGCGGGAAGGATTACCAAAGGCGCGGCCATCGCCATGCAAACACGTATTTATCTGTATGAGAAAAAATACGATGAGGTAAAAAAGGCATTCGAGAAATTCCAGAATGAGTGCGGGAGTGAGTATAGCTTGGTCGCTCCGGAGGATTACGCTTGGCAGTTCTCACTGGACGGCGAGCACTGCTCCTCTTCTATTCTAGAAGTGAATATGTATGTCTCTTCCACCCAAAGTTCGTATAATGTAAATAACGGTAACCGTCACGTGCTGATGTCTATGCCCCGAAACATGACGATCGGCTTCGGTTGCGCGCAACCTACACAGGCCTTGGCGGACGCTTATGATGCTGAGGGGGATGTCATACGAAAGAAGACCACTCTCCTTTCCACGGAAGAGGCTATAGAGATCGAGACCGCGGCCAAAGGCGATGTGGCACCCGTTACGGACGACCGAACCGGTTGGTACAATCGCAAACTATATCTCGCGCCCGGGCAAAGAGAGGAGAATCGGGGAAATAATCAACCCACGAACCTCAGGCTTATCCGCCTCGCGGAGGTATATTTGAACTATGCCGAGGCTTGTTATTTCAGCGGCGATATCGCTAATGCGCAAAAGTATCTGAATGAGGTAAGAAGTCATGTCAACTTGGCTCCTAAGAACCATACAGGAAGCCAATTGTTTGAAGACATCATGAATGAGCGTCATCTGGAGTTCGGAATGGAAGGTTTCCGGTTCTTTGACGTGGTACGTGTAGGATGGGGCGAGAAAGTATTTAACGGAACCAAGAAGGCGGAATTTGGAGCTAAGACTCCTTTCAGCGCCGGTGCGGAAGTATTGCCTATACCTCAAACCGAGATTGATATTAGTGACGGTTTAATAACTAATTAATAAGGAAATAACAATTCGCAAAAATCATAATAGTATGAATAGGAATTTAGTATTGCTCGGAATCTGTCTCTTGGCCGTATCGTTCGTTGGAGAGGCCTTTGGACAGAAGAAAAAACCTCGTATCGGTATTGCCGGTATACAGATAGAAAACAGCGTGTTCGTCCCGAATAGGCAACCGCTCGTAGGACACCCCGTAAGAATGCCAGACTATCTCAGCCCAGACTCCGCAATGGGACAGGCGGCCACTTGGCTTCCCACGCAGATTGGCTATGGCGGTGGAAGAGGCCCTGTGACAAAAGAATCGTACGACGCGTTTGTGGAAAAAACATTGGAGATGATCAAGGCCAATATGCCATATGACGCTTTCTGGTTTTATAACCACGGAGCTTGTAGCGTGGAAGGCGTAGCCGATCCCGAGGGCGAATTCATGGAGAAGGTGCGTAGCTTGATTGGAAACGATGTCTTGACTACCACCACGATGGACCTTCACGGAAATACGTCTTGGTTGGTAGCTCTCAACTCCGATTTGATTACGACTTATCGTCAAGCACCGCATGCGGATTCTCGCGAATCGCATCGGCGAGGGGTCGTCAATTTGTTGGAACGTCTTGAGTCGGGGAAAGGACGTCCGGCATACAAGGCATGGGTTGCTGTTCCTGTCCTAGTATCCGGCGAATGGTCGAGTACCCGCGTCGAGCCTGCGAAATCGCTGTACGCATTGGTTCCCGAGGTTGAAGCCATGCCCGGAGTGATAGATGCGGGGATCTGGATCGGTTATGTTTGGGGAGACAACCCACGGAACCAAGGAACCGTGATGGTTTACGGTGACGATGAGGAACAGGTTAAAGCCGGGGCGAAGAAACTCGCCCAGAAATTCTGGGATGTCCGTAAGCAGTTCTCGCTGGAAGCTCCGGGATATTCGCTCGAGAAATGTATCGATTTGGCAGTAGCAAGCAAAAAGAAGCCTTTCTTTATCAGTGATATGGGAGATAATCCCGGCGGAGGCGGCTCAGGCGAGGTCACTTGGACTTTGGCGAGACTCTTGAAGCGTCCGGAATTCCAGACTGATAAGGGAAAGAGCGTTCTTTATTGCTCCATCCCGGGAGAAGAAGTGGTTAAGCAGGCACGTAAGGTCGGCGTAGGCGGACACGTAGAAGGCATGGTAGGTGCCATGGTCGATAATTCCTACGAAGGTCCCGTGAAATTGTCGGGTACCGTGGTTTATGTCAGCCCGGAAGAAGACAAGAACGCAGAATCATGGAGACGGAAAAGGGATATCGCTATCGTAAAGACCGGAAGCGTTTATGTGGTAGTAGGCACATCGTCTCCCACTCCAAACCTAGAGGGTTCAGGAATCGATCCGAAGGAAATGGATATCGTAATGGTTAAACAAGGTTACCTTGTAACCCAATGGTACAATATACAAGCGGATTGGGTGATGGCTTTTACACGAGGAGGTGTGGATCAGGACTTCAAGAAGCTTCCCTATAAGAATATCGTGAGACCGATGTTCCCGATCGATCCAGACATGGCTGATCCGGAATTGAACGTTATCATGGTTCCTTCCGCCAAGCATTACTATGGCAGATAGATCGTATTGATTGTTTTTTACTGCAATACCTATGCAGTGTTACTGCAATAGGTGTTGCAGTGATGTTAATAAATTATCCTATATTCTTACTCAACAACTTTCGGGCTTGTTCCTCCGTTAAATTCCGGCGGCTCGCATAATCTCTCATCTGCTCCTCATCGATAGAACCGATCATGAAATATTGAGAAGAGGGATGGGCAATATAAATCCCACTAACCGAAGCCGTAGGATACATGGCACCATTCTCGGTTAACGAAACACCAATTCGCGACATATCGAGCAATCCATCCAATGTGAAATTCAATAATTGATCCGGAAGAGAAGGGTAACCGATAGCCGGACGAATTCCTTGGTATTTCACCTTGTAAAGATCCGGGATAGACAAGGATTCGTCTTTAGCATATCCCCAATATTCTTTACGTACTTTCTCATGAAGATATTCGGCTGTAGCTTCCGCTAGGCGATCGGTCAAGGTTTGCAGCAACATTGAATTATAGGTATCGCCTTCTCGCTCGAATTCATCCTTCAATTCATCCGCACCAGCTCCTGCCGTAACCACAAAGGCTCCCACATAGTCGGTCCGTCCTTCAGAAACCGGCAATACATAATCGGAAAGACATTTGTAGATACTTTCCTCCTTTTTCGCTTGCTGCCGTAATAAAGGAAGAACAGTATTTCCCATCCGGATCGTATCCCCTTCACTATTCGCTGGGAAAAATCCGTAAATCGCTTTACAATATTCAACCTTCATATTGACCAGCCGATCTAAAAGCCTGACAGCGTCCTTATGCAATTGCATCGCCTCAGCGGCTTTCGCACGATCCTTTTCCCCATTCAATTTCCATGCGCTAAAAAAGAAGGTCCAGTGGATATAAGGAATCACTTCTTCCAAGGGGATATAAGGGATAACATGTACCCCCATCCGGGCTGGAACAACCGGTGTATACCCGGTCCAATCTATTTCAATCGGATGCTTACGAGCCTCGGAAAGAGAAACCAAGACTTCTTTCTTCTGTCCTAAGGAGGCACGCAAGGCTTCTTGTTCTTGTTCCAACTCCATGATATAGGCATCACGGGTATCCGGATTCAATAGTTTGGAGGCGATCAACGGATTCTGTGAGGCATCCAACACATGGATCACCGGATAATCGTAATGCGGAGCGATCTTCACCGCCGTATGCAATTTGGAGGTCGTAGCGCCACCCACCATCATAGGAATCGTAAGTCCCGCTTTCTGCATCTCGTCCGCGACATGCGCCATCTCTTCTAAAGAAGGGGTTATCAAGCCGGATAAGCAAACCAGATCCGGTTTCTCCTCGATCGCTTTCTTTATGATCACATCTGCGGGAACCATTACCCCTAAATCAATCACCTCGTAGTTATTACAAGACAATACGATAGAGACGATATTCTTACCGATATCATGTACATCCCCTTTTACCGTAGCGAAAATCACTTTACCGGCCTTCGCAGAGCCGGAAGCTTTCTTTTCAGATTCAATGGCCGGTTGTAAAATAGCCACGGCCTTTTTCATCGTACGTGCGGTCTTCACGACTTGAGGGAGAAACATCTTTCCGGCACCGAATAACTCGCCGACCTTATTCATTCCGCTCATTAACGGACCGTCAATTATATCCACGGCATGCGAATAAGTCCGCAAGGCTTCTTGTAAATCATCCTCCAAATAGTCTCCGATCCCTTTAATTAAGGCATGCTCCAAACGCTCCTTCAATGAAAGCTCACGCCAAGCCTCATGCTTCTCCGGAGTTTCTCCGGAAGCTTGAACATGTAAATTTTGAGCATAAGTAATTAATTCCTCGGCAGCTTCCGGACGGCGTGCCAAGATCACGTCTTCCAACAAGGTACGGAACTCCGGCTCTATATCCTCATAAAGTACGGAGGTAGACGGATTCACGATACCCATATCCATCCCCTTCCCAATCGCATGATATAGAAATACGGAATGCATAGCCTCGCGTACATGATTGTTCCCCCGGAAAGAGAAAGATAAATTACTTACACCACCACTCACCTTCGCACCCGGCAAGTTCTTCTTGATCCATTCAACGGCACGGATAAACGCCAGACCATAGCCATTATGTTCCTCCATACCGGTAGCGATCGCCAATACGTTCGGGTCAAAAATAATATCTTGGGGATTGAAATCGATCTTCTCGGTCAATAGGCGATAGGCCCGTTCACAAATCTCAATCTTTCTTTCATAGGTATCCGCCTGCCCCTTCTCGTCGAAAGCCATCACGACCGCAGCCGCACCCAGTTGCTTAATACGGGCGGCATGTTTAAGGAAGACCTCCTCTCCTTCTTTCAAGGAGATGGAATTCACGATGCTCTTTCCTTGCACGCACATCAAGCCTTCCTCGATCACTTCCCATTTGGAAGAATCGATCATGACGGGTACACGGGCAATATCCGGTTCGGAGGCGATCAAGTTTAAGAATGTCTTCATTTCTTTCACGGCATCCAACATACCATCGTCCATATTGATATCGATCACTTGGGCGCCATCCTCCACTTGCTTACGAGCGATCGTCAACGCTTCCTCATAACTGCCTTCTTTTATCAAGCGTAAGAATTTCCGAGAACCGGCCACATTACAACGCTCTCCCACGTTCACGAAATTATTCTCCGGTTTCACCTCCAGCAGTTCCAAGCCCGACAGCCACAGGCAATCCGGTTTCGGAGCCGGGATATGCGGTTTAACTCCTTTCACCAACTCCGGATACCGGGAGATATGCGCCGGAGTCGTTCCGCAACAGCCTCCGATAATGTTCACTAATCCCTCTTCCACAAAAGGCTTCACATGTTGGGCCATTTTATCCGGCGTCTCGTCATAGGTACCAAAACTATTCGGCAATCCGGCGTTCGGATAAGCGCTGATATAATAGGGGGCATACTTCGCCAACTCTTGTAAATAGGGCTTCATATCCGCCGCTCCGAAAGAGCAGTTTAAGCCAACCGAAACAATATGTGTATGCTGTATGGAAGCCAAGAAGGCCAATAAAGTCTGTCCGGAAAATGTTCGTCCACCTTGCGCAGACAAAGTCAAAGACAACATAATCGGCAGGTCTTTTTCTTTCTCTTTCAACACGACCTCAGCCGCTTCCAATCCCGCTTTTACGTTCAACGTATCGAAAGTAGTCTCAAAAAGGATGATATCTACCCCGCCGTCAACAAGTCCCTCGACTTGCTCCTTGTAGGCATTATACAAATCTTTATAAGTGACGGCACGATAAGCGGGATCGCTTACATCCGGACTCATGGAAGCTGTCTTATTAGTAGGACCGATCGATCCGGCCACGAAGATCGTACGATCCGGATGCTCTGCCATATAGGTATCCGCCACTTCCCTCGACAATCGGCCGGCGGCCAGATTTATCTCACGTACATAGGCCTCCATCGCATAATCTGCCATGGAAATAGCGTTCGCGTTAAACGTATTCGTAGCGAAGATATCCGCTCCCGCATCCAAATACTGACGATGAATAGACTGGATTACATCCGGGCGGGTGATACACAATAAATCATTGTTCCCCTTCAACTGTCTCGGAAAATCGGCGAAACGTTCGCCTCGGTAATCTTGTTCGTTTAGTTTGAAACTTTGGATCATGGTACCCATACCACCATCCAAGATCAAAATGCGCTCATTCAAGAGTCGCAGAAATCGTTCCTTATTCATAAATATGTTTTACCTTTCTTGCGTACATATAACTATATCCCCGGAGGATCCATACCACAGCGATGGCGAAAAACAGACGGGTAGGCACCACCCAAAGAACGGGTACCCCTATCGCGGCAAAGATGATCGTATCTTCCAACAGGGAATGGCACACGGCCAAATGATGGTTCAGCAAGTTGCCGTCACCGTAAGACAACTTCCTCTGCTCCATTTGCTCTACCATAATAGCCCCGCCATAAGCCAGTCCGACCACATTACCTACCAACCACAAAAAAGCGGCATCTTGAGGCAAGCCAAATAATCGCATCAGCGGAGAAAAGACCGAGGACAATCCTTTCATTAGATTAAACTCTTCCAATATATAATGAAGGATCATTAAAGCCGTAACAATTATCAAAATAGAAATCACCACCTTCATCGAGCTGGTAAACCAAAGTACGAATACTTCCAACCAATTATCGCATACAGCCGCGCTTTGAGCGATCCCGACCTGTCCCCATCCTTCATGGGGCATTACCCAATTCAAAAAAAAGGCGATCACGAAACTCATGATCAAACGGAGCAGCGTCATCTCCCAGAAAGAAGACCCAGTCTTTGCCTGTACGGAGGATTCTACCATTAGATTATGGGAAGTAAGGCACATCAATGCTAATATCGTAGCTTCACGGACTCCTAAAGACATCGAGGTGATCAAAGCGATCGGGGCATATAATGGGGAGAATATACTGGTTATAAAAACAATGGCTGTCTCTCCCGGCAGACCCACCAACGAGAACACGGGCACTAACCAATCCGAGATCTGACCTAATATTCCGGAATATTGCAATATACGGACCAATAAAGAAATAGGCAAAATAATCTTTAGCAGCCATAAACACGTCTTGCCTGCTTTAGGCAGAGCTTTCAGGATACATCCCCAAACCCTACCGATCACGCCTTGCCCTGTCTCCATCTCGACTTATCGTTTGAAAGCCCGATCCATCTCCCGTCGGTCGTCACGTTCCCGGATGGAGTCTCGCTTATCATATTCCTTTTTACCTCGTGCGATCGCGACGACTACTTTCGCCAATCCTTTCTCATTGATAAACAAACGAGTGGGAACGATCGTAAAACCACTGGCACGAACCGCGCCCTCGATCTTTCGTAATTCCTTTTTGGTAAGAAGTAATTTCCGGTCCCGCCGTGCGTTGTGATTATTGTACGTACCGTAAAAATATTCGGCGATGTACATATTCTTCACCCACAGTTCCCCTTTTTCCACGATACAAAACGTATCTACCAAACTCGCCTTCCCTAAACGGATCGATTTAATCTCCGTTCCGGTCAGTACGATCCCGGCCGTAAAAGTATCGAGCAACTCGTAATCGAACGTCGCCCGCTTATTCTTTATCTGTATGTTATTACTAATCTTCTCTTTCATCTTGTGTTATTCTGTCAAAAACTCAAACCGGGCATCAGCATCGATAACAAAATCTCGATAACTGCCGGAGTCAGTAATATTATGGCGGTTGTAAATCCTACGAACTTCAAGCGGATCTTCTCCTCGACTCCCATATACGGACCAGCGCCTTCCCAAACAATATAGAATGTATAAAGGATAAATATCCGCAAGAAGAAAAACTCGGGAAGCAACATCAATACGATATTCAAAGCGAACATCAACGACGAGGAATACCCGACGAAGCGCAACCACAGTTTCAAGTCCTTCTCCCGTTTAAATAAACCTTGCCATATCTCGTTCATCAGATAAGCCCCGAGGTAAAAACCACCGAACGAGGACACCAATGTCCGGATAGACGACTTCAAGGCCAGCTCTAAATCAAACTCCTTCCGCGTAAACAATACGCCCAGAAAAGCCGCGACGGTAACGAAGCCGATCAAAGGATACACGAATCGGGATAAGAACTCCTCCTGCTTCTCTCCTTTTTTCGCTAACAAGACCCACGCCTTCGCCGGCTGTGAGATGATAGCGATTACCCACCTAAATATCTCCTTATACATCTCTGTTTACTTTTAAATAGCAAAAGTATATATTTAATTCGTAAAACGCAACGTAAATACGTCGGTAGCCCCCCAAACACATGCGGTTGTATCCGCATTATAGCGTTCGGCGTAATTTATTTTAAAATTTATCACATTTTGCCCCTCACTACTCTCTATCGCTTTGGCTTGGTCCAAAAACTTATCGATCGTAAAAGCGGTCGTATTCACCCATTTCGTGGAATCGCCGGTACCTCCCTCTTGGGTTACCCGGAGATATAGGTTATAGATCCGTTGTCCGTCATCATCTTTTTCCACCTCCTGATCAGGGTTATAGGATAAATTGAAAATATCCTTTTGGTCTACCTGATGATTTATATGTTGGGTTTGCAAGAAGAAACGTCCTTCCAAATAAATACTTTTCTTAAAGTCCAGCGTAACCAGACGCTCCTTGTCCAATACAACCGTAGTATCAGTCAATGTCTCATGCAAAGGCCATACAGCGACCGAATCATACTTATAAATCTCAGCGTTGTAAACACCATTGCCCAATTCCTCGCTAAAATTCGTCTTGAAATCAACCACGCAACAGTCACCCTCTTTCAAATCCGTCCGGTTCTCAAACTCAGAGGAAGAGACGATAAAGATCTCCCCTTGATCATCTGCCGTATAGATACATCGCATAGGATTCTCACGTATCACTCCTACTCGATGACAATTGATGGAATTACTTCCATCCCCCATACAAGAGGTCATTAAGAAAAACAAGGATAAAAATAAGCCGTATAAAATTCGCTTTCTCATCTTCTTTAGTTTATAAGTAAAGGATCCGTTACTCCCCATGTAAACTGGGTACTATCTTTCGGATTAATTTGATCGATATAATGAATCCGAACATACATATCCGCGTCGCGTCCACCTTGTTCTCGCATATCCTTGATAAAATTCGCCAGATTAAAGGCATTGATAACCGCGATAGCTTCCTCTGCCTTGTCCTCCGGCTTTCCGGTCGTAGCGGCAGCCCGTAAATATAAGGAATATATAGATTTTCGATTTTCAACAACTGGTTGTTGAGTCGGATCATAAGTCAGTTGCCAATTTAAAGCCCGGTCTTTTGTTGTCCAACAGGCGGAAGGCAAAAACAAATAATCTTCCAATTTGACGTACAGAACAGAGTCGTTCGGATTAACCGCAAGTATCGGTTGCTCATTTGTCAATAGTTTATGCGTATCCGTAAGAGGACTCTCAGCGTTTTGCTGGTTAACGGCGGTTTCCCCTTGTATCGTCACCGTATAATACCCTTTTTGTTCCGCACCCGTATTTTCCGGCAAGCTAGGATCATAATCAAAACTCACCAACAAGCATTTACCCTCTGAGTATGAGCTCAGCTTCGTCGAATAGATCCAACCGAACCGGGTATTAGCCATCATCAATGCGCTATCTCCATGTTGACGAACCACAGCGGCGGTCGTTCCCGGATTATAGACGTTATTTATGTCTTTTAGGCAAGAAGTAAACAGACCCATGATAACCGCCACCCAGACAAAACCTATTAAATTCTTGTATCTCATTTCACAATACTCCTCTTAAAGTACGCAAAGATACGATCTTTACCCATATACATAAAAAAAACGGCAAAAAAATAGGGCGTATCGATAATCTTCTTATCGGTACGCCCTCAACTTCTATACTAATTTCTTTATGAGTTTTTCACGACTTGGAATAGAACGGTATAAGAAGCCCATTTCAAATCCGTACTATCTTTTTCATTAATCGTATTTAGATAATTGACCTTAAGATTAAAAGACTTTGAATCTTTATTAGCCTCAGCGCTATTCACAGACTCCAATACAGACTTAACATTAAACGCACGGACTTCTCCTATGGATGATGCAGCAGAACCTGTTCCGTCCGCTACTTTAGCGACACGCAAGAACAAGTCATATGTCGGGACATTATCCACCATAGTAGGCTCCTTTGAACGATCCCAATATAAAGTATAAGAATTTTTCTGATCCTTAAACATATCCATTGTTATAAAGAAGAATAAATAACCGTCTACATACACCCCATAGTCGCCATTGCTAAATAGGTTTTTTACAGGTATCTCATTCTGAAGTAAGCTGGCCGAATCTGGCACATTATAAAAGACTGGCTGTCCTTTTGTTATCTCATCTGCCACAGAGATTGTCGCTGTTAAATAACCATTTGTCGCCGCATTCGCATTCTCCGGAGAATTTAGGTCTAATTCATAGTTGATCAAGTAACAAGCTCCGTCAACTACTTGTGCCGATAAAGACGGAGAGTATAATGCTCCCATATTTGTATTCAGTACCGTTTTATATGTCTTTTCAGAAAGACCTGCGACACCAAAGCCGGCACGAGTCACCGTATTATTCGATTCTCCAAGACAAGAGGTCAACAACAATAATGACGCAGCCGCCGCTGCTCCAATTAATTTAAATGCTTTCATAATTCAATTTTTCTATTTTTAAGTATTTGTATTTACACTGTTAATCTATCGAGTATTAAAAACCAAAACGAAATCCAAACTGAAGGCTCATGTTAAACGGCTTCTCCGAATGGATGGTTTCGATCTCGCTACCATTATCAAAATAATAGCTAGCTCCCAGCTCAGCGAAAGCGCTTACAAAACGGATAATCGGATAACTTACACCCGCACGGGCATTTACAGACCATAGCCATTCTTTCATTCGAATATGTTCGCTTTGCTTTGCGATCTCTACCTCATCCGAGAATAATTTCATTCTACGTTTGCCAGCGACATTCACTTCCGCCATACCTCCGGCTGAAGCGTAAAACATAAAACGATTCCATTCCGCGATCTTATAAGTCAATGATAATGGAATTCCTATAAAATGCAATCGCTGATCATTCTCTATATGGTACGTATTATTCGTACTCCACTCCGATCTTAAGTAAGAATAAGTTAATCCAGTCTGCAAAGAAAAACGATTATTCAAATAACGACTAATTGAGATACCCACCCCAATAGGCGTCTTATGATGAATATCCGTCTTAGCAGGATCTTTCTTCTCCGCATCGAACGAATTTAAGCTCATCAGATTCTCACTCTTAAGCACGCTGCTATTCGTCACATACTGAGGGACCAGATTATCAGCGCCCATAGAAAGACCTCCACCTCCCATACCGAACCCCCATTTCCGGGACGCAGTCTTCTCCAGCTTCTTTTTAGCAACAGGAGTAGCATCCGCGACAAGTACATCATTCTTGAGAACAACTATCTCATCATTATTCCTTTCAACCTCCGGTTCAACGGTATCTTTCTCATTCGCCGGTATATCAGCAGACATTACCTCCGACTCAGAAATAGGCCGATCCTCTGCGCTCTCTACATTTTGCCGGAACGCTGCCATCCTAGCCTTAGCTCCCACTTTAACCGCTCCAGATGCCGCTTTTGCCTTCACGACCGCAGCAGCAGGAATAGTCGCTAATACGGGCGCTTGCTCCATTGTTTTCTCTATCGGAACAACCGGGGTATCCACAGATGTCGACTCTTGTGAAGACTGTATTTCTTGGGCTATAGGTAGATCTTCCATCTCCCTGTCATATAAATAGATACCACCCGATACGACCAATAAGGAGATCACGGCGGCGGCAACCCAGTAGCGAAGCGTACGACGCAAAGGAACCGGAGCCTTTCCGGGCAATCGATCGGCTATAGCCTCCCAGTCGCCGGGTAGCGTATCCATCTCGAAATCCTCTAGCTTCGATCGGATCGCGTCATCCCATATATCTCTTTCCTTTTTACTCATCTTATCTCAATACAATGCGTTAATTCTACGTTGTAATAACTGCTTGGCACGGGTATATTGGGAACGGGAAGTACTCTCTGTAATGTTCAACATCTCACTGATCTCCTTATGAGAATATCCCTCTATCGCGAACATATTGAATACGGTACGGAAGCCAACCGGCAACTCCTTCACTAGATTCATCAACTCAGCCGCCGACATGTCCGAGATAGCCGAACTATCGGGTTGAATCAGTTCCGCCGTATTGTCAAGATCGGTCGCTTCACGCAACACATCCGACTTTCGCAGATATTCCAACGCACAATTAACAAAGATCTTCCGCATCCACCCCTCGAATGAACCACTCCCTGTATAGGAATCCATACTGGTAAAGATTTTCACGAAGCCATCCTGCAACAAATCACGAGCCGTTTCCCTGTCGTTCACATAACGAAGGCAAACTCCCATCATTTTTCGGGAATACGCATCATAAAGCTCTTTTTGAGCTCGTCTCTCCCCCTTCCGACAACCCTCTATCAGTTGTAGCTCATTCATTCAGTCGTGCCTTGAACGTCTCCCTTCTGGAGACTGTACAATATTAGGATGTAAATAATTAAACAAACGCTGCATTCCGTAGAAAAATTATTTCATAAACAGGGCGGACACTCCGGCCCGCCCTCACGGAACATCTGCAAAGATAAGATGTTCTTATGAATTTCCATGTTAATGAGCGTGAGTATGCTCACTTTTTTTCGCCGGAGGTACCGGACAGCCGGCGCCATTATCTACCGGAACCGCTTCCATACCGATCTTTTTGAAGGCCGCGGCCAAGCGGGTCTTCGAAGTCTTATCCGTCTTGTAAGTCACAATGGCCGTACGGGTGCTCAGATCACATTTCAAGTCGGTCACTCCTTTCTCGAAAGCGATATTTTTCTCGATCTTCTTGATACAGTGATCACAATCCATCGCTTCGATAAAGAATGTCACAGAGTCCTTCTTCTTTTTCGCGTCTTGGGCGAATGTCATCGATACCGTACATACAGCACAAAACAACAACATAATTAATCGTCTCATAATCAATCGTTTTTAATATTAACAGTTCTAATTATCCATTCATATCTACCAAAAGAAAAGCACCACTATAGGCATCGGGCTACACGTATATAGGCGTAGGGGCACACCAGTATACGCATAGGCCTACACGTATATACGTACGGGCTTATACGTATATACGTGTCAATCCCTGCTTATATTAAAGCGGATACCCGCATAAATTTTCCGTCCATGCACCGGTCCCCACACCATAGATCCATCGAAGTTATCCCCTCTGGGATTGCTGGCATCGATAATCGGATTCGGTTGTTTGTAATTAAACAGGTTCTCCGCTCCCACGTAAATAGACCATTGACGGAAATATTTCGTAATCTGCGCATTCACAACCGTATAAGCCTTAAAATTCGGCTCCCATAACGGATTAGACGCATCCGGTGTCGGCATACGACCGCCTCCATTAAACTGGCCGGTCAAATCAAACTGCCATTTTTTCAACGGGGTTTGATAAGAAGCGGTCAATAAACCTTTATAATCACTAACCAACGGCTTTTTCAATCGATGCGCTACACCCTCCTCATTCCGGTAATCGGTCTTCGCATCTGTATAACGATAAGCGGCCGTTAACGTAAATCCCCGGAAAAAAGGATAGGAAGCCTCCACTTGGAAGCTATTCGAATAGGAACGCCCATCCAGATTGTAGAAACGAACCGCATGAGGATCACTATCCATATCCACCACGATTTGCTTCAAGAAATCGGTATAATACCATTCCCCGCTCAAGCTCAGTTCCTTCCCGAACAAAGGTATATAAAATGACAGATTCAGACCGGTATTCCACGCTTCTTCTTGATCCAGATTGTCGGCGATATACATTTTTCGACTACTGGATAACAAAAAGTTGTTCTCTGCCAGCACATTCGCTGTCCGAAATCCTTTACCTGCCGAAGCCCGGATATGGAACCAGTCAAAAGGATTATATTTAATATGTACACGAGGGGTTACAAAGAAATCATACAACGTACTATAATCCGCACGTACACCCGCCAATAAGATCAGTTTATCATTCAGATTGAACGTATATTGGGCATAAGCTCCCGGCACAACTTCCGTACGGTCATAGGCATGACGGACCGACTCTCCTCCCGCATATTGAACCAGATTCTCGTCGAAACCATCATAGTTCATACTTAATCCGGTACTCAAGCTATGCATCGGCGTAAACTCCTTTTCATACAGCAAACTGGCATATACATTATTCTGATATACATTATAGGGCGTACGGTCATATCTTGATTTTTGCTCATGATAAGAACCGGAAAGTATCAATGCCACGCTCTCTACCTTTTCCTTATCGATAATATAGGCCTGCTTCGTAAATAATTCGGCCCGGTTCGTATTTAAATGAATCCGATACGGGTCGGTGAAATCATGGTGTTTCGTATCCTGCCCACCGGTACGGCTCTCATGCAGATAGCGAACTCCGTATTGAGCCACGTATTTATCCAATTTATGATACCAACGATTCATTACGTTCACCTGTTCCCTTAGCGGCGTATCGAGAAAACCATCGTCATTACCGTCATGTTGCATTTTATCATTCGAGTAGTGTACCAATAAACCGGTAGAGAGCTTGTCGTTGATATGCCAAGAAGCATCCGCATTCCCTTCATAACGTCCGGCATCACTAGCGAACACATTAGCAGAGAAAATATCCGCCGTAGGGGGCTTCTTGAATTCCACGTTGATTTGTCCGGCCAACGCCTCATACCCATTCTTAACCGAAGAGGTTCCTTTAGACACCTGAATACTTTCCATCCAAGCTCCCGGAACATAATCCAAGCCATATAAGGAAGCGGCCCCCCGGAAATTCGGGTAATTCTCGGTCAACATTTGTACGTAGGTTCCCGCCAATCCCAACAGCTTAATTTGCCGGGCACCTGTAGCCGCATCCGAGTACGATACATCGACAGACGGATTTGTCTCAAAGCTCTCCGCCAGATTACAGCAGGCCGCACGGCAAATCTCATCGTACGTAATTTTCTGAGTTTGCAATACGCTCGTACGGGAAGCGATGGTTCCCATCTTGCGCTCACTAACCACGACCTCATCCAAGGCGATCTCACCTTTTAAGATAATCTGCATAGCATCGTCCTTCTCATCCACAGGGGTGACCTCAGTCATATAACCGATATAGCTAACCACCAGATTCTTGGAGTCACCTTTTCGTTCTAACTCGAAATTTCCATCCACATCGGACGTGGTTCCATTTTGGGTTCCTTCCCAATATACATTTGCCCCGATAATAGGTTGTTTGTTTTCATCACATACACGTCCTTTCACTTTCTTGCCGGAATCCTCGGCCCAAGTCAAAGTAAAAGTCAAACAGAACAGTAAAAATATCAGATATAATTGTCTTAACATGATAGTTGTTATTTGATTGAATCGTTAAATACAGTTTCCGCAGGGATAGAGCATTCCCTACCTTAAAACCAAAGGGTATTCAGCGAGCAGCTTCCACCCTCACGAATACAATCAAATCAAAAGCGTAGTCAATAAAGAAAGGTACACACGAGGACAGGCTACGGGAGGACCTGTCACCCTAATCTCATAAGAATCAGCAAATAAGGAAGCGATTTGTAAACTCTCGAAAATAGAGGAGAAGAGCAAATCATGTACGACTGGTTGCAGATCCGGTACTTGTATATTTACAGAATTCCAATCAAAATCAACCCGTTCAATGCCACAGCCGTTCATGCCACAACACTCCACCGTATTATTCGCAAGCTTATCACGACTATGATCATGTCCATGAATCTCACAGCACTTAGCTTCCAATAAAGCCTCCACTCCCTCTTTCTCGCAAACGCCACAACAATAAGATACGAAATTAACCCCCGCTCCCCCATAAAAGATTAAGGAAGCAAGAATTACAAGAAACAAGGATGTGGCAAATCGTCTCATATGCCGCAAAAATAAGCAAAAAAACTCGAAATCAAAATACTCCCTTTACTTGATAAATTTAGACAGGTAATAATAGGTATCCGGAGAAGGTTCACTCTCTATCCGGTAACGGGTGGAAGCCGTTACAGAAAATGTATACCCACGTTCAGACTCTACATCGATAGGAAGAAAAAGCTCGTTGCCATAAATATTCGTAGCTAATATGGATTTTGCCGAAGCTGTGTCGATCGAATCCGTCAATGAATAATAAACGGTATAAGTTAAATCCTGCTTTTCCGACACAGGTTTCTGCCAAGTTAAATGCAACTCATCATCCAAACGTTCCACTTTGATGCCCTCTGGAGCGGCAGGTACCGAATCATTCAGCCAAGTCAACGGAGGCAATTGGGCCGGATATTTATAGTAATTGTCTCTCAACTCTTTATAGAGTCCTTTATCATTATACAGGACATTTCCACAACGAAAGAACGCACAGCCGGCTCCTCCGTAATAACGACTATAATCGATCTGGTCCGTTATATCATTCACGGCCCAGTCCGCCTCGCTCTTGTCCATTCGATAAGCTCCCAAGCCGGGTACGACCAAACGCCCGTTACAATTATCCACCCAATTATCCACGAAAGGAAAGAAATTCTTATGCAGGTAATACATCATCGGAACAATCATATCTTGTTTACCTTGTTGCATCCACATCTTAGGGTCTTGGAAGACACTTTCGTAAGCGGTCCAACCCGCGTTAGGTACCCGTTCAATACGATTATATTTCCCGAGTGGCGAACTGCTAACCTGTACCCAAGGTTTCGTTTGCTTTACCCAATCGTAAATACGATAAACCATCCGGTTGATATTCTCCCTACGCCAGTCTGCCAGAGACTTTTTCTTACCGGATTTATTATACAGCGCTTTATCCGGGAATTTTTTCGCCTCTTCCGGATAGCGGATATAATCAAAATGGATGCCATCTATATCGTAGCCATTCACGATCTCCTTGACTAAGGATAAGATATAATCAGCGGTCTCCGGTACACCGGGGTCCAAATACCACTCTCCATTATGCCGTTTGCAGAGTTTTGGTTTCTTTTTAACCACGGAAAGCTTTCCTTGCTCCTTCACGCTTTTTTCCGTTCCCAACGGGAAAGTCACGAACCACGCATGACATTCCATTCCCCGTTTATGGCATTCATCAACGACAAAAGCGAGCGGATCATATCCCGGTAATTCTCCATACTTACCGGAGAATGTCTTACTGACTGGTTCGATAGCCGAACGATACATCACGTCTCCCCTCAAGCGAGCCTGAATGAAGACCATATTAAAATTCGCTTCTTGAAGCCGGTCCAAGATATCAAGCAATGCCTGTTGCTGGGCTTTTCGTCCCGCCTCGGTAGTAGCCGGTTTATGAGGCCAATCCAGACCATAAACCGTAGTCAACCAAACCGCACGAATTTCCTTTTTTGGAGGCTCCACCGCTTGTAACAGACAAAAAACGGGTAAAGCCAGCGACAGGATAAGCAACAGACAAAACTTTCTCATCTTTATAATGCCTTATTGAGCCCGCGAATGTAGTATTTTTTGAGTCTCTTCCGGTAAATCAGTCGTAATAAAATCGACTCCCATATCGATCATCTCTTCCATTAATTTAGGGTCATCTACGGTCCAGACATTCGAAGTCATGCCTAGGACTTTACAATCCTTCACCCAATCCGGATGAGATTGCAAGACTTTATAATGGTAGTCTAATCCTGTAAAACCAAGCTCTTTCAATTCCATCGGGGATAATTCTCCATTCAGATAAGAAACCTCAGATTTCGGACATAGACGGATAAATTCTTTACAAGCATCCATATTAAAAGATATGTAATCCGTACGTTTCGCTAATTTCATACGCTTTACCATTTGCACAGATAACCTTGCCGCATCTCGATTACGTTCCGGGGTATCATGGGATTTCAATTCAAATATTAACCGGATATTCTTCAATTTCTTCGCTCGTTTCAAATATTGTTCCAAAGTAGGGAGCTTTTCGCCGTTACTCAATTGTAGATCCTTCAATTCATCGTATGTACAAGATTGGATATGTTTTCCTTGGATATCATTATCGTGGTAGACAACCAACACATTGTCTGCTGTAAGATGCACGTCGAATTCCGAGCCATAGGCACCAATTTCGCTAGCACGTTCCAAAGAGCGGATAGAGTTCTGGGCAGAGCCCTCCGTTTTCCAATACCCCCGATGGGCTATCACTTTCGTATTATCCTTTGCCGCTACCATTCCTGCCATCATCAGGCAAAGTAGCAAAAGAAGAGTAGATTTTAAATTCATGGTAAACTTGTATTTCAAGGCAAGAGGACAGTGTGTCATAATTTATGATATGGCACACCCTCCTCCCACGGATTATTTTCCGATCTCTGATAAATAACGTTCGGCCTCAATAGCTGCCTTACAACCACTTCCCGCAGCGGTAATAGCTTGACGATAATGGGGATCAGCGACATCTCCGGCGGCAAATACACCCGGAACTTTCGTGCGGGGAGTTCCCGGAACCGTCACAATATAACCAACCTCATCCGTATCTACCCATGGCTTGAAGATGTCCGAATTGGGTTTATGACCAATCGCCAAGAAGAAACCATCGATGGCGATATCCACTTTCTCCTCATCCGGCTCTCCCATACGTTTTACCAAATGAGCACCCTCCACGCCATTCTCTCCAAACAAACCTAAGGTATTATGTTCGAAAAGTACCGTGATATTCGGAGTCTTGAAGACACGTTCTTGCATTACTTTTGAAGCACGCAAATAGGGTTTACGCACGATCAAGTAAACCTGCTTCGCCAAACCAGCCAAGTAAATCGCTTCCTCACAGGCAGTATCTCCACCACCCACTACCGCTACCGTCTTTTTACGATAGAAGAAACCATCGCAAGTAGCGCAAGCGGATACACCCATACCCGCATATTTATGCTCATCCGGAAGACCCAGATACTTTGCGGAAGCACCCGTAGCGATAATCAAAGTCTCCGTCTCGATCACTTTCTCGCCATCAATCGTAATTTTATAAGGAGCCTCACCCAAATCAGCGGCGGTAGCGATGCCGAAACGGATATCCGCACCAAAACGGACGGCTTGTTTTTTTAAATCTTCCATTAACTCAGGACCGGTTATACCGTCCGGATATCCCGGGAAATTCTCCACCTCCGTAGTTGTTGTTAATTGTCCCCCCGGCTGTATTCCTTCATAAAGCACCGGAGATAAATTTGCACGGGAAGCATAAATCGCTGCCGTATAACCTGCTGGACCCGAGCCTATAATAAGGCAACGTACTTTCTCATTCACTGAATCGCTCATAGTATCTAAGTATTAATTATCAATTTTCAATTCTCTATTATCGAAGGTCTATCACCTCTACGTCCGGATAATCCCCTTCGTTAAAAACAAAAAAACGATCCGGTTGGTTTATACCTGTTTTCAATTGGCTGATCTGGATCGTACTGCTAACGCCGTTTTTAGAAGTAACCGTGATACGAGCCGGGAAATTTGAATATTTCTCGATTTGCAACTCCACTTTCACGATATCCCCTTTTTTCTTCGGTGTCAATTCCACATCGTAAGCGGCTTTTCCGTTCGGTGCCGTACTCTCGCCTTTATATGTTGCCGTGAATCCTTTCTTATAACTATTTAATAAAAGAGCAGGATTCGTGAATTGTAACTCCTCTCCCGTAGGATTCGTCACGTTCACCTCTTCGTTCCGTTCCACATACGTCCATTGCGTCGTACCATTAAACCAAGTAAGCGCATCCGGCGTGACTAATGTAAACTTATCACCTTTCATCTGGATGGTTCCCTCAAAACTCTCTCCCGCATTCTGACCGGCAGAACGGGTAAACATCGTAAAAGAAGCGCTTATCCCGTTCGAATTCTCATAAGCAGCGGCCGCCTTCCCCAAGATATCATTCGCATTCTGGGCATGCGCCCCCACTCCTAACCCCAACAGGAAACACAAGAATAATCCGACAAACGCAATACACCGCCACACTCTTATTTTATGTTCTCTTCTCATATTTATTTCAAAGCATTTAATACTTGCTCCAACGAATACTCATCTTGCACCAATACTTGACGGGCCTTACTTCCCTCAAACGGGCCAACAATACCGGCAGCCTCCAATTGATCCATCAAACGTCCGGCACGATTATAACCGATAGCGAATTTACGCTGGATCAAAGAAGTAGAACCTTGTTGCTGAATCACGATCAAACGAGCCGCCTCGTCAAATAAGGGATCTCGATCTGATAAATCGACTGCTCCCGAAGTTGATGCCTCCCCACCTTCCGGCACATAGTCCGGAAGCAAATAAGCGGTTTGGAAACCAGTCTGCTCACCGATATAATCCACGATATCCTCAACCTCGGGCGTATCTACGAAAGCGCACTGCACACGAACCGGCTCTTGTCCCGCCACGACAATCAACATATCGCCCCGTCCGATCAAACGGTTAGCGCCCGGAGCATCCAGAATCGTACGTGAATCGATCATAGAAGCAACCTTAAAGGCAATACGGCTCGGAAAGTTACTCTTGATCGTACCGGTAATCACCTTTGTATCCGGGCGTTGCGTAGCCAAGATCATATGGATACCTACCGCACGGGCCTTCGCCGCAATACGAGAGATAGGCAACTCGATCTCACGTCCGGCCACTGCGATCAAGTCGGCAAACTCATCCACCACTGCCACGATATAGGGTAAGAAGCGATGTCCCTTCTGCGGGTTCAACCGCCGTTCGATAAACTTAGCGTTGTATTCCTTTATATTACGAACATTCGCGTTCACCAGTAAACGGTACCGGTCTTCCATCTCGATCACCAACGAGTTCAATGTAGCGACAGCGTCAGCTGGCTCCGTAACGATCGGCTTCTCCGCATTCGGAAGTTTCGCCAGATAATGACGTTCTATCTTGGAATAGATACTAAACTCAACCATTTTCGGGTCTACCATCACGAATTTCAACTCCGATGGATGCTTCTTATATAATAAGGAAGTGATGATCGCATTTAGACCGACAGACTTACCTTGTCCCGTAGCACCGGCTACCAATAGATGCGGTGTCTTACAAAGATCGAACATGAACACCTCGTTCGTAATCGTCTTACCCATCGCCACAGGCAACTCATACTTACCCTCAATGAATCGGCGTGAAGCGATAACAGATTGCATCGATACCGTCTGAGGATTCTTATTCGGCACCTCGATACCGATCGTTCCCTTTCCGGGCATCGGGGCGATAATACGGATCTGCAAAGCGGATAAACTCAAGGCGATATCATCCTCCAAGTTCTTGATCTTAGAAATACGGACACCCGCCTCGGGTACAATCTCATAAAGCGTAACCGTAGGTCCGACTGTCGCTTTGATCGAAGCGATCTTTATATTGAAATCTTCCAAGGCTTGCTTGATCAAGCGTTGGTTTTCCGCCAATTCGTCCCGATTGATCTCCATGCTCCCACTATCATACGCTTTCAGCAAGTCCAAGGTAGGGAATACATAACGGGAAAGATCCAAACGGGGATCATACGTACCCAAGGCCGAGGCATCGTAGGTCTCATCATTACCGGCGGCAACTTCCACCGTAAATCCGGCATCCTCCTCATCCTCTGACTCCGGGGTATTTATCTCATCTGTTTTTTCGTTTATCGGATCGTCGTCACCTTGAGCGATCGTAACTACTAAATCATCAGCAACAGCGACCTCTTCGTTCTTATATTCCTGTACTGTTTTACGGTTTTCTTTCCCTTCGGCTTTCAACAATTCAGCCTCCGTATCGAACTCCTCATACTCATCCATTTCCGGTTGTTCATCCGGTTGCTCTACGACAGGCTTAGAGCGAGGAATTACATTATCCTCCTTTTCCGTCTGATCGACATCTACCTCGCCTTCACGTTTCAAACGATCTTTCACCCAACCTAAAGAAAATACGCGCTGTAAGAACGGGATTGTCTTCTTACTGGTAAAAATAGCGATGATTAAGAATGAGCCTAATAAAAGCAAGATCGTACCGGGGATTCCGATATTGGTAATAAACATCTCCGAGATGTAATATCCGTGTTGACCGCCTAGATAAATAAACGTATCCTCATATCCCTTGATAAATATAAAAGCAAAAAACACAGATCCCCAGATCAACGCCGAAGCGCTAAACAAAAAACGCCTCAACAAGGATACTTTATTTAAGTTCATGAGTTTCGCCCCAACCGATCCCAAGAAAAAGAGGATCATAAAAGAAGAGATACCGAACCAACGATTCATCAACAGATCAGACAAATACGCCCCGCGTACACCCGTCCAATTCTCTACCGATCCTCGATTGATCAATAAATCACCTAAAGGAACATTCTCTATTTTGCTTTGATCGGCAGCTCCTGTAAAGAAAAACGAAATCAAGGCAAGCCCTACATAAATGGTTAGTATAGAGATAATCAAACCTGTAATGAAACGGGTCCGTTCATTTGTAAAAAAAGTCTTCAAGGCAGCGAACCAGCTCGGTTCTGTATGATTTTGCTTCGTTGTTGTTGTCTTCTTTGCCATAAATAGTTTCTCAATAATTCTTTTATAACACGCAAATGTACATAGAAAAATCGAGTCTGACGAACCTTTGAAAAAAAGACGTACGTGTTTTCTAAAAAACATGTACATGTTTTCTCGGAAACACGTACATGTTTTTAGGGATAGATTTTAACGGCATTAAATAGATCTGTGCATCTCATGCCCTTCCACATAGATCGCACTATAAGGACGAGATGGACAAAGGTACTCGCAAGCACCACAACCAATACAAGTTTCCGTATTGATCACCGGGATCTTTAACGACTTCGGATCTGCAGGATCTTTCGCCACCATCTGGATCGATTTTGTCGGGCAATGGCGTTCACAATTACCACAACTCATACCGTCCGTATTGACAATACAAAGATCTTTTACCCATACGGCATGACCGATCTGTATAGCAGATTTGTCTTCTTTCGTAATCGGTTTGATCGCTCCCGTCGGGCAAACCTCCGAACATTTCACACATTCCGGACGGCAATACCCTCTATCGAATGCCATCTCCGGCTGCATCAGTTTCATCAGATCCGTAGACGGACGCAGGACATGATTCTCGCAGACAGATACACAAAGCTGACACCCCGTGCAATGTTGGGCCAGATTCCCAATACTCAAGGCTCCGGGAGGAACCAATGACGCCAAACGATTCGGCTCTTTACGTTCTTTAATCGGCGCAAAGCCTCCGTCTTTCTTCATCTCCACATAATCCTCCAGCTTTTTCTGCTGAGCATGCAAAACAGAAGACATGGCTACCAATGCCGTAGCTGACAAGGCTCGACGGCGGGAAACATCCGTAGTGTCCTTCGTTGAGGATTCTTTTACCGAAGTAGCTTTATCAGCCTTGTGTGCCCTCGTATACGAAATCGCGCCTTGACGGCAATTATCCAAACAGTCCATACAAGTCACGCAACGGCTATAATCGATCGCATGATTCTTAGAATCGATACAGGAAGCCTTGCATTTACGTGCGCATAATCCGCAACCATTACATTTATCGGTATCAATGCGAGGTTTAAGTAAAGCATACTTCGACAAAAAACCGAGAACCGTACCTACCGGACAGATCGTATTACAATATGTACGTCCATTTCTCCAAGCTAAAATCGCCAATATGACAAAGCTCAGAATAGCGATTCCCATCGTAGCCAGGCTACGCACCCATACGTCCACCGAATAGAATGCGTAACTATCCATACGTTCTGCGAAATAGGCCAATAGATTGTTGCCCTCTTGATAGATTGGCGCAAATAAATTAGAAGCGATACGCCCATAAGCGCTATAAGGCGAAATCAACGCTACCAAGGAACCGATACCAGCGATACAAGCCACTATAAAAACAACCAAGGCAGCATAACGTACCCACTTCAACGCGGGAGAATAGGAAAAGCGGTATTTCTTGCGTTTACTAGCAAACCACGAAATGATGTCTTGCAATACCCCTAAAGGGCAGATAACGGAGCAATACACACGCCCCAATAAAAGAGTTAAGATTACCAACCCTACCACAACACCGACATTCAAAGCCAACAACGCAGGCCAAAACTGTATCTTTGCCAACCATCCGAACCAAGCGTGAATCGTACCCGTGAAATCAAGAAATAACAGGGTTATCAGCACAAAGCAAAAGGTGGCGGCGAATATTCTTATTTTTCGTAACATAATTTTCCGTTTGTTTAAAGGTTAACCATTCACTTTCAACTCTTCCAAGAATTTATCGATACGCTGCATCTCTTTGGGGATATCGATACCCTGCGGACAATGAGGATTACATTGCTCACACCCTGTACAATGGTTCGCTTGACGCAACTTTGGGACACTCCGGTCATAACCGACTAAGAAGGCACGACGAGCTTTCGCGTAATTTTCGTCTTGCGCGCTTTTCGGAACATTTCCTTCGTTCACACATTTATTATAATGTAAGAGAATACCCGGAATATCCAACGCATATGGACAAGGCATACAATATTTGCAATCATTGCAAGGTATTGTCGGATATTTCATCATAAGCTGGGCCGTCTCTTCCAAAAAGTCTTTCTCCTCGTCCGTTACCGGAATAAGCGGGGAATAGGTACGGATATTATCTTGCAAATGCTCCATATACGTCATGCCGCTTAACACCGTCAAGACCCCATCCGGAGAGCCGGCGAAACGAAAAGCCCATGAAGCCACGCTATTCTCAGGCCGTTGCTGTTTCAAACGAGCAACGATATGATCCGGAACATTCGATAAGCGACCTCCTAATAGCGGTTCCATGATAACCGCCGGAATACCTCGCTTCTCTAATTCGCCATACAGATAATCAGCGTTTACGTTACGCCCCGAGGCATGTTTCCAGTCCAGATAATTCAGCTGGATCTGAACGAAATCCCATTTCACGCCCATATCCAACACATAATCAAACACTTTTACATCCCCATGAAAAGACCAACCTAGGTTACGGATACGTCCCGCTTCCCGTTCTTTCACCAAGAAATCAAGCATTCCATTATTTATATAGCGGTCATTGAAAAGCTCGATACCATTCCCCCCACCGATAGAGTGAAGCAAATAATAATCCAAATAATCGGTTTGCAAATCACGGAACGACTGCCGATACATCGCCAACGAGTTTTCTCTCGTATAGTTCTGGAAGTTTGACAGTTTAGTGGCCAAATAATAGGAGTTCCTAGGATGGCGTGCCAATGCGATACCGGTCGCTTTCTCGGACATACCTTGTACATAAACAGGAGAAGTATCAAAGTAATTCACCCCATGTTCTATCGCATAATCCACTAAACGATTCACGGCTTCTTGATCAATCTGGTCTTTACCGTCCGATCCTTGTTTCAAGGGCCAACGCATACAACCATATCCTAAAATAGAAACCTTATCGCCATTCGTAGGATGTTGGCGATAGGTCATTTTATCGGTAGGAACCTCACCTAACGCCACAGCCGCCCCCGGCTCATTCTTGGGAGCGCAACCGTAAAGCGCCGCCGAAGAGGCGACAGCCCCACCCCCAAATACCTTCAAGAATTTACGGCGATTCATCTCTTGAGGGTTCTCATTCTTTCCACATGAACTCATAACTCGATCGGTTTTTTTATCCTAATTAGTATATCCAACATTAGTCTATCATTAACATTCCTTCTATTAATTGCACAAAAATAATAAAACAGGAAATATATAGGAGAGCAATCCCCGACTAAAAAGAATATTCGGGACTTTATCACGAAAAAAACGGATTTTTGTTGTATTTTTGCGAATTGTTATCAAGAATGATTAGACGAACAGGCACATGGAAAAAGAAGAAAATCCGATATACGAGCGCAACACGCTAGAATTTGTTACGGTAGCACTGGAATATTGTACCTTTGTTGAGACCGCCGGAAATACCGGGCTTTTCGACTTCGTAGATAAGGCGACAAAACTCCTGCCTCTATTATACTTAAAGGCCAGCCTGTTGCCCGAAGTGGAATCTGAAGAGGAAACCGAACTCGAGCTTTCCGTTTCAGAAGACATGTACGAGTCGGTTCGTTCACGGATAGCCGGTTTGCTTGGCGAACGAGATTCCTATCTGGAAACATTTCATGCGGATATGCGGTATAGCGATACTCCTATCGCAGCATTTATTTCCGAGAACTTGGCTGATGTCTATCAAGATACAGGAAATTTCGTATCTTTATTCCGTCAAGGAAACGAGGAAGTTATGCAAGAGGCTATCGCTTTGTGCCGCACGAACTTCCAAGAATACTGGGGACAGCAATTATTGAATGCCTTGAAAGCGTTGCACGCTGTGCGTTACAGTGGTGATGAGGATTTGGAAAAGAATGAAGAGGAAGAATGATACAACAATTTATACATACAATTGCTAAAGAGGAAATAGCGAAACTTACCGTAGAGGAATTCAAGGGACGTATCATTACGATCCTTAGTAAAGAGGAGGCAGACAAGGCCGTAGAGTACTTGCTGCGTTTTCCGATCGTCGGTTTTGACACAGAGACCCGTCCCAGCTTTAAGAAGGGACAGCGTTACAAAATCTCATTGATGCAGATATCAACGGATGATACTTGTTTCTTGTTCCGCTTGAATCATATCGGTATACCGGAATCTCTGGAGAAATTCCTGAAAAGCAGTTCGACCTTAAAGATCGGGTTATCTTTACGGGATGATTTCGGGGCGATACGGAAGCGTTCGGATATAGAACCCGCCAATTTCCTTGATTTACAGAATTACGTAGGCCAGTTCGGCATCGAGGATGCCAGCCTGCAAAAGATATATGCGATACTTTTCCAAAAAAAAATATCAAAAGGACAACGCCTCACGAATTGGGAGGCGGATGTATTGACAGACTCACAAAAGAAATATGCGGCCCTCGATGCTTGGGCTTGCCTAAGAATATATAATTTATTGAATCAAGCATAAATGGAGTATTGTAAAGTTTTTCTCAAGCCTAAGAAAGAAGAATCGCTATTGCGTTTCCATCCATGGGTATTTTCCGGAGCGATCCAATCTGTTGAAGGCGACCCGGAAGAGGGTGACTTGGTAGAGGTATACGGAGCGAACCAGCGTTTTTTGGCGATCGGCCATTACCAAATCGGCAGTATCGCCGTACGTGTGTTATCTTTCACCCCAATCGCCATCGACGATGCTTTTTGGGTTGAACGTATCCGTATCGCTTACGAACTCAGAAAGACCTTGCGGCTGGCTGGGGTAGAAAATAATAATACGTTCCGCCTGATTCACGGTGAAGGCGATAACTTACCGGGATTGGTGATCGATATGTATGCGCATACGGCGGTTATGCAAGCACATTCGGTAGGAATGCATTATGCCCGTCATCAGATCGCGGAGGCTTTGAAAGCGGTATTGGGCGATACTTTACAAAACATCTACTATAAATCGGAAGCGACTTTACCTTATAAAGCGAATTTAGGTAGCGAAGATGGTTACTTATTCGGAGGCGAAGTGGAAGATATCGCTATAGAAAACGGCCTGAAATTCTGTGTAGACTGGCAGAAAGGCCAAAAGACAGGTTTCTTCGTGGATCAACGGGAGAATCGCTCTTTGTTGGAGCATTACGCAAAAGATCGTTCCGTATTGAATATGTTCTGTTATACGGGCGGTTTCTCTTTCTATGCGATGAGAGGAGGCGCTAAGGTGGTTCATTCCGTAGACAGTTCGGCGAAAGCGATTTCTTTGACGAAAAAGAATGTCGAGTTGAATTTCCCGGGAGATCCCCGTCATGAGGCATATGCGGAAGATGCGTTTAAGTATTTGGAAAAAATGGGAAGTAATTATGATTTAATCATATTGGACCCTCCTGCGTTCGCTAAACATAAGAATGTACTACGTAACGCCTTACAAGGGTATCGCAAATTAAACGCGATCGCTTTCGAGAAGATCAAGCCGGGAGGAATCTTGTTTACTTTCTCTTGTTCTCAAGTAGTTAGTAAAGAGAATTTCCGTTTAGCCGTATTTAGCGCTGCCGCCCAATCCGGCCGTAGTGTCCGAATCTTACATCAATTAACCCAACCCGCAGACCATCCGGTGAATATCTACCATCCGGAAGGGGAATATCTGAAAGGTTTAGTATTGTATGTAGAATAAGATATGCTCTTTGGGTGAAAACAAAGAATTAGTTTTCACCCAAAATCCAAGTTAATACCCCGGATTCTGTGTCAAGTTCGGATTCAAGGAACGGACTTTATCGGGAATGGGGAAAACAGTGGTATAGCCATTCGATTCATGGGGCAATTGAGGGCGATCCGTATAAGGGCGGGTAAACTTTCCAAAACGCACCAAATCCTGCCTCCTCCAGCCTTCCCAAGCCAATTCCAGTTGACGCTCAGCCAAAATATTTTCTAATGTCGCCTTACGAGACAACATTCCCACACGGAAACGAACGGCATTCAACTCTTCATCCCCATTCTCTCCATTACGAACTTTCGCTTCCGATCTCATTAACAAGACATCCGCATAACGGAATAATACGATATCATTATCCGATAGCTTTCCATCTTTCGTTCCCATCTTATCGATCTCGTATTTCTTCATGCGGGCACCCGCCGTTTTCTCGGCAGGCAACCTAGACAAATCCAACTTAACTTCTAGAGGTAAATACACCAAAGGAGTCCCATTATCTAACCGAATCGTATCACCATTGAGGTCAAACATCGTATCGGCGTAATAATTCTCATAAAACCGGGTATCGACCGAGTCCGTCCCATACGCAAATACCCGAAGGGCCTCTATCGTAGCGCAAGAGCCGTTCTCTCCCCCCAATCCATATGCTTTGGCATGATTATAGTGACGGGAGCGGAAAAGATATTGCATTTGGTTCGTATATAAGTTCTTATCCATCGGAATCGTGAAAATATTCTCTCCGGACGATTCATTAAATACAGAAAAATTATCCGCATAGTTCGGAGATAAGCTATAGTTTAAGTCCGTTATTGAATCACAGTACGCCACAACCGTTTGCCAAGCGTTCAACTTCCTCTCGCCTACCCTAAAATAGATTTCCCGTCCATTCGGACGCAGACCATCCGTCCAGTCGTTATCCGTAAACACTTCTGCGTTTAAGGCCAACTTCGCCAATAAAAAATAAACAACCGGTCTCGTAATCCTTCCATAATAATCGCCGGGCGAATTACTATGCGCCGTACTCAATAACAAAAGGGATTCTTGTAATTCTTTTACAACAAAATCAAAGACCTCTTTCCGGTCACTCTGCCGCACGTCTTTCACCGGAATGGAAGAAGAAACGATAAGAGGGACACGGCCAAACATATCGACTAAATAATAATAATACATCGCACGCAAGGCACGAACCTCCGCCTCATACCGATCTAAATCGTTATAATCCGTTTTTTGCCGCAACTCGCCTAATATCTCTAAAGATTGATTGCTTAATACGATTACTTTATACAGATATTCCCAAGTAGCTTGGATAGCGTCACTATTCGTTCCCCACTTATGCAAGAAGAGACCTTGCCAGAAACCACCGTCATACCAGTCGCCGCCACGAGTCGGGAGCATGGCCTCGTCAGTCGTAAAGGTATTCAAGTCGTAGACACCCCGGTACGTTCCCTGCAATCCTTGGCTATCGCTATAACCGCCGATATAATTATATAAGGAAGCAACCGTATTCAGATAGACATTCTGAGGGGTATCGTACGCATCCTCCGGATAAAGCTGATCACGAGGGTCCTCTTTCAGATAGCCATCGCACGACGATAACATCAAACCCGCAAATATATAGGATAAAATAGAAAGCTTTCTCATACGAACACCTTTTTAAAAATTAAAACTCAACCCCATCGTATAGGAACGAACCACCGGATAAGATCGCTTATCGTCTATACCTAACGTATTATTTACGATAGAGCTATTTATCATCGGAGTCAATCCCGAATAACCTGTAATTGTCGCCAAATTATTTACGGAAACCGAAAGCCGTACGTTTCTTACATATTTCCTTAAATTACCAAGAGGCACGTTCCAACCCAACGTCAAATAATCAAAATTGATATAATCCCCTTTCTCCAACCAATAATCCGTAGCCGTCTGATCTTGGATATTCCGGGATGGAGCTTCTCGCAACACGTTATAATCCGGGAATATATCCATATTCATATAAGTTAGCGATGTTCCATTATAAATCTTATGCCCAAAGGCTCCGTTAATCTGTACTGATAGATCGAATTGTTTATACCGGAAACTGATATTAGAGCCTAAAAGTGTTTTCGGCATGGCTTGTCCCGCAATATAACGATCCTCACCATCCTCCAAACTCACCCCGTTTCCATTCAAGTCCTCAATCTCATACTTATAGCCGCCGTTCCCATCGGAAACCAAACCTGTACATTTCGGTAAATAAAAAACACCCAAAGGCTGTCCGACCATTTGATAAACGATATGATTATACCCTCCATGGAAACCAGCCCCATTTAAATCCGAGATGCTAGTATATTCCGGGGCGGACATATATTCCCCTTTATAGTAACCGCTCAAGGAGAGTAATTTATTCCGTTGGAAAGTTACGTTTACGTTTATATTCAATTCCATATCTTTCGTACGCAAGGGCGTGACGCCAATACCCAATTCCACGCCACTATTTCGCATCGATCCCAGATTCGCCAACATTTTATTATAAGCGAAAGGCGGAACGCTTACATCGTATAAATACAACATATCATCCGTCTTGGAATTATAATAATCTACGGCAAGAATAAAACGATTGTCGAAAAACCCGGCATCGATACCGGCATTGAACGTACGTTTTACCTCCCATTTCAAGTCCGGATTCGCATTACGGATCGTACCCAAGGTAACGGTGGGCGCACCATTTACGGAAACAACCCCATTAGGCTTCATCAATCGCAAAGAATTGTAAGAATCGATCGCGTCTTGATTACCGGAAAGGCCATATCCCGAACGAATCTTTAAATTCCTTACCCACGAGATACCTTCCATAAACTTCTCTTCGGTCAACACCCAAGCGACAGAAGCCGAAGGGAAAAATCCCCATTTATTATTTGCCCCCACTTTCGAAGAGGCATCCGCTCGGGCATTCACGGTAGCGATATACTTTCCATCATAAATATAATTCACACGTCCAAGGAAAGAAGCCAGATGAGGAGCCTCATAGTAAGAACCGGTCCCCTCCCATAAACGTACCGCACCTGCCTGTAAATTATCATAACCAAAACGATCGGTACTGAAATTCGTCGCAGTCGTATAAAAACCTCTCGTTATCATTTTCTGAGCTTCCGCCAATCCCAATACATTTAGCTGATGCAAACCAAAGTCTTTTCTATAGGCCAACATGAAATCTCCCAATAAAGATTCTGTTTTCCGCTCCCCCCGATAAGCTTGCCCATGTGCCCAAACCGAAGTAGGGAGGTATTGGGCGTTATCTATTACATTATAGGTATACGAACCGAAAGCCGTAAACATTAAATGCTTACTCAAGTTAAAAACCAGTTTTAAGTGCGTATTTATATGAGCATTCGAATCATCATCCTTCACCTCCAACCAAGCCAAAGGATTCGTGATCTGGCTAGCGTTAGTTATTTGATCCCAGCTACCCGTCTCCATATTCTTATGATTCGGAAATGTCGGGTTGAAAGTAGCGGCGGAATAGAACATCTTCTGTACGTCATTTAAATAAGCATTTTTCAGCAAGGAACCAAATATGCCTAAATCAAAGACTAGAAGATCATTGAACGCATGCTGTGTAATATTCAACTTGGTCGTAAAATTACGTGAGTTCGTATTTCGGATAACCCCTTCCCTTTCCACAAATCCCAAGGAGGCACGATAACTGGAAGTCTCCGAACCACCCCCAAAAGCGATATGATGATTCTGCACCAACCCCAACCGGGTGACCTCATCCTGAAAGTCCGTATTATTCCCTAAATCTAAAATACCGATATTACGTTCCTCCGCCAGTTTCCGGAAACCATTCGCCGATAACATATCCAAACTTTTATAAGCCGCCTCCACACCGAAACTCCCATCATAACTGATACTAAAAGCTCCCTGCCGCCCTTTCTTTGTCGTTACCTCGATAACACCGGAAGCACCACGAGAACCATATTGAGCAGTCTCAGAGGCATCTTTCAAGATCGTGAAGTTCTCGATATCCGCCGGATAGATCGAGCTAAGCAAATTAAGATCGGCAAAAACCCCATCAATAATCACCAACGGATCATTACCTCCCGTTAAGGAAGTTGTACCCCGGACCCGGACGGCAGCCAAGGCAGCGGCGCTATTTCCTCCAACCGGGATACTAACGCCGGACACCCTTCCCCGAAGAGCGTCCAAGGGTGTAGAGATCAGTCCCTCATTCATCCCCCCTTCATTCACCCGGTTTACGGAACCGGATAAAGTACTACGATTGCCCGTAGCATATCCGACAGTGATCAACTCATCTATCAAATTGGAGTCCGACAAGAGAGGCTTGATCGTATCCGGCAGAAGCGGCAGCTCCTGACCGTAGCCGTAAGAGAAAGACAAGGCCCCGCACAGAAACAAAAACAGGACTTTTCGGATATATATAAGAACTTTCATAAGTACGTTGGATTTAAGATTAATAACCCATGTAAATAAAACTTCCCTCGGTTAAGTTTTGTTCGCACCCAAGATACAACATTTCCTCAAGATCTTAAAAATAAAAGCGTACCAAGTTGTCAAGAAGCCTCGACAAGGCTTTAGCGATATTTAATAATGTCCCTCAAAAATATATACGGAAATATTTCTTTATTCCGTAATAGATTGTACCTTTGCCATCGTTAAAAAACATAGCGTATTATTAAGTAATAACATACTAAAACTTATTTATTATGTCAAAAGTAACAGTTGTTGGTGCCGGAAATGTAGGCGCTACTTGCGCAAATGTTCTTGCCTTCAATGAAGTGGCAGACGAAGTTGTAATGCTAGACGTAAAGGAAGGCGTATCCGAAGGTAAAGCGATGGATATGATGCAGACCGCTCAATTGCTAGGTTTCGATACTAAGGTTGTAGGTTGCACAAACGATTATGAGAAGACAGCTAACTCTGACGTTGTAGTTATCACTTCTGGTATTCCTCGTAAACCGGGTATGACTCGCGAAGAACTGATCGGTGTTAACGCTGGTATCGTTAAGAGCGTAGCTCAAAACATCTTGAAATACTCTCCGAACGCAATCTTGGTAGTTATCTCTAACCCGATGGATACAATGACTTATTTGTCATTGAAGTCTTTAGGCTTGCCGAAGAACCGTATCATCGGTATGGGTGGTGCTTTGGACAGCTCTCGTTTCAAATATTTCTTGTCTCAGGCTTTGGGCTGCAACGCCAACGAAGTGGAAGGCATGGTTATCGGTGGTCACGGTGATACTACCATGATTCCGTTGGCTCGTCTGGCTACTTACAAAGGACAGCCGGTAAGCACACTGCTGAGCGAAGAAAAACTGAACGAAGTGGTAGCTTCTACTATGGTAGGTGGTGCTACACTGACTAAGTTGCTGGGTACTTCTGCATGGTATGCTCCGGGTGCGGCAGGCGCTTATGTCGTTGAGTCTATCATCCACAACCAGAAGAAGATGATTCCTTGTTCAGTATATCTGGAAGGAGAATACGGTGAATCAGACATCTGTATCGGTGTTCCCGTAATCCTTGGCAAGAACGGTATCGAGAAAATCGTTGAACTGGAACTGACTGCTGACGAAAAAGCTAAATTTGCTGCCAGCGCTGCTGCCGTTCACAAGACAAATGCCGCTTTGAAGGAAGTAGGTGCTCTCTAATTGAGGGTAACTTAAAATGATAAGCAAACCTCACGGTCTTTTTCCGAAAGGAAAAGTCGTGAGGTTTTTTTATTCTCCAAAAACAAGAATCATTATGAAAAAACTACTATTAGGTATTGCTGCCGCTTGCCTGGCAGGTTTTACTTTTGCGCAGGATGCTCCGCTCTGGATGCGTCATAGTGTCATCTCTCCCGATGGGACTACCATTGCTTTTACGTATAAGGGAGACATCTATACGGTGCCGGTTGCCGGTGGACGTGCCATGCAGATAACTACCAATCCTGCATATGATACGGCTCCGGTATGGAGCCCGGACAGTAAGCAGATTGCTTTTGCTTCGGACCGTATGGGAAGCCTGGACGTCTACATTGTGTCCAAAGACGGAGGCGAACCACGACGGCTGACTACCCACTCGGGAAGCGAAACACCGCTTGCTTTTACAGATGCCGGACATGTCTTGTTCTCTGCGGGCATCATGCCGTCTGCCGAGGCTGTTGTCTTTCCCTCTAACGGGCAGTTCAACCAGGTCTATCGAGTATCAGTGGAGGGAGGGCGCCCGACGATGATTTCGTCCATGCCTATGGAGTGCATCTCCATCAATAAGGAGGGAGCGATGTTGTATCAAGATAAGAAAGGTTACGAGGACTACTGGCGTAAACATCACGTATCGCCCATTGCCCGTGACATCTGGATGTATACTCCGGGAAAAGAACCGCAGTACCGCCAGCTGACCACTTTCGGAGGAGAAGACCGTGAACCGGTTTGGGCTCCTGATGGAAAAACATTCTACTATCTGAGTGAGGAAAACGGCTCTTTCAATATCTACCGACGTACTCCCGGAGATGCGAAGGCCGTGCAGTTGACGCACTATACCAAAAATCCGGTACGCTATCTCAGTGCCGCTACGGACGGAAGGTTGTGCTATGGATTTGATGGTGAGATTTACACCCTGCTTCCCGGTGGAGAAGCGCAAAAGGTGAACATCAGCATTGTTTCCGACAGAAACGACAAGGATATTATCCGCCAGATTAAGAGTAGCGGTGCCACGGAAATGGCAGTGTCTCCGGATGGTAAGGAAGTGGCTTTCGTTTTGCGCGGCGATGTCTACGTCACTTCAGTGGAATATAAGACTACGAAGCAGATAACGAATACTCCTTGTCAGGAACGTACCGTAGACTTTGCCCCCGATGGGCGGACACTGGTTTATGCTTCCGAACGTGGCGGGCTTTGGCAACTTTACACTTCGACGATTGTGCGTAAGGATGAAAAGCTGTTTACCTATGCCACAGAGCTGAAGGAAGAACGCTTGACAAACTCGGATGCCGCTTCTTTCCAACCCCAATACAGCCCTGACGGTAAAGAGATTGCCTTTCTCGAAAACCGCAGCACCATCCGTGTCATCAATTTGAAGACAAAGGATGTGCGTACCGTTATGGATGGCAAGTATCAATACTCTTATTCGGACGGTGACCAGTGGTTTCAGTGGAGTCCGGACAGCAAATGGATTCTTTCGGACTATATCGGTGTAGGTGGATGGAACAACAAAGATGTTGTGCTGCTGAATGCCGATGGCAAGGGTGAAATGGTGAACCTGACCGAGAGCGGATACAACGATGGCAATGCCAAATGGGTATTGGGTGGAAAAGCCATGATTTGGACCAGTGACCGTGCGGGGTATCGCAGCCACGGCAGTTGGGGAGCCGAAGACGATACTTATATCATGTTCTTTGATGCTGAAGCATACGACCGTTTTTTGATGAATAAGGAAGAAACCGCTTTACTCGAGGAAGCGGAGAAGGCAGAGAAGGAAAAAGCCGGGAAGAAAGACGAAAAGGATGCCAAGAAGAAAAAAGGGGATGCCGACAAAGATAAGGAGAAAAAGGTAGAGCCGTTAAAGTTCGACCTCGCAAACCGCTTTGACCGTATTGTACGCCTGACCGTCAACTCCTCGCATATGGCAGATGCCATGCTTTCTGCTAAAGGGGATAAACTCTATTATCTTTCTGTTTTCGAGGATGGGTACGATCTTTGGGAACACAATCTGAAAGAGAATGTTACAAAAGTTCTTTTGAAGAAAGTAGGTGCAGGCGCTTTGCAGCCTGACAAGGAAGGGAAGAATATCTTCCTTTGTGCCCGCGACGGAATGAAGAAGATAGAGATTGAAGGCAGCAAGATTTCTCCAATTGAATTTGAGGCTTTCTTCGATTACCGCCCTTATGGTGAGCGTGAATATATCTTCGACCACATCTGGCAGCAGGTAAATGATAAGTTCTATGTGGCAGACTTGCAAGGTACGGACTGGAATGGATACAAAGAAACTTATAAGCGCTTCTTGCCGTATATCAACAATAACTACGATTTTGCGGAAATGCTGAGTGAGATGCTGGGTGAATTGAACGGTTCTCATACGGGAGCGCGTTATTATGCTTCGGGCGCAGCACTTCCTACGGCTGCTTTGGGAGTGTTCTATGATGAAGCTTATGCGGGCGATGGACTGAAGATTAAAGAAATTATAGCTCAGAGTCCATTGACGAAGAAAAAGACGGATGTCAAGCCGGGCTGTATTATCGAGAAAGTGGATGGTGTTGCCATTAAGGCTGGCGCTGATTATTTCCCGTTACTCGAAGGTAAGGCAGGCCGCAAGGTGATTCTCTCGGTCTATGATCCTGTTACCGGAAAGCGGTTTGAAGAAACCTTGAAGCCCATATCTTACGGTGCCCAGAATGAGCTGTTGTATAAGCGCTGGGTGGAAAACTGCCGCAAGAAGGTGGATGAATATTCCGGCGGACGCATTGCTTATATTCACATCAAAGGTATGGATAGTCCGAGCTTCCGTAAGATTTACTCCGATTTGTTGAGCGAAAGCAGTCGTAAGAAAGAGGCTGTTGTGGTGGATACCCGCCATAACGGAGGCGGGTGGCTGCACGAACAAGTAGCGACGTTACTTAGCGGCAAGGAGTATGAACGCTTTGTGCCGCGTGGCCAGTACATCGGCAGCGATCCTTTTGACAGATGGCTGAAACCTTCGTGTATGCTGGTTTGCGAGGATAATTACAGCAATGCCCACGGTACTCCTTTTGTGTACAAGACGTTGGGTATCGGTAAGCTGATAGGTGCTCCCGTGGCAGGAACCATGACTGCTGTCTGGTGGGAAAGCCAGATCGATCCAAGTATTGTATTCGGTATTCCGCAGGTAGGTTGCATGGATATGCAGGGCAACTATCTGGAGAACCGCACGTTGCAGCCTGATATCCTGGTCTATAATGAACCGGAAGCTGTTTTGAAGGGAGAAGATGCACAGCTGAAAGCGGCGGTGGACCACTTGCTGAAGAGGTTGCCGCAAAAGAAATAGATGGATTGGACTTTATAAACAAGAGGCTGAATTCAATCTTGAATTCAGCCTCTTGTTTATAAAGTCGATGGGGTGTCTTATTTATTTTACAGTTACTTCTGACAGTTTTAACCAACCAGAATTAGTGAAGGTTCCCTTGGCAGAGATATCCAGCCCCTTAACATTGCTTCCATTGCCTTTGGTTGTATCGACTAAAGCTACTGCCCAGGTATAGGTTCCTTTTTTTACCCCGTGAAGTTTGGGAGTGAACTCATAGGAAGTAGGATAGCCTTTTATCCAGACGGATAAATCAGTATTGTTGTCCAGATAAGAGTAGACTACTTGATTGTCTTGGTTCAATAATGCGAAAGCTACTTTATACTTTTGGTTCCATTGTGGTATATTGGTTGGGCAATATCCCCAGCCTAAGTTGTTCCAGCGATGTACTATCTTTATTCTTGAACCACTCTTCATTTCTTTGGGAACTACAATGGAATCGGGATATAAACGATAACCTCCTTCGGAGATGAAACGCTCAACCAAAGGATAGGCATCACGGAACCAACTCATGGTTTCGTCTCCTACACGGAAATCCATCATGTTGACATGAGCTTCCTGACCGTCTTCAAATTCTCCGATACGCACATCTTTGGCTGTTTTGTAACCGCTCGGGTCATTGTGATAAGGGTGCTTGCTCACAATCCATCCACCTTCCAGTAGAACCGGGCGTTTCATAATCCAAGGTTTCACATAGTTTCGCTCCCACTGGCCGTAATACTCTCTCATTCCGAAAGCATCATGACGTAAGGAAAAGCCTTTCTCGCAAGCGCTGTCCAACAAGCGTTTACTATCGGGATCAAAATTCTCCTCACCTGCCCAGTCTTTGCCTGCACCCATCCAACGATGGTAGTTGATAACTAAAGGTACTTTGGTGAAGTGTTTGACGTAGAGGTCTGTAATCCAATTGAACACAGCTTCCCGGTTCTTGGGGTCAATGTACTTCATAGTGTGTGCCTCACCCCATTTGCCAAGACCGTAGCCGTCTATAAATTCCACCAGGTCAGGGTCATTGTATTTTTGGGCAAATGCTTCTATGAACTTTGCATATTTCTCCTGGAAGATAGGGTCATCAGGATAGGGAGAGCGTTTTCCATTGTCTGTATAGTATTTGGCTCCTGCATCGAATACATAGGCCGGAGTGGCTTCATTTTTTCGGTCGCGGCTGTCGACAACTACACGGAAAGAGAGACGCATACCTCTGTCGAGTGCCCCTTGAATTACTTTTTTCAACTTTTCGTTGGTATCCCAGCCGTAGACTCCTTCGGCGGGATTGAAGGTACTCCAATGCGTACGGATATAGAGTGCGCGTGCATAATCGGAGATTTTCACGGTTGTTCCTTTTTCCGGTACATAGATATGGTCGTATTTCTTCCAGAAGTCATCGCTGACATTCTCATTTGCATAAACAACCCAACCACTTAAAGGGTTTCCCTGCATGGTTTTTCTGTCTGGCCAGATTTTTATATAATCAGCTTCCGTATCTACAGCCATCTTGTATATCTGGCATCCTGCTGCAAGAAACGCACCGACACCGTAAACTTCTGTCATGTCACGCGTCACTTTACGGGGGTCGGCACCGATAGGCTGTACCCAGCCAAGTTTACCGCTTGCATCTACAGCATCGGTCAGTGCCTTCCAGCCTTTTATAATGACTGGCATGAAATCGTCTTCACTCAAGAGTCCCGCATTTACGCCATAGGCCAACGCATATACAAAGAAACCGGTGGAACTGGTTTCGGGAGAAGGATAAGAAGCCGGATCCAGAAGGCTGGCATGCCAATAACCGTCTTCGTTCTGCAATCCGGCGATACGTGTGCATAACCGGATAAACAGTTCTTCGTAATAAGCGCGTTCCATCAAGCCTTTGGGCAACTCCTGCAATACTTCTGCCAGACCGGCCAGTACCCAGGCATTTCCACGTCCCCAGAACACCTTTTTGCCATTGGCTTCTTTTTTACCGAAATAATGCCAATCGCGGTAGAAAAGGTTCTCTTCCTTATCGAATAGGTATTCGTAGGTAGCCCGGTATTCATTGTCCATGAATTGGAGGTATTTCCGGTTGTTGGTTTCACGGTATAGCTTGGCATAAACCGGGGGGGCCATAAACAAGGCATCACACCAGGTCCAGCGTTCTAGGGTTTTGTTGTCACCATACTCCAGTTTGAATGTACCGTTGGATGGATGGTTGACAATCCATTCCGTACGTGCCAGGGTAGGAGCCAGTATTTCCTCTTTTTTATATTTACGGTATAAGTCAATGAATGATTGGGAAACGGTTATATCGTCTGCATGGTACAACCGCTGATGGGGTTGCCAGCAGTTTCGTCTTCCTATTTTATAGAGCCATTGATAGTAGGTGCTGTCATTGTACTCCTCTTCTGCCAGTTTAGCCCAATCTACCATACCTACATAAAGTGCTCCATTGGTCCAATCCAGGTCGTGGTGTTCGTGGGCAGTGTTAGGATTGGAAATTTGCCAGTCTGCCACTTGCTTCATTTTCTCTTTTACTTCCTTTTTGCTGCATGGCACTTGTGCCATGATTGCCATACTGATAAACAGAAAGGCTGCTGCTGTTAATTGTCTGTGTATCTTCATGATTGTTTATTGATAAAATTAAGGGAATTGCCTTTGTTCTCAATGGACGCGGACAATTCCCTTTATGAGAATCTTGAAAACTATCTTTTTACCTTTATTCGTGTTTTATTTTGTCTTTGTGCTGTTAATATCCTTCGTTTTGCGGGAATTCTGCACCCGTATTTGAATCGATTATGCTCTGAGGAATCGGCCATAATGTGTGGTAATCACGCATAACGGGCCCCGATTCTGTATTGTATTTGCGGGTACGCTCCAATAATTTGCCGGTACGGCATAAGGTAAAGCGGCGTGATTCTTCACCTACCAACTCGCGGATACGTTCGTCCAGCAAGAAGTCCATGGTCATTTCACTGTCCGTAATTTCAGGAGCATGTGCGCGACGGCGTACAACATTGATTGCTTCGCGGGCACCTGAAATATCGTTCAACCCCAACCTTGCTTCGCAGAGTAAGAGATAAGTCTCGGACAAACGGAACTTCATGCGGTCACGGTAGGAACCGGTCAAAGAAAGGTTTTCGGAACGGCCATAGAAGAATTTTGTCAGAGCCGGATAAAGACGGAAGGTGGTAAACCATGTTTCGTCTGTAATCGTGGCTTTTTTACCATAAAGGTCGGGCATGTTCTCGTTGTTGTAATACCAGTTACGTTTGATGTTGTATTCGGAATTACGAATGTCTTCTTCATCAAAGAAACCGGTATCTTCTCCAATCCACCATTTCATTGGTACCAATTGCGACAAGCCGCGGCCACCCAGTGAGTCTGCCAAAACAAAACCGGTAATCTCGAAGTATTTGGGTTCCCAGGCACGGCGTGTCCAGTCATCGGAATTTGTACCGCCACCAGTAGTGTTATATTCAAACTGCATGACCCAAATGCTTTCCATATTGCCGGATGTGCGATTTTGGTTGTTTTCAACGAATAGGTCGGAGAACACATCGCCGTTTGCTTTTGCCTTTTCACCGAAGCGGTCTTCCATCAAGTGGAAATATCCGCTGTTGATGACATTCTCTGCAGCAGTTTCAGCCTTTGCATAATCACCCTGCATCAAGTAAACCTCACTTAGTAAGTGTTCTGCCGCCCATTTGGTCAGCTTGCCGACTTTTACGGCATCAGGGTCAGTAGGCAGGTTCTCGACAGCAAACTGAAGGTCTTCTACCATGTGGGCAATAACCTCTTCCTTCGGTGTACGGGTAAAATCGATTCTGAACTGATCTTGAATCTTGTCTACATAAGGAACGTCTCCATACAGATAAACCAATGTACGGTATGCATAGGCGCGGAAAAAACGTGATTCTGCCTGATAGAGCGCCTTGTCTGTGCTATTATCCCAGTTCGTGTTTATTTCCGAGTATTTCAACATCTCATTGGCTCCTGCAATCAGACTATAAGCCCAGTTCCAGTAGGAGCCTACAATACCGGTATTTGGAGTTAATGTCAAGAAACCGAACGGTTGGATAGAACCGTCTTTGGTACCCATGGTAGCAAGGTCAGTGGCAATCTGTAATACTTCGTAAGGGCAAGCGGCATTGTGCATGAAGGCACCGTTTTCACCCCAAGTGTTGTATTCAGAGCGTGCTTCGGCATAAAGTCCGGTAGAACCTACTTCGAAACCATAGGAACTTGTATATGTGTTGTCCGGAGCCAGTTCACTTTTCAGTTTCTCATCCAGAAAGTCAGAGCAACCGGTAGCAGACAGAGCTACTAACAGAGCTAGAGTTGCTTTTGATATATAATTTTTCATTGTATATATATTTAAGTAAGTTTAGAATGATAAGTTCAGTCCAAGTACGTAGGAACGTGCAGTCGGGTAAGAGGCAAACCAACTGTTGTCATAGTTCAATACGCTGCGTATGTCACAGAATGTATAAGGATTCTCCACACTGATATTGACTCCCAAACCGCTCAGTCCCAATTTCTTTACAAAATTCTTTTCAAAATTGTATCCTAAAGTGATATTCTTTATTTGGATGTATGTAAAGTCTTTGTAATAGCTGTGTCCGTCGAAGTTGTTATATGCTGGAGAAGCATATTTGGAATTGGTGTGTTCCGGTGTCCAGTAATCGGCATTATGCAGATAGTTGTATAAGTTGTAACTCCAACTTCCGATATTGGCTTCGTTCAACTCACGTGTAACTTTGAAGGTTCCATTCAGTAAGAATGACAAGTAAAAGTTCTTGTAAGTCAATGTATTGCTCATAGACATGAGGAAGCTTGGATTCTTTGAACCGATGATAACTTTGTCATTGGAGTCAATATAACCGTTTCCGTCTGCATCTTTCACTTTGGCAGAACCTGGTTTGGCACCTTTTTGGATCTCTTTTTCTGTACCGTCTGCTGTGGTATAGGTGAATTTGTCACCTTCCTGCCAGATGCCGTCGACGTCATAGTCGTAGTAAACTCGCAAGGGTTTGCCGATGAACCATTTATTGGTGATATCATCTTTTTTGTCACCACGTAGGTCTACAATCTTGTCACGGTTCAGTGAAAAGATGATTCCGGTGCTCCATTCGAAGTCCTTATTACGTATGTTGACGGTGTTCAAGGTAAATTCAACACCTTTATTGCGTGTTTTACCCACATTATCCCAAATGGTTTTATAGCCGTTCATGATAGGAACAGTACGTTTCATCAGCAAGTCTTTTGTGTTGGCGACATACATTTCAATGTTACCGTTGATACGGCCGTTGAAGAATGAATAGTCGATACCGACGTTGAATGTTTGGGTTGTTTCCCACTTTAGATTCGGATTTCCGACACCGTCGTTGGCCAGATAAGCACCGTTGACACCTGCTCCACCGTCACCCCAGATATAGTTTGTGAGGTGCAGACGGTCCAATGTCTGATAGGGGTTGATGGCTTGGTTACCGTTAGAACCATAAGATACGCGGAGCTTCAATTGGTCCAGCCAGTTTTGTGCATTTTCCATAAAACTTTCGGAAGCAATGTTCCATGCAGCAGCCACTGACGGGAAGAATGCATACTTGTTGTTTGCACCGAAGGCAGAATAACCGTCGGAACGTCCGGTCAGGGTCAACATATATTTTCCTGCATATGAATAATTCAAGCGAAGCATATAAGACAGCATCGAGGTTTCTGATAAACCAGAACTTACGGTTTTATTCTTTTCACCTGCATTGATGTTATGATAACTGGAATCATCGTTTACAAAACTTTCGGCGCTTGACTTGGAAGTCTTTTTCTGAGTTTGTTGTACACTGAACAAACCTGTAGCGTCGAAACGGTGCTTGCCAAATTCACGATTATATTTGAGCAGATTTTCCCAAGTGTAATCCCAGTAGTGTTCATTGTTGATGCTGGCTTTTCCGCTGGCTGTTCTACCGTCTTTGGTGTCACGGCCATAGTATGTGCCGGTAAAGTCGCTACGATAGTTGTAACCAAAGGTTGTACGGGCTGAAAGACCTTTTACCGGCAACAGAATGTCAGCATAGGTGTTGATGAAGAAGTTACGTCTTGTTTGATCTTGGTCGGCATTGACATTGGCCATCGGGTTAATAATCAGGGATTGGTCCATAGGTTCTTCATAATACTTGCCGTTTTCATCTTTGTAGATACCATAAGGACTTTGCTTTACAGCATGTTCAATATTCGGGGTTATACCACCGCCATCTCTTTGAATAAATTGGGTCTGTATACCAATAGTCAGCCATTTGTTTAATACTTGTGTGACATTCAAATTGATATTGTAACGTTTCATAGCAGAATTGTAGACTACACCTTCTTGATCCAGATAGGAAACTGCCCCCATATAAGTGGTGCTTTCAGTACCTCCGGAAATGCCTACTTGATGTTCCATGGTAAATGCATTGCGGAAAATATAGTCCTGCCAGTCGTTTGTAACGCCTTTCTTGTAATTTATAAGTTCGCTGGCACTCAGAATATTCTCAGGAGCCAATTGGTCTCCGCTCCATCCATCTTTCAGGCGTGCAATGTCTTGTTTAAATGTGATGTATTCGTCTGGAGTCATCACATCAATAGTCTGTTGGGGTTGCGACATTCTGAACTGCCCTTTGTATGTAACTTGGGGTGCACCTTTCTTGCCTTTCTTTGATTGAATCAAGATAACACCATTGGAACCGCGTGAGCCGTAGATAGCTGCTGCGGAAGCATCTTTCAAGACACTAAGGCTTTCGATGATGTTTGGGTCAATATCACTCAAAGAACCATTGTAAGGAATACCGTCCAATACAATAAGCGGTGCATTGTCAGCACTTAATGAGTTTTCACCACGTACACGGAGGGTTTGGTCTGCCCCCGGTTTCGCATCACCAGTAGTTACGCTTAAGCCCGGAATTTGTCCTGCGAGACGGTCCATCAAGTTACTGCTATTTATCATGTTCAGTTTCTTCTGGTCTACTGATACCAGACCTCCAGTCAGGTCGGACTTACGCTGTGTACCATAGCCGATTACCACGACTTCTGCCAGTGTTTTACTGTCTTCCACTAACTTTACGGTACTGTTTCTACCAGCTTTTACAGTCTGTGTCACATAACCGATATAGGAGATTTTGAGATTACTCCCTGCCGGTGCGTTGATTGTGTATTTTCCGTCAAGATCTGTAATGACACCAGTACTGGTTCCTTCCACCATGACATTTGCTCCGATAATCGGTTCACCACTTTCGTCAATTACTGTACCAGAGATGTTCTGTGGTTGTCCGGATATTGCCTTGTTATTCTTTCCGGTATATAAAATAATGTGTGTTGCGTCGATTTCAAATTTAACATTGGTCCCTTTCAATAAGGCTGCTATTGTCTTATTAATAGTTTCATTCTTAACATTCAAGCTGACTTTCTGTTTGATGTCTATTTGCTGCGATTCATAGAAGAAAGTGTATCCGCTTTGCTTTTCCACTTTTGGCATAGCCTCTGATAATGGGATATTTGTGAACTTCAGTGTGATCAGTTTCTCTTTCTTTTGTGCAGAAACCGGGGCACATAGAAATACCAGTATAAGAATGATGAGTTGTTTTCTTATATCCATAATTGTCTTAAATTTAAAGATTAATGTAGGTGTTTACTTTTCGTTAATTATTAAATAATGTGCATTTCTCATTTGTTTGGCATAAGTTTTTAATTTTGTTACTGTTTCATTTTACTTTTTGTTTTGTGTCTGCAAACGAAATTGTCAACTCATTCTCTTCGTTAAAGGTATATTTCATAGGTTGGATGCGTGCCATGATGCGGAGTATTTCGTCCAGCGGTTCGCTACGCAACGTAAACGTATAGAAATATTTATTGGATAATGTAGGATCCACGTCTATCTTTACCCGATACCATTTAGAAAGCAGTTTGCAAATGTCTCCCAATGAACGGTTTCTGAATACGAGTTGTGTATTTGCCCACGAAGAGGCAAAATGTACATCATCTTTTTCTACCTTAAGTGTCAGGGTTTTCCGATTAAAAGTAGCTGTTTCGCCCGGTTTGAGGAAACGGTTCTCTGTCTCGGTTTCCAAAGAGACGGACCCTTCTACCAAACTCACCAATGTATTTTCCGAACCGGGGAATGCATCGACATTGAATTTGGTTCCGTGAACTACGATACGCATACCTTCTGTCTGCACGATAAAAGGTTTGTCAGCATCGTGTGCTACATCGAAGTAAGCTTCACCAGTTACATTTACGATACGCTCATCCTTATTCATTTGTGATTCGTATTGCAAAGAGGTCTCTGTATGCATCCATACTTCGCTTCCGTCAGGAAGGAGAACCTTAGACTTACCCGACAAATTAGAGTATAACTGCGGCATGGCTTCAGGCTGTCCGTTAAGGAATCCTATGTAGAATGAGCAACCGATGGCAACAGCTATACATGCAGCTACTGCGTAGCGGTATATCCGTTTCAGTTCGAAGCGTTTCTTTGCAGGTTTTGCAGTCTGCTTAGGCTCGCTGGCGTGCATACGGTTGACAAGTTCATTCCAATAATATTCGGTATTGGGCGTGTAGTTTTCTACATTTGCCTGAATTTTTTCCCATAACAGTTGCAATTCCTTGAATAACGCTTCGTTGTTACTGCTGCGTAACCAAGTCTCCAATTGCCGCTCTTCGTCTGCGGAAATTTCCTGTTTCAACTTAGGAATGATTAAATTCCAAGGAACACTTTTTTTCATGATCATGATGTTTTTATAGGCCTTCACTTATATGACACATCACTTGAGTTTAACCCTTATTCCGATTCCAATTATTTTTTTAATAAATTTCGAGGAACAAATAATATTAGTATCTTTGCCGCTCAAGAAGCCCTTATCTAATATAACTTCGATATGCCTGCAGAAGATGATATCCTATTGTTACAGTTAATCAAACAAGATGACGAGAAGGCTTTCAAGCACCTTTTCGATACTTATTTTGTTTCACTCTGCCGCTTCATGTCCCTTTATCTGAGAGACAAGCAGGAGATAGAAGAACTGGCCCTTTCTATCTTTATGAATTTGTGGGAGGGTAGGGCCGACTTGACTCTTAAAATCTCATTCAAGGCTTATCTTTTCCAGTCTGCACGTAATCGTTGCCTGAATGCTTTACGCGATGAAAAGGATACGGTTCCCATCGAGGGAGGAGAAGAATATGGATATGCTCTTGCTGCTGATACTTCGGTGGAGATGGAAGAACTGAATCGATTGATTGAAGAAGCTGTTTGTTCCCTTCCAGACAAATGTGGGCAGGTTTATCGCAAAAGTAGGGAGGAAGGGAAGACTAATCAAGAAATTGCCGGGGAAATGGGTATTTCTGTCAAGACAGTGGAGGCCCAAATAACCAAAGCCTTGAAGCATATCAAGAAATTTTTAGGAGAACAGTATACTTATTTGTTCTAAAATAGAAATTGCAGGCCATCTGTCTTTTAGAATGATGAAAGGAGGATGGCCTGCAATATAAAAAGAAGATTAATCTATAACCGTGAATTTTACTTTCTGGTCTTTCACTATTACATAATATTCTCCATTTTCAAGGAAATGTTCACCATTGGCATTTACAAAACCAAGATCACGCATCGGGTCTATTTCAAAGCGGAATATATGTGTTTCACCTGCTTTAATTAGTTGTTTTTCGAAGTGCTTCAACTCTTTGCATGGACGGGTAATCGTGCTAAATGGGTCTGAGATAAACCAATGCACCACTTCTGCACCGTCACGTTTGCCTACATTGGTGACTGGGATTTCCATTACCAACTTTTCACCGCGTCTGATGGTTTCTTTGGGCAAGTTGATATTACCATAATTAAAGGTGGTATAACTCAAGCCGTATCCGAATTCATACAGTGGGGTAGAGGGGATGTTTTGATATTTGCCACTTTGTGGACGGGCTGTTTTGCGCTGATTGTAATAGATTGGAATCTGTCCGGTGGAACGTGGAAAAGTAATGGAAAGCTTGCCCGAAGGATTTACCCGGCCGGACAAGACACCTGCCAATGGTTTACCACCAGGTACTCCCGGTTGCCACATTTCAACGATGGCGTCACAGAGAGGTTCCACTTTAGAGAGTCCCAAAGGACGTCCGTTAGCCAGTGCCAGAACAATCGGTTTGCCTGCTTTCTTCATTTCAGCAATGAATTTCTCTTGAATGGCAGGCAGTTCTATGATGGAACGCGATGCGTTTTCGCCACTCCACTTTTTCTTTTCACCCATACAGAGTAGAATGATATCTGCTTTCCGGGCTACAGCCAGTGCCTCACTGAATTTGGAAGTGTCGTTACCGTCGAAATCACAACCCTCGGTATAAATCAGTTCAGCCTTGCCTGCAAATTCTGCATCCAGTGCCTTTTTGATGGGGAGGACATCTTCTGCATGTCCATGTCCATACCATGACCCCAGGAGCTCGGCATAGTTTTCTACCAGAGGCCCCATGACGGCGATAGTTGGCTTGTTCCCGTTTGCCAGAGGGAGTACCTTGTTTTCATTCTTCAGTAGAACAATGCTCTCTTCTGCCAGTTTCTCTGCAATAGCCAGGCTTTGTGGAAGGAGGAAGCGCTCTTTTTCTGTAGATGTCGGGGTGTAGGGATTGTCAAAAAGTCCAAGGCGGAATTTGATACGGAGCACGCGTTTTACTGCATCGTCCACCAGTTGCATGCTTATTTTACCTTCTTCCACCAGCTTTGCCATATGCCTGTCATAGCAATGCCCCATCATGTCCATTTCTAGGCCGGCGTTGAAAGCCAGACGGGCAGCTTCTTTGCGGTCGGCAGCATGGCCCTGGTCAATAAGTTGCGGTACTGCAGACCAGTCTGAAACAACAAAGCCGTCGTGTTTCCAACGGTTCTTCAGAATTTCTGTCATCGTGTAATGGTTGGCGCTTCCGGGAGTGCCGCTGATGTCATTGAATGAACTCATTAAAGTAGCGGCACCGGCTTTTACGCCAGCTTCATAGGGAGGAATATAGGTGTCCCACAGAGTCTGATTGGAGATTTCCGTATAAACATAGTCACGTCCTGCTTCAGAAGCGCCGTATCCGATATAATGTTTAAGGCAGGCGGCTACTCGCTTGCTGTCGGACATGTCTTCACCTTGGTATCCTTTGATGGATGCGACACCGAATACAGCATTGGTATAAGGGTCTTCGCCATAGCCCTCTGCAACACGTCCCCAGCGTCCGTCTCTTGCCACGTCAATCATAGGGGAAAAAGTCCAGTCTACCCCGGACATGCGTGCTTCCTGGGCGGCAACGGCACATGCTTGTTCTACCAATTGGGGATTCCAAGAACATGCTTGTCCCAAAGAGATGGGATAAATGGTACGGAACCCGTGGATGACGTCGTATCCGAAAAGGATGGGGATACCCAGACGTGATTCTTCCATTGCTTTTCTCTGAGCCTCGTTACGCAGATTGGCATCTTCATCAAAATAAATGAGGGAGCCTAGTGTGGCAGGAATTTTTTTTACTTCCTCACCACGATTGTTCTCGTTGTTATTCCGCCCCAAAGTGTACTGGTTGAGTTGTTGTACCTTTTCTTCCAGTGTCATTCTGCTGACCAGGTCATTTACACGCTCCTCAATGGGAGCTTTGGCATCTTTGTAGATGGGTTGCTTTTTGTTTGCAGCCATTGCTCCGGCCAGGCAACCACTTAAAAGGAGGCAACTGATAAATGTTAGTTTCTTCATGATATATATAATTATGCTATTCTCATTAAATAAGACACGTTTTTCGGAATCTGCTCCTACACAAAGGTCGTTTTTTTAAGGAATATAAACAAGTACATGCAAGGGCTTATTTGAAAATAGGCTTATCGGTTAGTGTCATGGAAGCTTGTTCGTTATTTTTTAGTTCAAATACCACTATTTCATTATTACCTGCTATCAGAGCACCAGCAGGTATCTCCAGGGTCTTTTCTGCATTTTCCTCCCAGTAGGCACCCAAGTATTGCCCGTTTATCCAGACTTCTCCCATTCCCCAGCCAGACACGTCAAGAAAGGTCTCTTGTGCCGGATTGCTTACTGTGACACAACCTTTACGGAAGCAGGGGATGGAGGAGGCGCCTTCTTTGAAAGTTATTCCGGCCACATCGCATTCCTTAATTTCCAATGGGGTCATCTTCCAGCCTTCTAAATCTTTCTTTCCCAATGTTATGCTGCCGTAGATACCTTTTGAATTGTCCAGAATTTCAGGGCCATAGGTAATACGTCCGATATTTTCAGTATAGATACTAAGTTTGTGTATACCTATCGGTAGATTGGTTTTCAGACTTTTACTGCTATCTTTTAAATATCCTTGCAGTTTGCCGTCTGCATAGACCACAGCATAATCCCGTACGTTTTCAATAGTTAGTGTGGGATTCTCTTCTTCCACATCAACGGTTGTCTCATAGAGGGCATAGCCGAAATCCATATCCAGTTCATTCATGGGCAGTAAGGCATCATCTTCTACTGTTTCTCCATAAACTTGTTCCAATGGAGCTGTTTGTGACATTTTTATCTCTTGTGCTGCTGCCGGTCCGACCGGCAGCAACAAAAGAGCCCAAAGCAAGAATAATTTCATCATATTTCCTTTATTTATTTCTTTAAGAATGATTCAATGTAGGACTCGTCAACGGTAATTTGCGGAGCGAATTTGTCACTCTTTACGTAGCGGTCAATGCTTTCCAGCAATTGCTGGGTGGCAGGACGTTCGTTGATGTTTTTCTGGGTATCTACGGCCAGTACCAGTAGACTGCCTTTCTTCACTTTTGCTTCGAAACCAATACCGAGCTTTTCATTATTGTCGTAATGGTCTATTACTTGTATGAAAGGCCGCAGTGCTGCCGGAGCATCTTTCATCTCAATAACCTTGGCATTTTCCAGAATGTCCCACCACTGCCAGTCAGTATGGTAGGAAGTTATGAAATGCTCGAATATAGGCTGGTCGTCATGAATCAGACAGCCAATGGTCATAGGAGGCCATTTGAACATTATCGGATTCCAAAAGTGATTGTGGAACACGGATTTACGACCTTTTACTTTGGAAGGTTTGGGGCAGAGTACCACTTTCTTGCCATCGGCAAGGTGTTGTTTTGCTTTTTCATCGAATACTGTGGTGTAGAGCACTTCACTAGTGGACTGCATTAAGTTGCTATGACGGGGATATACCCAGATATCCCAGCTGTTTTTTACGTGTGCAACAGAAAGATGGACCGTCAGCTTCTGTGGTTCAGTGATATTGTCCAATGCATAACTGAAACTGCCAAGTGGAAATACCCCGTTCTTTCCGACAGTTTGTGTTTTCAGTTTTCCGCTCTTAAGGGTTTTACCGTTGCTGTCGGTGATCCTCCAATTGATTTTTGCGTTTTTCAATAGGGCAGGTCCATAATTGTATATTTCCGCTTTTCCTTCAAACACTTCATCATTGTAAAGTGCGCGTTTGTCGAAACGGAGCAATGCGACAGTCGGTGCACAGAACTCGCGCCACTTTTCCGGTGTGATGAGCCCTTTGGTATTCCAGAAAGGATCGAGAATGCCTACCGGTGCATATCCTTGTCCGGTAAAATCATTCAGAGACAGTAATTGGAAACCGCCTTTCAGATAAGTGCGCAACTGGGCTTCTATGACATCCTTGTACTCTATGGCGGTCAAGGCTCCAGAAGCACGGAAGAAGTCATGTGCCTGGTCGAGCATGTGGTTCTTGTCCAGCAGTTCACGGAATATCTCGAAATTACGCGCTTGTACGGGGCCGGTGAAGTTCTTCATTTCCTCGAAATTGGGATAGATGCACCGCTGTCCGGATTCATGCGAGATGATGGGCAGGCCTACTCCCAGTTCCTTGTTTTTGTCCCAGTTTGTATAAGGGCGTCCTTCGTAGATGGCCATGTGTCCTTTGGTAGTCTGATGGGTAATGTAGAACTGGTCTGATTTGACACGTGTGCGGGCTGTGGAACCGCTGTATAGACGGCGGTTATCCAACTGGCGGGCCGTGGCGGTAAGCTCTTCTATGAAACTGAAATCGCCGGTAATTTCGTTTCCGTTACAGTAGAGAATGAAGGAAGGGTGATTCCCATATTCTTTCAAGATACCCCGCAGCTCGCGACGGAAGAAATTCCAGCGCTTCTCATCGGGCTGGGCGTCTTTACCCCACATCGGCATTTCCACCTCCAGATAGACACCCAGCTTGTCTGCCATACGGAACGCAGCGGCAGGAGGACACCAGGAGTGGAAGCGCATATGGTTCATGCCATATTCTTTCAGGATACGGAGTACACGTTCCCAAGAGGCATCGTCCACGGGAGCGTAGCCGGTCTTGGGGAACACTGCGTTTTCAACGGTACCGCGCAGGTGTATGGGTTCGCCATTAAGGATGATATGGTCCTCACCGGCCTCTACTTCGCGCATACCGAAAGTTGTGCTTTTCTCATGTGCATAGGATTGGCCCTCTACACTGGAAGTCAGCTTACAGTCCAACGTATAAAGATTGGGATGGAACTCATTCCACAAATGGATATCCTTACCCAAAAACATCTCTTCCTCGATATAAGTAATGGAATCGGTCACTGTTACCGGTACTTCCTTTTGCAGTCTATAGTCCTTTCCTGTCACGTGGAAGGATATTTTGCCGCTGGCGGTATGTTCTGTACAGTTGCGGACAGTCATTTTGACTTTGATGCTTTTGTTCTTGATGTCCGGATAGACCTGCATGTCATCTACATAGACCGGGTCTACAGCTACCAGCTTAATTTCGCCCAATACTCCGTTCCAGTTTATTTGGGTAAATTCGGAGTGGGCATGGTCCCATTTATGGGTATCGTACTGGTAGCGGTTGTCTATGCAGAAAGTTATCAGTTCTTTTTTGCCTGGATGTAGCCATTGGGTCAGTTCGTGGTTGTGGGGAATACTGATGTAGTCTATTTTACTCACTTCTTCTTTGCCTACATATACCGAACTGAGCCAGTGTGTACGTTCAAAATAGAGGAAGATGCGTTTGCCTTTCCATGCCGCAGGAATCTCTATTTCCCGCTGGTACCATGCGGGGCCCATATATTCGTAGACACGGGTCAGCCTATCCAGGTGGCGGTAAGGAGATTTGTAGCCTATTTTATAGTCATCCGTAATTCCCGGCAGAACGATGCTTTCCTGCAGGCGATGGCAGTAACGTACGTCCAGTGAACCTCTCCGGAAGTCCATGACATCTGTCTGGAATGCCCATTCACCGGACAAGTCCATTTCATTCTTTTCTTGGGCATGCCCGCTCCAGACCATAGAGGTCAGGAGGAGGGCAGCCATGTAGTGTTTTATTTTGTGCTTCATTGTTCTGTTTTCTTTTGGTTATAGTAATCACGCATGATGTACCATGCTTTTTTGCGTTGTCCCTGGTCGGAAACCAGTCCTTTACGGTTCCATTCCCCTCCCTGGTGTGGATGGAAACGGAAGGGAGAACGGAAATCCAAAAGAATCCACGGCGATGTTCCGCGCAGGTTGGGGATATGCTTAAACATTTCCAGATTGTCCTTGTAGAGTTGTGCCTGATAATCCTCACTCCAAGAACTCTTGACTTCCGCGTCGCCATGTTTGCCATAGAGCGCTTCGCCTCCGAACTCGGAAATGAAAAGAGGTTTGCCGGGAGCTACATTCCAGACAGCCTGGTCCGGAGCCAGTGGCCAGTCATGATACCATCCCATATATTTGTTGATGGCTACCATGTCCAGGATGTTGATAATGGAGTCATTCATCTCAAAGTTCCGGCTTTCGCGGTTGAAGCGTACCAAATCGAAGGCGGCCGTAATCAGACGGGTTGAGTCGATGTCCAGGCAACATTGTTTCATGTGTTTCAGAAATTCATTGCGCGGGGCGGAAGTGGCTGTTTCATTGGCAATCCCCCAAAAGGCAACGGAACAACGGTTTTTGTCGCGCATCACCATCTCTTTAATCATTCTGCCTGCTTTCTCACGGGTAGCGGTATTCTTGAAGTCAATCCCTTGCCAGATAGGTATCTCTTCCCATAAAAGAAATCCCATTCTTTCTGCCAGGCGGACAGTATATTCATTTTGTGGATAATGTGCCAGACGAATCATGTTGGCACCCAGCTCTTTGGCTTCGGACAACAGCATTGTTGCGTCCGCTTCAGAGAAGGCACGCCCGCGGCGTTGCGGAATTTCCTCGTGGAAGCTGATACTGCGCAGGAAGATGGGCTGGTCGTTCAGATAGATATCTTCGCCTTTTACATAAAGGTTACGGAAACCAATTTGCTCGTTGAGCCGGTCACTTTCCGAAGTGATGGTTACATCATACAGCTTTGGAGCATCCGGTGACCAACGTTGCAGTTTTTTGGTTTTGATAGTGGCCTGGGCAATTCCGTTGGCATCGGTAGTCATGTTCTGTCTGATGCCCAATTCGGGGATGGCGACTTGTACGTTGATGCCAGGCTTTGCTTCGGATAAGGTTACTTTGGCACGAATCAGGTTGGATTGTACCTTGTCCAACTGGATGAAATGGTCTTTGATGTAGCTTTGTGGAACGCTTACCAACATTACATCGCGTGTGATGCCGCCGTAATTCCACCAGTCAAAGGACATGGCAGGGATGGCATCCGTGGTGCGGGTATTGTTGACTTTCACCACCAGGAAGTTGTCCTTTTGCTTTACCTTATCTGTGATTTCCACCTGGAAGGGAGTGAATCCGCCTTCATGACTGGCTATTTTCTCCCCGTTCAGATATATTTTGCTACGGTAACTTACCGCACCGAAATAGAGAAACAAACGTTTGCCGTCAGTCTTTGGGGTATCGAAAGAGCGTCCGTACCATACTGTTCCTTCATAAAATTTCAACTCGGGCATTTGTGAATTGAAATCGGCAGGTACATTCAGGACCAAACCTCCGTCGAAAGAGTATTCATAAAATTGCTTGTTGTCTTGAGGTTTTCTGTTTTTGTACACCTGCATCCTTTCTCCTTGGTCATAAAGGTCTACAATGGCTCCCCACTTCCCATTCAGTAGCTGGTAATCGCGTCCGTAAACATTGGACAATAAGTCTTGTGCTTGTGACTTGCCTCCCAGTACAGACACTGCGAGCAAACAAGTAATCATTAATCTTTTAATTTTCATAAATCGTATGTATCAGTTAACGTTTAAAAAGCCTATGGATTATTCTTTGTATATTTTCAATGCGCATCCGCCTCCTTGTGCCATTTTGACGGTCAGTTTACGGGATGCAGGAATGTCTGTGACGGTCTTTTGGTAGTCGGAAGCCAGGCGGTTGGCATTCACTCCGTCATGAAACATTTCCGCTTTCCATCTGCCTGCACCGAGGAAAGAAAGGTCCAGTGTCAGAGTACGTGCATCCCAATTGGTCAGGGAGCCGACATACCAGACATCTCCTTTCCTGCGCGCCATTGTAATGCATTTTCCAATTTCTCCATTCATGGCTATTGTTTGTTCCCAAACGGTAGGGATGGTAGCGATGAATTCCGTGCATTCTTCTTCACGGTCGTAATTGGTGGGACTGTCGCACAACATGTTCAATGGTGATTCAAATACTACATATTCAGCTAATTGGCGGCAACGGGTTCCCTGGCTCATTGGGGTATCCATTGAGGAGTGGTAACACCGTTTGTTGGCATTGTGCATGGCGCCTTGTGTATAGTCCACCGGTCCGGCCAGCATACGGATGAATGGCATGGTGACATCGTAGGTTACCTGGTCGGTACGGATGTCGCTCCACTTCATCTGTTCCAGCCCGTGAACGGCTTCATAGTTGATGACATTGGGATAAGTGCGGTTCAGCCCGGTAGGTTTGTACGTGCCGTGAAAGTCTACCATCAACTTATATTTAGCGGCAGTTTCGGCAGCCCGGTAGTGGAAGTCTACCATTTCCTGGTCATCCCTGTCCATAAAGTCAATCTTGAATCCTTTGATGCCCATTTCGGAATAGTGCTTGCATACATGTTCCATGTCGCGGGCAAAGGCATGGTAGCCTGCCCAAAGGATGAGTCCTACATTCTTTTGCCTGGCATAGGACGTGAGCTTTTTTAAATCAATTTCCGGTACAATTTGGAAAAGGTCAGCCTTGAGGTTGACAGCCCAGCCTTCATCCAGAATCACATACTCGATGCCATGCCGGGAGGCGAAGTCGATATAGTGCATGTATGTTTCATTGTTTATTCCAGCTTCGAAATCCACGCCTTTGATTCCCCAATGGTTCCACCATTCCCAGGCCACTTTGCCCGGACGTATCCATGAGATGTCTTTCATGCGTGATGGAGCAGCCAGCTTATAAACCATATCGTTATCTGCCAGCTCCTTGTCATTTCTTGCCACAACAATGATGCGCCAGGGTAGTTTGGCTTTCGGCTGGCAGGAAGCAATGTAGTTTTCACGCTCTGTGACTAATATTTGCAGTTGGTTATGCCCGCCTTGTTTTTTTGTTTTGGGGACGGCGGCAAAAGCGGAAGTGAGTGCTGTTCCCCCGTTTCTGTTGATGAGGAACATGCCCGGATAGCTCTCCACGTCGGATTCGGCAATACAAAGTTTACGGCCGTTTTCCTGCTCTATTACTACGGGGGTAAACATCAGTCTTTGGGGGTTCAGTCCGGATAGCTCTATATGTGTATAGGTGTTTTCAAAAGAGTTGGAGAACTGGGCTTCTATCGGTTGTTTATCGCCATCTTTTACATAAGGAACAATCGATTTGTAGTCCTTGTTGAAGTTGAAGGCGGCTTCTTCGTTTGTAACTTTGAACGGTCTGTTTCCGGTCGCTGCGAACCGGTATGCCATTCCTTCATTGTACATTCTGAAAATGAGGTTGAAATGTTCCCGGAAACTTAACGTCATTTCATTATAGACATCCTTTACTTCACTGCGTTTGTAGAAAGGAGAGGGAATCACCTCATTTGCCTGGCGATGACTGACTCTCTTAAGATGGGAGCCGTTACCCCAGACTGTCCCATTATCCAGATGTACTGATAAGGGAGAGGGGGCTACCAATGTATGCCCTTCTTCCGTCAGCTCGTAAGTGATCCGGTCACCTATATATAAGGTAACCTCCAACTTGCCGTCCGGTGAGTTCAGACGATATTCCTTTTGTCCGAACATGTTCGGGATGATGAAAAGCAGTGTTGTAATAAAAAAAAGTATTCTCATGATTCTTATAGTTTTTATTTGTTTTGTTGAAAGAAATCAGCGACCCATTTCCATGCGGCTGCCCATTGTTCTGGGTAGGCATAATGAGCCGTTTCTTCGGATACTAATATTTGTTTGGGTGCTTGAATTACATTGTAGGCAGAATAGGTAGTAGTGGGTGGACAGACCATATCATTATATCCGAATGAGTAGAATCCGGGAACTTTTATTTGGCGTGCAAAATTAACTGCGTCATAATAACGTGCTGTATTTGCCTTTTCTGCAGTCTGATTTTCTTGCTTGTTAAACATGTGTGGCCATCCTCCGGCACGGTTATGTATATAGCCGACCATGTCACAAAGAGCAGGGTAAAAGGCTACCAGTCCTTTGACACGTGAATCAAGTCCAGCTGTCACGATGGACAATCCTCCTCCTTGGCTACTGCCGAATGTTATCAAATTGCTCCCATCGAATTGTGGTAGGGAATAAATAAAGTCAATGGCACGTACACAGCCTAGATATACACGTTTATAATAGTATTTATCCCGATTATCCAGATTGAACGTGTGGTACCCTTTTAATGCTCCCATATAGAGATTGGTATATACCGGTCCTGACATGTTGACCGGAATACCGTGTATTCCTATTTCGAAAACAATCCAGCCATTGGCAGCATGTTCCACATCTCCGGCATAAGAACGTATTCCTGCACCTGGTAGCTTTAAAACTGCGGGATATCGACCTTTTGCTTTAGGCATAGCCAGCATGCCGTATAAGCGTGTATGGGATTCATAATTCTGTATATTCACATGGAATACATTCACTTTCTCTGTACAACGTTCGGGTACAAGGGTCATTTGTACATCCATTGGTGTCTTTTGAGCCTGGAGTTTTGCTGTTTCCCAGAAATTTAGAAAGTCTTCGGGCAATGATGTGATAGGTTTTAATTTTTCTGGATTGATTCCAACGGTTACTATCCCTTGGTATTCACGTCCTCCATATTTAACAAAGGCTTGGCAACGGAGAAAGCCAGGTTTTTCCATTGTTTTGGCTTCCACCGTGGCTGTCCCTTTTTCAGCTTGCAATATGCCTTCTTTGTGAGGCTTCATCATATCTTCTGAAATCTCGTACCGAATTTCTGTGTCAGGAATTGGTACGTTGTTTTTCAGTACCGTAATGCTGAATTTTATTTTTTCGCCTGGCTTATATAGCCAGTCTGTATGATTGGGAGTGATCTGTATCCGAATCAGCCGTTCGGCAGGTTGTCCGAAGGCTCGGTAAAACAGCATCAAGAAGGCGATTAAGAGTATACTCCTTGTGATTTTCATGTCAGTCTTTATTTTAGCGTTTGTTTTTAATTTCATACTTGTAGACAACATAGTCATTGATTGATGGCAGAGAGATTTCCAGCCTTCCTTTCTTTCCGGTTACTGCTGTCATCGCTTTGCCGTGTCCCATCAATGGGATACATCTTACTGTGACACCTTCTGGCAGCCAGGTATCGACTTCTGTAGTCCCTTCTGGATGATTTTCACGGTACACAATCAAGTATCCTCTATCTTTCTTTAGAGACTGGAAGCCGGTCCAAGAGCGTCCCGATGGTTCATCTCCTATGGGTAGGATAGTGCCGGAATGCATGTCATGCTGAAATTTCTTGTAGGCTTCTGTATGTTCTCGTAATGTAAATGCTTCCTCGGGTAGATTGGTACCTTCCATCCAGGCAAGCGGCTGTCCTGCTAAAGTCGTAGCAAACAGATATTCAAATGAATAGTTTTCTGGAGCGAAGACTTCTCCTTTATATTTATCCGTATTTCTCCATTTGTTCAAGAACTCTATTTGCAGCTTTTCTGCCGGAACATATTTGGAAAGCATCCAGAGGTTACGCAAAGTCCAGTAAGGATAGTAGTTCTGCCAGTCGGTATAACGGTTTTCCAGAAAGATATTTCCATATTCATTGAACATGTGGTAGCCTCCGCGGCGGCTGGCTGTCGCATCAAGGTTGAAAATCACTGCCTCGTCCGTCTCTTCCAGCACTTTGTTGAATAAGCGGTGCAGGTTTGTTTCGGCTTCTTTACTGGGAATGGTGAGCCCGTCTATCTTGAATATTTTGATGCCGTATTCGCGATAGAGGCTGATGAGTGCTTGCGCATCTTTCTGCCAATCGGCAAAATCATTTTGTATGCTGGGATTGAACCAAAGACCGATTTCAATACCTAATTCCTTGCCACGCTTTACGATGGGATGCAAACCACGTGGATACTTTTGCGGATCGGGTTTCCAGTAGTCTTTATTGTCCCAAATGTTCTTGAATGAACCGCGGGCTACAGCTGAATTAGGACTTTTACCTATTTGCCAGCCATCATCAATCTGGAAATGGGTGATTCCCAGACGGGCGGCGCGTTCCAGTTCTTTCAAACAGAAGGATTCGTTTACTTTTGAGTCCTGGCTACGGTCTCCCCAGGTGTTCATCATAATCATCTCGTCGCGGTCGGCCCGGTAAGTACGTATATTCTTCTGATATGAACGAAGCGCTTGTAGGCGGCTCAGTTCATCTTCTCCGTATATTCCCAATACACATCCGTATGTTTTGGTCCAACGGTCGGGAGTCACGTCTTTCTCGGTAATGCCCAGACCGGTTACTGTAAACTTTCCGAAATCAGTCAGAAAATCCTTTCCTTGATAGGCTAATTGTACCGAAGAGCAGGGAGCCTCTTTTAAAAAGAAGATGCCACAGTTGTCCTCGCCATTAAAGGCAAACAGCAGATTGCCGCGATATCCCAGTTTGCGGTAGGAAATAATCTCTTTCTCGAAAACCAGGTTGTTGTGCCAGTCGGTAACATCGGAAAATTCCACGCTGCGAGCGTGCCAATGTTGTCCTTGGAAATGTAACTGGTCTAGTACAGCGGTTACTTCTTTAGATTTCATGTCTTCGGCGAATTCAATATTCTTCCGGTCGGCTGCACTAACTTCTCTGCCTCCGAAAATACTGTTTACTGTTCCTCTTAAATAGGTGTCGCAGGCTATGGCTGGACAATCATCATAAATACGATATACCCGTTTTATATCTAGCTTCTCCAGGCTGAAAGAAACTTCTACTTTCAGATAAGCGGGAAATATTTTAGTCTCTTTTACGGGAACTACTTTGAGTGAACCGTTTGATGGTTGCGGCAAATCTTTCGTTACTCTGAAATCTGGAGTAAGGCTGTGGTTCTTCCATGATTTTCCATTACTCTTGTCGGTCAGGCGGTAAGTTATGATATTTCCCCCGTTCCACAAAAAGGTACGTTCGACCAAATTGTTCCCGATGGTTAAAGTGTCATTTCTCAGAAGGCCGTAGCAGGTATCTTGTGCGTGTAACGAATATCCTCCGAAAAGGACAAATAATAATGTTAGAATATTTTTCATGATATGCGTGTTTTATTAATACTTAAATTGTAGTATCAACGTGTTTCTTACTTCTTGTTTTTTTACGTTGCAAAGTTACTACAAAAAAGTGAAATGCGGAAAGATATAGTGATAGAATTGAGTTACAAGGGTTTTGGTTGAAGTGGCGATAATCCGTGAAGCCATTACAATCCCTGCCGAAGCCAAATCCTGACGCCGCTACGTTACTTGTTCGTAACCATGCCCGAAAATGCGACAAACGGGTACGAATAGCGAAACAAGGCTCTAAGGAATAGTGAGTTATCCATAACTCATGCGAAAAATCAGGTTACGGAAAAAGATTGCGCCGTTCCTCCCCGTTTTGCGTACCAACACCGGACTCTTCACCAACTAATTTTGAAACCCAAAAATTAAGGACAATGAAGAGTACATTTTCAGTAATCTACTACCTCAAGCGTCAGGTAGTGAAAAAGGACGGGACAGTTCCCGTCATGGGACGCATCACGGTGGACGGCAGCCAGACACAGTTCAGCTGCAAACTGACTGTCGATCCGAAACTGTGGGACACCAAAGGTGGACGTGTCACGGGCAGAAGCACGGCGGCACTCGAAACGAACCGTATGCTTGACAAGATGCGGGTACGCATCAACAGGCATTATCAGGAAATCATGGAGCGTGACAACTTCGTCACGGCGGAGAAGGTGAAGAACGCCTTTCTCGGACTGGAACACCGCTACCACACGCTGATGCAGGTGTTCCGCCAGCACAACGAGGACTACGAGAAGCAGGTGGAGGCAGGCATGAAAGCCAAAGGCACGCTGCTGAAGTACCGCACCGTTTACAAGCACATGCAAGAGTTCCTCGACATCCGCTACCATGTGAAGGACATCGCCCTAAAAGAGCTTACCCCGGCTTTCATCTCCGACTTCGAGATGTTCCTGCGCACGGACAAGCACTGCTGCACCAATACCGTGTGGCTGTACGTCTGCCCGTTACGGACGATGGTATTCATCGCCATCAACAACGAGTGGCTGACGCGCGACCCGTTCCGCGAGTATGAAATCAAGAAGGAGGAAACAACACGCAGTTTCCTGACCAAAGATGAGATCCGCCTGCTGATGGAGGGGAAACTGAAAAACGCCAAACAGGAATTGTACCGCGACCTCTACCTGTTCTGCGCCTTCACGGGGCTGTCGTTCGCGGATATGCGCAACCTTACGGAAGAGAATATCCGCACCTACTTCGACGAACACGAGTGGATAAACATCAACCGCCAGAAAACGGGCGTGGTGTCCAACATCCGCCTGCTCGACATCGCCAACCGCATAATCGGCAAATACCGGGGACTGTGCGGGGACGGCAGGATATTTCCCGTTCCGCATTATAACACGTGCCTTGCCGGTATCCGTGCCGTCGCCAAGCGTTGCGGCATCACCAAGCATATCACGTGGCATCAGAGCCGCCACACGGCAGCCACGACGATATTCCTCTCCAACGGTGTTCCCATCGAAACGGTCAGCTCCATGCTCGGACACAAGAGCATAAAGACGACGCAGATTTACGCAAAGATAACCAAAGAGAAGCTCAATCAGGACATGGAGAACCTTGCCGCAAGATTGAACGGCGTCGAGGAATTTGCAGGTTGCACCATCTAAAAAGAAAAGCCATGAAACGTGACACAATCATCATCGAGGACAAGGCAGTCAGCGTAACCGGTAACGACGTGTGGATGACCGCCACCGAAATAGCCGGATTGTTCCATACGACCGTCCCGGCAGTGAACGCCGCCATCAGAGCCGTCCGCAAGTCGGACGTGCTGAACGACTACGAGGTGTGCCGCTACATGCAGCTTGAAAACGGGCTGTACGCGGACGTGTACGCGCCTGAAATCATTATTCTGATTGCTTTTCGGCTGAACACCTACAACACCTACCTGTTCCGCATGTGGCTGGTAGGAAAGGTTCTCTCACAAGAGAAGCGGCAAACATACGTGATGTTTATACAGAACGGAAAAACTGCGTACTGTTGAAGATATCAAATGAAAATTATACGAAAGAATTTCTATATGGATCCTTATCTAAATAGCCATATCATATCTCAAAAAATATAGAGGTAATAATATGGCTATTATTTAATTCTTTTGATTTGTCGTTATGCAACGAATTCCGTTCATAAAATGTTTTAATATATATTTGTCAAATGAATGGAGATTAGGTATTTTTTGTTCAAGGTATTCAATTCCTATCGTGTTAAATTCCTGTATAACGATTGTAATCTCTTTAGAATCGTCTTCAAGATTTATAAGACCTGCATTTTGTATCTTTTTACTAATCATCCTCGGTAATCCGTATTCTTCAAGTTGAAATACAATTTTAGGTAAAAAGGCATTTGATGCTTTATATACAAAATTGGCGATATTTGAGGAATTAGGATAAAGTTCTTGACGTATAATATTAATTACCGCAATAATAGATGAGAGATTAAAGGATACATATCTTTCAAATGTAAATATATCCTCATATGTAATACCATAATCTTTTACTGTGTTATATAGCTCTTTTATAGTCATTTTCCATCCATTACTACATGCACATGCATAATACCGTAAATGTCCTTTTCGATGATATTCCAAAATTTCTATGATATCTCCTAAAGCATCCCTCCATTCCCATGTATTATTGTTTTGTAAAGCATCGCAATTTGTTGGCCAATTGGAATCAGTTTTCAATTTTTCCGCAATTATCTTTAACATTGATGGTTTACAACTTCTGATTTGTGGTATTCTTTCAATTCTATGCCAAATATCCGTTCCAAGAAGTTCTATCATTTCATCTTGATATCGTTGAATTTTTACATATTGTTCATTATTCAATTTTATACCGGGGTCATTTCCATCAAGTTTTTTTACTACATCATCAGGAAACTCTAATCTCAATTTAGTATTTTCTTGACTTGGTGGCTCTTCAAGCATATAGACACGACCTACAAAATAACGAAACATTCTGCCTGCGCGTCCAATGATGTTGCGAAAGGTAAAATAATCAATCTTATGAGCCCCGTTCTTATTTGACCATAAAACGACACTCTCTGCTTGAGTATTTACTCCTTCAATTATAGACGAGGTCGATACCAAATAATCTAACCCATTCTGTTCTTCAAATAGTTTTATTTGAATTTGACTAAGAGAACGATGTAGCTGACCATTATGAATACCAATACCATGTTTGACTAAATCTTTAAGAATATACTTTTCTCCATAATTGCATTCCAGCCAATCAGAAAAATTAGCAAGCAGTTCAGAGTCTTTATTATATAAATTTCTGTTAAGAATTGTTGTTACTTCTTCAATTCCCTTATATGTGCCGGTATATATCAAAGCTTTACCTATACCTGTATTTATTAATTCAATAAGTTTACGTGTCTTAAAACTCTGTTTATCTTCATTCTTTGGTCTGCTTTTATATAACCGCCATGCATGCGTTACAACGGTCTTAAAATCCATACGCAGAAATGTCATCCCTTCAGTGAATACATTTTCTTCTATTTCATGGATATTTGGGGCAAGATAATATCTTTGTTTAGCTTTCTTTCCGAGTTCTACCATTGAACTGAGTAAAGTGGAGCTTCTTTCAAGATCAAAATTTGTACTTGCCTTATAAAACTCATCAACGATTAGAATATCAATTGAAGGAAGTTTATCTATATAGGCAAAAGCTCTTTCTTGCGGAAATACCAATATGTTTTTCTCCGCAAGTTCTACATCTGTTGTTGTAATTATTTTATATTGATGAGAGAATTTTCGGCAAATTCGTCTTCTTGTTTCATCTGCAAGAGCAACCGTAGGTACTAATATTACAACATTAATTGGTTGTTTAATCGCAATAAATGCATCAATAACAAAACTTTTACCAAAACTTGTAGGAGCACTCACCGCAACGCTTTTCCCTTCTAATAACTTCTTTAATACCTGTGATTGAGCAGTATGTAAGACACAAGGTTTTCTTTCTCCAATATTAACTTTAAAAACTTCACATACAAACCGATCTTCCCAAGATGCAGTATATGTATCAATATACGGTAAAAGCCCCACTTCACGAATAAGATGGTTGACTAATTCCATATATGAATTATTGTTAGTACCATTAATCTCATGAAGTAATGTAATTACTTTGGATCTTGCATTACTTATATCACCAGCATTTAGAACATTACTTATATCTAAACATGTATTATATATATCATTCGTCTGCATCATTTTTGAGATTTTTTGCTTGTGAAATAAACCAGTTTACTATTTTTGTTTTATCAGGAACAGGAAAAAGAATCAAATGAAAGTTTATTTCCGAATACTTATGAACAGAACTAAGCTTGTTGATCTGCTTCTTAAAAAACGAATGAGCACGATCTCTATGAAAAGAAATAATACTATTTTTATACTCATCACTCATTTCAGTAGTACTTGCTGTTATCTGGCATTCATGTAATAAAAGAATAGGTATATGTAGTTTGGGTTTTATTTCGTCAATGGAAGTATTCTCATCGAAACATTCTTTTATCTTTTTAAGTAATGTTTGGTTTTCAATTTGTTTATCAAGTTCATTGAGATTGGTCATTATTCCGCATTCCTTTTTCATAATAGGTTTGCGCAACATTTGTTCAACAGAATTTATTGGTTCGTATAATCGCGCATCCTCAAGAGAATTATAAAATTTAGCTTCTCCTAACCAAAGTTGAAAGCCTCCATTTGGGTCAATTACAATGTGTACAGAATCAGAGCCCTTTGCATTATCATTATCATTCTGTTTATAAAAAATTTTAGGTATTGCAGATAAGGCTTTATAATGGTTCTTCATTATGCCATATAGAATAATTTCCGCTATTTCACTTCCCTTTCCATTCTGCTCTTTGTCAACAAGTCGTAAATGTTTGGCAGCCTCAATAAGCCTACCGTAATCATTATCTATTAATTTCTCTCGTTCTTGTGCAGACAAAGCTGTTTCTGCAATATTACTGAAAACAAATTCTTTGAATTGACGATATCTCCAACTGCCATCTTCAAAGCCATTAGCAACTGATAATAACCTGTCATTATGATCTGGATTTATTTCTTGCTTTTTTGTATTAAAATTAACAAAACAATCATCAACTAATATATCAAAATTCCAAATTTTATTGCTCATACACTTTATTTACATGCTTAAAAATGGTGAAACATCTATATTCCTTTAGATACTATTTTTTTGTATGACAAATAAGTTCATGAACATCAACATCAAGCAAATTTGCAATACGAACAAATGTGTACAAATCAGGTTGAGAATGATTATTACACCATTTAGATACTGTTGCAGGATCTTTCTGTAATTGTTTTGCCAACCATTTGCTCATAACTCCTTTTTCTGATAGTACATTTTTAATGTTGTTTAAAATTGCCATTACAATTAATTTTTAGATTGCGTTAAATGCAAAGTTACAACTTTTTATTAACTATATGAATTTCTAACGATAGAAATTGGTTGGATCAATCAAAAAACTGGTTTTAAGGTCATTAAAACACCCAAGTATATAAAAAGTAAACGGGCAGCACCACAAAATGTCGCCCGTTTCCTTTTTCATGTTGGCCGCCTCACTCCAGCGGCTTGCGGTAGTTCGCTTCCAGTACCCCGCGCAGCCCCGTTTCCGGGTAAAGCACCTTCCCTCCCAAAAGTATGAAGGGCAACACGCGGTTGTTGCGGTATTCCTGCAAGGTGCGCCGGCTCACACGGAGCAGTTCCGACACCTCGCCGTCCGTCAGGTAACGTTCCCCGTCCAGCGGAGGACGGTAGCTTTCCAGAAATGCGGACAGCCATTTCGAGCCTTTGCGCATATCCTGCACCACAGAGGCTATCGGCTCGTCTTCCATCGTAAAAACATCGTTGTTCTCGTTCATCATAACTTCGGATTCAGTGGGTGAATAAATCAAATCATCTGCCGTGCGGATAGAGCGTGCCGACAAGCGGTATCAGCCGCTTCACCTCCTCTGGCTTGTAATAGAACCTGCGGTTTATCTGCGAGTAGCCGATAAGCCGCCTGTCACGCAGCGTCTGCAACGTGCGCGGGCTTATTCTCAACTGCCCGCAGACCTCCTCGCCCGTGAGCCATCTTTCCATGCGCCCCGTGTCGCTTTTGCGCCTCAGGGCGGCGACCTTCTCCGAGAGTGCGCCGAATGCCGCCACCATCATCTCGAAAGTCTTTTTCTCGATAGATACTATTTCCATATTCATGTCATTTAGAGTTTGCCGCAAAGGTAACGAAACGGCATACAAGACGTATCGTTTTCCGCTGAAAGGCTGCCTGTTGCGCCGTTTGACCGGGTTACGGAGCCATCTTCCGCAAAAATCTTACGTGAGTCACGTAGTGAGTTGTTAAAGCCCCTTTTGTTTATTGCCGAATTTTGTCGCAGAAACAAAAAGAAAGGACTGAACATGAAAGTGATAACAATGGAAAGTTCCGCCTACAAGGAGATGATGGCGCAGATTGCGAACATCGCAGGGTACATCCGCGAGGCAAGGGACGAGAAGAAACGGAAGCGGGAAACCGAAGACAAGCTGCTTGACACGGCACAGGCGGCGAAGATGCTCAACGTGAGCAAGCGCACCATGCAGCGTATGCGCACCGACCACCGTATCGAGTATGTGGTGGTACGCGGAAGCTGCCGCTACCGCCTTTCCGAGATACTGCGGCTATTGGAGGACAACACAGTAAGGAACGAGGAAGGGACAATAGACACCCTGTTCCACAACCACACGCTGCGCACGGGCGGCAAACCAAAAGGAAGGAGGACATAGGTCATGGAACTGCTCACACGAAACAACTTCGAGGGCTGGATGCAGAAGCTGATGGAACGGCTCGACCGTCAGGACGAACTGCTGCTGGCGATGAAGGCTGAGGGGAAACAGCCCACTATCACGGAAAGCATCCGCCTTTTCGACAATCAGGATTTGTGCATGTTGCTCCAGATAAGCAAACGCACCCTCCAACGCTACCGCAGCGTAGGCGCATTGCCCTACAAGACGCTGGGCAAGAAGACCTATTACAGCGAGGAGGACGTGCTGACATTCCTTTCCAACCATATCAAGGACTTCAAAAAGGAAGATATAGCCTTCTACAAGGCTCGTATCCATAATTTCTTTCATAAATAACCCATTAAAACATTTTTCAGATGGCAAAGAAAAAAGACGAAAAGGACGTGCTGGTAGTCCGTGACGAGAAGACAGGCGAGATCAGCGTGGTAGCCGGGCTGAACGCGGACGGCACACCCAAGCGCACCCCCGCAAAAGCGGAGAACGCGCAGAGTTTCCTGCAATTCGACCGACATGGCGACGTGCTGGACAACTTCTTCAAGAACTTCTTCCGGCAGTGCAAGGAACCCAGCCGCTTCGGTTTCTACCGCATTGCGGCAGACCAAGCTGAAAATCTCTTAGAGGTGATGAAGCAACTGCTGAAAGACCCCGAAGCGAACAAGGAGCTGCTCGCCCCTCACAAGGTGGACACCTCCGACTATGAGAAGAAGGTGCAGGAAGAGATGGCAGCACAACAGACAGAGAAACAAGAACCTCAAAAACAGGAGAACATGGAACAACGGAAAGAACAGCAACAGGACAAATCCGAACAGATGCAGGGCAAACGTGGCTACCAGCCCATCGACGAGAGTAAAATCAACTGGCAGGAGCTGGAGGACAGATGGGGCGTAAAGCGGGACAACCTTGAAAAGTCCGGCGACCTTACGAAGATGCTCAACTATGGCAAGTCCGACTTGGTAAAGGTCAAACCGACCTTCGGCGGCGAATCATTCGAGCTGGACGCCCGCCTCTCCTTCAAGAAGGACGGTGAGGGAAACATCAGCCTCGTGCCGCACTTCATCCGCAAGGAGCAGAAGCTGGATGAGTACAAGGAACACAAATTCTCCGACAATGACCGGAAGAACCTCCGCGAAACGGGCAATCTCGGTAGGGTCGTGGACATTGTGGACAGGGAAACGGGCGAGATCATCCCCTCCTACATCAGCATCGACCGCAAGACGAATGAAATCACGGACATTCCGGCAAGCAGGGTGCGCATCCCGGAGCGCATCGGCAAGACGGAAATCACCACGCAGGAGCGGGACATGCTCCGCGCCGGACTGCCCGTACGCGACAAGCTCATCGAGCGCAACGACGGCAGAAAGTTCGTCACCACCCTGCAAGTGAACGTGGAGCAGCGCGGCGTGGAGTTCGTGCCGGGAACCGGCAAGTCGCCCCGTACCGCACAGACACAGGAAACCAAAGGCGACACATCGAAAAGTCAGGCGCAGGGCGGGGAAAATGCCGCACAGACCAAGAAGGAGCAACGCCGCAACACGTGGACGAACGAGGACGGCAGCATCCGCCCCATCAGCAAATGGAGCGGCGTGAGCTTCACCGACCAGCAGAAAGCCGACTATGTGGCGGGTAAAGCCGTGAAGCTGGAGAACGTGACCGACAAGCAGGGCTTCCATGCCACGATGTATATCAAGTTCAACCCGGAGAAGGGACGCCCGTACCGCTACGACACGAACCCTGACAATGCACAGCAGGTTGCTCCGTCCAACGAGAGCCGCACGCAGGTGGCGGTGAACAACGATGGCAAGACCAACGAGGCTACAAAGAATCTGAGAGAGCCGTTGCAGAAAGGTCAGACCAACCCGAAGGACGCCCGCCAGCAACAGCAGCAGGAGAAGCCGCAGAAGAAAACGGGCAAGGGCATGAAAATGTAATCCCGTGTCCGCCACTGAATCCAAAATAAAATCCAAAGTATCAACAAAAAAGAAGAAGACATGAAGACAATCATTGCAGAAAAGCCCTCCGTGGCACGTGAAATCGCCCGCATCGTGGGCGCGACAAAGAGAGAGGAAGGATATTTCGAGGGAGGCGGTTATGCCGTGACATGGGCATTCGGACACCTCGTTCAGCTTGCCATGCCCGACGGCTACGGCGTGCGCGGATTTGTCCGTGACAACCTCCCGATTATTCCCGACACATTCACGCTCGTCCCCCGTCAGGTCAGGACGGAGAAAGGTTACAAGCCCGACAGCGGCGTGGTGTCGCAGATAAAAGTCATCAAAAGACTGTTCGACACAAGCGAACATATCATCGTGGCGACCGATGCCGGACGCGAGGGAGAGCTTATCTTCCGCTACCTCTACCACTATACGGGTTGCACCACTCCTTTCGTGCGCCTGTGGATCAGCTCTCTCACCGACAAAGCTATCCGCGAGGGACTGCGGAAACTCGAAGACGGCAGCAAATACGACAACCTCTACCTCGCCGCCAAAGCGCGGAGCGAATCCGACTGGCTCGTGGGCATCAACGGCACACAGGCGTTATCCATCGCCGCCGGACACGGCACGTATTCCGTGGGGCGGGTGCAGACACCAACGTTGGCTATGGTATGTGAACGCTACTGGGAGAACCGCCGCTTTACGTCCGAAGCATTCTGGCAGCTCCATATCGCAACGGACGGTTGCGACGGCGAAGTCGTGAAATTCTCATCCTCCGAGAAATGGAAAGAGAAAGAACCGGCGATGGAACTATATAATAAGGTAAAGGCGGCAGGTTGCGCCACTGTCACGAAAGCCGAGCGCAAGGAGAAGACGGAGGAAACTCCCTTGCTCTACGACCTGACCACGCTCCAGAAAGAAGCCAACGCCAAGCACGGCTTCACGGCGGAACAGACGCTTGAAATCGCGCAGAAACTCTACGAAAAGAAGTTGATAACCTATCCGAGAACGGGAAGCCGCTACATCCCCGAAGACGTGTTTGCCGAAATTCCCAAACTGCTCGCTTTCATCGGCACACAGCCCGAATGGAAAGACAAGGTGCGGGCAAAAGCCGCCCCGACACGCCGCAGCGTGGACGACGGCAAGGTGACAGACCACCATGCCCTGCTCGTCACGGGTGAGAAACCGCTCTTCCTCTCCAAAGAGGACAATACCATCTATCAGATGATTGCCGGGCGCATGGTCGAGGCATTCTCTGAGAAATGCGTCAAGGATGTGACCACTGTCACGGCGGAATGTGCCGGAGTGGAGTTTACCGTAAAAGGCAGCGTCGTGAAGCAAACCGGATGGCGTGCCGTCTATGGCGAGGAAAAAGAGGAAATTACCATCCCCGGCTGGCAGGAAGGCGACACGCTGACACCGAAAGGCTCGTCCATTACCGAAGGAAAGACCAAACCCAAGCCGCTGCATACCGAAGCCACCCTGCTCTCGGCAATGGAAACGGCGGGCAAGGAAATTGAGGACGACGCACTGCGGCAGGCGATGAAGGACTGTGGCATCGGTACTCCCGCCACACGCGCCTCCATCATCGAAACGCTTTTCAAGCGCGGTTACATGGAACGCTGCAAGAAGTCGCTTGTTCCCACCGAAAAAGGACTTGCCCTCAATTCCGTCGTCAAGACGATGCGCATCGCCGATGTTGCCATGACGGGCGAATGGGAAAAGGAGCTGGCGCGTATCGAGCGCGGGGAACTGTCCGACGACACCTTCCGCAAGGAGATAGAGGCGTACACACGTGAGATAACCTCCGAACTGATCTCGTGCGACAAGCTCTTCGGCAGCCGTGACTCCGGCTGCGCGTGTCCCAAGTGTGGCACGGGCAGGATGCGGTTCTACGGCAAGGTGGTACGCTGCGACAACACGGAGTGCGGACTGCCCGTGTTCCGGCTGAAAGCGGGACGCACCCTGTCCGACGATGAAATCAAAGACCTGCTCACCGAAGGGCATACCAAGCTGCTCAAAGGGTTCAAGAGCAAACAGGGCAAGAGTTTCGATGCTGTTGTCGCCTTTGACGGGGAATATAACACGACTTTTGTGTTCCCGGAGGCTAAAAAGGACAAGAAATTTTCAGGACGGAAGAAATAGTATTAACTTTGCCACTTGTTCAGAGTAATGAATTGTTCTTCGATACCGGATTACACTCATACTTTGGATTTAGTGGTGGCACTCGGAGGGATACCGAGTGCCTTTTTCTTCCTTTTTCCAACCGATTATCCCGTTAATTATCAATCCGCTAAATCCAAAGTAATGAACAACAAGAAGAAAAACGAGGGTCAGACCGACTTTTCCTATTACGGTCTGTACCTGCTGGACTATCTCCGCACGAACAAGTTTGAACAGGCTGACGACACCGCTTTCATACGGGAACGGGCCGACCGTGCCGCCGAAACGTATGAGAGGGCACGGCTTGAAGGCTATCCCGCCGATGGTGCGCAGGAACTGGCGATGGACACGCTGCTGCGCGGGCTGCATTATTCCCGTTACGCCATCCTCCGCGAAGTCGTGGAAAACGAGTTTGCCGATGAAGTGCCGGAAGAGAAGCGTGAAGCCTTTGTCCTGAAACTGCTGCCGCTTGTCGGCAACGTGTTCTCCGTCTATGACCTCTCGGATGACAATTTCGCCCTGTCTTCCGATTACGACCTGCTCTACACGGAGCTGACGGGAGCAACCGTCCTTTACTTAGACGAATATGGCGTTTAACCGCAAACAGAAACTGCGGGACAACATCGAGGCGATACGGACGGCATTCATCCTTGACAGGGAAAATAGGACAGCGACAACCGAAGAGCGTGCCATACTTCAAAGGTACTGCGGTTTCGGCGGTCTGAAATGTATCCTCAACCCTGCAAAGGAACTGACGGATGCCGTCCGGTGGGCGAAATCCGACCTCGAACTGTTCGCCCCGACGGTGGAGCTGCACAGGCTTATCCGTGAGAACAGCAAGGACGAAACAGAGTACAAGCGGTTTGTGGATTCGCTGAAAGCGTCCGTGCTGACCGCTTTCTACACCCCCAAAGAGATAACCGACACCATCGCGGACGTGCTGGCAGATTACAGCGTCCGCCCCGCCCGTATGCTCGAACCGTCGGCAGGTGTCGGCGTGTTCGTGGATTCCATGCTGCGGCACAGCCCCAATGCGGATGTGATGGCTTTCGAGAAGGATCTGCTCACGGGTACAATCTTGAGGCATCTCTATCCCGACCAGAAAATGCGCACCTGCGGTTTTGAGAAAATCGAAAGACCGTTCAACAATTATTTCGACTTGGCGGTGTCCAACATTCCGTTCGGTGACATTGCCGTGTTCGACGCGGAGTTTCAGCGGAGCGACTCTTTCGGCAGACGCTCCGCCCAGAAAACCATCCACAACTATTTCTTTCTCAAAGGACTGGATGCCGTGCGTGACGGCGGTATCGTGGCGTTCATCACCTCGCAAGGGGTATTGAATAGCACCAAGACCTCCGTGCGTAACGAGCTGTTCAGTCAGGCCAATCTGGTATCCGCGATACGCCTGCCCAACAACCTGTTCACGGACAACGCGGGCACGGAGGTGGGCAGTGACCTGATTGTCCTGCAAAAGAACCTCAGCAAGAAGGAAATGTCGCAGGACGAGCGGCTGATGACCGTGATACAGACGGACACGAAAACCGCCCTGACCGACAACGCCTATTTCATCCACCACCCGGAACGCATCGTGCATACGATGGCGAAACTTGACACAGACCCCTACGGGAAGCCCGCTATGGTTTATCTGCACGAGGGCAAGGCAGCAGGCATCGCCGGGGATTTGCGCCGTATGCTCGACGAGGATTTCCATTACAGGCTTGCCATGCGCTTGTATTCGGGTTCAATCCGGCAGGCAGGAACGGAAGAAAAAGTTGCCGTTCAAAATAAAGTAGAGCGTCCTGCCATAAAATTGGAAACAGTATCCTCGGCGCAGACGGTGGAAACTCCGACAGAAAAGCCGCAACCCGCAGATGAAAAGCCGGAGATAGAACCGCGCCCGCAATATTCCGCAGGCGTGCAGCTCACCCTGCTTGACCTCTGGGGGATGACGGAAGAGGTCAGCCAACCGAAAACCTCCAAAAAGAAAAAGACGGTGAAAAAGGCAGTTACGGCAAAGTCCACTCCGCCCAAACCGAAAGTCACGGTTACACCGACAGCTCCAACTGCAAAACCCGCAATGGAGAATAAGGAGGTGAAAGCGGAGAACACCGCCAAGCCTGCCGACCCGGACGACATCTATGCCACACTGGACTGGGATACCAATCCTCCCATCAACGGTTTCTATGAAATGATGATGGGTTTGACGCCGGAGCGTAGGAAAGAACTTCGGGAACTGGCAAGGCAGCATAACGAGAAACAAGTGGCGGAAAAGACGGAAGTGAAAGCCGTGCCGGAAACTTCCCGTGAGCAGCCACGACAGGAGGAAACACAGCCGGAGGCAGTCGCCGCACCTGCCGTTACAGATACCCCATCGGAAGCGGTGGGGACTTTCCTTTTCCCCGACATCGAAGCGGAAAAGCCGAAGGAGGAAGTCGTGGACCTTTCTCCGCGTGCCTACCACCGCACGCCGGAGATGCACCTGCGCGAAGGGTCGCTGGTGGCTGACCGGGGGCGTCATAACATCGGCTACCTGAAAGACATCACGCCATACGGGGCGACATTCCAGCCGCTCGACCTGAAAGGATACCAGAAGGAAAAGGCGTTGTTGTATGTGTCGCTGCGTGACGCCTACGAGCGTCTGTACCGTTATGAATCGCTCCGGCGCGAGGCAAATGTTCCGTGGCGAGAGCATCTGAATACCTGTTACGATGAGTTTGTCATGCGCTACGGCAACCTCAACGCCAAGCAGAACGTGAAGTTAGTGATGATGGATGCGGGCGGGCGCGACATCCTTTCGCTGGAACGGATGGAAAACGGAAAGTTCGTCAAGGCGGACATCTTCGAGCATCCTGTTTCCTTCGCGGTGGAGAGCCATGCCAACGTAGGCTCTCCCGAAGAAGCCCTGTCTGCGTCGCTCAACAAATATGGTACGGTCAATCTCGACTATATGCGGGAGATAACCGACAGCACGGCGGAGGATTTGCTCACTGCCCTGCAAGGGCGCATCTACTACAATCCGCTCGTGACCGGTTACGAAATCAAAGACCGTTTCATCGCCGGAAATGTCATAGAGAAAGCGGAACGCATAGAGGCATGGATGGGTGACAATCCCGAAAATGAGCGTATGCCGGAGGTGAAGCAGGCGTTGGAGGCTCTGAAAGATGCCGAGCCGCAGCGCATCGCCTTCGAGGATCTGGACTTCAATTTCGGGGAACGCTGGATTCCGACGGGTGTCTATGCCGCCTACATGAGCCGGCTGTTCGACACGGAGGTGAAAATCGCCTATTCCGCAAGCATGGACGAGTTTTCGGTGGTGTGCGGCTACCGCACCATGAAAATCACGGACGAGTTTCTGGTGAAGGGGTATTACCGGAACTATGACGGTATGCACCTCCTAAAACACGCCCTGCACAACACCTGCCCTGACATGATGAAGTCCATCGGCAAGGACGAGCATGGCAACGACATCAAGATGCGCGACAGCGAGGGAATACAACTCGCCAACGCCAAGATTGACGAGATACGAAACGGCTTCTCCGAATGGCTCGAAGAGCAGTCGCCGCAGTTCAAGGAGCGGCTTGTGACGATGTATAACCGCAAGTTCAACTGTTTCGTGCGCCCGCGCTACGACGGCTCCCATCAGACCTTTCCCGACCTCAACCTGAAAGGGCTGGCAAGCCGGGGTATCAAGAGCGTCTATCCCTCACAGATGGATTGCGTCTGGATGTTGAAACAGAACGGCGGCGGAATTTGCGACCACGAGGTGGGAACCGGTAAGACGCTGATAATGTGCATCGCCGCGCATGAGATGAAGCGTCTGAATTTGGCACACAAGCCGATGATTATCGGGCTGAAAGCCAACGTTGCGGAGATTGCAGCCACCTATCAGGCGGCATATCCCAACGCACGTATTCTGTACGCTTCGGAGAAGGACTTTTCGACCGCCAACCGTGTGCGCTTCTTCAATAATATAAAGAACAACGACTACGATTGCGTCATCATGTCGCACGACCAGTTCGGCAAGATACCGCAGTCGCCGGAATTGCAGCAGCGCATCCTGCAAGCAGAGCTTGACACGGTGGAGGAAAACCTCGAAGTGCTACGGCAGCAGGGAAAGAACGTGTCGCGGGCGATGCTGAAAGGATTGGAGAAGCGCAAGCACAACCTTGAAGCGAAGCTGGAGAAGGTGGAACACGCCATAAAGTCACGCACGGACGACGTGGTGGATTTCAAGCAGATGGGCATCGACCACATCTTCATAGATGAGAGCCACCAGTTCAAGAATCTGACTTTCAACACGCGCCACGACCGTGTGGCGGGATTGGGAAACAGCGAGGGAAGCCAGAAGGCACTTAACATGCTCTTTGCCATACGCACCATACAGGAGCGCACAGGAAAAGACTTGGGTGCGACCTTCCTCTCCGGCACGACTATCAGCAACTCACTGACTGAATTGTACCTGCTGTTCAAGTACCTGCGCCCGAAGGAGCTGGAACGGCAGGACATAAGGTGTTTCGACGCTTGGGCGGCGATATTTGCCAAGAAGACGACGGATTTTGAATTTAACGTGACGAACAATGTGGTCCAGAAGGAGCGTTTCCGCTACTTCATCAAAGTGCCGGAGCTTGCCGCCTTCTATAATGAAATCACGGACTACCGCACGGCGGAGGATGTGGGCGTTGACCGTCCTGCCAAGAACGAGATACTGCACCATATACCGCCCACGCCGGAACAGGAGGACTTCATACAGAAACTGATGCAGTTCGCCAAGACGGGCGATGCCACCTTGTTGGGCAGGCTGCCGCTTTCGGAAACGGAAGAAAAGGCGAAGATGCTCATCGCCACGGACTATGCCCGGAAAATGGCACTCGACATGCGCATGATAGACCCGAATTACGAAGATCATCCCGACAACAAAGCGAGTCACTGTGCCAAGATGATCGCGGAGTATTATCAAAAATACGACGCCCAGAAAGGCACGCAGTTCGTTTTCTCTGATTTGGGGACATACCAGCCGGGCGACGGGTGGAACGTCTATTCGGAAATCAAGCGCAAACTGACGGAGGACTACGGTATACCGCCAAGCGAGGTGCGCTTCATTCAGGAGTGCAAGACCGACAAGGCGCGGAAGGCGGTGATAGACGCCATGAACGCCGGGACGGTGCGTGTGCTGTTCGGCTCTACCTCTATGCTCGGAACGGGTGTGAACGCCCAGAAACGGTGTGTGGCTATCCATCATCTCGATACGCCGTGGCGACCGTCCGACTTGCAACAGCGTGACGGACGCGGAGTTAGGGCAGGTAATGAGATTGCCAAACATTTCGCCGGGAACAACGTGGATGTAATCATCTACGCGGTGGAGAAGTCACTGGACAGCTACAAGTTCAACCTCCTGCACTGCAAGCAGACTTTCATAAGCCAGCTCAAAAGCGGTGCGATGGGTGCGCGTACCATCGACGAGGGGGCAATGGACGAAAAATCGGGCATGAATTTCTCGGAATACATGGCGTTGCTCTCCGGCAATACCGACCTGTTGGACAAGGCGAAACTGGAAAAGCGGATCGCATCGCTCGAAGGGGAACGCAAGTCGTTCAACAAGGGCAAGCGTGATTCGGAGTTCAAGCTGGAGTCAAAGACCGGCGAGTTGCGCAACAACACGGCTTTCATAGATGCCATGACGGAGGACTGGAACCGCTTCCTGTCGGTGGTGCAGACCGACAAGGAGGGCAACCGCCTTAATATAATAAAGGTGGACGGAGTGGATTCCGCCGATGAGAAGGTCATCGGAAAGCGTTTGCAGGAGATAGCCAAGAATGCCACGACCGGAGGGTTGTACACGCAGGTCGGTGAACTTTACGGTTTTCCGATAAAGGTGGTGAGCGAAAGGATACTCAAAGAGGGATTGGAGTTCACCGACAACCGCTTCGTGGTCGAGGGGAACTACAAGTACACCTACAACAACGGGCATCTGGCGATGGCTGACCCGTTGGCCGCCGCCCGCAACTTCCTCAACGCGATGGAGAGGATACCCTCCATCATCGACCAGTACAAGGCGAAGAACGAGGTGCTGGAGATGGAGATACCGCAGTTACAGGAGATAGCGGGTAAGGTGTGGAAGAAGGAGGACGAGCTGAAGCAGTTGAAGTCCGAACTTGCCGCCCTTGACCGAAAAATTCAGCTGGAGCTTGCGCCACCCACGCCCGAAGTCGCAGAAAAGGAGAATGAAGGGCAACAGCTCAAGCCGGAAGCGGAAGATGTGAGGAACAGGCAGGCGCAATATCCCGAAAATGCACCGCCGCAGATACGCAGTCCGGCGGATAGTATCGTTGCCAACCATGTCATAATCGGGCGTCCGGGACTGTATGCCAAGGAGGAAACCCGGTCCAAAGGATTGAAAATATAACCTAAGGAATTTTATCTGAAGTATTAATAAGGGCTATCCCAAAAGGTCTAAAAGTAAATTTTATCCTTTCTGCA
>ERZ826016.35-NODE-35-length-161542-cov-171.863159_pt1 | contig 161542 bp, 157 predicted proteins | sample MGYA00519872_ERZ826016 | MGnify/ENA primary metagenome ERZ826016 (study PRJEB31778, sample SAMEA3449218) | human gut metagenome | biome: human gut; feature: human-associated habitat; material: faeces | place: United Kingdom | collected 2010/2012 ... | reverse complement strand
AGTAGAGCGACACGGGCGACACGTCATCGCGGTGCTGGGCTGCGAGGAGTATCACGACATCCGCGCCCTTCAGCTCGCGGTCCATTTGCTCCTGATTGCAGACATCGCCGATGGTGGTTATCTCATTGAAGAAATGACTCGGAAGCAGGTCAATGTTTTTGCACTCATATTTTGAAGGCTCCTCGCGTAAGAGACCAAGAAGCCGGGTGCCGACGAATCCACTGGCACCAATCATTGCTATTTTCATAATTGTTATCGGAATATTTAGGGTTGATTATTTGTTTATGATTGTAAAGAGTCTTATTTTTGTAAAAACTGAAAGAATATGCTGACATCAAATCATCTTACCACAGAAACCGCTACTTATTGGAACTTGCTTAAAAATGTGAGCAATGAAGTGAAACTGCGTCTTATCACGCTTCTTTCCCAGTCGGTAAGCGACTCGACCGCCATGTATCATGTGATTGTCGACAAAAAAAATACTCGGGATTTTTTATCTAAGTATTCCGGTGCATGGAAAGGTAACGATTCTGCCGAAGAGATAATTTCATCGATAAATGCCGGACGAAACAATAAGAATCCTGTATCGTTTGACTGACCATGAGTACGAAATATCTTTTGGATACAAACATCTGCGTATTTCTCATGAGAGGGAAATATGACGTAGACAAGCGCATCGCAAGCGTCGGTATTGATAATTGCTGTATATCTGAAATAACAGTAGCAGAATTGTTATATGGTGCCGAATGTAGTTCTGCTCCCGAATCTAACCGGAGACTTGTCAATGATTTTTGTAACGACATGGAAATAATTCCAATATCCGGGACCCTTTCACTTTATGCCAATCAAAAGGCAGACTTGCGTAAACGAGGATTACCGATAGATGATTTTGACCTTCTTATAGCTTGCGGCGCAATGAGTCATGATTTGATTCTCGTATCGGACAATACCAAACATTTTGACCGCCTCCCGGTCACACTCCAAAACTGGATTGAGAGGGAATGAAAAGGCATAATGCCAAGAAACTGTCTATTGATGAATCCGCTGGCACCAATCATTGCTATTTTCATAATTGTTGTCGAGATATTTATTATTGAATATTTGTTTAAATAAGTATTAGATATATTTAGGAAACAATTATCCTAAGACCGCAAAAGTTTTGAATATATCCATCGCCGCATGAAATTTGGCATGATATAGACGCCGCCTCTAAGGAGACTAGCTTTTATTGCGCAGTAAGATGAAATTAGTCCGATTTTATGTAACATCCATTGAAATTTGGCACTATCAATCGCATATTTCATCCCGCCTCTACGCTTAAACATATCTGAAGAGGTACGGAAATGTAATAGACATTCTTGAATATTAGCAAACCGCGCTCCACATTGCATCATTCTTGCCCATAAATACCAGTCTTCAAATAGAGGGAAATGCTTATAACCGCCCGCTCTCTCTACTGCTGATTTCCTAAAGATGACGGCTGGATGATTCAATGGATTGCGTGTCTTTATATATGTCTTTATTTCCGAATGTGAAGCAGGTACCTTTTTTATCGTTTTCACATTTGTTACATCCCCTTCAAATTCCTCTAACCAAGCACTCGATATATCTACCTCCGGATGCTTTGTCATGAATTCAATTTGCTTTTCAAATCTATCAGGAAAGCAAATGTCATCAGTATCCATTCTTATTACTAATTCATGGGAACAATGCTTTAGCCCTTCATTCAAGGCTTCACCGAGTCCGCTATTAGCTGGGAGTTTGATGCTTTTTAATTCATGATGATTTGATTTGTATTCATCAAGAATATTATAAAGCTCGTCAGTCAATGGACCGTCTTCTACGAGGATTATCTCATTAGCACGTAATGACTGAAGAAAAATGCTATCAAAACTTTGGCATAAAAATTCTGGTCGTTCCCTTATATAGAGCGACATTAATACAGAAAAGGACATATTATAATTGCTATTTATATAGTCTTACCTAAACTTTGTTTAATATAATCTAAGACTTTTAGGTCTTTTACTTTTCTTACAAAGAATATATCTGGATTATTTATTGAATCATTCAATTTGTCAATATCATCAAGGGTCAAATAGTCAGGCGATTTCTTCCCCCCCCCAATTAATATATGTTAAAAGACGGTTTTCTATGTTGTCACATATATTAAATATGAGTGTATTGAATAATATTTCATCGGGATTTGACGTAAATTCCATTTGATGACAAAGGTCAATATCTGAGTTATAATGACGCAACACCATCTTTAATGATTTGCGATTCATCCGCCACCAAAACTCGCCTCCATAGGGTTGAAGATTGTGCAACGATGTTCGTTTTGGGGCAAAAAATAATATCCGCAAGACCCGCATAAAGGACGACCAGCTACCACGATGAATCGCTTTTATAATCTGACGAAAATTCCCGTAATCAAAACATCGAGGCTCAATCGTAGCGATATCCCGTGGCGATAATCTAACAGCATAACATTCTAGGCGTCGTCGACCACCCTCGAGCCAGCTGAAATCACTAGAAGGGATTGGGGAGCCAGTTACAAAATTGGCGAGATTGTGAAATACGAGGTATCGTTTAATATAGTCAGCCGATTTTACTGGTACACATTCACCAGAAAGAAGAATAAAATAGTCAAAATGTCTGTTGTCATTAATTGCTTGATTAGCCAATGATATTACAGCATTTACCATTGATGCATCCCCCCATTGGATATCATATTGCATATTTGCCAGCCTAACCCCTGGAAGATTTTTCAAGACTGTTGGACTTTCACAACACTTTTTGTCTATATGAATAATAAACCCGACACCTTCTCCAGAAAGGAGATTGATAATTTGCTTGACATTAAGTAAATTGTGGTGCGCTAATAAGATATAGCAAATACGTATCATATGTATCTTGCGAGATTAATTCCGAATAATTTGAAAAGCAATATATTGATAGCTTTGATTGGATTAAGCCTCCGCAGCGAATTAATGCTGAAATGGTTTGAAAGAATATCTTTAACCTCTTTATTGGGAAGATCAATGCCGCCGTGTAACACACCCGATACTATTAATAGGGACAAACAATCGAGGTTATTTTTACCAATCCGATCCCCGATGGCTCTGTCAACAAAGCGCACAGCTTCAAGCGCATCTTCGGAGATTCCTTGAGGCCGGATGTGTGTCACAGATGTAGCTACTTGCACATAATTATAGAGGCATTTACTAAGGATTTTCACCTTGTTTGCAGCAACCATAGCCTGTAGGCATACAGCCATATCTTCTGCATTTCGGATTCCTTTTGGAACAATAATATGGTCAATCGTTTTTTTTCGAAACGCCTTTGCCCATAATTGCCATCTGATTCGCCCATCACAAATTTTATCCACGGCGTATTTACTCGGGATTGTGTCTTGAATGTATGTCAGTTGCCGAAGCAATTCCATTTTTTCTGAAACTATGTTTATTCCAGAAATAACAATGTCTATTTCATCATCATCATCGAAAGCCTTCACAAAACATTCCAAGGCATTATGACACAGAGTATCATCCACATCAAGAAAAGTCACTATTCCTGTTTCCGCATGGCGAACTCCAACATCACGCGCAATAGCAACCCCTTCATTCTGCTTATGAATAACCTTTATTCTATTATCTTTACTGGCAAGCTCGTTCAGGAGTATTGAAGTCTTATCTGAACTTCCATCATTTATAAAGATTGCAAACCACTTTTGGAAAGTTTGAGCACAAAGTGAGTTATAACAAGACTCAATATGTCGCTCCCCATTATATATTGGGATTATAACACTAATTTCCGACATCTATTATCCAAAACCTGAGAAAATGAAATAAGAAAAATTATAGAAAGAACCATTTTATTATAACCAATAGTCATTGCCTTGTATTCAGCAAATGCAAGATAGATAAATACAAAAATCATCATATTTCGATAGCTTTTGCATCTTAGTATTGGCAACATCGTATAAATTTGATATGCAATTAATAACGAATATCCCCCCAGTCCCCAATAGAAGATATTTCGCAATACTCCTACATCTGTATGCATATAATATGCTCCATCTCTACCGATAAAATACCCTGTACCTAACAAAGTTTCTTGTAAAGTTGGAAGTCTGGACCACATTTGGTCAAGAACATCAGTCGAACCTGAAGAAAGACCTTTACCGTCAATAAGATTCAACAATGGCTCTAGAGCCCACGGTAAGACAAAACTAATTGCATATATGACATAATCATAAAAAAATATCATAGCTATCTGACAAATCAGATAGATGATGAATATTGCATAAAATAGAACTGCTGCTTTCTTGTGTAAACCTTTTTTCGAGAATAATATGAAATAAATAAATCCTATACACGCTCCAACAAATCCCGTACGTCCCGCAAAAAACGTACCGACGACAAGAAGCATAATACCTGCTACTGTAAGTAAATTCACTTTGTGCATTAAATAGTACCGGATATACAGTATGAATACAATCCCATATGTCAGACCCAGATTCCATGTCGTGCCTGATGAAAGAGCAAGTCCACGTACTCCATTATATCCAGCTTGTGCATCATCCGCATGGTTAAAATATAAAAGAACTGAAGCAAGAGAAGGAGTGGCTGAGGCTACCAACTCGATTAGACTTTGGACTAGATAAGCCATTATGAGCCATTTAATCATTTTGTTTACATTTACATCAAGTCGACTATAAATCCAGGCGATTACAATCGCGCCACAAATTAAATGGATTAATTGGGCAACAAGTGTTTTTGCATAACTGAAATCATACGTCTGGTGGGCGAGTGAATAGATTATGCACAGTGTGATGAGAGTAAATACAAACGTGCACATTCCCATAAAATATTTTGAATTAATGCAAACAATCAGCCATTTCCATGCCGTATGATTTGTTATCAAAGCACATAGAGCAATTCCCGCTATCAATATCGAGCTATTGATTGGACCAATAATATAAAAAGAGAAAACATACATGAATACAATGATGGTCCCTTCAATATTTTCAATGGCAAAACTTTTAGTTTGTATATTGATTTGGTTGTTTCTGGACATGTATAACTCAATTTTTTATGGCTCTTCGAATCTTTTTCATTAATCTGAGTATATTCATACCGCCTTTAGATGCAACCCATAATCCGATTCTCCAATATATAGACATAGCTCTATATCGCCAGATATATCTATTTGCCTCCGGATAAATATTAGCATATCGTATCAAATTATTATCTTTTGACCTCAGCAAAAAATTTAGTCTGGCTGTTAATTTAAAAAAATTCACGGCCTGTATAATCTTGGGTTTGCTGGTATATTCCGCAAAAGTTTCAAGTTTGGATATTGTCTGTTCCAAATTATATAGGCTTTTTGGAGAGAGCTCGTGTGTGTACGATAGGGCATTTGATTGTTCGTAATGATATAATGAACGGTTGACCACAGATATTTTTCTGCAATGATATGTAAGAGGTATTATTACATTCACATCTTCCCACATATTTATTCCTCTAGGGAAAAATATGCCTGTTTCACTGTATAATTCACGTCTAATAAGTTTGTTGCATGTTGAACAATGTATCTTTGACGAAAGCATATCCACAACATAATCAACAGGTGAGTTTAATAATTGAATTGTCGTTGGAATTGATTTGTCAGGATATTCCCAGGTAAAACCACAAATCACCATGTCGGCATCTGTTGACAATGCCATTTCTAATAAAATTTCGTACATATCGGGCTCCACCCAGTCATCACTGTCGCAATATATAATATACTTACCTTTAGCGTGTGACATTGCTATATTTCTTGTCTCGGCCGATCCCCCATTTCTATTGGCATGAATTATCTGAACTTGTTTTTTTCTATTAGGATATTCGTCAAGTACTTGTGTTAGAATTTCAATACTTTTGTCTTTGGTGCAATCATTGACAAAAATAAATTCAATTCCATCCTGTAATGTTTGCTCAAACAAACTTCTTGAGCAGCGCCCAATATACTCTTCTACACCGTAGACCGGGATACAAACCGATATTTTAACTTCTGTCATCTTTCAGGCTTTTCAAATTTTCCTAACGATTTCAATAATTTCTGCATGGCACTTCTCTTTTTTATTTTTATCCAATTTTTCACATCAAGAAAGTTAACATTCCTTTGATTCTCATCATTCACAACCGTTGTAAATATACCACTCCAATCTTGATCGCAGGGATGTGGTTTCAATCCATATATTTTTATCCCACGCTTGGCAAACATATTCCAAGAATCAGCTACATACCATGGCTTATTGTCGATCATAAGTTTGGCTGCATTTCGATTTAGAGCATACCCATGTGTCAAATACCCATCTATAACTTTTGAAATTTTATGTTTTTTATCAAATAAATGACTTGACGTGTGCCAGAACCAGCCCGATAATAGCAATACTCGTGGCTCATCGCAATCTAGCCAATCTTCTATCTTAGGTATGAGTAAGGTAATATCCTCATTGAAAATCAAATCGTCTTCAAATATCACCGCACTTTGTTCTCCATCAGAGACAATCTTTTTATAACATTTTTGATGACTAAGAGTACAGCCGATTTCTCCGGGCCTGACTTCTTTTAACATCTCTTTAGCAAATCGTTTTATGTCGAAAGATTCATTGCATTCACCTTCCGACATTATTCTACCATCAACTGCATCAATAAATTCAACATCTAAATTTGAATAGGTTTTTAACAGATTTTCCATATAAACTCGTCTGTCGATAGAGCGAGCAAGATTGACTACATAAGTTTTCATGTGTTTTTAATTGGGGGGTCATGATTAATCAAAATCAGTATAGACAGAGGTTGAGCATATCATCTTTACATGCGACAAAAAGTAGTGTTTTTTTGTATATAATTGTATTATAATATTTTGTCAGCTTTTAGTCCTACTTTAACACTATCGTATATCTGAATATCACTAGCCTTGTTCATCAAATTGAATACAAAATTGTTCCGTATGGTTCTAATTTTATCTCGTATTATTGAACCATTCTTATCATTAACTTCTTCTTTCTCGACATACTTTATCTTATAATTTTTATAATGGAAATATAAACCTTGAAAATTTTCTGCGATATATCCAATGTTTCTCTTCAGTCGTGTATAAGAATGTGGTTTAAGTATTTTCTCCATATCAGCAAGTAATGGAAAGATAAACTTACAATAATCATCAAAATCTTTCCATTTCATAATAAACATATTGCATTGACTAACCTTATTGTTCCTATATAAGTACTGAATTAGCGATTGTTTGTAATTAGGATGTGTCATTAATAACCTATTAATGGCAATTGCAACGTCTTCTTGCGTAAGTAAATGACTCAAATCCATTGATGCAGAAAATGGGTTATTTCTATATGACAATGTAATTACATCATATTTCGATAAATCATTTATGATATTTCGTAAATCATATTTAAAGTAGCGGCGGTAGTGGCAGAGGCCGATGTAGTCGACATCCTTGAGGTTTTTCCACGCCCAATAGAGGGCGGTGAGCTCGCAGTAGGAGCCGTTTTTCTCGGAGATGTTGTCGCCGGTGTTGTCGCACTGGAATCCGAGGTCGAGTTCGGGGTGGAGTGCCTTGCCTACCTGTATGGGCATGTAGATGTCATCCTGACGGATATTAGGGTCGGCTTTGTGGCATGCCACGAGTATCTTTACGCGGGGTTGCTTCTTTTCTTCCATAGGGTTTATTTGAAATGATTGAGTGCCTGGGCGATGATTGGCGCCATGTCGTAGTATTTGTATTCGGCGAGGCGACCGCCGAATATTACGGATGATTCCTGCGCGGCGAGGGCGCGGTATTGCTCGTAGACAGCCTGATTGCGGGCATCGTTGACGGGGTAGAACGGCTCCATGCCGTCGGTCCACTCCGTTGAGTATTCGCGGGATATGACCGTACGGGGATTGTCGTAGACGGCGTTGCCGAAGGTCTCGAAATGCTTGTGCTCGATGATGCGGGTGTAAGGCACGTCGGCAGCTGTGTAGTTGACCACGGCGTTGCCCTGATGGTTTGGCTCGTCGAGTGTCTCGGTCTCGAAGCGCACCGTGCGGTATTCGAGCTTGCCGAAGCGGTAGCCGTAAAACTCGTCGATTTTTCCGGTGAATACAATCCTGTCGGCGATGGATTCCCAGCGGGTGCGGTCGGCGAAGAAATCGGTGTCCAGCCTTACCTCCACGCCGTCAAGCAGCCCGTCAATCAGGCGGTTATATCCTCCGATGGGGATGCCTTGATAGGAGTCGTTGAAATAGTTGTTGTCAAAGGTCATGCGCACGGGCAGACGGCGGATGATGAATGCCGGAAGCTCGGTGCACTTGCGTCCCCACTGCTTCTCGGTGTATCCCTTGATAAGCTGCTCGTAGATGTCGCGCCCGATAAGCGTCAACGCCTGCTCCTCAAGGTTGCGTGGCTCGGTTACGCCTTCGGTGTTCATGCGCCCGACCGCCTCGCGCCGCTGCTCGTCGAGCTTAGCCCGCGCCTCGGCGGGAGTCTTTACTCCCCACATCTGATAGAACGTGTTCATGTTGAAGGGCAGATTATACAGCCGTCCGTCAGGAGCCTGCGCCACAGGGCAGTTGGTGTAGCGGTTGAAAGGCACTATCGAGTTGACGAAATCCCAAACCTCCTTATCGGATGTGTGGAAGATGTGCGCCCCATACTTGTGTACGTTGATTCCCTCGATATTCTCGCAGTAGATATTGCCACCGGCGTGAGGCCGCTTGTCGATGACAAGACATCGCTTCCCCCGCTTCCGGGCAAGATGCGCAAACGTGGCGCCGAAAAGCCCGGCACCCACTATAAGATAGTCATATTTCATATTCGGAAAATTTTACGTCTCAACTGACTGATTATCTCCAAGGCAAATTTGTCTCTAAGCGTCAATAATACAACGGAATACATAAATATACCTATTATGGGAATAATTATCAGTCTATAGAGAGTCCCATAATTAAAAGATTGAATGGCATCACACGCCACAAACATTACTATCGATGCAATTATATAATGAAGATATCCGTTTTCATAAATCTTAATTGGAATATATTTCCTTCCTAAAAATATCATGGATAGTGTTACGGTGCATTCCGTTGCAATAGAGGCTAATGCGGCTCCATTCTGAAAGAAAATCGGTATCATTATTAAATTAAACACAACATTTACGATTGCCCCTAAAATACATGATATCGTTGCGATATTTTCTTTGCCTAAGGGTAGCAGAATACCTCCGCTAATTACACCGGATAAGGCGATTATAAATAAATTTATCGCGACAATTCGTAATGTTACCACAGATGGTTCATAGGTAGGTCCGCAAAAAGTGTATATTATCTCCGGGGACATGATAATCAGGCCTACGGACATTGGAAGCGCTATACAATATATGAAATTGATAACTTTTTTTATGGTGTATTTAAATCCTTCGGCATTATTTTGAGCGACAAGTGAAGAAGCCCTTGGCAATAATGTGGTTTGTAGTGCAGTGACTATTCCGGATAGTATAGTGGTTATTCTTGTTGCAGCTACATAATATCCCACATTCGTGGCTGTTGTCATAAAACCCAAGATTACAATATTCATTTGAGTATAAATGCTGATTGCTGCTGTTAATGCAAATATTTTCAACGCACCCTTTAAATGTACACCGGGATGTTTAATTGCCTCTTTGAAATCATGTAATGCTATAAACTTTCTGAGACGATAAAAATTAAAAGAATTATTGCCTACTGATGCGATAACTGTAAGAATCCCATAAACAATCAAGTCATTTTTTGTTCTGACAAAGCAAAATAGTAATGGAACATAAATAATCCTGACGATTATACCTCTTATCGTTATGTATTTAAAGTCTTCTGTACCGCGATAAAACCACTCGCAGCCTATTGTTGTGAAAATAATACTAGTGCTCAATATCAAAAATAATATGGAATTTTCTTTTATTCTCGGTATTGAAAAGCACAAAATCACGACTAATATATAACCGCAAACAGTGAGAAGAATATGTAACCATAGAATTTCTGTTGTAACTTTAGAAAGTTTACATGGGTCATTTTTTACCTTGGCAATCTCTCGTGTGGCATACAGTGGGATGCCTAAACATGTAACAAGAGATATATATGAAATTATCGATTGATAAAAATTAACGATACCTATACCGTCCGCTTCAAGAACTCTAGTGGCATACGGGAATGTTATTAAAGGAAATAACATTCCCGATATGGTATTGATTAGATTAAGTAAATAATTGCTTTTAATGGAACTACTCACGGATAAAAAGTAAAGGAATTAGACAAGCAATATTGATTTTCATCTTCATAAGCGATTTTTTTAAATTTTTTATTGGAATCGCTTATAAATTCATTATGCAGCCTTTTTTCTTCTTCCCTATTAAATATTCTTCTGATATTTTTCCTGATACACTTAGCCGGATTTCCCGAATACATCTGAAATTGTGGATCTTCGGAATAATCACTCTTCAATACACTATTTGCTGTTAGTACTGAGTTTGGCGGTAAAGAAGCGCCCTGCATTATTTTGCAATCCGATGTAATCCATGTCCCTCCTCCAATTTTTATTGGTTCAGTGTTTACGAAAGTCATTTTCCTCTTTGTGTCAAGCAAGAAATGAAATGAAGAATCCATGAAAGTATTCTTAAATCCGATACTTATTTTATCGCCAAATTCAATTTTCTCGCTACATAACAAGATACAACTTTCCCCCATGCTAAATCCCGAACCACATACCACCAATCCGTAATTTTCTAATATGCATCCTCCCCAAAATGATGCAGGTCCATTGAAGATATATGTTCCATGTCCAAGCATTTTTGTAGCGCCAATCGCCTTTGCCGGATGATGACCGATTCGAATCATCCCGCGGGAAACCGGTCCGTTGATTATTATTTTCCCCAATGCATAGATTCGGGTATTTGAGTAAATATAAACGGGCAATTTTATCGCGACCTTAAAGTTAAAGCATCTAAAATTTGTAATTACGGTTTTAAATATAGATATATGGGAGAACTGATATCTCCCTAACCTGTTATAAATACGATTTATAAGATGTGAAATCATTATCAAGCTAATTATATTACCGTATATCCTCCATCAATAACTAAGTTTTGCCCTGTTATCCAACGAGAAGCATCGGATAATAAGTAAATTACGCCATTTGCAATATCTTCGGGGTTACCCAATCCTAACGGGAAACCAGATATACGTTTTTCACGACTTTCATCCGACAATCCATCCAAATATGACTGCACCATCGGGGTTAATATTGTTCCCGGGGAAATACAGTTGACATTAATGCTTTTGGGCGCAAATTCAATAGCAAGTTCTCTTGTCGCGGCAACCAATGCGCCCTTTGAAGCTGTATATGCAAGTGTCCCCGCTCTGGCAATAATTGCAGTAATTGATGCTATAAAAACGACTTTAAAGCCCTCATTATAGTTTTTCTTTTTTGTAAATAATTTCAGTAATTCGATTGCACTGAAAAAATTTGTATTGAAAACATTTTGGAGTTCGGTAAAGCTTACATTTCTCAAAGGGAGCGTCTTCTCTATTCCAGCAGAATGAACAAATCCGTCGATAGGTCCAATCCGTTCAATAATATTTGTAATTGCAGCTTTGACCATTTCTTTGTCATTAATATCCAATGGTAATATCTCATGGTCATTCCCTGACATCTCAGATAAGGTTTCTTCAAGTCGAGGCATATTCCTGCCAATAAGCACAATACGCGCTCCCATTTTGCTGCAATCGATAGCACACTGCCGACCAATGCCTGAAGAGGCTCCAGTAATAACTATTTTTTCCCTTCTAATGAAAAAGGATTGAACATAATATTATAAATACATTAAAGGTGGACAAATAATTCTATCGGTGCTAAATCGTACACTACCTAGTGATAATCCTACGCCAAAACCACTCGCTAAAAAGTTTATAGTCTCTGATTGGAGTTTATCCCGAAGTTCGGTAAGCATTAACAATGGTATTGATGCGCCACTGGTATTGCCATATCTATCAATATTATATGGCGTCGATTCTTCGCTGAATTTCATGCGTTTTCTTATTTTTTCACATAAGAATTTGTTCGCTTGATGGAGTAACAGATAATTAATATCTTCTTGCTTGATAGAAAATTTATCCATCAAATTTTTCAAAGATTTGGGGACTGTAGTAGTAGCGAACGAAAATACTTCAAGTCCATCCATCTTTTCATGAAGTCGACTACGTATTATTCCGTTGTCATCAGGATATTCAATTAATGATTTCTCATTAAAAGGATTTCTGCACCCACCATCAGGAACAATGAGTGCATCTTTACCTGCTCCATTGGTAAAATAGTCAAATTCCATTGAATCACAATCAGTATTATATTCTAATGCAATAGCCGTGCCGCCATCTGCAAATAATAATGATGTGCCCTGATCTTTAGGAGCAGCATAAACCGATTGGGTGTTACCTACCAGTAATAAGCCTTTTTTTTATAAAACCCGTTTGTAAAATGCTTGATATTATGCCTAAACCATATACAAATCCCGAACAACCTAATGGTGAATCAAAAGCCATGCATGAGGTTGGTAATCCTAATCGATTCTGAAGTACACAGGCAGTAGATGGTAATTTGTAATCTGCAGTATGCGAAACGAATACGAGTACTTCAATGTCATTTTTATCCCATCCCAAATCAGTGATTAAAGTCTCGGCAGCTGTAAAACATAAATCAGACGTGCATATTGTGCCATCATGAACTGCACAATGACGTTTTTCAACACCTATCGTTGAAATATACTTCTCGATTTCTTCTTTGGATAGATAAGGATAGTCACGGTTGTGCTCAACACGTTGTGGAACACAACCGCTAATTCCTTTTATCTGAACATTGTGTATTTGCAAAAAAGCCATGACAATTATAGCGCAAGTTTATATAAATCTTCGATTGTCTGAGCTTTCTTAAAATCGGGGACATGAAGCGTTTTCCCAAATTCTTCATCATACATGGCTATGACAGAGAGACCCGCTAATGAATTCCATTCATCCAAGTCTCTAAACATTGTATCTGCTCCTAGTGTCGAAGCATCATCAATTTCAACTGCCTCAGCAAATTTTTCGATAAATTCTGTAATTTCCATACTAATATTTTAAATTTGAATGATGTGTATCTTACTGCTTCTTCAATTTCTATACATATTTCAAATAGTAAATTGGATAGAAGATAAAAATTCTAATTCCCTTAAAATAGATAAGGGTACTATATTTTTTTGCTATGATGTGAGGGCGAGGCGGTAGGCGGCGCGGTCGTAGGGATTGAGGTCAAGATTCAATTCTGGCGGGGGAGCCGTAGGCGATGCGGTGGATGAGGTCATAGAGAGGGAGGAGGGTGTGGGCTTCGGTGCGGGGCATGGCAGGGAGAGTGCGGCAGGCGCGGGCGACCCATTGGCGCGCCATGCGCCGGATTGCGGCGCGCTGTGGAGAGGGAACGTCTTCGCCGATGAAGAAGCGGCGGTCGTTTGCCTCGGTGAAGAGCTGCACTGCGCTGTCCCTGACGGCGGTCGCGTCAGAGAAGTCAATCCGGGAAATTTCTGTCATCGTGAGAGATAGTAATTGTATTCTTCGGTGAGCGATCGTTGAAGAGCCGATGTAGCTGTCACGCCTCCGATGAGCGTGTTGCCGTCGCGAAGCATGACATGGTCGCGGTCGTTGACCGCAAAAAGGAGCGTCACGAGGGCAATCGTCACCGGATTGGTCAGCGACTGCCGGCGGCGCTCATAGAGGTCGCGGAAGCGGTATGACTCCTCCATGTTGCCTAATATCGAGTTTGCCACGCTCAACAGGGCGTAGAGTTTTGCCTCTAGTTTCGGATTGTTGAGTTTCACCACCTCAAACCGTCGGCAAAATACCGACAGCTGTGAAATCAGAGATGCCGACAGGCGTTGTGAATCATGATGTGCCCGCAACGCTTTCAGCAACCTGGGCACGAACGCATCAATCTGATCGTAGACGCGCCGCGAGTCGCGGGCAAATTCAAGAACCCTGACATCAGACACCTTTATATTATATGCCACAGTGCCGAGATTCTGGTCGACACGAAGCACGATATTGCCTGTATTGCTTTTCAGGCGCGGAATGAATGTGCCGACGAGTCCGGGGAAATCACCGTTGACCACCTCGACCAGGTCACCCGCTTCAAGATCAATATCTTCAAGCGAATAATATGGCAGCTCGTTTTCGTATGCCTTGGCTATTATCTGGAAACTGCGCATCGTGGCATCGTCAATTATTGCATAGCGCGCTCCCCCGCTCCGGTTTAAGAGGAATGAAAATCCGTTTTCCATCCTGCACAACCGCTTGATGTCACTGAGCTTACCACGTAGAAATACGTAGTGAAAGGTAAGGTGCATGCGTTTCATCGACACTACCCCATCCTTTTCTTCCCTGACTACATACGACGGGGCAAACAGTTGAAGGTCGAGTTGCTCCGCGTCGTTAAAGCGGTCGACTGTGCGTTGCGCACTGTTTCGGGCAGGGGTAGTCGCAATATGATTCAATACATACCAGTTTATCGATTCGTAAACGGGATTTGAATCAATCATAGATTTTAGAGTATTCTCTTAGTTGGCTCGACTATAAATTATCGTCTGTTTTTCAAGCACATACGCATAATCTATTTGCCAAACTTCCGAAAACTGAACCATTCAGTCCAGCTGATTCACAAGTACGCTCTCTTGCTTAGAGATACTATCCTCTGTATCTTGTTGGTTACCAATGCCATTTAGCTAACTTAGCTAAACAATAGCTTATTTATACGGTAATTACGCTTGTTAATGGCGATTAATAATATTAATAAAAATTCGATAAACCGCGGGTTTATCGAATTTTTTTGTAACTTTGTGCAATCTTAGTATCTCTAAGCAAGAGATTTAGATTTCCTTATCCATCATCCTGCTATTTATTTTCCCTATCGCAAAGCGTTATAGCGATGCTTTTAAGCATCATTTATATTCGGGAATCTCATCGGGATGAAACACCACCGAATGCGAGACAGGCGATGACGCAATGAAATACCCCAGACATTTGTCACCTGAAAACATTGCCGGTCCATTGCTGTCGTTTTGCAGCGCTTCAAGATAATCATGCATCGCCTGTGAAATCGGGCATACGGTAGCAGTCATCACGTCGCCATCATACAACACCGTGTCATCTTCCTCTTCATCGGTATCCATACGTGTCGTCATGGTAAAATAGGTTGCCTTGCCGTCAACCGCCCCGCGGTCATCCATTTCACCCCATTGGTAAATCTCTCCGTTGCGATACAGTTTGACCCAATAAAAATCACGGGAATCGGGATTATCGGTAAACTTACCCTGAAGCACGGCTACATGGTCGTAGGGCATCTTTATCCAGTTAAATTCAAGGCTCACGATTTTCACCGGAGGATAAAATGTAGCCTCAGCCTCATAGCGGCACTCTCCACGGTTCACTGTCAGGCGATAATCATGTCCGGCGATTCCCGGAGTCGGGTTACGGAAAAAACCTTCCTCATCAACAGAAAGATTGTACGTAATCCCCTCGGTAATATCCTCAATCCTGACCGTGGCATCCGTAAGGTGAGTGCGGTCCATCGGCTCATCCATGGGCGTAGTCATGGTGATGCCTACCTTGGCGCCCTCGGGTGTGAGTTCACCTTCAATAACCACAATAGGGTCTATGTCATGATACTTGAAATCAAGCTCTTTCTCACACCCCGTCAACCCCGTCATCAATATCGCTGCAAGAATCTGATTATATATTTTCATAATCGTGTTCAGAATTTAAGTGTATATGAAACAGAAGGAACAAGCCCGTACATAGACTGCTGTACAGCCCGCGTGCCGGATGGCTTCGTCGGGTCATCCTCGAAATATATCACGTATGGATTGTAACGGCAATAAGCATTAAAGATTCCGAATGCCCATTGATAGGTGAATTTTCTACCGGTGTGGGTATATGTAGCCGCCAGGTCGAGGCGGTGGGTCGCCGGAGTCTTGTAGGCATTGCGCTTCGAATAATAGTAACAGGTCTCCCCTGCCACCTCATATTTCACATCGGGAGCCGTCAAAGGCTGACCCGATGAATATATCCATGACCCTGAAAAATCCCATTTGTCGGAAAGATGCCATATTGCCGTCACGGAAAAGTCATGACGACGGTCGTTGGTGGCATTGTACCATTGCCCGTCGTTGATGCCCGGTATGCGTGTCTCTGTGCGCGATATGGTGTAAGCCACCCAACCGGTAACCGCTCCGGTATTTTTACGCAACATGAATTCTGCCCCGTAACTGCGTCCCTTGCCGCCAAGTATGATATTTTCAAGCACAACATCGGAAAATGAAGTACGACCATCTTTATAGTCATACACATTATTAATATTCTTATAATATCCCTCAACCGACCAGTCATAACCACCACTTTCAGTCATGCCGCAGTAACCGAGCCCATACTGTAGCGCGCGTTCCGGTTTTACGACTGCCGAAGTGAGTGCATAACGGTCAAACGGGAAAGATGTCGCGCTCGACCGTATTGCATGAAGACCCTGAGTAGCGATTCCAAAACCAGCCTTGACATTATGCAAAGTGGTAATATTATATTTCAGGCTTATACGGGGCTCGACCTCAAAATATGTCTTGCCGTCAAACTGGTTTGCAGCATCGACAGATGTCATGAAATCGTGGAAACGATCGCCCGACATCGCCGACAGCAAAGTAAAACGTACACCCGCCGACACATCAAATCTCGGTCCGAACGACCCGGCATAATCTATCCATGCCGAATTTTCCCAAAGCGACCTTACTTCACGCTCCTTTACAGCATTTAATGTCCACTCCGCCGACTTCACCCTAAACAGCTCCGACCTCACTCCAAACTCAATATTGTGTCCCTCTGTCAAGGCATATCTCACACGCTCATTCAACGAATAACTGTGGATATAACTCTTCATGGTCTGGTCAAGATCCATTATCGCCATTTCCATTTTAGGTGTAAAGTGTGTCATTGCCGCTGTCGTGATAAACGTGAATTTCTCTCCCGCCTTCGCGGTCCAGTTTATCGAGGCGCCGAGATTTCCCCAGAACATTCCCATCAGGTCACTTACCGCCATATTGTCACGGCTCACAAAAAATGAAGCGTCGACAAGATGAGCCGCCGACGGACGATAACGCACCTTTGCCGTGACATCGTAGAAATTCATCACCGTGCTTCGGTATTCAGGGACCATCTTAAGAAACGCGTCAACATAAGAGCGTCGCGCAGTCACGGCAAACGACAGTTTATCTTTTACAATCGGTCCCTGCGCCATCAGTTTCGCGGCAAGTATGCCTATTGTCGCCGACCCGTGGCAAGAATCCATATCGCCAGCATTGAGCGTTGTCTCCAGCACCGACGACGTAGCTCCTCCGTATATAGCCGGAATAGGTCCTTTATATAATGTGGCACCGGCAAGAGCGTTATCATTGAATGTCGAGAAAATGCCCATGACATGAGATGGATTGTAAAGCGTGATGCCGTCAAGCTGTACAAGATTTTGCGAGGCGTTACCTCCGCGCACTTCAAATCCACCGCCTCCGTCGCCCTCACCATGTACACCGGGAAGCAATGCTATCGATTTGATTATATCGTTCTCACCCGCAAATGACGGTATCTGTGCCATTTTGGTCAATTCCAGTCTCTCAGCGCCCAGGCGCGGATTACCGACACGCTGTCTTACGGAGTTCCCGGTAACCACTACTTCCATCAGCTGCTGTCCTGCGATACTGTCAGGCATCTCATTACCAAAAACATCTCCGGTCACACACGCAAAACCGAATCCCGATAAAACAATCTCTTTTATTATATTATTATTCATACCTTTCCAACTATAGCCTGCCATGTAATCAAGCATATTAAAATTTTACGACAAATAGTAATCTTCACATGACAACTTTCTTATGATTATCTCATTCAAATAACAAAATCGCTGCAAAATTAACAATTATACTCTTCATCACAAAACTCAAGACTCATTTTAGTGACAAAATGCCGATGACATGAAACTTTCGTTGTAACTAATTTTTAAGAGTTACCTATTATTTATTAAATTTGCAGTCCATTTAGAATAAGAGTAACAAAACGATGAAACTGATAGCTGACAGCGGAAGCACTAAAGTCGAATGGTGTCTTCTCGATTATGACAAGCCGGTAAAACAAATATTCACCTCCGGTTTTAACGCATTGATGCTTACCGAAGAGGAAATCGCTCAATATCTTGATGACGAACTGATGTTTCAGCTCGGCGATCTTGCAGAAAAAGTGACTGAAGTATATTTCTACGGTGCAGGATGTATTGATGACGAAGTGTGCCGTAACGTACGCCGTGCCATACGTCAGAACCTTAATGTGGCGACCATCGAGGCTCACTCCGATCTGCTCGGCGCGGCACGTGCCCTTTTCGGCAACAACGAAGGCATCGCCTGCATACTCGGCACAGGCTCCAACTCATGTTACTACAACGGTCATGAGATAAAAGACCATGTGAGCCCCCTCGGATTCATCCTCGGAGATGAAGGCAGCGGCGCGGTGCTTGGTCGTCATCTAATCGGCGATGTATTGAAACATCAGCTTCCCCGTGAACTCTGCGACCGTTTTCTTGACGAGTACAATCTTGAGCGCACGGCAATCATACGCCGTGTATATAAGGAGCCGTCGCCTAACCGCTTCCTTGCGTCAGTCACACCGTTTCTGCTGAAAAATATCGAGGAGCCGGCAATACACCGTCTTGTGCTTAATGAATTCAAGTCTTTCTTTGTGCGCAATGTAGCGCAGTACGACCGTTACCGGTCGCTCCCGGTAAGCTTTGTAGGGTCTATCGCCTACCATTACCGCCCGGTACTTGACGAAGCTGCTGCAGCGCTTGACGCAAAAATCGACACTGTAATCAAAACCCCGATGGAGGGGCTTATACGTTACCATTCATCACTATAACCGGCACATGAACAGCAAATCGTCTGAATTAGAGCTTATACTCGTCAACATATCGGGACATGACCGTCCCGGCGTGACCTCGGCGTTGACAGAGATTCTCGCCCAATATGATGCAACCATACTTGACATCGGTCAGGCAGATATTCACCATACCCTATCGTTAGGTATACTTTTCAAGACTACCGGCGACATGTCAGGCAATATAATGAAAGACCTTCTTTTCAAGGCATCGGAGCTGAACGTACAGATACGCTTCACCCCCGTGTCGGTAAAAGAATATGAAGCATGGGTAGGACGACAAGGCAAAAACCGATGGATTGTAACCATACTCGGCAGGCGGTTGACAGCGCGTCAGATAGCTGCGGTCACCAGTATCATAGCCGATCAGAACCTCAATATCGACAGCATCCAGCGACTGACCGGACGCATACCGCTTTCCGAAGGCGAGGAAGCCAAGACTAAGGCATGCGTGGAATTTTCCGTGCGCGGCAATCCCAACGATGCCAATGAGATGCAGTCACTGTTCATGAAACTGTCGGCAGAAGAGGATTTTGACATATCACTTCAACAAGACACGATGTATCGGCGTTGCCGGCGCCTTGTGTGCTTCGATATGGACTCGACCCTCATCGAGACCGAGGTTATCGATGAGCTTGCCGAACGTGCCGGTGTAGGAGAAAAGGTAAAAGCGATAACCGAGCGCGCCATGAGAGGCGAGATTGATTTCGACGAGAGTTTCCGTGAACGCGTAGCACTTCTGAAAGGGCTTGATGAAAGCGTGATGCGCGAGATTGCTGAAAACCTCCCTGTGACAGAAGGAGTAAGCCGCATGATGGAAGTACTCAAGCGCGCCGGTTTCAAGACAGCGATACTTTCTGGCGGATTCACATATTTCGGCAATTACCTGAAACAAAAATTCGGAATCGATTATGTGTACGCCAACGAACTTGAAATCGTAGACGGAAAGCTGACGGGAAGATATGTCGGCGATATAGTCAACGGACGCCGCAAGGCAGAGCTGTTGCGTCTGCTTGCCCAGGTCGAGAATATCGACATCGCACAGACCATCGCTGTCGGTGACGGCGCAAACGATCTTCCTATGCTTACCACGGCAGGGCTTGGCATAGCGTTCCATGCCAAACCCAAGGTAAAAGCAACCGCCGGACAAAGTATCTCAACAATCGGGCTTGATGGAGTGTTGTACTTTATAGGATTTAAAGACTCATTCATTTCAGATGGCTCGAAACCTGTCAACTATTGAGAAGATGAAAAAGCTGCCGCGCATAATCACTGTAATTGCGGCAATGTTTTTTACGGGCGTTGTAAGCGCGCAGCAATCCGTAGGATTGGTCCTGAGCGGTGGGGGTGCCAAAGGCATCGCCCATATCGGAGTAATCAAAGCGTTAGAAGACAACGACATACCTATCGACTATGTCGCAGGCACCTCTATGGGTGCCATTGTAGGCGGCTTATATGCTGCCGGCTATACCCCTGAAGAAATGATGGAGCTGATTGAATCAAAAGGCTTCAGCTACTGGTCGACCGGCACCATAGACCCGCGATGGATATATTACTATGCGCGCGAAGAGCCTACGCCTAAGCTTGCCAACATAAACCTGAGCCTCCGGGACAGTGCCAAGACCAACAACATCCTGCCTACGAGCCTTATCAACCCGCTTCCCATGAATTTCGCGTTCATGGACCTGTTCGCACGATATTCAGCTCAGTGCAACGGAAATTTCAACAACCTCTTCGTACCGTTCCGTTGTGTCACATCCGATGTATATCACAAACACAAGATTGTGTGCCGTGATGGATCGCTCGGCGATGCAATCCGTGCATCCATGTCATTCCCGATCGTATTTCAGCCGATAGAGATGGATGGAGTGCTGGTATATGACGGCGGTATATATGATAATTTTCCGGTTGACGTGATGAGAGAAGACTTCGCGCCCGACATCATGATAGGCGTGGATGTATCGTCGCCTGATAAGAAGCCCGACCCGAATAATCTCATGCAGCAGATTGAGGACATGGTGATTCAAAAAAAACGATTACTCTCTTCCCGATGACGAGGGAATCAAGCTAAAGGTACCGGTGCAACAATTCGGTCTACTTGACTTCCCTGCCTGCCGACAGATATATCAGATAGGATATGACTGCGCCATGGAGATGATGGACTCAATAAAGAGCCGCGTCACTTCGCGTATCCCGGAAAATACCCGTGAGCTCCGGCGTGCAGTATTCAAGTCAGAGACACCATACGTGGTTTTTGATTCGGTGTATGTACATGGAGGCACACCGGCACAGGATGCCTACCTGAAATACATCTTCACGAAAGGGAAACGTGACACATTCGGACTCGCGCAAGCTAAGGACGCGTACTATCGTGCCATAACCCCGGGAAAGCTGCGCAACCTCGTGCCCCGCGCGATATGGAACGACTCTACCCGATGTTTTGCACTTGACCTGAAAGCCGACGTTAAAAACAATTTCAATGTCGGTCTTGGAGGATATATCAGTTCGTCAACCAATTCGATGCTGTTCATGTCGGCGGGTTACAATACGCTTAGCTTCAATTCACTCAGCACATCAATCAACGGCTGGATCGGACAAAGCTATATGGCGGGGATGCTTGACATGAAGATGAACATGCGGTCAGCCATTCCGTCATACATGAAAATACAGGCAGTCATCTCAAGGGAAAAGATGTTTGACAGCGACAGGATATTCTACGATGACGGCAACACTCTTGTCACCGACACCCAGCTGTTTGGCAGGTTACGTTATGGCATGGCTATGGGCAGAAGCGGAAAACTCGAGATTGATGCCGGCGCGGCAAGACTCAGCAGCCGATTTTTTGATGGACTCGTGGTAAACGACACAGAGCGCGACAGAGCCACTTATGTGCTCGGTCAGCTACGCGGAGTCTATGAATATAATACGCTGAACGACCTCAATTATGCCACTAACGGCATGATGATTCATGCTTCAGCATTCGGTGTCTATGGCAATTATAGTTTCTTTCCACAAGACGACAAGTCGTTAAAGCAAGAACAAAAAGGCGTAAACTGGTTTCAGTTTGCATTGAACTATGAGCGTTACTGGTCGTTGAACAGGTCAATTTCCCTCGGTATCGAAGGAAATGTTGAGGTATCCACGCGACGCCTTCTTGACAACTACGCGGCAACAATGGTAATGCTCCCGGTGTTCCATCCTACAGCATCTACCTACAATTCCTTCAACTCCTCTCTCCGAGCGCCACAATATGTGACAGTTGGAGTAAAGCCGGTATGGAAAATCACGAATATGCTCCAGCTACGTGGTGAATTTCATGGTTTCATGCCTTGGCGTAAAGTTTTGCCCGACATCCCGGCTGATGTCAACCGCGCAACAATGGTAAAAGCCAAGTATGGCGACTGGTTTGCCGACCCGGTATTTTTCGGCGAGCTCGCAGCCGTGTATGCCCTGCCCTTTGCTCATCTCACGGCATACGTAAACTATTGCAATACGCCCGGCACGAAGTGGAATTTAGGGCTGTCATTCGGATTGTTCTTCCTCGCGCCTGAATTTCTACATTAAAAAATTTGACAACATATACTATTATCTCAAAATAAAGCGTTATAGCAAAGATTAATAAAGATTGTTTTAAGTTTTGTATTATGATTTTTCAATGTGCAGTGCTCTTTGCATTTCTTGCATTGGGCGAATTGATTGTATGGCTCACCGGCATACCCATCCCGTCAAGCATCATAGGTATGCTGTTGCTTGCAGGTAGCCTGAAAGCAGGCATAGTCAGGGTAATGTGGGTCGACAAGGTTTCCGATTTCCTTGTCAAGAATCTGGGCTTCTTCTTTGTTCCTGCCGGAGTGGGATTGATGAATTGCCTGGGTCTTATAAAGGCGCAATGGCTCCCGATTATAGGAGCCTCGGTAATCAGTACATTTTTCATTCTTGCGGTGACAGGCTGGGTACACCAGACAGTACGCCGTCTAACATCGTCACGTCATGAGCTATCTCGAGAATAAGTATTTTTTGATTGCACTCACATTTGTCGTGTATGTCGCCGCGCAGATTCTGCAGCGACGCACCGGGATATCATTTCTAAATCCTATCCTTATCACCATCGCAGTGCTGATATGTATCCTGATGTCGGCAGGCGTCGATTATGATACATACGCTGAAGGGGGCGAATATATCGATTTCTGGCTAAAACCGGCGGTCGTTGCCCTGGGGGTACCGCTTTACCGCCAGCTGGAAGCCATCAAAAAACAGCTGCTCCCGATATTGCTTGCAGAGCTTGCAGGATGTATAGTCGGTGTCGTATCGGTCGTTGTGGTTGCTCAGCTGCTCGGAGCGTCAAAGGAAGTGATCCTTTCACTTGCGCCGAAGTCAGTGACTACGCCTATAGCCATGGAAATAGCCCAGACAGTAGGAGGCATTCCGGCGCTGACAGCGGCAGTAGTGGTATGCACCGGCATTTTCGGCGGTATGGCAGGCTTCAAGATGATGAAATATTCACGGGTAAAGAGCCCTATCGCCCAAGGGTTGTCGATGGGTACGGCTGCACATGCCGTAGGGACATCGGCGGCAATGGATGTCGGCTATCGTTATGGTGCATTCTCTTCTCTCGGACTAACATTGAACGGACTTTTCACCGCGCTTCTCACCCCACTAATTTTAAGCCTCCTCGGATATTAAGTAACTCTTAAAAATTAGTTTATAAGTTCTTATATCAGCTAATTTTTGCGAGTTACTTAATAAAAATAGGGCAATCCATCTCGGGTTGCCCTATCACGTTTTTGAAGTTATAAATTGTATATGATATTTATTATTAAATCGGTTATGCCTTAGTTGGAAGTGCGCGATACCGACCTTAAAGAGTCAGGGTCGATGTCGCCGGTCATGAATATCGCCGATAATACCTCCGGTGTATCCTTGACCTTTATCAGCAGGAGACTTGAAAGCTTGTCACCGTTACGCTTGCCATATATTTCTATATTCTCGCCGCCGTCACGCAACTTTGATAGCAGCTGAAGGTCGGTTGTGCACGGTTCAAGCATTTTTCTTATGCGGTCAAACGAGTCAGCGACCTCACATGTCAGTATCTCGACACTTTTAAGATTGTCAATTGCCGATGCCATTAATTGCGTCTGATTGACCATAGAGCCCATGGATGACAACATTGACTCTGAAATATAGGCATACTGAGCCTCGGGAAGCTCTCCTATCTTTTCAAAGGTCTTGTTTTGCGCAGACCCCGTGATTGCCATTGCAATCATCAACAATCCAAACGTGATTTTTCTAAAGTTGTTCATCGTTCAGTTCATTATAAATTGAATCATCATAAACTTCATCATCCTCAAATAGACTATCGTCAATGAAAGTGATTTTTGACAGCACATGATTTGCCTCGTCCATGAATGCGTCGGTCTTGTTCAGACTTTCCGACACCATTATCAGTGCGCGTTCAGTTTCATTGTATGCCGTCTGCGGATCGGTAATCTCATTGGGATTTGGTGTACTGCTGTTGACAATAAACAGTATGAACGTGACCACGATGGCAAGGCTTGCCGCCACACCGGCAAAAGCAAAAAACTTGCGCCCCACAGCATAACGGTGGTCCTGACGGTCAAGTTTGTCAATAAGACGGCTCACACTGTCTACAGCGCCATCCGGTATGTCGACACACGTTCCACGGTGAAGCGACATGACAATATCACGGTCGGCGGCAAGGTCATCCGGCAGCTCGTCTATCGAAGCAAACATCTCAATGAGCCTCATCTCGTCATCGGGCGTAGTCAATCCGCTGTAATATAGATTGAGTAATTGCTTAAGTTCGTAATGTTCAGACTTCATTTTATATTGTTGTATAAATCTTTTAAACGTCGTCGTGCCCTTGACAGCAGGGTACGCGCATTATCATGCGTCACACCCGTTATCGCGGCGATTTCCTGTAGGTCACAGTCGGCTTCCGAGCGAAGGCGAAGCACCTCCTGCTGCAATGGCGGCAGCCGGTTTACAAGCGACTTTACGAGCGAGAGTGTGTCACGCGCCTCCAGTTCGGTCACCGGATTCACCGGGTTCTCGGCATCTTCAGGCAGAGACATCGCCGAATCGTTACGCGATGCCCTCGCACGTATCATATCAATGCAGCGGTTTTTAACAGCCTTTACACAAAACGACTCGTAGTTGTCGATATCACTCAGCATTGACCGTTTCGCCCATATCGCCGCCACGGCATCCTGTACAGCATCCTGCGCATCATCGCTATCGCGCAATATTGAGTATGCCACGCGATACATCGACCCGTAGTGAGTCAATACGAGATGTTTGAAATTGTCAGTCGCCATATTGTTCTACATTCTGTAGACGTGCATGACGGGATTTTGTGACAGAAAAAAATCAATATTTTTTACCCCAACGGCTTTCCTGGGTTACCCTCAGACGGTCTTCGGCAGGATTAGAGCATGGATGCCAGAATGTTACGCCTTCAAGCCCGTCGGGAAGAAATTGTTGCCGCACAAAATTTCCGGGGTAATCATGAGCGTATTTATAATTTTTACCGTAGTCAAGATCCTTCATCAACTTTGTCGGAGCATTACGCAGATGAAGCGGCACGGGCAGATTACCCGTCTCGTTGACCTTTGCCAGTGCGGCATCAATGGAGAGATATGCCGAATTGCTCTTGGGTGAAGTGGCAAGATATACCGCGCACTCGGCAAGCGGGATGCGTCCTTCAGGCCAACCGATTTTGTGAATCACGTCAAAGGTGGCATTGGCAAGCAGCAATGCGTTAGGATTGGCAAGACCGATATCCTCGGCGGCGAGTATGACAAGACGACGTGCTATAAATTCCGGAGCCTCGCCGCCGGCTATCATTCTCGCAAGCCAGTAGACGGCGGCATCGGGGTCGCTGCCACGTATGCTCTTGATAAACGCGGAGATTATGTCATAGTGCATTTCGCCGGTTTTATCGTAGGCAAGCGGATTTTCCTGAAGACGTTCTGTCACCGTGCGGTCATCGATCACAATCTCTTCATCAGGCATAGCCGATTGCTCCATGAGGTCGAGTATATTAAGCAGCTTCCTGCCGTCACCTCCCGCGAAACGGAACAATGCCTTGGTGCTGTCAATGCGGAAATGACGTTTTTTAAGCACTACATCAGTGGAAATAGCGCGTGTAAGCAGCGTCATGAGATCATCTTCCTCAAGAGGCTTTAATACATATACCTGCGCGCGGGAAAGCAAAGGGCGTATCACCTCGAAAGAGGGATTTTCCGTGGTCGCACCGATCAAGGTGACAATTCCGCTTTCGACGGCACCGAGAAGACTATCCTGCTGAGCCTTGTTGAAACGGTGGATTTCATCAATGAACAGTATCGGCCGCCCTTTTGAGAACATGCTTGCAGCATCAGCCTTGCAACGGTCCATAACCTCCCTCACCTCCTTGACACCTGAATGCACGGCACTCAGCGTATAAAACGGTGATTCAGTGGTGTTGGCAATGATTTTGGCAAGTGTTGTCTTCCCTACTCCCGGAGGGCCCCAAAGGATGAAAGAAGTGACATTTCCCGAGTCAATCATGCGACGCAATACTGAACCGGGACCTACAAGATGGGTCTGTCCTATGTATTCATCTATGGTGTGGGGTCTGAGTCGTTCGGCAAGTGGAGCATTCATAGGGAGATCTCTATCAGTTATTGTTGATACAAAATTAACAAATATCGGTGGAAAAACTCTCGGCACGATGTTAATTGTGTTTAATATGTGAATTTATCATTGTGACATATCTAAATTTTTACTTAACTTTACAACTCAGAATTAACAAAGATTCCGAGATAAACATCTAACCATGTATATTACGAACTATTAATGAAGGAAAGTGTTAATTTTATAGAAGGTCATCAAAAGGCCTCGCTATTGATTGACAACACTAAAAAACTTTTTATTATGAGCCAGGAAGGTAATGCAAACAAAGGCGGCAATACCGCGAGAACCATTTTCGGTATATTCATGATCGTGATTTACGTAGGTATGGGTATATTACTGCTTATCAACTTTTTCCAATGGGAGAGCGGTCCGTGGGAATGGCTCCGTTGGGTAGGAGGAATCCTTCTGATTGTCTATGGAGTATGGCGTGGTTATCGCCAGTTCAGCGGCATAGACCGCAATATCGGTGATGAATATTAATCGACAAATATTATCGATAGATGAAAGGAAACATATTTAAATATACAGGAATTGCGCTGACATCATTTTTGATTGCCGGCGCGATTTCTTGTCGCAAGGCGCCGACCAATACCAGCACCTCCGGTATCGCCACGATAGTGTGTGACGCAAGTTTTGAAAACATCATGGATCAGGAAATCGATGTGTTTGAGTACAATACCAAGGGAAAGGCAAGCATAATCCCCTACTATGAATCGGAAAAGGCTTGCATCGATTCCCTGCTCGACTTCAAGACTAAACTTATCGTGATAACCCGCGACCTTAATGAGAAGGAAAAAGAGTATATCAAGGCAAAGAACCGTCACGTAAGGTCAAACCGTATAGCAGTCGACGCCATCGCGCTGATTGTGAACCCTGAAAACCCGATTGAACAGCTTTCAGTAAGTGAAATAGCCGATATACTCACCGGCAAAACTACGGAATGGTCGCAGCTCGGACCCGGTATGCTGAAAAGCGACATCCAGGTAGTGTTTGACAACGAAGGGTCAAGCACCGTGCAGTACATGCGCGATTCAGTGCTGAACGGTGAGAAATTTGCCGCCAACGTATTTGCCCAGAACACCAATCAGGAAGTGTTCAGCCAGGTACAGCACCGTAAAAACGCAATAGGCATAATCGGGGTAAGCTGGATAAGCGCCGATATGCGTACCCGCGATCTACCGCGTGAGGAGCGCATCAAGTCACTTAACGAGCAGGATACCACGGTATCGGAATTTGACTCGTCGGTGAAAGTACTTAAGGTGAGCGGGAAAGATGATTTCCGCGCCTATAAGCCTTATCAGGGCTATATCTACGACGGAAGCTATCCGCTCTACCGCTCGATGTACATGATATCGACCGCTGCCAACGGAAGTCTATCCCACGGATTCTACTCATTTGTGACAGGCACCATCGGACAGAAGATAATCCAACGTACCGGAATACTTCCGGCAAGGGTACAACCACGTATGGTCAACATAAACTGATTAAACCAAACGTAAACAAAATAATCAAATCAATATATTAATAACAAAACAGGTTTTAAACATGAAATTTAAATTTTTGTTATCCGTTTGCCTCGCAGGAGCATTGACTGCTTCGGCACAGGGATATAAAGACGGAGTTGAGTATTTCAAGGCTGACCAGTTTGCCAATGCCAAGACTCTTTTGGAGCGTAATCTTAACGATGCTTCAACCGACAAGGCGGTCGCCTATTACTATCTTGGCGCCATCGCCGTGCGCGACAAGGATTTCGCCGCTGCAAAAGAAAACTTCGAGAAAGGTCTTGCAGCAAATCCCGACTATGCCTATAATAAGGTGGGTCTTGGTGAACTCGCCCTCATGAACGGAGACACAAAGACCGCTGAAAGCTACTTTGATGAAGCAAAGAAAGTAAACAAGAAGGATGCCGGTGTGCTGTCGGCAATCGGTCGCGCATATTTCAACGCCGATCCGGTAAAGTATGCCAAGGAGATTGAGAAATATGACGCACAGGCTATCAAGGCTGACAAGAAAGAGCCCGCTATCTTCGTGCTCCGTGGCGACCGCAAGGCTGCCGAGAAGGAATGGGGTGACGCTGCCGCCAACTATGAGAACGCAATCCTCTATTCTAAAGGTCTGCCTGAGGCTTACGTAAAATATGCCAACGCATATTTCAATGTAAATCCGGAGTATGCTATCGCTAAGTTGCAGGAACTTCTTCAGGAAAGCCCCACTTCAGCACTCGGTCAGCGTGAGCTCGCAGAGAAATATTACGAAAACGACCAGTGGGCTAAAGCTGCCGCAGCATACGGTGACTATATCAACAACCCCAACCACTTCGTTGAGGATGAGGTGCGCTATTCGGTACTTCTCTACTACGGTCAGCACTACGACCAGAGTCTTGTCATCGCCAACCGTCTTTTGGCTTCCGACCCCGAAAATCTTCAGCTCCAGCGTATCGCCTTCCTTGACAAGGCTGCAATGAAAGATTACGCCGGTGCAGCTGAGGCTGCAAAGAAGCTTTTCGCTCTGAAAAAGGCTAAGTTCACTTCCAATGACTATTCAACCTACGCAGAGGTGCTTCAGGAACTCGGACAGGACTCTCTCGCCATCTTCGAATATGAGAAGGCTATCAATGTAAACCCCGACAAGCTTGACCTCTACAAGGCTTTAAGCTCGGCATATAGCGGTGCAAGAAACTACAAGAAAGCACTTGAAGTGTTCAAGAACTTCATTGACAAGGGTGACTATGTGACTAACGACCTTGTGACTCTTGCAAGCCGTTACCAGAACGTAGCCGCAACTTCTGAGGAAGGTTCGCCCGAGAAGCAGGAGGTTATCGCAAAGGCTATCGAGACTATCGACAAGGTTATTGAAAGAGTTCCTGATAATCCTATCCCCGTGCGCAACAAGGCACGTATGATGCTTGTAAAGTATGACAACAAGCCTTCTGCCGAAATGGAGCAGACCTACCAGCAGGTTGTGGCTCTTCTCGACAAGGATCCCGAAAACAAAACAAAGCGTTCTGACATGTACAACGAGGCATACAGCCAAATTGCATCATACTATATAATGGAAAAGGATATACCTACCGCCAAGATATACTATGAGAAGGTTTACGAACTTGACCCCAGCAACCAGGCTCTTCGCGACTACATCGACAAGATGAAGTAAATTGACTCATCAATAAAATCTGCGGGAGTGTATCGTCATTGATGCACTCCCGTTATTTTTACCCTCCCCGAAGAATCAGTTTAATCCAAGATGATTCCCTGACGGGAAACATCTATGCTCGTGCCTCCCCCCGTAGGTTTCGCTTCGCTCAACACTACGGCTAAATAGAGATGATGCCCTACGGGCAACAATCACGTTGCGATAAATCCGATGACTAAAACCTTTTTCCGTAGGAAAATTTTGTACCGGCTTCGCCTCTCCCCTTATAACCTCATAACCTTTTTTTCGCGGGATTTCCCGCAAAAAAATTTCCCATTTGTACATTGGCGAGGGGTCGGCGCAGCTTATATTTGCAGCATAAACCAGATAAAAAACGACGCTATGAAACGCACATTTAAATTTGATGGGGAATGGAAAGCGGCTATCGGCATGCTTCCACAGAAAATGCAGCAACAGCTTACCGGGGCAATCATCCGATATCAACAAACGGGAGAAGAATCAAAGCTTCCTCCGGTTGCCTCGGCTCTATTCATGGTAATCAAATGTACGGTCGACCGCCGCGCTGCCGTGGCAGCACGTCAGCGTGAACGCCGAAACAGAAAGGCCGCCGCAAAACCCGTTCCGGAGACCTCTGAGGAAAAGACACGGCGCATCGGCAGCCTGCTGAAGCAAAATCGCCGCTACCTGCGGCTGATCGCACGCAAATTCAACGTGGCACATGCCGATATAAAGTCATCCATTGACAAGGTGATTGCATGGCTCATCTCTACCGGCACCGAAATAGAAGACACCGAAGCCTTCATGACCTACCTCTATCCCCAAATATTGACGCTACGAAAGAGATAAGGAGTTGTCAGTTTTCAGTCGTCAGAGGGGATACAGATGGACATAGGGTCAGAAGATATAAGGAGTCGTCAGTTCTCAGTTGTCATCGCGTAGCTATAGGGGCGCATGGAAGTGCGCCCGAGCCAATTGGCAAATCACTGAATGTGATAGTTTTATCCCCGTTTAAGGGGATAATCCAAATTTAGCCGGGCGGTTGAGCGCAGCGAAACCCCGGACAGCATTGCATAAGCGGATGTTTCCGACAGGAATCATCAATCGTGCTCCAAGATGATTCCCTGACGGGAAACGCCTCCAGCTGCGCTACTTTTCCGTAGGTTTCGCTTCGCTCAACGCTACGGCTAAATAGAGATGATGCCCTGCGGGCAACAATCGCGTTGCAACTGCATGCTGATTCACAAGCCGATGTAGGGCGAGATTCCACCCTTGCAACGCGGGCTGCCTTCCGGCAGCCCCTACAGCTACGCGATACAATCTCACGAACTGAAAATCCTATTGCAGTTACATACTGATTCATAAAACGAAAAGGATGGTGCATCAAGTTGACACACCATCCTTTCATAAAGTTAGGTTATTTCAATTAGAGGGCAGCTTTTACAGTCACAGCCTCGCCGTTGGCGGCAACAGCCTTGACAATGTAGAAGCCGGATGCGAGAGTAGTCTCTACCTTTGTGCCGGGATTAGCCACATTCATCACGAGACGACCGTTAAGGTCATATACCGCAACCGAAACAGCATCGCCGTTCAGCATGATAGCGCCATCCACGATAGCGATTGCAAGATTTGCGCCACCGACAGGAAGAGCAATTCCGGTAGGATTAAGACCTGGGGTCAGGAGATATGAATATGCAGCCGGTTTCTCCCAGTTTTCTATATCCCACAAATCAGACTTGGTCCATGTAGCAATTATCGACATATCGGAACTTGCAGTAGGCACACCGGTAATCATGTAGTTGTCTTCCAGAATCAAGGAACCTTCTTCATCATATTCACCCGTAGCCACCCCGTCATGCGACATATTCTCCTTCATCCAATCAACTGTAGCAGGAGAATATGCAAGATAATCAACCAATGGCATAAATGCATCCTCTCCTTTTTTAAGAATATATCCTTGTGTGGGTGCCACAGTCCACATATCCATTTTGGTAGCAGCAAGCAAATCTCCATTATCGGATACAAATGACGTGACTATATTTGAATCATAAGGATATTGCTTGTATTCGTTGGTCTCAAGATCAAACAAATACGGAACATATTTTTCTACGGGCCAACCATCCTCAGAGGGTTCAAAAAGACAAGCCGTGGTAGCATAATATTTTCCATTCGCTGACAGGAAAACATTATTCTGCTCAAACATAGCAGCACCGTTATCCTGAAGATCCTGTATCGCCAAACTCATCTCCCCTACAAGTGCTACCCACTCATTATATATATCGGCAGCTTCATTGAAAGCGGCGATTTCTTCCGGTGTCATATAGTCTGCCGGATTCGGCTTTAGGGTTTCATCATACCAGCTATCTACGTACACCTGATATGCTTCTTCGTATGCCTCTTTGTTTTCAGGAGTCATAAAATCTTTCGGATCAGGATTATACGGCTCATCTTTCCATTCAGGGAATTCGGTATTTGACACATTAATCAATTCCGGATGAATCAGCTCATATTCCCACTCATCCTTGTCATTAAGGCGAAAAACAATCGGCTGAATCATGAAACCCTGATAATCAACTACTTGACCGGCAACAGTCTTACCATCGTCACTCACACAGATTGCCAAGATATTCTGAGGAGCACGACCAGTGAAATCTTTTGTCGGATAAGGAAGAATCTTATAGTCACCATAAGTGCCGTCGGCATTTCGAGTCCATATTGCAGGCAGATAGAGGGTTTCACCCGTAGTAGCAGAGGGAACATATCCACAGATCACGCTTCCATCGGCAGAAACACCGTTAGCACAATATACACCATTAACCTCACCTACCGGCAACATCTTCCATTCACCGTTTTCCCAATAAGCGGGAGTCGTGTCGCCAAAGCTTCCAACAACAATTCCGGTAGATGAAATAGAATTACCGTTTCCCGTGGCATAAGATGCGCCGGTGGTCTCATCCATTCCATACTCATAGGTCACGTCATTGGCAAAATCAAAAATTGTGACAGCACCATACATGTCACTGACTCCGATATGACCGTCGGGAGAAAGTCTGTTGATTGTCACATTTTCCAAGACCTGCGGTTCAATCGCATTAACTGCAGCAGCTGACATAGCTGCCACAGCAGAAAGAAGTAAAACTTTTTTCATACGCAAAATTTACTTTTAGTTTTTTGATTAGTAAGTATTTAATAAGAAATTGATAATAGTCAATTAAAATTAGATGATATATTCAGCACTGCAAATATACAAATTTCAGATATTAATCACGCATTTTGTCAAGATTTTAATAAAAAATTCAGCTTTAGCAAGCGAAAGTTGAAGGTTATGGGGTTATTTGGGTAAAAGATTAACGTAATTGTCGGCATTATGATTCAAACCACCCGGAGACAATTTGTATATTTTCCAATTTAATCGTATCTTCGTAGTATCTATAACCATCAATATTTGCAATGAATTTAAAATATATATTGACCGCATCGGCAATGACGCTTATACCGTCAGCGATGATAGCCGACCAGCTTGTAATACTGCACACCAACGATACCCACAGCCAGCTTGACCCGACCGACAAGAACCTCGGCGGCATACTCCGCCGCAAAGCACTCGTTGACAGTGTAAGGAGTGCCGAGCCGGAAATGCTACTTATCGACTGCGGCGATGCCGTGCAAGGCACCCTCTACTATACATTATATAAAGGCGAGGCGGAGCGCGTGATGATGAACAATCTCGGATACGACATCCAGATATTAGGCAATCACGAGTTTGACAACGGCATGGAAGAACTCGCCCGCGAATGGTCGCAGCTAAACGCCGAAAAGCTCACATCCAATTACGACTTACGCGGGACTGCTCTCGACAGCATCTTCAAGCCATATACCATACACACCTTCGGCAATCGCAAAATCGGCTTCATATCAATAAACCTTGACCCTAAGGGAATGATTGCCGACACCAATGCCGAGGGAGTGTGCTATCTTGACGCGACAGATGCCGCCAATTCCCTCGCCTGGTATCTGAAGCACATAAAACATACCGATATGGTAGTGGCTCTCACCCATATTGGCTATGACACCGAAAATCCGCCGACACCGAGCGACATCGACATAGCACGCAACTCAAAAGATATCGATATCATAATAGGCGGACACTCCCACACTACGGTCAACCCGTCAGCTCCCGACGCGCTCGCCTGGAAAGTGGCAAATGCCGCCGGCGACACCGTGATAGTGGCTCAGACCGGAAGCCGAGGTGTAAATGTAGGGAAAATAGCTATAGACCTCCCCACCCTTACCTCAACATATTCGCTCATCCCCGTCGACAAGAGGCTCGACAACCGCATCGACCCGGAGGCTGCCGCATTGCTTGCCAAATACCGCGCGGGCGTGGACTCTCTCAAAAGCCAGAGAATCGGTCGTCTTGCTCAGGAATTTCCTTCCGGCAGCCAGATTATTTTAAACTGGGTAGCCGATGTGATGCACGAGATGGGACAGAAACTGGTCAATGAGCCGGTGGATGTCGCCATAGTAAACAAGGGAGGTATAAGGCGTGGCATGCCCGCGGGACATATCACCAAGGAGACCGTCATGACCATGCTCCCCTTTGACAACAAACTCGTGGTGATGGAAATCAGCGGGAAGGACCTCAAGGAAGCATTTGATGTGATGGCTCGACGCGGCGGCGACGGTCTGAGCGCAGGCTTCGACGTGTCGGCAATCATCCCCGACACGACCTACACCATCGTGACTATTGACTACCTTGCCAACGGAGGTGACTACATGGAGCCTCTCACTCGCGGCAAAGTCGTGACACGCAGCAAGGCGCGCCTCGACGAGACAATGATAGATTATATTGAACGCCAACATAACAAACCTATCAGATACACCGACAGCACACCGCGCATGTAACCTCATTCATAACCTAAAACACATAATCCGCGATGAAAAAAACATTTTCACTCATATTCATGGCACTGTATCTCGGTGCCATGCTCATCTCGGCAAAAGCCGAGCCATCAATAAAGCAGCTTGCCGCGACACCTCAGTGCAACCGGTGGGTCGACTCGGTATATTCAGGGATGACAATGAGGCAACGGGTCGCACAGCTCTTTGTTCCCAAAGTGAATCCCGCCAATGTCGCGGCAGCGAAACAGACTATACATACTTATGTCAAGACCCTCGGCGTAGGCGGACTGCTATTCAGCAAAGGCACAATCGACCAATATGCCCAATTAACTGATTACGCACAGTCGATAGCCGCCATCCCGCTTGTCATGACACTCGACGGGGAATGGGGACCGGCAATGCGCGTCACCGGTACGACGCGTTTTCCCTACAACATGAGCCTCGGAGCTATCGATGACGAAAGATTGCTCTATGAATACGGCAAAGAAGTGGCGCGTGAATGTAAGCTACTCGGCATCAACGTCAACTTCGCCCCTGTGCTTGATGTCAATTCCAACCCGGCGAATCCGGTAATCGGCTATCGCTCATTCGGTGAAGACCCGGAACGTGTCGCCCGACTCGGCACCGCCTATTCACGCGGGCTGGAGGCAGGCGGCATCATGGCTGTAGGCAAGCATTTTCCCGGTCACGGCGACACTAACAAAGATTCCCACAAAGAACTTCCGGTGGTCAGCCATAGCCGTCAGCAGCTTCACGACATAGACCTGTTGCCATTTCGCCGTTTCATCGATGCGGGCATGTCAGGCATCATGGTAGGACATCTAAATGTACCGGCGATAGACCGGTCAGGCACACCTACTTCCCTTTCTCACAAAGCCACAACAGGATTGCTGAAAGAAGAGATGGGATTTGACGGACTTATATGGACTGACGGACTCGCCATGAAAGGTGCATCGGCAGGCACGGAAAACAACTGCATGTCGGCACTTAAGGCAGGTGTCGACATTCTGCTTGAGTCGGCGGCACCGCGCACCGACATTGCTGCAGTGGTGACCGCCGTCGAAAACGGCGTCATCCCCGCCTCTGTCATAGAAAACCGGTGCAAGAAAGTGCTCGCTTACAAATATGCCCTCGGGCTCGCCGACGGATATAAGCCAGTAAGTGACGCGTCACTCAAAAAACAGCTTGACTCGCCGGAAGCCGATGCGGTCAACCGCCGCCTTACAGCGGCGATGATTACCTGTCTGGAAAACAAGGAAGCATTGCTCCCCATAGGCGACACATACGACAAGCGTATAGCCGTGGTAAATATCGGAGAGGGAGCCGACAACACCTTCTCACATTATTGCTCGAAATATGCCGACATAAAACGCTATTCAGCTTCAACCGTGCTGACAGCCACACAACTCAAGGCGATAAAGTCGTGTGACCTGGTGATTGCCGGAATTTATAATGATAAAGCTGCTTCCATTGAAGCACTTCGCCAACTTGAAGGTTGCCGTAATCTCGTAACGGTATTTTTCCTGAATCCCTATAAGTTGTCAAAATTTGCGCCGTTGAAATCGGGGTCGGTACTGCTGACGGGCGAAAACACGGCTCTCGCACAGGAATATGCGGCGCAAGGCGTGTTTGGCGGCATCCGTGTCAACGGCTCGCTACCGGTCAATGTGAAAGGAATCGCCCCGCTCGGCAGATGTGTCGGGCTGATGAAAACCCGCCTCGGCTACAGCAGTCCTGCCGTCAAAGGATTGGACCCGACGCTTGACTATCGGGTAGATTCATTAGTTAAGACAGGGTTGCAGACCGGTGCTTTCCCCGGATGTCAGGTACTCATAGCCAAGTCAGGCGATATTATCCTTGACAAGCACTACGGCTATACCGACAACACGAAAACCCATAAAGTGAACGACTCGACACTCTATGACCTAGCTTCCGTAAGCAAAATCGCCGGTACTCTTCCGGGGCTGATGCTCGCCTACGATGAAGGGCTGTATAAACTCGACGACCCGGCATACAAATACATTCCCGGATTACAGCAACGTGGTAAGGATGACATAACCCCCCGGCAGTTGCTCCTGCATGAAAGCGGGCTTCCGGCAGCAATCAACCTGTCAAAATTCATGATGGACACCACCTCCTATACCGGCAAACTGATAGCATACCGTATGCGCGGCGACAACACGATAAAAATCGCGAAAGGAGTCTATGCCAACCGCAACGCCCGCTTGCGCCGCGACATCACCTCCAAGACCCGGACGGAGGATTTCGACAAGCAGGTAGCCGACGGGCTATATGTGAGCGACGCGACAGTCGACTCTATCATGGAACAGATATATGCCGTCGATACACGCGACAGCAAAAATTACCTCTATTCCGACCTTAACTTCGCTTTACTCATGGATATGGAGCAAAATGTAAGCGGAGAGCCGCATGACATGTTTGTAGAAAACGGCATCTTTCGCCCGCTTGGTGCAACACACACCCTGTATCGCCCTTTGTCACGCTTCAGTGCCGCGAATATCGCATCCACGGAACATGACAAATTCATGAGGAAACAGGCACTGAAAGGTTACGTTCATGACGAACTCGCCGCTTTCTCCGGAGGTGTGCAGGGAAATGCCGGACTCTTTTCCACCGCGGGCGACCTCGCAAAACTCTGCCAGATGTGGCTCAACGGTGGCAGCTATGCCGGTCGTCAGATTATGTCACCCGCCACGGTCAACACTTTTACAGGAACAAAAAGCGACAAATCGCGCAGAAAACTTGGATTTGACGGACCGGACACCGACAATCCCGACAAGACACCGACAGCTAAAGACGCCGACCCATCCACCTTCGGGCATATTGGATTTACGGGAACATGCATCTGGGTAGACCCTAAAAACGAGCTAATATACATCTTTTTAAGTAACCGGGTCAACCCTACCCGCGACAACAGTGCCTTTAGCCGTCTTAACATACGCCCGGCGATAATGGATGCCGTCTATCGTGCGGCAAAATAGCTAAATGCGACCAAAACACGCAAAAAGATTGAAAAATGTTATGTATTTTGCGAAAAACATTGTAACTTTGTCGCAAAATCATCAAATCATATTAATTTCAATCAATAAAGAATGAAAGCAACCGAAGTATTAGACGACTTGAAACGTCGCTTTCCCAATGAGCCGGAATATCTTCAGGCAGTGGAAGAGGTAATCACTACTATCGAGGATGAATACAACAAACATCCTGAATTTGAGCGTTACAACCTCATCGAGCGCCTCTGCATACCCGACCGTATTTTCTCGTTCCGCGTGTCTTGGGTTGATGACAAGGGAAAGGTCCAGAACAACATGGGCTACCGTATTCAGCACAACAACGCCATCGGTCCGTACAAGGGAGGTATCCGTTTCCACTCTTCGGTAAACCAGTCAATCCTTAAGTTCCTTGCATTTGAGCAGACATTCAAGAACTCTCTGACCACCCTCCCCATGGGCGGCGGCAAGGGCGGCAGCGACTTCTCTCCGCGCGGTAAGAGCGACATGGAAGTGATGCGTTTCTGCCAGGCTTTCATCGCGGAGCTGTGGCGTCATATCGGTCCTGACACTGACGTGCCCGCAGGTGACATAGGCGTAGGCGGTCGCGAAGTAGGCTACATGTACGGTATGTATAAGAAGATGGCACGTGAATTTACCGGAACATTCACCGGCAAGGGTCTTGAGTTCGGCGGTTCGCTTATCCGTCCCGAGGCTACCGGCTACGGTAACGTATATTTCCTTCTCAATATGCTCAAGACCAAGGGCATCGATATCAAGGACAAGGTAGTCGCAATTTCAGGTTCCGGAAATGTAGCCACCTACACAGCAAAGAAACTTCTTGAACTTGGCGCGAAGGTAATCACAATGAGCGACTCCGACGGTTGCATCTATGTACCGGAAGGCATCACTCCCGAGCAGCTTGACTATATCTTCAAGCTCAAGAACGAATACCGTGGCAGAATCCGCGAATTTGCAGAGGAATATGGTTGCGAATATGTTGAAGGCGGCCGTCCCTGGGGCTACAAGTGTGATATCGCAATGCCGTCAGCTACACAGAACGAGCTTGACGGTGATGATGCGCGCACACTTCTTGCCAACGGCTGTTTCGCTGTCAGCGAAGGTGCCAACATGCCCTCTACTCCCGAGGCAATCAAGGAATTTCTCAATGCCAAGATACTTTACGCACCCGGAAAGGCTGCCAATGCAGGCGGTGTGTCAGTATCAGGTCTTGAAATGGCACAGAACTCTCAGAAACTCTCATGGAGCGCAGAGGAAGTTGACCAGAAGCTCAAGAATATCATGGCAAACATCCACGCCCAATGTGAGAAATATGGCAAGGAAGGCGATTACATCAACTATGTAAAGGGCGCCAATGTTGCCGGTTTCATGAAAGTGGCACGTGCGATGATGGCACAGGGTATCCTCTGATAAAGACATTCTTTCATAAAAGACAACGGGGTGTATCGTAAGATACGCCCCGTTGTTTTATTTAACGGACCTGAAGACGGCGAGGATAGCGGAAAATTATTGACAACGCCACCGCGACAATGAGTGACCAAGAATAATACATATATCCCCAGGGAGCCACAGGCGATGTTCCCGCAAGACCCGTTGCAAGAAGCGTCTGGGCACCGTATGGGATAAGACTCTGCACGATACACGAGCATGTGTCAAGCACTGAAGCCGCCTTACGCGGGTCAATCCTGAAACGGGTCGATATCTCCTTGGAGAGTGAGCCCACGGTGAGAATAGCCACCGTATTGTTGGCGGTACACAGATTCACGATGCTCACAAGAAGGGCGATGCTCGCCATGGCACCGCGCGAACCGTTTATACGCGTGGTCAGCACCTGCAAGATGTATTTTATACCTCCGGCAGCCTTGATGAGTCCGAGCATCCCGGCTGCAAGCAACGTCACTATGACAAGATTGCCCACCGAATCTATTCCTGAGCCCATGAAACCGAACAACTGCAACAGGTCATAACCGGAAAACATGGCGATGACAATAGCTGACAAAATGCCCACCGATAACACGACGGTGACATTTATCCCCGCGATTGCAGTGGCTATTATAATAAGGTAAGGCAACACAAGCCAAGGATTGCTGACTTCGCCGATTTCGGCTTCCGGGACATCGGCGCCCAATATGATATACAACACAAGGGAGGCTACAGCGGCAGGCAGCACAATCCAGAGATTAGCCTTGAATTTGTCGTTCATCTTACATCCCTGTGTGCGTGTTGCCGCGATGGTTGTATCGGAGATAAACGAGAGATTATCACCAAAGAAAGCACCGCCAAGCACTACCGCAACGAAAAACGGCACCGACCCCGATTCTGACTGCGCGAGCTGCACCGCTAGCGGTGTGAGGGCAACAACCGTGCCTACTGATGTACCGATTGCAAGCGAGATGAAGCATGACGCGAGAAACAATCCGGGTATGAGCATCTCTTCCGGAAGCCAGTGCAACGCAAGATTCACCGTAGCTTCCACCGAGCCTATTTCTTTTGCAAGAGCGGCAAACGCCCCCGCAAGCAAAAATATCCATATCATATACATGACACCCGGCGAACCTGCTTCCCTGCTGAAAATCTCGACACGTGACGACAAAGGTGTTCCGCGCAGAATCACCACTCCCCACGCCGAGGCGATAAGCAGCGCCACGGCAAGCGGCATCTTGTAAAAATCATTGACAATGACCGATACAGCTACATAAAAGATAAGAAACACCAGAATCGGAGAGACTGCCAAGAGTCCTTTGCGGGTAGATATCGCAGCCATGATGTCAGTCGTGATGATAGGGTTCGCCTCGGAGTATGGTCATCGCCCGGTAAAGCTGTTCGGTGAAAAAAAGCCTGACCATCTCATGAGAAAAAGTCATTTTGGAAAGTGAAATCTTGTCATCGGCACGTTGATATACCGCCTGAGAAAATCCGTAAGGACCTCCTATGACAAAAATCATCCGCTTCGGGACACACTGCATCTTCCGGTCAATATATGTGGCGAAATCGCGCGATGTCATCTCTTTTCCACGTTCATCAAGCAATACGAGGAAATCGCCCGGCTGCAGCTGAGCCAGAAATTGTTCTCCTTCAAGCTCTTTCTGCCGTTCGGAGGTAAGCGATTTCGTAGTCTTAATATCAGGCAGATACCGGAGTTCAAACGGGATATAGTGAGCAAGACGTTTCACATAACCGTCGATACCATCCTGAAGATACCGGGCCGACGTACGCCCGATCACCATCAATTCTATCTTCATTTAAAAATACGGATTACTTATTTTAAACGGCAAAATTACTCATTTTGTATCTAAAATTCCGTAAATTTGCACCACAAAGCTATTTAATTATGGATACGAGAGATGAATTGATTGACAGACTGCTCGATCTCGCCTTTGCGGAAGATGTAGGCGACGGTGACCACACCACCCTCAGCACCATACCTGCGGAAGAGATGGGTAAGCAGCAGCTTATAGTAAAAGAAGAAGGCATACTTGCCGGCGTGGAAATAGCCCGCAAGGTATTTGAAAAATTTGACCCGTCACTGAAAATGACCACGTTTATCAATGACGGGGCGCATGTTAAGCCGGGCGACATAGCATTTGTAGTGGAAGGACCTGTGCGCTCACTTCTCCAGACCGAACGTGTGATGTTGAACATCATGCAGCGAATGAGCGGCATAGCCACTACCACGGCACGTTATCAGGACAAGCTGAAAGGATTGAAGACCAGGGTGCTTGACACCCGCAAAACCACTCCCGGTATGCGTATGCTTGAAAAAGAGGCGGTAAAAATCGGAGGTGGTCACAACCACCGTATCGGACTCTTCGACATGATACTCATTAAAGACAATCATGTGGATTTTGCCGGTGGCATCAAGGAAGCCGTGGCTGCCGCAAAGAAATATCTCAAAGAGACCGGACGCGACCTCAAGATAGAAGTAGAGGTACGAAATACCGACGAGATAAATCTTGCATTGGAAGCCGGAGTAGACAGGATAATGCTCGATAACTTTACCCCTGAGCGCACACGCGAGGCTGTCAAGCTGATTGCCGGAAGATGTGAAATCGAATCATCGGGAGGCATCACTTACGACACCCTGCGCGATTACGCCGAATGTGGGGTGGACTTTATATCCGTCGGTGCACTCACCCACTCTGTCAAAGGACTTGACATGAGCTTCAAGGCATGTCAGTGACGCTTCACGGCAATCATATCATCAACAGAAAAGCCTGCAAACCCGTCAATGAGTATGTGGGCTTTTCCTTTTAGTCTTTCTGCGGGAAGAGTTGTGGCAAGTCCTATGACGGTGCATCCTGCCGCCATTCCGGCAGCAAGCCCGGAAATAGAATCCTCAAACACATAACAATCCTCAGGATTACACCCGACGCGCTTCGCGGCGAGCAGATATCCTTCCGGATCCGGTTTTGAGCGTGTGATATCGCCTCCTGTCACTATGGTGTCGAAGTATGCCTTAAGCCCGGGATGCTGGTTCCATAGCTTCACCATCTTATTGTCGCTTGAGCTGGTTACAATAGCAGCAGGAATATCACGCGACTTCAGTTCCGAAAGAAACTCAATCACCCCCTCGCATATCGGATATTCCATATTCGCCTCAAATTCATTTATGCGTCGCAGCACATCGGCACTCGCCTCAGGCGAGGGGAAATACTTGCTTAAAATCTGCTCTATGGTCGAACCCTTTATTGCCATTGAGAAGTTTTCTTCTTCAATATTATATAATTCTCCAAGATTATCGTAAAAACCGCTATAAAGGCGCTCACTGTCAATCAGGACACCGTCAAGATCAAATAAAACTCCGGTCTTAGCCATATTAAAAAAGTTAAAATTTATGCAAATTTACATCGTTTGAGTCTCAACATTGCATAATTAGCTGTTAATTTTGTAAAACATAATCTTAATATGGCAAAAACAGACAGTCCACTCACGCTTGGAACGAAGTCGGTAAGCAAATTACTGGTTCAATATTCAGTGCCTGCAATCATTGCAAGCGTTGCCACTTCGCTATATAATATTGTCGACAGTATTTTCATAGGCAGAGGCGTGGGACCTATGGCTATATCTGGACTTGCCATCACCTTTCCGCTGATGAATCTGGTCGTTGCCTTCTGTACGCTGATTGCAGTAGGCGGCGCAACCATCAGCTCAATATTTATCGGGCAGAAAAATGAATCGCGGGCGACCGACGTGGTAAACAATGTAATGGTGCTATGCCTGATTCATTCGGTGATATTCGGAGGGCTGACCCTACTCTTTCTTGATGACATACTTTACTTTTTCGGCGCGACTTCCGAGACCATAAAGTATGCGCGGGAATTCATGGTCATAATTCTCTACGGCACCCCGATATCCTATGTATTCATCGGGCTAAATAACCTGATGCGCGCAACCGGATACCCGAAAAAAGCGATGATTTCGGCATTGTTGTCAGTGGCTGTCAATGTAGTGCTCGCCCCTATATTCATCTTTACCTTCAAATGGGGCATCGCCGGAGCGGCTCTCGCCACGATATGCGGTCAGTTTGCGGCTTTCATCTGGGTACTCATCCACTTTATGTCAAAGAGCAGCTTCATACATTTCAAGCGTGACAACCGATGGTTTACGCCCTCGATAATCAAACGCATATACTCGATCGGACTATCACCGTTTCTCATGAATGTATGTGCCTGCGTGGTAGTGGTATTCATAAACAAAGCTTTGCTTGACTATGCCGGCAGTGACGGCAATCTGGCAGTAGGTGCCTATGGTATCGTCAACCGTACCACGATGTTTTTCATAATGGTGGTGTTCGGTGTAACTCAGGGCATGCAGCCTATACTTGGCTTCAATTACGGTGCTAACAAATGGGAACGCGTCAAACGTACACTTAGAATCGGCATCATTGCCGGGGTATCGATAACGACGCTTGGTTTTATTCTCACCGAATCGTTCCCTGACACGATAAGCTCGCTATTTACCACTGACCCGACCCTCATAGAGATAGCGCGTAACGGTTTCCGCATCTATTTCATCTGCTATCCGGTAGTAGGATGCCAGATTGTAATACAAAATTTTTTCCAGTCAATCGGCAAACCTCAGATATCAATATTCCTGTCGCTCACGCGTCAGTTGCTGTTTCTTATCCCGTTCCTTATCATTCTCCCGAGGATTTACGGCACTGACGGCGTTTGGGCAAGCATGACCGGCTCCGACCTTATCGCATTTATCGTGGCGGTAGTGACACTGCTCATAATGCTGCGTAAGCTGAACAAGAGATTTGCCGATGCCACACCTATCAACCAAAATCCCTGACCGAACAATGATAACCGACCTGCAACTGAGAGTGACCCCGAAGGAGGCGTCCAATCTGAAAATACTTGAAAAAATCGCTGCACGACAGATTGGCTGCCGCGATGGAGAAATCACCGAATCGCGCATAGTCAAGCGTTCAATCGACGCCCGTCAGCGCAAAGTCATGATTAACGTGACTCTGAGGCTCGGTGTGGATGAACATCTGCCGGAAATAGCAACCGAATTTCCTGTCACATATAAAGAGGTATCGAAAGCTCCATCACAGGCAATCATCGTCGGAGCAGGTCCCGCCGGACTATTCGCCGCGCTGCGTCTGCTTGAGCACGGCATCCGCCCAATTATCCTTGAACGCGGCAAGGATGTCGACAGCCGCCGTAAGGATATGGCGGCAATCGCGCGGGAAAACCGTGTCGACCCTGACTCCAACTACTGTTTTGGAGAGGGCGGTGCCGGCGCATACTCTGACGGCAAACTATATACCCGAAGCAAGAAGCGCGGGTCGGTCGACCATGTACTTGCCACACTTTACCGCCACGGCGCACCGGAAGACATCCTCGTCGACGCCCATCCCCACATCGGCACCGACCGTCTTCCCGAAGTGATAAAGGCAATACGCAATACAATCATAAGACATGGGGGTGAGGTTCATTTCAATGCGCGTGTCACCTCTCTTCTTATGAACGGCGGTGAAGTGACAGGAGCTGAGACAGCTGACGGCACGGAATATCACGGTCCCGTAATCCTTGCCACAGGTCACTCGGCACGTGACACCTATGAGATGCTGATGCGTCAAGGAATCGCCATCGAGCCGAAAGGAATCGCCGTCGGTGTCAGACTCGAGCATCCGCAGGCACTTATCGACAGCATACAATACCACAATCCCGAAGGGAGGGGCAAATATCTCCCGGCGGCAGAATACTCTATGCTTACGCGGGTTGACGACCGCGGAGTGTATTCTTTCTGCATGTGTCCCGGAGGATTTATAATTCCGGCGGCAAGCGGACCGGGACAGCTCGTGGTCAACGGCATGTCACCCTCATCGCGCGGCACAAAATGGGCAAACTCCGGAATGGTTGTCGAGGTATTGCCGGAAGATGTGGAATCCGCCACCCCCGATGACCCGCTGAAAATGATGAAATTTCAGGCGAAAATCGAGGCGCGGTTTTACGAGGATGCGGGTAACACCCACAACGCTCCCGCCCAGCGCATGAAAGACTTCACGGAAAGTCGCCCGTCAAAAGACCTTCCAGCAACGTCGTATGCTCCCGGCATACATCCGGCACGTGTCGACCGCCTTCTTCCCAAGGGTATTGCACGACGGCTGCAAAAAGGATTTATCGACTTTGGCAGAAAAGCGAGAGGATTCCTGACCAACGATGCAGTGCTTATCGGCTGCGAGACGCGCACATCCTCCCCGGTCAGGGTGACGCGTGACCCCGAAACACTTTCCCACATAGCCATCAAAGGGCTATATCCCTGTGGTGAAGGTGCAGGATATGCCGGCGGCATAGTCTCGGCGGCAATCGACGGCGAGCGTTGTGCCGACGCTCTCGCCTCAACCCTGTAATAAGTAACCCTTAAAAATTTAATATCATGACACGAGGAAAAAACACTTGCAAGATTTTAAAGGAAATCCGCCGCCAGATAGCGGAAGCCAACGATATCAGTTACGTGGTGTCGGAATGTAAGTTTAAAGGAGAATGCTCGGGAAGTTGTCCGAAATGTGAGGCGGAAATAGAGCATCTTGAACAGCAGCTTAACGAGCGTCGGCTTTCAGGAAAGATAGTGCGGCTTGTCGGAATATCGGCAAGCGTTATCGCCATGCTGACACCGTGGGCTGCCCAGGCGACATCGAGCCAGTTCCCCGATAATAAGGTTACAACTTCTAAAGAATCGAAAAATAACACAATTTATGGTTATATCGAGCCGACAGCAGTGTTCCCGGGAGGTGATATGGAGTTAATAAATTGGATATACACCCATTTGAAATATCCTGAAGAGGCACTCAAAGACAGCATCGAAGGTCGTGTTGTAGTTCAATTTGTTATTGAAAAAACAGGAAAAGTTGGTGAAGTAAAGATTGTAAGGTCACCAAATCCAATATTTGACCAAGCGGCTATCGATGTTGTCAAAACCTTGCCCGATTTCATTCCCGGGAAAAAAGAAGGCAAACCCGCCGATTGCTGGTACACGTTGCCAATAAAGTTCGAATTGCCGGAAAAAGGCAAGTGAGATTTTTATTGTAAATAATTTGTAAATAATTATGTGATACGGTAGGTGGTTACGCGGATTTTTAATAATTTTGCACTCTGAACTGCAAAATAAAGAACAATAAGAGAATGTCCGACATTAAGAAGATTAAGACCGCACTGGTCTCCGTTTATCACAAAGACGGTTTAGATGAAATACTTGCGTTATTAAATAAAGAAGGTGTACAGTTCCTTTCAACCGGTGGCACCCAGTCATTTATCGAAAGCCTCGGCTATCCCTGCGCTTTAGTTGAAGACCTCACCGGCTATCCTTCCATTCTTGGTGGTCGTGTAAAGACCCTCCATCCCAAAGTGTTTGGCGGAATCCTTAACCGTCGTGAAAACGAAGGCGACAGGGAGCAGATCAAGCAATATGAAATTCCCGAGATTGACCTGGTGATAGTCGACCTCTACCCCTTTGTAGACACAGTCGCTTCAGGAGCATCTCACGAAGATATAATCGAAAAAATCGATATAGGCGGCATTTCGCTCATCCGCGCCGCTGCAAAGAACTACAATGATGTAATCATCGTTGCATCAAAAGAGCAGTATGCTCCCCTCGCAGAAATGCTTCGCAACAACGGAGCGCAGTCATCGCTCAAAGAGCGTCGCTGGTTTGCAAAAGAGGCGTTTGCCGTAAGTTCGGGCTACGACAGCTCTATCTTCAACTATTTCGATCAGGAAGAAGGACCGTCGGCACTCCGCGTGGCAATCGACGGAGCAAAGACCATGCGTTATGGTGAAAATCCCCATCAGAAAGGATATTTCTTCGGTGACTTTGACAAAATATTCAAGCAGCTCCACGGCAAGGAGATTTCCTATAACAACCTCCTTGACATAGATGCAGCCGTCAACCTTATCTCCGAGTTTACCGACCCGACATTCGCCGTGCTGAAGCACAACAATGCCTGCGGTCTTGCCACACGCCCCACTATCGCCGAGGCTTGGGCAGACGCTCTCGCCGGAGACCCGGTATCGGCATTCGGCGGCGTACTTATCACCAACGGCACTGTCGACGCAAAGGCTGCCGAGGAAATCAACAAGATATTCTTCGAGGTAATCATAGCCCCGGCATACGACGATGATGCACTCGCTATCCTTGAACAGAAGAAAAACCGTATAATCCTTGTCCAGAAAGCTCCCGTGACAGAAAAGATGCAGTTCCGCTCTTGTCTAAATGGTGCGCTCGGACAGGAACGCGACCTCAAAATCGAGGTACCCGCCGACCTGAAGCAGGCAACCGACCTTGCCGTGACTCCGGAACAGGTAAAAGACCTGCTTTTCGCCAACAAGATTGTCAAAAATTCCAAGAGCAACGCCATCGTACTTGCAAAAGGCGAACAGCTTTATGCGAGCGGTGTAGGACAGACCTCACGTGTAGACGCTCTGAAACACGCCATAGAGAAAGCCAAGTCATTCGGCTTCGACCTCAACGGTGCTGTAATGGCGTCAGATGCATTCTTCCCCTTCGCTGACTGCGTGGAAATCGCACATAAGGAGGGGATCAACGCCGTGATACAGCCCGGCGGCTCTATCCGCGACAACGAGACAGTGGAATATTGCAACAAAAACGGCATCGCAATGGTGATGACCGGCATACGCCACTTCAAGCACTAATTATCAACTTTCGCAAGCCTTTATAAGATTCATGACCATCCACTGTTTATGAATCTTATAAACGGCAAGCCTAAATTAATTCAAAATGGGACTTTTCTCCTTTACAAAAGAAATAGCCATTGACCTCGGCACGGCGAATACGATCATCATCCACAATGACAAGATTGTAATCGACGAACCGTCAATCGTGGCACTCGACACCAAGACTGGCAAGCTTATCGCAGTCGGCACCGAGGCACAGCAGATGCAAGGCAAGGAGCCGGAAGGCATCCGCACCGTGCGACCGCTCCGCAAGGGCGTTATCGCCGACTTCAACGCCGCCGAGCTTATGATACGCGGTCTTATCAAGAAGGTGAGCACAAAAAGCAATTGGTTCTCCCCTTCCCTGCGCATGGTCGTGGGTATTCCCTCAGGCTCCACCGAAGTCGAGATTCGTGCCGTGCGCGACTCTTCGGAACACGCCGGTGGCCGTGACGTGTACATGATTTATGAGCCTATGGCTGCGGCACTCGGTATCGGGCTCGACGTGCAGGCACCGGAAGGCAACATGATTGTCGATATAGGCGGTGGCAGCTCCGAAATCGCGGTAATCTCCCTCGGAGGTATTGTCAGCAACAAGAGCATCCAGATTGCCGGTGACGACCTTACCGATGACATCCAGCAGCACATGCGCCGCGCTCATAATATAAAAGTAGGCGAGCGTACCGCTGAACTTATTAAGATGAATGTAGGCTCAGCGCTGACCGAACTTGAGAATCCGCCGGAAGATTATATCGTGCATGGACCTAACCACATGACAGCCCTCCCGATGGAAGTGCCTGTAAGCTATCAGGAAATATCACACTGCATCGAGAAGTCGATTTCAAAGATTGAGGCTGCCGTGTTGAGCGCCCTTGAGCAGACACCTCCCGAACTGTATGCCGACATCGTGCGTAACGGTATCTGGCTTGCAGGCGGCGGTGCGCTTCTACGCGGTCTTGACAAACGTCTTGTTGACAAAATCGGCATACCGTTCCATATCGCCGAAGACCCGCTCCTTGCAGTGGCTCGCGGTACAGGTGTCGCACTCAAGAACATCAACAAGTTCAAATTCCTCATACGGTAATCCCGCTGTGGATTGCCGCTATTTCTCCGTGACCGGCATAGCCGGTCACGATGCAGGAGGGTGTTGCAATTTTTGTAAAATTTCTGCAACATCCTCTTACATCTCTGCTTAGTCATCATCCCCAAAACGGTAACAGATGCGTAATCTGCTTGATTTTTTAATAAAGTACAGCAAGTGGTTCTTATTTATCATCTACGTGATTATAAGCTGCATGCTGCTTTTTAACAATAATCCGTATCAGCATTATATATACCTAACGTCGGCAAACAAGGTGAGTTCGCTTGTGTTTAAGACTTCGGGTATGGTGACCTCATATTTCCATCTTCACGACATCAACGAGGACCTGCAGAGACAGAATGCCTCACTTGAATCGGAAGTAATCTGGCTTCGCAAGCAGCTTGCGCTCCGTCAGGAAGAAATCACCGCCGACTCTATCGCCCGCGATTCGTCGCTCCGGCAGTTTGACTTCATACTTGCCCACGTGATAAGCAACAGTGTGTCGCGTGTCAACAATTATATCACGATAGAAAAAGGACGGCTCGATTCCGTCAAGCCGGAAATGGGTGTTGTCGACCAGAACGGAGTAGTCGGCATAGTCAATATAGTCGGTGACCGGTCGGCACGAGTCATATCGCTGCTCAATCCCAAGATGCGCCTGTCGTGCAAGGTCAAGGGGCGCGAATATTTCGGCTCGCTTGTATGGGATGGCAAAAGTCCTCACGAAGCACTTCTTGAAGAGATGCCCCGTCATGAAAAATTCAAAAAGGGCGATACGATAGTGACCAGCGGATATTCCGCTGTATTTCCGGAAGGGATTCCGGTAGGCACCATCATCAGCCACGAGAAGGAACATGATGACAATTTCTACGCACTACGTATTAAATTATTCACCGATTTCACCACGCTAAGCACCGTGAGGGTTATCCGTAACAACATGAAGGATGAACTTATGAGCATTCAAGCAGGCGAAGAAAATGATTGATACACAACCGCTATGACAAAAACCATAATACAATTTTCGATACTGTTTATCGTGCTTGTGTTGTTACAGGCAATGGTGTTCAACAACATCTGCCTGTTCAATGTGGCGGTACCGTTTGTATTCATCTATTTCATAGTGTATCTTCCACTGACCCTCTCGACCAACTGGGTACTCACACTTGCATTTCTTGCCGGGCTGAGCGTCGACATATTTGCCAACACCCAGGGGATGAACGCACTGGCGTGTACCATAATCGCCATGTCACGTCACTCGATATTGCATTTCTATTTTCCGCGCGAAGACGAGCTTTCCATTCCGGAACCCTCAATTCGCTCTCTGGGACAGGAAATATACATGAAGTATCTTTTCACGGTCGTACTTCTCTATTGCACCACGATATTTCTCATCGAGGCATTCTCGTTCTTTGACATCTGGCGGCTGTTGTTACGCATAGTCTGCAGTACCCTTCTTACATTCTTCCTCCTCTTAGGTCTTGACAGCGTGGTGTCGCGCCACGATTGACCATACATTGTTTACTATGAGAAAAGACTACAATCTTGAAAAACGTAAATATATAATAGGCGGCTTCATCGTAGTGATTGTCGTCATATACCTGATAAGGCTTTTCAACCTGCAGGTGATGGACGGCGACTACAAGATATTTGCCGACTCCAACGCGTTCATGCGCAAGACGTTGTATCCTTCGCGCGGAATGATGCGTGACCGCAATGACAAACTGGTGGTGTATAACCAACCCGCCTACGATGTCATGATGATTCCGAAAAATGTACAGGAATTTGACACACTTGACTTCTGCCGCACACTCAACATCACCAAAGAACAGTTTTTGAAACGCATCGCCGACATGAAGGACAAGCGCCTTAATCCCGGCTATTCGTCATATACACCCCAGAAACTCATAACCCATATCTCGGCACAGGACTATGGCAGGCTTCAGGAAAAACTCTACCGTTTTCCCGGCTTCTTCATACAGCAGCGAATACTTCGCCAATATATGTATTCAGCTGCGGCAAATGTGCTTGGCAACATCAGGGAGGTATCGCAGCGTGACATCGAACGTGATAATTATTATGCCTCCGGAGACTATTGCGGCGACCTCGGCGTGGAAAAAAGCTATGAAGAATATCTGCGTGGGGAAAAAGGCGTTGAGATACTTATCCGCGACGCTTACGGAAGAATCAAGGGAAAATACGATGACGGCGCTCATGATATTCCCCCGGTTTCGGGTCGTGACATCAAACTCAGTCTGGATATCGACCTTCAGATGTACGGTGAGCAGCTGATGCAAAATAAAATCGGTGCAATCGTAGCTATAGAGCCGTCAACCGGAGAGATACTTGCAATGGTGAGCAGCCCCACCTACGACCCCAAACTACTTGTCGGCAGAGAGCGAGGCAGCAATTACAAAGAATTGGTAAACAATTTCTATAAACCGCTCTATGACCGCGCACTCATGGGTGCCTACCCGCCCGGCTCCACATTCAAGCCGAGCCAGGGTCTTATATTGCGTCAGGAAGATATCATCTCGCTCACAACGGCATATCCCTGTTATCATGGATTTATCAACGGCGGCCTACGGGTAGGATGTCACGGTCACGGGTCACCTATTGCCCTTAAACCGGCATTGCAGACTTCATGCAACGCATTTTTCTGCTGGGGGCTGAAGGCAATGCTCGACGGCAAACGCGCCAAATACGGGTCGGCAGCCGAAGCATTTGAGGTCTGGAAACGTCATCTTGTGTCACTCGGATACGGCTACAAGCTTGGAGTAGACCTTCCGGGAGAAAGCCGTGGCTTCATCCCTAACGCACAATTTTATAACAAGATATATGGCGAGGGACGCTGGAGCGCAAACACCATCATATCCATCGCCATCGGACAAGGAGAGATACTTGCCACCCCTCTCCAGATAGCTAACCTGTGTGCGACAATCGCCAACAGAGGGTGGTTTATTACCCCACATGTTGTCAAAGAGATACAAGACACAATACTTCCGAAAGAGCTTACCGAACGTCGAATCCCGACTATAGAGCGACAGCATTTCGAGGATGTAGCCGAAGGCATGAGAATGGCGGTCACCGGAGGAACGTGCCGACTCGCCAACCTCAAGGACATCGAGGTGTGCGGAAAGACCGGTACGGCGCAGAACCCTCACGGTAAAGACCATTCGGCGTTTATCGGTTTCGCCCCTTATCATGACCCGAAGATAGCCATCTGCGTCTATGTGGAAAATGCAGGTTTCGGAGCCACATACGGTGTGCCGATAGGCTCGCTGATGATGGAAAAGTATCTAACGGGAGCCATCGCCCCAGAGCGTCAGTATCTCGAAGACCGGATGTTAGAATCAAATACGATTATAAGCAGTGGAGTCAAGAAACACTAACACGTCAGTATTCCGTAGCCTTGACTGGGTGACGGTGATTATCTATCTCTTGCTTGTGGCAGGAGGTATTGTGTCGGTATATGCGGCAAGTTATGACTTTGACAATGCCTCCATTTTCTCTTTCGATGAATTTTCGGGGAAACAACTGCGATGGGTCGGGCTGGCTCTGCTTGCCGGTGTGGTCATACTGCTGATAGACTTCCGTATCTACGAGGCGTATGCCTACCCCATTTACGGAGTGTTGATATTATTGCTGATCGTAACCATATTTGTCGCGCCTGACATAAAAGGCTCCCGCTCATGGCTTGTACTTGGTCCGATGAGTCTGCAACCGGCGGAATTTGCCAAGTTTGCCACCGCGCTTGCACTCGCCAAATTATTTTCATCCTACAATTTCAATCTCAACGCCTCTCCGGTCAACTATCTGAAGGCTCTGCTCATAATAATGCTTCCGATCGGGCTGATTCTCGCCCAGAAAGAGACGGGGTCGGCACTCGCTTACATGGCTCTATTTTTCGTGCTTTACCGTGAGGGGATGAGCGGGCTCGTGCTTGCGGCAGCGTTATGTGCCGTGGTTTTCTTCGTGACAACGGTGAAATATACGGAGACCATGATTATGGGCATACCCTCCGGGGAGGTGTCGGTATTTATCATGATAGAGCTGCTCATCGTTGCCATGCTCGCGGTCTACTGCAAGCAGCTTGTCGGTGCGCGCAACGTGCTACTGTGGTTTCTTTCCACAGGTCTAATTGCATGGATACTCTCGCTTTGCAATGTCACGATTCCCGGACTTGCGTTTTTCCTTCCGGTTATCGGCATAGCACTTGTCTATTGCCTGCTGCTCATGTTCAAAGGACCGGTCAAGCCATTGCTGATAACTGTCGGCGGCGCGGTTGCAGCGGTCATATTCCTCTTCTCAGTAAACAAGGTATTCAATGATGTGTTGCAACCCCATCAACAGCAACGTATAAAGGTGTCGCTCGGTATTGTTGAAGACCTGCGCGGTGCCGGATATAATGTCAACCAGTCAAAGATTGCCATCGGGTCCGGCGGTCTCTCCGGCAAGGGATTTCTTAACGGCACACAAACTAAGCTCAAATATGTGCCCGAACAACACACCGACTTCATTTTCTGCACCATCGGTGAAGAGGAAGGCTTCATCGGCACTACCGCCGTGTTGTTGCTATTCCTTGCGTTGATATTGAGGGTGCTGACAATAGCCGAGAGGCAGCCAACCATATTCGGCAGAGTATATGCCTATTGCGTGGCATCATTTTTCATCTTCCATCTCGCAATAAATGTAGGCATGGTCATAGGATTATGTCCGGTAATCGGCATCCCTCTCCCGTTCCTGAGCTACGGCGGCTCCTCGTTATGGGGATTCACCTTCCTGGTGTTTATCATGCTCCGCATTGACGCTGCGCGACGCGAACATCACAGCTATTGATGCCGGTAAGTCTTAATTTTATGTTAAAACTTTTTATTTACCGACATTTGCTGTAACTTTGAATATAGAATATCGACCATGGAATCGCTATTATACATAGTTATCCGCGGTATTGCCATAGGCATACTCATTTCGGCGCCAATGGGGCCGATAGGAATGTTATGTATTCAGCGCACCCTTAATAAAGGCAGATGGCCGGCTTTTTTCACCGGTATGGGCGCGGCGCTGAGCGATCTCATCTACTGTCTTTTGACCGGTCTCGGGTTATCGTTTATAACCGATTTTATAGAGACCAATCAACTGCTTTTACAGATAATAGGCTCAATCGTGCTTGCCGCTTTCGCCTTCTATCTCTTCCGTAAGAATCCGGCACGTCAGTTGACCACTCCACAAGACTCACCCAATACCTATTGGAAAGATTTCGTGACAGGATTCCTGCTCACATTCTCCAACCCGCTCATACTATTTTTTATAATCGGTCTGTTTGCCCGTTTCAATTTCCTTTTGCCCGAATTCCGCTACTATCACTATATTTCCGGGTATATCGCAATATTCGGTGGCGCTATGCTCTGGTGGTTCACAATCACTTTTTTTGTCAACAAAGTGCGTTCCCATTTCAATGTGAGGTCACTTTGGCTTGTCAACCGAATAATAGGCGGCATATTGCTTATCATGGCGGCAATAGGATTTGTGATGGGTATTAAAGACTATATCTCCTTATAATAATGACAATGAACACTAATAATCCAACTCTCTATGTCCCGGCACTCGGAAACATCGTGCTCCCGGATGTAGACACCGTAATAAACTCACTTGAAGAAAATGGTGTCAGACAGACAATCGATTCGCTCGGATGGAAAGAAAAATATCCGTATCATCCTTTGACAACATTCTCGATGGCTCATTCTGACACTACTCTGTTTATTGACTTTTTTGTGCGCAGCAATTACCTGCGCGCTGTCAATTTCAAGCCCAATACTCCCGTCTATGAAGATTCTTGTGTAGGCATGTGCATACAACCAGATGTCAACAATCCTGCATACATTACATTAATGATAAACTGCATAGGCACAATAAGCGGAAAACTGCACGGTGCCGATGGTAGTGAAACTGTTATCCCGGAAGAAAAACTTTCCGCAATCACCTGTTACGCTTCATGTGGCAACCGCCCCTTCCGGGAGCTTGAAGGACTTTTCACCTGGAATATCCTCGCCGAGATACCCTTCTCCTTTCTCGGCATAGACACGCCGGAATTTCCGGTGAAAATGAAAGGAAACTTCTTCAAATGTGCATCCGGCACATCGCAGCCCCATTTCCTTTCATGGATGCCGATAGACTCGCCCACGCCGCAATTTGAACGACCCGACTGTTTCGGCAATCTAACCCTTGAACAATAATTTCAAAACATATATCACAATATGAAAACAATCTATTCCGTGCTTTTAGCATTAATATGTGCCTGCACTGTATCGGCACAGTCTTTTGACCTCAAAGATGTCCTTAAAGGTATCGGCGGGTCAAGCCAGTCATCTGAATCATCCGAATCCGGCAAAAGCGGCTCCGGATTAGGCGACGTACTCGGTTCGGTTATAGGGAATGTGCTTGGCACAAGCAAAATCACTCTGGCTGACCTTACCGGTACATGGAACTATTCGGCACCTGCAGTAGCATTCAAAAGCGATGACCTGCTGAAAAAAGCCGGTGGTGCCGCTGCCTCGGCAACCATAGAGAGCAAAATTGCTCCTTATTACAAACGTGCCGGTCTGGACAAGATGGTGTTTACAGTCAATGCCGACAGCACATTCACAATGAAATTTAACCGTGGCTCACTTTCCGGCACACTCGCCCAAAGTGACCAGGAAGGATTCATGAAATTTCAGTTCAAGGCAATGGGCAAGATGAATGTCGGCAGTTTAAACGCGGCTGTAACGAAAGCGGGCAACCAGCTTTCAATCACCTTTGACATCTCGAAACTTATGAGTCTCGTAAATACAATCGCATCCATATCGGGCAACTCAACACTCAAAGGTGCAAATTCATTGCTGCAGAGCTACGACGGAATGCAGGCAGGCTTCCGGCTCAAAAAAGTCCAATGAACCTTGTCATCTGTATATAAAACATCAGGCGCGGGACAACACCATGTCCCGCGTTTTTTTATTATATGATGTTAAAATAGACTGCATGGGACAATTATTTTATTAAATTTGTAGCTATGAGAAAGAGCAGTCACATCATAAATTTCGTCCTCATATTGCTTGCTTCCGCCATGTTAATGCTCAGCGGGTGTAAATCATCCAAATCGACAGTAAAACATGACAAGCAGCCTGCTTATATCGGAGGTCTCGCTTTCAATCCGGAAAGATTGAAAGGAGAAGACAAGAGGATTGTCGAGGAAGCACTTACCTGGCTCGGTACACCATACCGTTACGGAGGCGCTGACTATTCAGGCACCGACTGCTCCGGACTGACCATGAAAGTGTATCTTAAAGCACTTGGGCTGACGATACCGCGCAATTCGGCGCAACAACAAAAATTCTGCAAGTCAATAAAAAAAGGCGCGCTCACCACCGGAGACCTGCTATTCTTTGCTACAGGCAGGGATAAGAAAAAAGTGTCGCACGTCGGGCTGTATCTCGGCGACGGGCAATTTATCCATGCGTCTGCCAGTCGCGGAGTAATCATCAGCAACATAGATGAACGCTATTATGCCAACAATTACCATTCCTCCGGACATGTGTCGCGCAAGAGTGATAAGGGTCGGGGAAAATCCAAACGTCAGGAGGAGCGCAAAATGACACCGGCACCCGTAGCTGCACCTGTCACACCGGCTGCAAACGCAAAGCAAGAGCGACGACTTGAAACCGAACCTATTACCATTGAATTAGACGAGGCAATTGAGTCAAAAATCGATTCTATTTATTCGACATTTCTTGAATAATACCAGGAATGTCGTGTGACGACAGGTGTCGAAGCCACATGCAACCGTCGCGCAGTAATTATCTTCCCGGCATCTTCAACCCTGTTTCGACGAACGCGTCCCGCCGCTTCTATGACAGTACCATCGCCATCATAAATCGCGACATGGTTTATTCTGCCGGTCTCAGGTTTGCCATAGAACACAAGATCCCCCCGTTGTAACGAATCCATGTCTACAGCCACTCCGGCAAGAGCCTGTTGCGATGCGTCACGTGGCACAATATATCCGGCTGATAGAAATGCAAGTTTGACAAGTCCGGAACAATCCATGCCTTTGGTTGACAGACCTCCCCACAGATATGGCACACCCATCTGCTGTCGTGCCATGTCGAGTATTGGCTCAACTCCGGTAAAAGTCACACTGTCAAGAGGAATAATGTCGGTATTGAATACCCATGCGCGTCTGCCATCGGGCAACAATATTTCCGTACGCAACCGACCCTTCTTCCCGCTGAGACAGACTATATCTCCCGCCACGAGATCGCTTACCGGTTCATAGCTTAATGAATCGATATATGTCCGTATTTCATGTGATGAAACAATCATTCCCCTCTCTGATTCGCGCCAATCCCCGAATTCTTCATCATCAAGCATAGTAAGCGAATTACCTATGATATATCCGGTGTAACCGTCAGGCATCGTTATCGCAACCCATCCGGTCGTAGTAACTGAATCCACATGGAGAGGCGTACCCAAGAGAGCCTGTGTCGACATTTCCGCACCATGGCGCGGCTCAGTCCTGACATGAGCGACTGAAATATGAGGCAATGCCCACTGCGCATGTGCAGGGCAGAAAAAAGCCATCAACAATATTATTATCCAGTTCTTTTCCATCATCTTTTCTTTTGAATGTAAATATACAAATTTTACTTTACACGATGAACTTTTGATTTTAGCAGATGTTAAAAATATAACATAAACCTATTTAGTTATGCATCTTACTCCAAAAGAAATCGACAAACTGATGTTGCTCAACTTGGGTATCATTGCCGAACGCCGTAAAAACAAAGGCTTGAAGCTCAATTACCCTGAAGCTGTGGCTTACATCACATCGGCAGCCCTTGAAGAAGCCCGTGCCGGTAAGACAGTAGAAGAAGTGATGGTCGAAGCTTCCAATGTGCTTAAAAAAGAAGATGTCATGGAAGGCGTTGCCGACATGATACATCTGCTTCAGGTTGAAGCCGTGTTCACCGACGGCTCGCGACTGGTCAGCATCCACCATCCTATCAAGTAACACCCCTCATAAAAGTAGAAAATCATGGCTACAGACAACACCAAAATTCAAGCGACCGATGCACAGGCACCGGGCAATCCGCCTATGAACAATGAGGGATTCAGCAAAGCCAATCCCCCTAAGTCGAGCGACACACCTACAACCGTGTATAACGGTGTACCACCGATTTATGAGCCGGTCACTCCGGGATTCACCCCGGCAACCGAGCCTCCGGTAGGAGGTGTCATCCTTGAGTCGACACCTATCGAATACAATACCGACCGTTACACGGCGAAAGTCACCGTACACAATACCGGCGACCGTCCCATTCAGGTCGGTTCTCACTTCCATTTCTTTGAAGTCAACAGATATCTTGAATTTGACAGGGAGAAGACATTCGGCTGTCACCTTAACATACCTGCCACAACCGCCATCCGTTTTGAACCGGGCGAAGAAAAAGTCGTGGAGGTGGTAAGCTACAGTGGCAAGCGCAAGGTATGGGGCTTCAACGGTCTGGTCGACGGATACACCGGCGGCGAAGACACCCCGACATATTTCCCCGACAAAATCCGTGCGCTGCGCAGAGCCGAGGAATATGGGTTCAAGAGTGTAAGCGAAGACGAGGCTGAAGCAGAAGCCTCCAAGTAATCCCTTCAAAATTCACAATTATGGCAACTATTTCCAGACAAGAAAACAATAACCTGTTCGGTCCTACCGTAGGTGATAAAATACGTCTCGGCAACACCCATCTTTATGTAGAGATTGAAAAAGATCTCCGTGTATATGGTGACGAGGTCGTATATGGCGGCGGCAAGACATTGCGCGATGGCATGGGACTTGCCAACCGCTATTCGGTCAAGGGAGGCTCCCTCGACCTCGTGATAACCAATGTGACTATCCTCGACCCTATTCTGGGCGTGGTAAAGGCAGATGTCGGCATCAAGGACGGCAAGATTGCCGGTATCGGAAAAGCCGGTAACCCGGATATAATGGAAGGCGTATCGCCTGACCTGGTAACCGGTCCTTCGACCGATGCAATCTCCGGCGAACATCTTATCCTTACCGCAGCAGGTATCGACGGCCACGTACACCATATCTCTCCCCAGCAGGCTTACAACTGCTTGTCAAACGGTATCACCACACTTATCGGAGGCGGTATCGGTCCGACTGACGGAACAAACGGTACAACCATCACATCCGGTGTATGGAATATGTACAAGATGCTTGAGTCATTTGAAGGGATACCTATCAACTACGGATGTCTTTCAAAAGGTAACAGTTCGGTAAAAGAGACACTTGACGAACAGATTTATGCAGGTAGCTGCGGCTACAAGATTCATGAGGACTGGGGTTCGACTCCGGCAGCCATCAGGGCTTGTCTTGATTCAGCCGACCGTCTTGACGTTCAGGTAGCGATACATACCGATACCCTCAACGAGGGCGGTTATGTAGAAGACTCTATCGCCGCAATGGACGGACGAACTATCCATACCTACCACACCGAAGGTGCCGGCGGAGGTCACGCGCCCGACCTTCTTAAGGTGGCATCCATGGCAAATGTGCTTCCTTCATCAACCAACCCGACACTACCCTTCGGTATCAACTCCAAGGCAGAGCTGTTCGATATGATTATGGTATGTCATAATCTTAACCCGAATATCCCGAGCGATGTCGCATTTGCTGAAAGCCGTGTACGCCCCGAGACACAATCTGCTGAAAACATTCTCCATGACCTCGGTGTACTCTCGATGGTATCGAGCGACTCTCAGGCTATGGGTCGTGTAGGTGAATCATTCATGCGCTGTTTCCAAATGGCAAGTTACATGAAGGATGTCCGCGGTAAACTCCGTGAAGACAGCGACAGCAATGATAACTTCCGTGTGCTTCGTTATCTTGCCAAAATCACCATCAACCCTGCTATCACATACGGATGTTCCGATATACTCGGGTCAGTTGAAAAAGGTAAGATGGCAGACCTCGTGCTCTGGGAACCTGAATTCTTCGGAACCAAACCTAAACTGGTTATCAAGGGCGGTCTGATCAACTGGGCACAGATGGGTGACCCCAATGCTTCACTTCCTACCCCGCAGCCGGTTTACATGCGCCCGATGTATGGTGCATTCGGCAAGGCATTGAGCACTACTTGCGTCAACCTCATGTCACGTGTATCAATCGAAGCAGGTGTTCCTGAGAAGTTAGGATTGCAGCGTATATGCTATCCTGTTCACGGCACACGTCAGATATCGAAATATGACATGGTACGTAACTCGGCGATGCCACGCATCGAGATTAACCCCGAGACATTCTATGTCTATGTCGACGGTGAGCTCGCCTATGTTCCGCCGGCACCAAGCCTGTCACTGGCTCAGCTCTACTGGTTCAGTTAACATCTATGAAATCAATATCACTGCACGCTCCAAAAGGCGTGCAGTGAATATTTAACTCACGCAAAACAACTCTTATTTATGAAAATATTCAGTGAGGTTATCGGCAATATTCACGGAGATGCCGAACTTGCAAAAAAGATATCAACAGCCGATATCGAATATCTTGACCTTGATCAATGGACAGCGCAAAAAAGCCGTTTCATCGTGACAGGAGACAAAGGTACGCAATGTGCCGTTGCACTAAAGCGCAATCATCAGCTCATCGAAGGTGACGTGCTTGAATACGATCCCGCAACCGGTAAGGCAATAGTGGCACGTATTGAACTCAGTCCGGTATTTGTCATCGATCTTTCTGCTGTGGAGAAGGAGGACAAACTCAAAATAATCGAAACCTGTATTGAACTCGGACATGCCATAGGCAATCAGCATTGGCCGGCAGTGATAAAGGGTACGAAAGTTTATGTGCCGTTGACCGTTGACAAGAAAGTGATGGAAAGCGTCATGTACACCCACTCCATTCCGGGCGTGACATACGAATTTCAACCGGGCAAGGAAGTGATACCCTATCTTGCACCTCATGAAATACGCAACCTGTTTGGCGGTACCGCACAGGAAAGTCATGCACACGTACATGAAGATCCTATGCACGACCACACGCCCCACATTCACACTCATCCCGACGGGACAACACATTGTCATTAAAAAAACAACATCACACATTTCCTTGATATGAGTTCTGCGTCTATTATATCCACCATGCGATTGCTCGAAATGAGCGACTCACAGTTTCCTGTAGGAAATTTCTCATTTTCCAATGGGCTTGAGACAGCATCTTACGAAAAAATTGTTCATGATGCCGAAACACTGCGTCAATATGTCGAGGCGGCATCAATCCAGTCAGCGTTCAGCGACGGGATAGCATCAATCCAGGCTTACAGGGCTATCAACGACAACAATTATGATGAGGTGCTTCATGCCGATGAAGAAGTGATTCTCTGCAAAATGAACGACGAGGCGCGACAGATGGTACTCCGCATGGGCAAGAAGATGGCGGAACTGATAGTCCATATCACCGACTGCCCGATGATGGCGAGATTTCTCAACGATATAAATGCCGGCGTCACGGCAGGCACCTATCCTGTCGCCCAGGCAATAGCCATGCATCATGCCGGAATTTCTGAAGAGGAGATGTTCACCTCCCAGCAGTTCGGGGTCATAAACATGATACTCGGAGCAGCATTGCGATGTGTGCGTGTGTCACACTACGACACCCAGAAAATCGCATACGAAATGGCGCAGCGCATCGCGGAAGATTACATCATTGTAAAAGATTCGGGATATGAAGACATGAGGGCGTTCGTTCCGGGAATTGACATGATGGCATCGCTTCATGAAAAAGGGAATATGCGTATGTTTATGAATTAATCTATAAAACTTTCAACTATAAAATATATTATCAGTCATGAGTACATGCAGAATAGGAATAGGAGGACCCGTAGGGTCAGGTAAGACCGCACTAATCGAGGCGATAACACCACATTTGCTCGAAGACGGATTTAAAGTGCTTATAATCACTAACGATATTGTCACCACTGAAGACGCAAAACATGTGCGTCGTATGCTAAAGGGAGTGCTCCTTGAAGACCGTATAATCGGAGTCGAGACAGGTGCTTGTCCTCATACCGCCGTGCGTGAGGACCCGTCGATGAACATTGCTGCCGTAGAGGAGATGGAGGCGAAATTCCCCGATACCGACATTGTGCTTATCGAGTCGGGAGGCGATAACCTCACACTCACCTTCTCCCCCGCCCTTGTCGACTTTTTCATTTACGTGATTGATGTTGCGGCTGGCGACAAGATACCGCGTAAGGATGGTCCCGGCATTTCCCAAAGCGACATTCTCGTAATCAATAAGACCGACCTCGCCCCTTATGTACACGCGTCGCTTGAGGTGATGGACCATGATTCAAAATTGATGCGCCCCGGCAAGCCTTTCGTATTTACCAACTGCATGACAGGCGAAGGCATAGAAGAACTGGTAGGGTTAATCAAGGCGATGGCGCTTTTTGACCACGAAAAGGCTCAGAACTAAACGGTACAAACTTAAAACGTGACTCCTGATGAAAGATGTATATAACGCTCCGGAAATGCAACGTATAGTTGCCATGCGTGAGATGCAGCCTTATAACCATCCGACGCGCGCCATGTATCTTGGCGCGCCCGGAAAGGTTGGCTATCTGCGCCTCGGTTTTGAACTGGACTCCGACGGTAAGAGCATATTGAGAGACCATGAACGCATAGCCCCGCTGATTGTCCAGCAAGAGCTATATTGCGATGAGGCAATGCCTGAAATACCGGTAGTCTATATTCTTTCCTCAGGAGGTCCCAACGTGGATGGCGACCGCTACGAACAGGAAATCGAGATGCGCCGCGGCTCGATAGGTCATGTCACCACGGGTGCGGCAACCAAAATAGCGGAAATGAAGGACAATTTCTCTGCCCTCTACCAGAAAATAACCCTCGAAGAAGACAGTTACCTGGAATTTATCCCCGAGGCAACCATCCCCTGCCGTAACGCCCGTTATATCACCTATACGGATATCATCTGTCATCCTACCGCCACGCTGTTCTATAGCGAACTGTTCATGTGTGGCAGAAAACACCGTGACAATGAGATTTTCCAATACGACATTCTTTCCGTGACATGCAATGCCCGACGTCCTGACGGAGAACGCCTGTTCCGTGAAAAATTTATAATCGAACCTCACAACTCGCCAATGCGCAATCTCGGTATCATGGGCAAGTATGACATGTTTTCCAATGTCATTGTGCTGACACCACCCGACAAAGCTGAAGAAATATACAAGGCGACGGAAGTAGGATTTTTTGATAACGAGAAAATCGGAGTCGGGCTCACACGTCTTCCAAACAATGCAGGACTACTTTATAAGGTCGTAGGCATGGAACCTCAACCGGTCAAGACCAGAGTAAGGGAATTTTGCTCAATAGTAAGGCAGGCGGTAAAAGGTAAGCCGCTTCTTCCCGATTTTCCTTGGCGATAACTATAAAACACATTAAAATTTAATGATATGGCAGACAATGTTAAATCAGCAGACGCACCGCGCCGTACCCTCATGACCTATATTTCGGGTACACTTAAAGGAGCAGGACAAGTAATGTTTCAGGGAAGTGCCTGGACCGGATTACTTATTATGATAGGTATCTTCTGGGGGTGCTACGGACCCGATGGCGAGAGTATGCCGCTTGTAGCATGGGGTGCCTTGACAGGTCTTGTCGTGTCGACAGCTGCAGGTTATATCTTCGAGTCAAAAAGCGATGGCGATCAGGGGCTCTGGGGTTTTAACGGCATACTTGTCGGATGTGCTGTGTTCACGTTCCTCGGTAACACGGTGTGGGCATGGGTAGCAATGATACTCGGTTCTGCACTGACCGTAATCGCCCGCAGAGGCTTCAACAATGTACTCGCGCCATTCAACACAACATCCTATACGTTTCCCTTTATCGCTATTTCATGGTTCATCCTACTGTCGGCGCGCATGATGGGACAACTTCCTCCCGTAGGCGAATCAATAGCGGCGTTGCCGACATCAGTTCCGGTCGAGCATCTCTCGTACTCTTTCGGTGACCTCGTCATCTACTGGCTGAAGGGTATTTCACAGGTATTTCTGGTAAATTCATGGGTGACAGGAATAATCTTCATCGTCGGGTTGGCTTTGTGCAGCCGTTGGGCTGCCGCATGGGCAATGATTGCCTCAGCGGTATCTCTCGCCGTAGCGATTATATTCAATGCCGACCATTCTGACATTGTAAACGGATTATTCGGATTCTCTCCGGTATTGACCGGTATCGCCATCGGATGTACATTCTACAAGCCTTCCGTGAAATCATTCTTCTATTCACTCGCGGCAGTAGTGTTCACTGTATTCGTACAGGCAGGGCTTGATTCCTTCCTCTCTCCTGTCGGTATCGCCACACTTACGGCTCCGTTCTGTATCGCTACATGGATTTTCATGTTGCCAATGTATAAACTTGATTCAAAATCCAAATCCTGAACGATATGAAAAAAGTAATATTACTCAGGCATGGACAGAGCCAGTGGAATCTGGAAAACCGGTTTACCGGATGGACCGATGTAGACTTGACCGACAAAGGGCGTGAAGAAGCCCGTAAAGCAGGTGAAAAGATGCTCGCAGCAGGGATATTCCCGGAATATTATTTCACCTCATATCTGAAAAGAGCGATTCATACACTTCAGATTGCCGCCGATGCCCTTGACCGCGACTGGGTGCCGGTAAAAAAAGACTGGCACCTGAATGAACGCCACTATGGTGCGCTCCAGGGTCTCAATAAGGCGGAAACTGCGAAAAAATATGGTGACGAGCAGGTTCATATATGGCGTCGGAGCTATGACGTGGAGCCGCCGGCACTTTCGCTTGATGACCCGCGCTATCCGGGCAATGACCCGCGTTACATGCACCTTGCCTACGATGAGTTGCCGTTGACAGAATCGCTTAAAGACACTATTGCTCGTGTGAAATCATGTTGGGAGGAATTAATCTCTCCCAAGATTCATCTCTATGACACGGTGTTGATTTCCGCTCACGGCAATAGTCTGAGAGCTCTCGTGATGATGCTTCTGCATCTTACTCCGGAAGAAATTATGGACGTGGAGATACCTACCGGGGCACCATGGGTATTTGAACTCGATGACCACTTCAGCGTTTTGAAAAACTATTATCTGGAATAAAAAAAGCGGGTCATGACCCGCTTTTTTTATTATTCACTTATGATATCCGATTACCGGTTGGCGAGACATGCGTCCAGCATACTTTCTATCGCCTCACGGTCGAGTTTCTGACCTATTATTACAAGTTTAATCATGCGGTCGCCATATACAGGGTCCCAGTCTTTAGCAAGTCCCGGCTCGGTCATCATAAGTTGCTGTAACTCTTCTTCCGGAGCAGTGGCAAACCACAATCCCGCCTGAGTAAGTTTTTTCTGTGAGCCTGCCTGCTCAAACAGGAATGACATGTCGCGGTTATGGTTAAAATAAACCACTCCCTTTGTGCGTATAATATTTTTCGGGAACTGCGTGGCAAGGAAACGGTCAAATTTATTCAAGTCAAAAGCCGGACGGCGATAATAGACAAATGTCTGTATGCCGTATTCTTCCGCCTCGCCTTCGTCATGATGGTGATGGTGGTGATGATCGCAATGACCTTCATGATGATGATGCTCATCAACCTCCTCGTCATCATCGTCGTCATCATCGTCATGGTGATGCTCAAGTTCCTGAATCCATGCGGCGGATGTCGCTACCTTTTCAAAATTAAACAGTCCGGTATTAATTATCTTGTCAAGGTCGACATCGGCATAGTCACACTCTATAATCTGTGCTTTGGGCTGGATAGCACGAATAATGGCTTTTATTCGCCCCGCCTCTTCAGGAGTAACCTCCGATATCTTGTTGAGCAGAATTATATTACAGAATTCCACCTGCTCGATGATAAGATTCTCTATGTCATCCTCCCCTATCTCTTTCTTTGTAAGACTGTCGCCGCAAGCAAACTCATCCTTCATACGCAATGCATCGACTACTGTCACGATACAGTCAAGACGAGGCTGGGCACCACGGTTGTAATACTCTTCCATTACCGGGATAGAGCATATAGTCTGTGCTATAGGAGCCGGTTCACATATGCCGCTTGCCTCGATAACTATGTAGTCAAACTTTCCGGTAGCTGCCAGGTCGGCAATCTGCTCGATAAGATCCATTTTAAGCGTACAGCAGATACAACCGTTCTGAAGTGCCACAAGGTCATCACTCTCTTTTTCCTGACCTACCACGCCACCTTTCTGAATCAATGACGCATCGATATTGACTTCGCCTATATCGTTCACAATCACGGCGAAACGTATCCCTTTTTCATTGGCGAGAATACGATTAAGCAAAGTTGTCTTGCCACTCCCGAGGTATCCGGTCAGAAGCAATACAGGTATTTCTTTTTTTGCCATTTCTATTGATTTTTAGTCACTGCAAAATTAATTCTAAATAACTTTTTATACAAACAAAAGTATAATATTACATAGGCGGCAGACGTTACTAAAGAAACACAAAAAACATTTCTTATTATGAAAAAGTTAGTTACATTGCTACTATTTTGTCTCGCCACATTACATATATCGGCAATAGAAAAAGGGAACTGGGGCATACGCGCCACTTTTGACGTAACCATACCCGGCAAGTGGAATATAGACGACACGCATGTCAAAATGTTTAAGCCCGGCTGCGGTTTCTCCATCGGCGGTGTGTATATCCAACCCATAGGGAAAGGATTCTATTTTGAACCGGGACTGTCATTTTTCTATGATACCTATTCATTTGATAATCTCGCTATAGGGGCTGATAACCTTGACAAGAACACACAGGACCCGAGTGTCAGGAAAGCCGGATTGCGCCTTCCGCTCCATTTCGGATATGAATTCAGATTCGCCGATAACATGAAACTTGCCGTGTACACCGGACCGGAATTAAGCTATGCCATAAGCCGCAAGGCGCATGTAAAAGACATAGAACTCTACGGCGACGATTTCAATACCGACCTGCTCGGAATTAACGAGCACCGACGCTTCGACTGTGCATGGAAAGTGGGTATCGCAGTACCTGTCAGCTATGTATGGGTAGGAATCGATGCCGCCTTCGGACTTGTTGACCTCATTCCCCGAAATGTCTCTTTCCGCGAAAACAGGGTCTCCGTTACGGCTACATATTATTTCTAATCTTCAGACTGCACCCAGGGAGTCCATTTGCGCCAATTGACATCAGCGAACATCGGCGCTCTTGTCACATTTGTGTCTATCGAGTCAATACCAAGAAGATATCTCTTTACAAAAGCTTCGACTTCCGGGTATTGGCTTTCCGGTAGCTGACAGTGCATGTGATTTCCTTCTATCGAATACCCCATACGTGAGGCTATGCCGAATGTCTTCCACACTTCACGAGCCGCATTTGCCGACACATAGCCCGATTCATCGGCAAGCCATTCATAATCCGTATTACCAAGCAGCAGCAGAGCCCGCGGAGCTATAAGTGCAGCAACCTCATGATGGTCGACAGGCAGAAGGCTGACATTAGTATCGCCAAACTGTTTCATGCTTTCCAGAAACCAGGCATAATTAGTATTATGCACCCGTTCCACATTTCCAAGCGTTTCCGATACACGCCATGCGTTTACCCCTCCTCCACCCGGTTCTTGCGCAATGGTAAGAGTGATGCGTTCATCCATTGCTCCGGAAAAAAGAGCCATCTTTCCGGCAAACGAACATCCGGTGACAGCGATATGCGTCAGGTCAATACGCGATTCGTCACCTATTTTTTCAAGAGCGTCAATCAACCGGCTTACACCCCACGGCCAGGCACTATATGCACCAATCTCAGTATTTTCAGGATATAAACGGTTAATAGGTTCCTCTCCGCGAATCTGTGTATGAGACATCACTTGTGGAAAAACGAACGGCATCGCTGCTATACCGTTATCTAAAAACAGCTCTTCGGGAAGTGAACCGGTAGGGAAACCCATACCAATTACCAGCGGGAATGGTCCTTCTCCTTCAGGATAGCGGATAGGAGACTTAAGCGTGAGCACTTCACCACGCTCATGCACATCAACAAACAGCGTGTCAGCCATTATCCTCGCATCAATACTGTCAGGACTCACCACAGGTTTTACACCTGTCTCATAATGCCATAACCGTTGGAGAATCTCCGAACGGTGACGCTCCCAATCATTGAAATCCACTGAACGCCCGCTTCCATCAGCCCACAAAAACGGGTCAGGAAGATGCCTGACTACGGGGAGTGAATCAAAAGGAGGCAAATCAATCACAGGAAAAGTATCAGCAGAGTTTTCCCGGTCATACACAAGAGGCAGGTCGTCGACACTGCCGTTAGACAAATTGCAAGCAGTCATGACTACCGACAGTGCCGCGACAATACTCTTGTTCATATTTTCAATTATTTTCCTCCAAGTGCCTTTATACTTGCCTCAATCGTGGCAATCTTTGATTCGGCATCTTTCTGCTTGTTGCGCTCGGCTGCGACAACAGCCTCAGGAGCATTATTTACAAACCGCTCGTTACCAAGCTTTTTCATTACCGATGCAAGAAATCCGCGATAATAATCAAGTTCCTTGTTAAGACGCGCAAGTTCGGCATCAACATCTATGTTATTGGTCAACGGCACATTAAATTCCGTTGTTCCGACCATGAATGTGGCGGCAGCCGCATCTTTCTCAGCCCCGGGGTTTATCTCCGACAAGTTACCGAGTTTCTTAACCACGGCATCAAGAGCATCATCCCACGCACCGATGACATTCAACACAAGTGCCTCGCGCGGAGAGATATTTTTTGCCGCACGGACACCTCGAACACCTACAATCACTTCTTTTGCATGAGCCATGGCTTCAAGTGTGCCGCCATTGACTTCACCGGCAACAGGAAGCTGCGCATACATTATCGAATCACCGGGCTTGCGCTCCTGAAGATGCTGCCATAGCTCTTCGGTGATAAACGGCATGAACGGATGAAGCAGACGGAGCAATGTATCGAAATAGTTGAGAGTAGCCTCATAGGTAGCCTTGCCAACAGGTTCGCCATAAGCAGGCTTGACCATTTCAAGATACCATGACGAGAACTCATCCCAGAACAGACGGTAGATAGCCATCAACGCTTCGGAAAGGCGGAATTTACCAAATAGGTCGCTGACCTCCGCGAGAGTGGCATCAAGCTGCGACTTGAACCAGTCTACGGCTATACGCGCACTGTCAGGTTGCGGTTTATCAGCAACCGACCATCCTTTTACAAGACGGAAAGCATTCCATATCTTGTTACAGAAATTACGACCCTGCTCCACGAGCTTGTCATCGTAGAACACATCATTTCCGGCAGGAGCGGCAAGCATGAGCCCCATACGCACTCCATCGGCACCATAAGTGGCGATAAGGTCGAGGGGGTCGGGCGAGTTGCCAAACTGCTTTGACATCTTCCTGCCGATATTGTCACGTACTATACCGGTAAAGTACACATTATTAAACGGCTTGTCGCCTACAAACTCATATCCGGCAATAATCATGCGTGCCACCCAGAAGAAAATGATGTCAGGACCGGTCACAAGAGTAGTTGTCGGATAATAATACGAGATTTCTTTATTACCGGGCTCAAGAATACCGTTGAAGAGCGATATCGGCCACAGCCATGAAGAAAACCAGGTGTCGAGACAGTCGTCATCCTGACGAAGGTCGCCAATGGTAAGCGATGAATTGCCGGTAACACTCATTGCCTCTTCGAGAGCCTGTTCGGGAGTCTCGGCTACGACAAAAGTGCCATCGGGGAGGTAGTATGCAGGAATACGGTGTCCCCACCACAACTGACGCGAAATACACCAGTCCTTGATTTCCGACATCCATGTATTGTATGTATTCTTGAACTTCTCAGGCACAAACTTGATAAAATCTTCCATCACCGCCTTGTGTGCGGGCTTTGAAATATCCTCCATCTTCAGGAACCACTGATCGGAAAGACGCGGCTCGACAACTGTATCGATGTTACGTTCGGAATATCCTACCTTATTCTGGTATTCCTCTATTTTCTCGATTAGACCGGCTTTCTGCAAATCCTCTGCAATCTGCTTGCGCACATCGAAACGGTCCATGCCGACATACATTCCTGCCGCCTCGCTGATAGTCCCGTTGTCATTAAAGATATCGATGGTCTCAAGATTATGCTTCTGACCGAGCATATTGTCGTTCATATCGTGAGCCGGAGTCACCTTCAGACATCCTGTACCAAACTCTATATCCACATAATCATCCTCAATCACCGGAATCTCGCGACCTACCAAAGGCACGATTACCTTCTTACCGCGTAGATGCTGGTTTTTCGGGTCATTAGGGTTGATACACATCGCGGTATCACCCATTATAGTCTCGGGACGGGTGGTGGCGACAATGGCATAACCATCCTCACCTACAATCTTATACCGGAGATAATAGAGCTTGCTGTGTTCTTCCTTGTAAACCACTTCGATATCGCTCAAAGCGGTGCATGCCTTCGGGTCCCAGTTGACCATGCGCTTGCCGCGATATACAAGTCCTTTGCGGTAAAGTTCACAGAACACCTTTATGACACTCTTTGAACGAATGTCATCCATAGTGAATGCCGTACGGCTCCAGTCACATGAAGCGCCTATCTTTTTAAGCTGTTCAAGAATTGTGCCGCCATACTTTTCTTTCCATTCCCAGGCATGCTTGAGAAATTCCTCTCGCGAAAGATCGCTTTTCTTGATACCGTCTTTTGCGAGTTTAGCCACTACCTTAGCCTCCGTCGCGATAGCCGCATGGTCGGTACCCGGCACCCACAACGCATTTTTTCCCTCCATACGCGCACGGCGTATGAGGATATCCTGGATTGTATTGTTAAGCATGTGTCCCATGTGCAGGATACCTGTCACATTAGGCGGCGGGATTACGATTGTATAGGGTTCACGCTCATCGGGAACTGACTTGAAAAGGTCATGTTCCATCCAATAGCTATACCACTTGTCCTCGACTTCGGCAGGACTGTATGTCTTGGCTAATTCGTTCATTTCGGGAATATATATTTAATTTTGCGCAAAATTACAAAAAATCCATGTCATTTGCCACTAATAATGTTGATAGTTTTACGGTTATAGGCTTCATCTTTTCCGGAGTGATTGTAACGGTGACTTTTCCGGGATTGCACGTCGAACGTAGTATGAGAGTAGCCTTACCATCGTAAAGGCTACGGCGATTACCCGTAGTCAGTTCGTTGCTGTTGATGTCTCCGTTGATTACTCCCGCTATCTCAGCCTCGCCCTCGACACTGAATGTGAGGGATTCAGCCACACCAGGTACGATTCTCCCCTTCTTGTCGACTGCAGTAATCCTTATATGCTGAAGGTCGCAACCGTCGGCTTTCCATGACTGATTATCAGGGATTGCCTTAATAGCGACATGCGTTCCGGTTGTCTCGACCTTATGACGCGCGACGGAAAAACCGGCATTATATGCCACAGCTTCGATGTCACCCGCCCGGTAAGGCACATTTTCCCATAAAATCCGGTTTCGCTCTTTTGAGACCGCGCGGTTATTTACCTTACGACCAAGACTTTTACCGTTGACTTTAAGTTCAACCTCATCCGCGTTGGTAAATGTATATAATGTGACATCTGTATTATTCTCACGATTCCAATGGTCACTCAACCGGAGTGTGCCTACATTTACGTCATTCCACACGGCATCTTCCTTGCCCTCGACCACACCTATGTGTACCACAGGCTCATCCAGCTTGAATATAGACCGCAGAAACCAGGCAAGCGGCTTAGGCTCAAGTGAAATGTCAAACACACCTTCGCTCCAGCCTTTCGCGGGCCATCCGCGCGACTCGCCGAGATAGTCGATCATACCCCAGTAGGCAAGCCCCGTCACCCGGTCAAGATCCATGTCAAAATAGTTGGGTCCCATATTTGACGTATTTGCCTCGCTCTGATAAAAAATCATCCACGGGAAACGCCTGCTGTCGCCGGAGAAATACATATACCTGTAATTATAGGATGCAATATCGGTTTCCATTACGAGCGGTGCAGGCAGCGAGTCGGTGGTCTGATGCCGTCCGCGCGGATGCATTGCCACAGTCACGGGGCGCGTTGTGTCGTAACGATGGAGAAGTTCACGTTGTAACCTGTAGGGAGTCACACCCCAGTCGGCGTATGGAATATCCCACAATGTCTGCAATTCATTACCGAGACTCCACATCACCACAGAGGGATGGTTACGGTCACGCCTGATAAATTCCGGCACATCTTTCTGCCATTGATTCACCCATTCGTTGCGACCGCCGGCATACTGCGTCAACCACTTGTCATAAAGCTCATCCACGACCAATATACCGTAACGGTCACATAAGTCGAGGAATGATTCACTGTATGGATTGTGAGAAGTACGCACATGATTGAAACCGAAATCTTTCAACATGAGGATACGCTTTTCCATCGCGCGTTCAAACGCAGCAGCTCCGAGTGCGCCAAGTGTGTGATGGTTGGCAATTCCTTTCAGCAACACTTTTTTGCCGTTGAGCTTAAATCCAAAATCGGGTGAATATTCTATGCTGCGTATACCGAAAGTGTCCTCGACCTTATCGGCGACAGAACCATCGGGATTAAAAAGGGTCAGATGCGCAGTGTATAATGACGGGGATTCACACGACCATAGCTGCGGTGCGGTCACAATGAGTGAATCAATCATATATTCACGGGTTTTCTGCCTGCGGCTGAAAGGTATGTCAATGTCACGGTTTACAATGGTGTCACCTTGAGGTGAAGTGATACACAATCTCATCGGCAACTTCTTTATGTCACGCAACTTTGAGGTAACTTGAGCCATGACTACCACCGAAGCACTGTCTTCATTCACCTGCGGGGTGGTGATATATAGCGGATGACGGTCAAAATACTGACTTTTATCGGTGATTATGAATTTCACGTCACGAAAAAGACCGCCCCCGGTGTACCAACGTGAATTTTCAGGCTTACCGGTGTCAGCGACGACATCCACTACATTTTCCTCACCGTAGCGCAACTTACCGGTAAGGTCAATTTCAAAGCCGAGATAACCGTAATCGGTACCCCCGACCCGCTCACCGTTAAGATACACATCGCCTACAAGCATTATACCGCCGAAATCGAGCAGCACACGTCTGCCAGTCCACGAGGTATCGGGCACAAAGTTCTTCCTGTACCATCCCTTGCCCATCTCCTTGAATCCGCGACTGCTCAGACGGCTCTTCACATTGGCGACGGAATTTGACATGTCGGCAGTCTCGTCGGCAGCCGGCGCCACCCATGGCTGGTGTATCTGAAAGTCATGTGGAAGATTGACAGCAGACCAATCGCGCTCATCCATCCCGGCGGCAATCACGCTACTGTCAATGTCGCCATAGCGGAATTTCCATCCACGGTTAAAATCGATTGTTTCTCTTCCGGCAAGCAACACCGGTAACATTATAATACTTAAAAACAGAGGCAGACACTTCTTTTTCATGGTCAATTCGGTTTATCACGACAAAGTTAATTATTCAATTTGTATCTTTAACGAGTTTTCATTAATTTTGTGAGCAGAGTGTGCTTTAAACACTAATTTAACCTGATATATCATGAAAAGATTTGCTTTCAAAATGTTTCTGAAGCCCGGATGCGAGGCTGAATATGAACGTCGTCACGCCGCTTTATGGCAGGAATTAAGACAGCAGCTTGCCGATGCCGGCATAAAGAATTATTCGATTTTCTGGGATAAGGATACCAACATACTTTTCGGCTATCAGGAGGTGACCGGAGAGTCAGACTCACAGAATGCGGAGGCAGCCGACGAGATAACCCGCAAATGGTGGGATTACATGGCTGACATCATGGAGGTGAACCCCGACAATTCCCCTGTCACGATACCGGTAAAAGAGGTGTTCCATCTTGATTAAACGATAGAGCGATGAATGTCATCCGTCACATTGTCGCCATGCTTATTCTTGGGACGACCGCCTTTTCACCGGCTCACGAAAAGATTCCGTCGCCGGTGAAAGATGACAATAACGTAATCGACAATACGCTAGACAGTCTTAACAAGGCGCGCACCGCCCGACCTGTCGCCGGATCAACGCGCAAAGGCGACAATCCGGTACTGTTCCTCGTCGGCAACTCCACGATGCGTACAGGCACACTCGGCAACGGCTCCAACGGACAATGGGGCTGGGGATATTTTTTGCCCGAATATTTCGATCCGGATAAGATAACCGTGGAAAACCATGCACTCGGAGGCATGAGCAGCCGTACATTTTACAACCGGCTATGGAGCGACGTGCTTGCCGGAGTGCAGAAAGGTGATTGGGTAATAATCGAACTGGGGCATAACGACAACGGGCCTTATGACAGCGGCCGTGCGCGTGCCTCGATACCGGGTATCGGCGATGAATCGCTTGCCGTCACCATCGAAGAAACCGGCGTAAGGGACACAGTCTATACCTATGGGGAATATATGCGACGCTATATAAAAGATGTAAAGTCGCGCGGTGCCTACCCTATTCTCTTTTCCCTGACACCAAGAAACGCATGGGTTGACACGGATAGCACCATAATCGCCCGTGTCGACTCCACTTACGGGCTGTGGGCGCGTCAGGTTGCGGAAAAAGAAGGTGTTCCGTTTGTGAACCTCAATGACATAACGGCAGCAAAGTTTGAGCGTTTCGGTAAAGAAAAGGTGAAGACTATGTTTTATCTTGACCGTATCCATACATCGGAATTTGGCGCGAAGGTCAATGCACGATCGGCAGTTGAGGGTATCGCCGCACTTGACAACGTAGCGTTAAAAAATTATCTTCTCCCGGAGCCTGTTGACACGATTACCGGAGCCTCGCGACGCAACGGGCAACCTATCCTTTTCACGATAGGTGACAGCACTGTCAAGAACGAGGACAGTGATGAAGCCGGTATGTGGGGCTGGGGAAGCGTGATCAATGAACTGTTTGACCACGACCGCATAAGTGTGGAGAATCATGCCATGGCGGGTAGAAGCGCCCGCACATTCCTTGACGAAGGGAGATGGGACAAGATTTATAACGCATTGCAGCCGGGCGATTTCGTGCTCATACAATTCGGGCACAACGACGGCGGCGACATAAATACGGGCAAAGCGCGCGGAGAACTTCATGGTTCTGGCGATGAAAGCAAAGTGTTCAAGATGCCCTCGACCGGAAGGAATCAAGTGGTGTACACCTACGGATGGTATCTGCGTAAATTCATTATGGATGCCAAGGAGAAAGGTGCTATCCCGATTATTCTGAGCCACACCCCGCGCAACAAATGGCACGGCGACTCCATCGAGAGCAACGCATCGACATTCGGTCGATGGGCGCGTGAGGCTGCAGAGCGAGGTGACGCCTGCTTCATTGACCTCAACAGCATATCGGGCAAAAAATTTCAAGCACTCGGGAAAGAGAAGAGTGAGTCATATTTCAAGAACGACCACTCCCACTCCTCACTTGCCGGAGCTCGGCTTAACGCCGAAAGCATAGCGGAAGGACTTCGCGAGACCGGCTGTAAGCTGAAAGATTTTCTTAAAGAAAAGACACAACAACCATAATATCGATACCGCAATGGAAAAGACTTATCATTTTGCAATAGACCTCGGCGCGACAAGCGGACGCACGATTCTCGCGACATTTGACGGAAAGAAGGTCGCTATGCAGGAAATATCACGCTTCAAGAATCCGATGATTCCCATCAGCGGACACCTGTACTGGAATCTTCCGGGCATATACCACGAAATTTTACTCGGATTGAGAAAATGCAAGGATACACTTGAGGCTATATCGCCCATGGCAAAACTCGCGACAATAGGGATTGATACCTGGGGCTGCGACGTGGCTTTTTTCAACGCCGACGGGTCGCTTTCAGGTCTGCCACATTGCTATCGCGACAGCCACACGGAAGGTGCCGTGGAAAGATTCAGCAAAAAGGTTTCCAAAGAAAAGACCTATTCGCTCACCGGCATACAGTTTATGGATTTCAACACCCTGTTTCAGCTCGACACGATGATGGAAAACAATGCCGATGCAGTGAAAAAAGCCGACAAAATACTGTTTATTCCCGATGCCATCGCCTTCATGCTTACAGGAAATGCCGTAACTGAATACACTGTAGCATCCACCTCTCAGTTGCTAAACCCGAATACAGGAGATCTTGACGAAGAGCTGCTTGCTGCCATAGGCATACCGCGAGAAAAATTCGGTAAAATCGTCAATCCCGGAACAGAAATAGGCGTATTATCGAAAGATGTGAGGGATTTTACAGGTCTTGGAGAAGTACCGGTAATCGCGGTAGCCGGACATGACACGGCTTCGGCTGTCATAGCTGTTCCCACCCCCGACAAGGATTATGCCTATCTAAGCTGCGGCACATGGTCGTTGCTCGGCGTCGAATCGGAAAAACCCGTTATCACGGAAAAGAGTCGTCACTACAACTTTACCAACGAAGGCGGTATTGACGGCACGACGCGACTTCTCAAAAATATCTGCGGACTATGGCTATTTGAACGCTGCCGCGAGGAATTCAAAGACGCGCCCGATGACGTTGCCGGACTTTCCGCACTATATCTAACTTCGCAATGTGACAGCATCATTAATCCGGATGACCCGTCATTTGCCCATCCCGACGTGATGACCCGCGCCATCAACTCATATTGTGCGCAAACTCGACAGGACATCCCCGAGAGTCCTGCCGACTATATACGCGTGATATTCCGCAGCCTGGCGAAACGCTACAACGAAGTGCTCGGAATGTTGCGCGAGATAGCACCCGTCAAAATCGACCGTCTCCATGTGATAGGCGGCGGCTCATATAACCAATACCTCATGCAGCTCACAGCTGATGAAACCGGTATTCCGGTAGTGGCGGGACCGGGCGAATGTACGGCGCTTGGCAATATTCTCGTACAGCTAAGAGCCTGCGGAAGAGTAGGCGACCTCGAGGAAATGCGAAAAGTAGCAATCAACTCAACCGAAACAAAAAGTTATTTACCAAACCAATCATAATATTATCATGAAAGAAGAAACTATCAAGAAGGCGTATGAAATAGCCCGCGAACGCTATGCCGCCATCGGTGTCGATACCGATAAAGTACTTGCACAGATGCAGGATTTCCATCTCAGCATACATTGCTGGCAGGCAGATGATGTCGCCGGATTTGAAAATCAAGGAGGCGAACTCACCGGCGGAATCCAGGTAAACGGCAACTATCCCGGAAAGGCACGTAATATCGACGAACTGCGCGCCGACATTCTCTATGCCATGAGCCTTATACCCGGTAAGCACCGTCTGAACCTGCATGAAATCTACGGTGATTTCGGAGGCAAGTATGTGGACCGCGACCAGTGTACGGTAGAGCATTTCCAAAGCTGGATTGATTGGGCAAAAGCCAATGACATAAAACTGGACTTCAATTCCACCTCATTCTCTCATCCCAAGAGCGGCGACCTGAGTCTTGCCAACCCCGACAAGGCAATACGCGATTTCTGGATTGAACACTCGAAGCGTTGCCGTGCCATTTCCCAGGCAATAGGCGAGGCTCAGCAAGACCCCTGTATCATGAACACATGGGTACATGACGGGTCAAAGGATTTGACCGTAAACCGTTACTTGTACCGTGAGCTACTGAAAGACTCCCTCGACCAGATTTTCGAACACAAGTATGATTGGATGAAAGATTGCGTTGAGTCGAAAGTATTCGGCATCGGACTGGAAAGTTATACTGTCGGTTCAAATGACTTCTATACCGCCTACGCTGCTAAAAATGACATGATGATAACGCTCGACACCGGTCACTTCCACCCTACTGAAAGTGTCGCAGACAAGGTATCGGCAATGCTGCTCTTCGTGCCGGAACTTATGCTTCATGTATCGCGACCGGTACGCTGGGATTCCGACCATGTGACAATCATGGATGACCCGACACTCGACCTTTTCAGCGAAATTGTACGTGCCGGCGCACTCAACCGTGTACATTACGGTCTCGACTATTTCGACGGTACGCTTAACCGCATCGGTGCGTATGTAATCGGCAGCCGTGCCGCTCAGAAGAGTATGCTCCGCGCTCTCCTTGAACCGACAGAGGCTATCCGCAAACTCGAGCTTGACGACAAGAAATTCCAGCGTCTTGCCATGCTTGAAGAGTGCAAGGTGCTTCCCTGGAATGCAGTATATGATATGTTCTGCCTGCAAAACAATGTCCCAGTCGGAGAAAGCTATATAGCCGAAGTGGAGAAATACGAAACGGATGTAACATCAAAACGCTGATTAGTATTTTAAATGTTTAAAAAGTTTATAGTTTATGGTTTAAGGTTTAGAGAATAGCTCTTTGGACATCGATCTACGGTATGCGCTAAGCTGCCTGGAGAGTTCCTCAAATAATGGTCGAATTTCATCAACCTTATTCCGAGGGATCATTTCCAAATCGACAGCCAAAATAAGTTGACACATCGCCTCCATGAGAGAGCCGTAAGCAATCTCACAGAAATGGATTTTCTCCTTCATGGAAAAACGACCGGTACCCTCTGCGATATTTGACGATACAGATATAGCTGCACGCCGAATTTGGTCAGACAAGCCATATTTTTCATGAGGCGGAAACATTGAAGCGATTTTATAGACTTCCTTAACGATGCTTCTCGACTTTTGCCAAATAAGCAATCTCTCAAAACTAAACTCCATATTGCTTTTTTGCGAATATAACGAATTCAATCGATTAACCAATCCAATTATCTAAACTTTAAACCCTAAACTCTAAACTCTAAACTCTAAACCCTAAACCAAATGATAATAATCGGACTGCTGATAATAGCTGTCGGTGCTTTTTGCCAGTCGAGCTGCTATGTTCCCATCAACAAGATAAAGTCATGGAGCTGGGAAAGCTACTGGATTGTGCAGGGAGTGTTCGCATGGCTAATACTCCCCTTCCTGGGTGCGTTGCTTGCCGTACCGGAAGGACATTCACTCTGGGAACTGTTTGGCAAGACCCAACTGCTCAACATCTGGATGACAATTTTCTTCGGCGCGCTTTGGGGTGTCGGCGGTTTGACGTTCGGATTGTCAATGCGCTATCTCGGAGTGGCGTTAGGCCAGTCAATCGCGCTCGGTACATGTGCCGCTCTCGGCACAGTGCTTGGTCCGGTAATCCTCAATATATTCTTTCCGGAAAATGACCCGTTGTCACAACTCACTTTCTCCGTGATTCTCGGAATTATGGTCACACTCATAGGAATCGCCATCATAGGTGTGGCTGGCTCAATGAAAGCGGCAACTCTGAGCGAGGAAGAGAAAAAGGCGGCTGTAAAGGATTTCAATTTTCCGAAAGGTATCGCGATAGCACTTGTGGCGGGATTCATGAGCGGATGCTTCAATGTAGGTCTCGAGTTTGGCAGCGACATAAATTTCGGCAATCTCACCCCCGATATCTACAAGACGTTGCCGGCAACATTACTTGTGACACTCGGAGGATTCGTCACAAATGCCGTGTACTGCTTCTACCAGAATCAGAAAAACAAGACATGGGGCGATTACGGAAAGACCGGTGTGCTTGCCAATAATCTGCTCTTCTGTCTGCTCGCGGGAGCGTTATGGTACAGCCAGTTTTTCGGTCTTGCTCTTGGAAAAGGATTCCTCACCGACTCCCCGACACTCATGACCCTCTCATTCTGTATCCTGATGGCATTGAATGTAGTATTCTCTAATGTATGGGGCATAATCCTGAAGGAATGGAAAGGATGCTCGTCCAAGACAATCGTGGTACTCGTGGTTGGAATCATGGTGCTTGTAGTGTCGTGCTTCCTCCCTCAACTTATCGGCTAACAGTCTTAAATTGTATAATCAATAATTTATGAGTTCTATATTAGACAATCGTCCCGCACTTGCCCGTGAAGTGGAGCAAGTAGCGGAAGTCGCAGGCTACCTTTGGCAGAAAGGGTGGGCAGAGCGCAACGGCGGAAATATAACGGTCAATATAACCGAACATGTCGACGACGGCATCCGCCGGATGGCTCCCATAAGCCCGGTGTACCCCATCGGAGCCACGCTTTCCAATCTGAAGGGCTGCTATTTCTTCTGTAAAGGCACAAACAAGCGTATGCGTGACCTTGCCCGCTTCCCTATGGAAAACGGGTCAGTGATACGCATACTCGATGATTGCGCCTCCTACGTGATTATCGCCGACAATCCGGTAAAACCGACCTCGGAACTACCCTCGCATCTCGCCGTGCACAATTATCTTATCGGCAAGGGATCGACTTACAAAGCATCGCTTCACACCCATCCGATTGAGCTTGTAGCAATGTCGCATTGCAAGAAATTCCTTGAGAAAGATGTGGCGACACGACTGCTGTGGAGTATGATTCCGGAAACAAAGGCATTCTGCCCACGCGGACTCGGCATTATCCCATATCGTCTGCCCGGCTCCAATGACCTCGCCGAAGCAACCATCCGCGAACTTGGCGACTACGACGTGACGCTTTGGGAGAAACATGGTGTATTTGCCGTTGAAAACGACATCATGCAGGCATTTGACCAGGTCGACGTGCTCAACAAATCGGCGTTGATATATATCGCCGCCAAAAACATGGGCTTTGAGCCTGACGGCATGACCGACGAACAGATGAAAGAAATGTCGGTAGCCTTCAATCTCCCCAAATAATATCCAGAACTACCACTTTCCGGGAGGGTGAATCGACATGATTCATCCTCCCGATATTTTTATAGCCCTCGCGTATCTTAACAATCTTTAAGTATTCGGGGGAAGGGTATTTATGCTTGTTTTTAATATACTTAAATGAAAATTCACTACTTTTGCACTATCCGGGTTGATATTAGCAGTCCCGGTTATATTATACATAATAAACCAACATTTATGAAACATCCCACTCTTTATGCTTCCTTGCTGTTGATAGCCGGCTTGGCTATGCCTGCGACGGCGGCACGCTACCTTACGGTAAGCAGTCCGGGCATCGATGATGAAGTATTCGAAGTCACTGACGGTCTGGTGCTCGATTTCGCGACCAAGCCAGGGTTCATGGTTGTAAAAGGTGGCTCTGCCACCGAGTCAACTTTTGCAATCTCCGATGCCACCGTGTTGAATTTCAGCAACACAACGGGCGTGTCTGATATTTTTGCCTCCGATAAATCTGTTGCTCTACGACAGAATCCGGTCGGAGACCTGCTTGAATTTACCGCCGCTCCTGAAACGGAGTGCAAACTGAGTATTTACTCGCTGCACGGCACTACCCTGCTATCAGTCGACGACTGGCATGGTGAAAGCGTAGATGTCAGCTCTCTCACACCCGGATTATACATTGTCAACTTTAACAACCAAAGCATTAAATTTTATAAACAATGAAAAAATATATACTCGCGCTCGCTGCCGTTCTCGGCATGACCCTCTCAATGACGGCTCAGACTGATGATCCAAACCGTCTTCTTGTAATCGACCAGAACGGTCAGACTAAAGGCTTCAACCTCGGCAATGTAAACAGGGTTGAGTTCACTACAATAGAAGGTGAAGTCGCTGCCGACATCAAAATTATTTCATCAAGCCTTACGGAATTGAATGTCTCCGTAACCCGCACTCCGGAATGCCAGTCATTTCTGTTCAATGTAATCCCCGGAGTCTTAGCCAAACAGCTTGAATCCAATCCGGCAAATGCTTCTGCATATCTGGAGCGTGGCGGTCAAATCTATTACGAAGATTTCTCCGAGGGCAAAGTAACGGGAATAGAGCTTGAATACAACACCGAATACGCAGTGGCCACAGTGGGATACGACAGGTATGATGTAGCCTGTGATTTCCGCGCTGCCTATTTTACCACAGAAAAAGCTCCGATATTGGGCAATCCTCAGGTAGACGTAACGCTTGTAGAAGCCGGACTCACTACATTGGATCTGCATTTCGCCCCCAATGCCGACACTAAAGAATATTACTTCTGCATTTTCGGCGAAGGACAGGCTCAGGAACAATTTGACATGTTCGGTCCCATGTTCGGGTTCACAAATATGGGTCAGATGATTATGCAATTCAGCGGTTCTGCCTATACAGAAGCCATGGACTATCGATATACAAGCATGGACCCCAATACAAAATATGAACTATATGTACAACCTGTCGACAAAAACGGCAATATGGCTGAATTGCAAGTTTTCCCCCTCGAAACCAAGAAGCAGGGCGGTAGCGGAGCAGCTTACGTGGAAATAGAGATGGGCGACTACACGCTTCAGGACTGGAACGGAGAAATGCTGCCAAGCCAGTTCATAACATACATTCCCAATGACCAGACATGGAGCTACAGATTCAGTGTTTACAAGGCTTCTGACTACGATACCGACCCTGAGGGTTACAATGCCGCTGTGGCAAGCGAACCTCCTATGCCCAACATGGCCAACTGGTTCTTCTATTCCACCTTGTCAACCGACTACCAGATTGACCCCTCTACGGAGATTGTGGTCGTCGCAGCAGCTAAGAATGCCGACGGCATATGGGGAGAGCCTAACATAGTACGTTATACCACACCTGCGGCTATAAGCGAAACGCCAGTGACTGCCAAGGTATTGTCTAACAATGCCCCCACCAAGATTTCCACTCGCATAGTTCCGAGAGCTATCAACCGCCCCGGCTTCGCAGTTATACCTAATCAGATTAGACTTACAAAGTAAGCAGCCTTGCGGCAACATCTACACAGCGACCCCGGTTTAATAGCCGGCGGCCGCTGTTTTTTTAGTGGTATAAGAAGCGACTAAAAACCGCTGCTGGGACCCATTTGAACGACTTCATCGTAACTGTATAGAAAAATTTCGCTATATTTGCAGTATTAGATGTAATGAGCAAAAAAGTTTTTTATCGATATAACCCTGCCAATGACGAGTATGAGCGCGTATTCCCGTCAAAAAAGGAACGTCTGCACGGTCTGATACGCAATCTGCTTTTCTGGATAGTGATATGCGGTGCCATATTCGGTGTCGTGTATGTACTTGTCGGCACTCCGCGAGAAAAAATGCTTCAGCACGAAAATGAGCAGCTCCGTGCCGAGATTGACATAATGAACCGCCGTCTCGACGCGGCAATAGAAGTGATGAACGACGTGACGGCTCGTGACGACAATTTTTATCGAGTAATAATGGGAGCGGAACGCGTGTCTACCGCAAAACGGTACGCGGGACTTGACAACGAAAACCGCTATAATTATCTTGATAAACTTCCCGATGCAGAATTGATAAAAAATCTCACGCGGAAACTCGATATACTTGACCGTCAGCTTTACACGCAGATAAAGTCATTTGACGAGCTTCAGCATCTTGCCCGCAACAATCAGGAACGGTTGAGCCACATACCGGCGATTCAGCCGATTTCGAGCGAAAACATGAAACAGATGGCATCAGGTTACGGTTATCGCCGCGACCCCATCTATGGCACAAGTCGCTTCCATGAAGGGCTCGATTTCGCAGCCGACCGAGGCACACCCGTGTATGCGACAGCCGAGGGAAAGGTTATCCATGCCGGATGGGAAGGAGGCTACGGCAATCTAGTCGAAGTATCACACGGATATGGCTACGTAACCCGTTATGCCCATCTTAGCAAAATCGATGTCACTGAAGGTCAGGAGGTCAAGCGAGGCGACAAGATTGCCGAAGTAGGCAATACGGGTAAATCGACCGGTCCTCACCTGCATTATGAAGTGCGGCTTAACGGCGCTCCGCAAAATCCCATCAACTATTACTTCATGGATATCACTCCTGAAGAGTATAACGAGATGATACGTCTTGCCGAGAACGCAGGACATGTTATGGATTGACGACTATGGAAAGTGGTGATAAGAAATATTATAAAATCCGCGAGGTGGCGGAACTTACCGGTCTCCCCCTTTCCACCCTGCGGTTCTGGGAACAGAAATTCACTATCATAAAACCACGCCGCAACGACCGTGGCACCAGGTTTTATACCGCCGGTGACATAGAAAAAATCAAGATGGTCTATTATCTTGTAAAAGACAAAGGATTGAAACTCGATGCCGCGCAAGAGCAATTGAAGCACAATCATGACGGTGTATCGCGTCACTCGGCTGCGGTCGACAGGCTCAAGGCTATCAGGAAAGAACTTGTGGCAATGCTTGATGCCCTCAATCGTCTGCGCTGACAATTACCGGAATCTTTATTCATGCAGCGGTGTTATTATAATAAAATAGGAACTATGTATATCGCTTCACAGAAAAGAAAAGAAAACATAGCGGAATATCTGCTATACATGTGGCAGATTGAAGATATGATCCGCGCCAACAATCTTGACTTGGACAAGATAACTGAAAATATCATCAACCGTTACAACCTTGACGACAAGCATAAAAAGGAGCTTACCGAATGGTATGAATCGTTGATTGACATGATGCGCAGGGAAAATGTACAACAAAAAGGTCATCTGCAGCTGAACAAAAATATTATCATCCAGCTCGACGACCTGCACCACGCGCTCCTTAAAGACCCGAAGTTCGCCGAATATACCGCCGAGTTCTATAAGACCCTCCCCTTTATCGTGGAACTGCGCGCAAAGCAAGGCGATGACAAGCTTGACGAAATCGAAACCTGTTTCGCTGCCCTATACGGTACATTACTGCTCCGACTTCAGGGAAAAGAAATAAGCGCCGACACTCAGAAGGCGCTTACTCAGATATCCCGCTTTATAGCCCTGCTCGCTCATTATTATAAGCTCGACCAGGAAGACAAGCTGTGGGATGATGATGCAAAATAATCAAGCATCACTATTCTTCATGTCCTGGCAACGTAGTTTATTGCAATAATTACGCGTGTGAAGAAAATTCCGTCACGCACATAAAGATAAGCTTGCCCCGACAAATTAGGACGGTTATTGGTAAACTGTGTGGTAACCACATTCCCATTCACCTCAATCGAGATATAACTCTCCATGCCATTATAATCGACATTTATCTCGCTGCCCGAAGGAAACTCGATTGAACAGCCACCATCGGGTTCTGTCCAGGAAGCGGAAGAACTCATCACATGGGTAAGTGTCCCTACGACCTCATTCCACTTCGGCAGACCGTTGACCTCGGGAGTCATCATGTTGAAGCTCACCTTGGCACCGATATGATCGCCTTCGGCATCACTAATCCAGTCGGCAACATACATATTGTAATATGTTCCGCCTACACTGAAAGCACGTTTGCCGGATGCAAACATCCTTATGTCGCTGTCATTAAACACCTGATAAAATTCCCCCGGATTTACAGCCACCTCTTTTGCAAGCTGAGAAAGTACCGGAGCAGCAGTATAGTTACCGTTTCTTCCCATCGAGCCGATTACCGCCGATGAAGATAGTGACGTAAAATTATCGGCATTGTTGATAAACACATTTGAATCGCCGAGCTTCGTGTCACCGTTGCTCTCGTTCATCATGTTCAGAGAAATAACAGTGTCGGGATAAACACATCCATCATCATCGCTGCTACATGATGTTACAGTCATTCCTGCAAGACAGAATAGCGCCGTCATTGTGGCGGCAGTGTGCAATCTGCAATTTTTCATACAAGTTATGTATTTTATTGGTTTATGATTCTTTTTTGCTTATATCAGTTCCTGAACCACCCTTTTTACCGCGATGATGATATCTGCGCGGTTTGCGGTTTTTAGCAGGTGTATCGGATTTAAGTTGTGACGGATTTTCCGACGGTGAAGATGCCGACGGTGTTCTTTTCTTATCACGTGCACCACCATTACCGCGATTGTTCCGCTTGACTCCACTGCGTGAAAAACGGCTTTTACCGTTACGGGAGCCGCGGCTGTGCGGATTATATTCGGGAGCCTCCCCGAGCTCGGCAGGGACTGCCTCTTTTCTCACCTCATAACCGAGGAAATCTTCAATATATTTGAACTTGGACTGGTCCTTGCCGGCGACAAAAGTGACTGCCTTACCGTCGGCATTTGCGCGGGCGGTCCTGCCTATACGGTGTACATAGTCCTCAGCTTCACGCGGCACATCATAATTGACCACCATGCTTATATCATCGATATCAATTCCACGCGCAAGGATATCGGTGGCGATAAGTATGTCGATACGCCCTGAACGAAATCCGTTTATAGCATCTTCACGAGCCGCCTGGTCAAGATCGGAGTGCATCTCGGCTGCTTTCCACCGGTTTCGGCGTAAGGTAGTGGTAAGTTCTTTGACTTTTATCTTGGAGGATGCAAACACAATCACACGTTTGGAATAACCGGAGGCAAACAAATGTTTCAGCAAACCTTCTTTCTGCATTTCATGACATACGTATGCCGACTGGTCTATTTTTTCGGTAGGCTTCGACACGGCAATTTTCACTTCAGCGGGATCATGCAATATATTTGAGGCAAGCTGCTGTATTTTACGAGGCATCGTGGCTGAAAACATCAGTGTCTGTCTTTCGGAAGGCAGTTGTTTCACTATCTGCATGATGTCGTCGTAAAATCCCATGTCAAGCATGCGGTCAGCCTCGTCAAGGATAAAAAAGCCGACCTTCGACAAGTCCACATACCCCATCTTCATGTGAGCGAGCAATCTGCCGGGAGTGGCAATAACGATATCCGCACCCATTTTGAATGCCTGTTGCTGCCGGGCAAACTCCTTGCCGTCTGACCCACCGTGTATGGCGAGTCCGCTTACCGGAAGATAATATGAGAAGCCCTCAAGCTGACGGTCAATCTGTTGAGCAAGTTCATGAGTCGGTACCATTATTACGCATCTGACACCTTTCCCTGTCGGCTCACATCCGGAAAGAAGGTCAATTACCGGGAGCAGATAGGCTGCCGTCTTACCGGTTCCGGTCTGTGCCACAGCAATAAGGTCTCTTCCTTCAAGTACAATATCTATAGCACGTTCCTGAATAGGCGTACATTCTTCAAATTGCATAGCATCAAGCGCGTCAAGGAGGTCATCGCTCAGATTAAGTTCATCAAATCTCATTTCAAAAAGGGTCGATAACTAATGGTCTATTTACATTTATTGACTACAAAGATAGTCATTTTTTATCACTTTTCCTTGCGGATATGTAGCTTTCAGCTGCCGCGAGGGTTGCAGGCTTCCCGATATCAAACCACATATATTCGCTCTTGGGCATGTAGCTGTATATCGGCGATTCGTTGCAACAGCTCACGTAAAACGGCACAATCGGAAATGCGTCTGAGCCACCGTAACCGGCAAGCCTTTTCAATATCAAAGGCGACATTACATGTATTCCGCCAAAAGCGAGCTTTGAATAGCTTTCGGGATCAATCCCTACAGGAAGACACTCGCCGCTCTTGACATTAGTCCAGCCGTGCATACGACCTGCCTCATCAAACAGCAGGTAACGCGACGAGTCACGGACTGACGTCAACAATGTGGCTGTCGCACCGAGCGCAACATGACGCTCCATCATCTGCCGAAGGTCAAGATCAGTAAGAATATCGGCATTATGTACAAGAAACGGTTCATCACCGTCAAGCCATCCCGCCGCCTTGACAATGGCGCCCCCGGTATCAAGCAGACGTTCACGCTCATCGCTCACTGCTATCTCCACGCCAAAATCATTTTTTTTCAAAAAATCAATCACCATGTCGGCGTAATGATGCACATTCACAATAATGCGGTCAAATCCGCACTCCCGCAGATGAGTTATGACGCGTTCAAGCATCGTGACCCCGCCTACTTCTACAAGCGCCTTGGGACAATGGTCGGTCAATGGACGCAGCCTTGTACCCAGACCTGCGGCAAATATCATCGCTTTCATGATTTTACAGGCTCAAACGATTCTTTTATTCCTTGCTCAAAATGGGTCAGCTCAACCCTTATTGACGGATATTTTCTCACAAGATGCGCAGCAAGATGATCGGCTGAATATACCGACCGGTGCTGACCGCCCGTACATCCGAAGCTGACAGAAAGATCGGTGAATCCACGTGCAAGATACGTATCGACCGAGTTGTCGACCATAGCATAGGCATGATTCAGAAATTCGATGATGCCGCCATCCTTTTCAAGGAAGTCGATCACCTCGGCGTCGCGTCCGGTAAGGGATTTATATTCAGGATATCGACCGGGGTTATGCAAGCCCCTGCAATCAAACACATAGCCACCTCCATTGCCCGAATCATCCATAGGTATACCGTGACGCTTGTATCCGAAACTTGCCACTTTCACGGTGAGGATGTCGCTCTTCGCTCTCGGAATAAAAGCGGGCATCTCCACGAGTCCGGCAAGCAGAGCGTTAAGGTATGGATACTCTTCAAACGTAGTATTTAGCAGCCGACGTAAATTGTCAATCGCGGCAGGTATGCTTTGCAAGAAATGAGACTTTCTCTCTACGTATCCCCTGAACCCATATGCACCGAGTACCTGAAGCGTACGGAAAAGCACGAAATAGCGCAATTCATTCCTGAATCGTCCTTCGTCTATATCGCTAAAACGCGATGCACTCTTTATATATGTTGAAATCAACCGGTCACGCAGCCAATCGGGATAACAAGCCTTCGCCTGCCATAAAAACGCCACTACATCGTAATGTATAGGACCTTTCCGTCCGCCCTGGAAATCGATAAAATAAGGATTGCCGCCCTTCAGCATCACATTCCTTGACTGGAAATCACGGTACATGAAAGTATCGCCGCTGTCCATAGAAAGGATTTTGGCTGCCAAACGCTCAAAATCACGCTCCAGCGCCACTTCATCGATGTCGATTCCGGTGGTTTTCAGGAAACAGTATTTGAAATAATTAAGGTCCCACATTATATTTACCCGGTCAATCGCAGCGACAGGGTAACAGCGTCTAAAATCAAGCCCTCCGGCTCCTCTCCACTGAATGTCGGGCAATATCGACATAACGCGTTCAAGCGTATTTATAATCTCTTCGCTCCATTCGCCGCTTTCACGCCCGCATTTAATATAATCAAACAACGATTCGTTGCCAAGGTCGGTCTGAAGATAACATTCTCCGTCGTCACTCACGGCGACAACTTCCGGCACAGGCAATCCCTTGCCGTAAAAATTGCGGCAAAGATATATGAAAGCGGCATTTTCAGCCTTATCACTTCCGTAAGTTCCTATCAACACAGGGTCATTGCCAAGCCGGTAATATTTACGGTTTGACCCGGCTCCGGGAAGAAGCGTGATTTCTTCAGGGGTCCTCCCGATTGATATCTCATATAATGTCTTTAGTCTATCAGCTATCATAATTACAAAATTAGGCAGAATTACCGAATAAATGCTTATCTTTGCCGTGAGAAATAAGTAACGCGCAAAAAATTTACAATTATGCCAAAAGTATCAGAACGAGGCACAATAATGCCGGCTTCGCCTATCAGGCGCCTGGGTCCGCTTGCCAATGCGGCAAAAGCCCGCGGCACTAAGGTGTATCATCTAAATATAGGACAGCCTGATGTCCCTACCTCTCCCGAAGGACTTGAAGCACTTAAACACATTGACCGAAAGGTGCTTGAATACAGTCCTTCCGACGGTCTGCCGTCGCTGCGCCGCAAATTGCAGCAATATTACAAGAACTACAACATCGAGGTTGATGTCGACGACATCATCGTCACCACAGGCGGCTCCGAGGCGGTATTGTTTGCTTTCATGGCGTGCCTTGACCCGGGCGACGAGATTATCGTGCCGGAACCTGCCTACGCCAACTACATGGCATTTGCCATCTCGGCAGGAGCAAAAATCGTCACTGTCCCCTCAAGCATAGAGGAAGGTTTCGCATTGCCTCCGGTTGAAAAATTTGAAGAGCTCATCACACCCAAGACCAAGGGAATCCTGATTTGCAACCCCAATAATCCCACCGGATATCTCTATACGATGAAAGAGATGCTCCAGATCAGGGATCTTGTCAAGAAATATGACCTCTTCCTTTTTTCCGATGAGGTCTACCGCGAGTTCTGCTATACCGGCGCGCCATATATCTCGGCGTTCCACCTTCCCGGTATCGAGGAACAGGTAGTGCTGATAGACTCTGTGTCGAAACGCTACAATGAATGTGGAATACGCATCGGCGCGCTTATCACGAAGCATCCCGAACTGAAGAAAAACGTGATGAAGTTCTGCCAGGCGCGTCTAAGCCCGCCACTTTTGGGTCAGATTGTCGCCGAAGCCTCCATCGACACTTCACGCGAGTACATGCTCGCCACATATAATGAATATGTCGAGCGGAGAAAATTCCTTATCGACCAGCTCAACAAGATACCCGGATGCTATTCACCAATACCGATGGGTGCGTTCTATACCGTAGTAAAGCTTCCGGTTGATGATGCCGACAAATTCTGCGAGTGGTGTCTCGAAGAATTTGAATATGAAGGTCAGACCATCTTCATGGCACCTGCTTCCGGTTTCTATACCACAGAAGGAATGGGTAAAAATGAAGTACGCATGGCATACGTTCTGAATAAGGAAGACCTCGCCAAAGCGATGAAAGTGCTTGCCGAGGCGTTAAAAGCCTATCCCGGGCGCACGAATATATGAGCTATGAGCTTTTCATAGCCCGCAGACTGCGGCTGAACACTGAAAACAGCCGCCGGCCGTCGGCAAGCATCGTCATAGCAATAACAGGCATCGCGCTGTCACTTGTAATAATGATGGCTGCAATGTGTATCGTGCTCGGATTCAAAGAGGAGATACGAAATAAAGTTTATGGCTTTGACGCGCATGTAACCATTCATCCCGCCAATGACGACGGTACGCCCGCGGAATATCTCGACTATACCCCCGTGCTTGACTCCATAATAAAAAGCACGGGGCGTTTTGAAAAACCTGAACTGGTCGTCACCCAGTCGGGCATACTGAAAACCGACAATGACTTCCAGGCAATAGTGCTCAAAGGTATTCCGGAAGGAAGAGCTTCCGGATTCATAGCCTCACACATTACCGATGGTTCAATGCCTGACTATTCGGCTGACAGCACACGCAACAGCATCGTGATATCGGAGATTACCGCATCTTCACTCGGTCTGAAGCCCGGGGACAAGACCTACGCCTACTTTTTCACAAATGGCGCGGTAAAGACGCGACGCCTCGACATTGCGGCAATCTACGACACCCATTTCAGTGACTACGACAAAATATATGCCTACGGCTCGCTTCTTCTAACCCAGGGTATCGGGGGCATTGATTCGACAGGGGCGTCATCAGTAGAGCTGACCTCTCTCAATCCATCGGAGATAACCACGAGCGGCATAATGCTTCAGGATGCCATGATGACTTCGGCATATCTGGGAAAATTGACCGGAGCATATACCTTGACAACTGTGCTTGACACGGCAATGATGTATTTCAATTGGCTGGAACTGCTCGACACCAATGTAATAGTGATCCTTGTGCTGATGTCGGCTGTGTCGGGCTTCACTCTCATATCATGCCTTTTTATCCTGATTCTCGAAAGAGTGAAGATGATAGGAATACTCAAAGCTCTCGGAGCGTCAAACAAGGAAATACGCAGGATTTTCATCTACCTGGCACAGCGCGTGGTAATACTGGGATTAATTGCCGGCAACATCGCAGGACTGCTTTTCATCCTTGCCCAATATCACTGGCATTTCCTCCCGCTTGACGCTGAGGCATATTATCTTAATTATGTACCTGTAAAGATTAATTGGATTTACATTATTTCCCTTAATTGTGCCGTATTTTTCCTCTCCTGGCTTATAATTATCTTGCCAAGCCAGATGATTGCAAAAATAAATCCCTGTAAATCTATCAGATACGAATAAACCCGCTATGACTGACAATCAATTTTGGCACGATTTTTGTTATTCAATTATAAATGAAAATTATATCTCATAATTAGAATATTTACATTATCTTTGTGAACAATTTTAACTATAAATGACCAACCATACGAATATTGTAAAACTCATCACTGAGGGAATCCAGGACAGGAAAGGTAAAGGCATCTCCATAGTTGACCTTAGTTCAATTGACGGAGCTGCGGCTCAACAGTTCATCATCTGCCAAGGCTCATCTACCATGCAGGTCGCATCTATTGCTGACAGCGTGAGAGAGAAGTTGCAGAATGAGGCCGGAATAAAGCCATATAACTACGACGGTTACCAAAATTCCCAGTGGATAGTCATCGACTATGGTGACACTTTTGTCCATGTATTTCTTCCGGAGACCCGCCAATATTATAATCTTGAAGAATTGTGGAGTGACGCCGAAATCACCCAGATTCCCGATTTAGACTAAATCAATATTAAACACTATCAGTCTGGCTACATGAAACCAAACCTAAAGAAGAAAAAGCTTAACTTCAGTCTTTACTGGATGTATGCTATAATCATACTTGTGCTTGTCGGAGTATATTATCTTGACCAGAATTCAATTACCAAGCCGGTGACATATTCTGAATTTGAGAAATATGTCACTGAAGGCGGTGTTGAAAAGATTGTGGTGTACACCAATAAAAATGAAGCGGAAGCATTTATCACCGATTCACTGGCAAGCAAGATATTTACTCCGAGCCAGTACACGCAAGGGTCACATCAGGAAGTGAAAATAAGCACTGCGATTCCGAGTGCCGACAAACTGCAGGACAAGATTGACCAGTGGCAACAGGAAGGTGTGTTCACCGGCTCCGTGTCATTTGAAAAAGGCAGTGACTACTCGGCAATGTTCTGGTCATTTGCTCCCATCCTCTTGCTGATTGTATTCTGGTTTGTAATCATGAAGCGCATGTCAGGAAAAGATGGCGGCGGAGGCGGAGTATTCAATGTCGGAAAATCCAAGGCACAGATTTTTGATAAAGACGGTCCTATACAGGTTACGTTCAAGGATGTCGCCGGACTGTCGGAAGCAAAGACCGAGGTAGAGGAAATTGTTGAATTTCTGAAAAACCCTCAACGCTATACCGACCTCGGAGGCAAGATACCCAAGGGCGCCCTTCTTGTAGGTCCTCCGGGAACAGGTAAGACTCTCCTTGCCAAGGCTGTAGCCGGAGAGGCTAATGTGCCTTTCTTCTCCATGTCGGGTTCCGACTTCGTTGAAATGTTTGTGGGTGTCGGAGCTTCGCGAGTACGCGACCTTTTCCGTCAGGCTAAAGAAAAAGCCCCATGTATCGTGTTTATCGATGAAATAGACGCTGTAGGTCGTGCCAGAGGAAGGAACCCGAATATGGGTGCCAACGATGAGCGCGAGAACACCCTCAACCAGCTTCTCACCGAGATGGACGGTTTCGGCTCAAACAGTGGTGTCATAATACTTGCCGCCACCAACCGTGCCGATATCCTTGACAAGGCATTGCTTCGCGCCGGGCGTTTTGACAGGCAGATTTATGTAGACCTTCCCGACCTCAACGACCGTGTAGCGATATTCAATGTGCATCTTCGCAAAATCAAGACCGATGATTCTCTCGATGTCGAGTTACTCGCGCGTCAGACCCCGGGATTTTCCGGCGCCGACATCGCCAATGTATGTAACGAGGCTGCGCTAATTGCAGCGCGTCATAATAAGACATGTGTACAGAAGCAGGACTTCAACGATGCCGTCGACCGTATCATCGGCGGTCTTGAGAAGCGTTCCAAGATTACAACTGATGAAGAGAAGCGTTCAATCGCCATCCACGAGGCGGGTCACGCCACTATATCATGGCATCTGCGATATGCAAGCCCGCTTATAAAAGTCACAATCGTCCCCCGTGGAAAGGCACTCGGAGCTGCATGGTATCTGCCGGAAGAACGCCAGATTACTCCTGCCGAGGCGTTGCTCGATGAAATGTGCTCTACTCTCGGCGGAAGGGCTGCGGAAGAATTGTTCCTGGGACATATCTCCACCGGCGCGGCAAATGACCTTGAGCGCGTGACAAAACTCGCATACGCGATGGTGGCATACTATGGAATGAGCGATAAACTCCCCAATCTCTGCTACTACGATTCTACAGGTCAGGAATACGGTTTCTCCAAGCCTTACAGCGAGGAGCGCGCCAAGAACATCGATGCCGAAGTGTCGCGCATAATCAATGAGCAGTATGAACGCGCCAAAGATATTCTACGTAAATATGCCGACGGTCACAAGCAGCTTGCCGATGTTCTTATCGCACGTGAGGTGATTTACACCGAAGATGTCGAGAATATATTCGGCAAACGCCCTTGGACTTCCAGAACCGATGAGATATTTGCCGGTAAACAACTTACCGATGGAAAGAAAGATGAAAATGCCAATCCATACGAGGATAAAGACGGCACATTTATCGATGACTCCGACAACGACAATGCCGACAATGACGATGACAAACCGGAGGTCGCAATTCCACCCATTCCCAAAAAATAATCATTCGACTGACAAAATAAGCGGGGTGAAGCAATCATAGATTTGCTTCACCCCGCTTCTCGTATTATTCCCTTTTCTTATATTGTCATCCTTTATTTCGTTTAAGCGTCTCGACATAGCTGTCGATTGCAGTCATCCGTGCCGGGATGTCAATGCCTTGCGGGCAATGCGGCTTGCACTGTCCACATCCTATGCAATGGTTAGCCTGACGTAATTTCGGCACAGTACGGTCATATCCTACAAGAAAAGCCTTGCGAGCGTCACGGTAGGCGGGGTCTTGTGTATCTTCCTTTATCAGACCTTCATTGATACATTTATTATAGTGGCTGAATATCGTAGGTATGTCAAGACCGTAGGGACACGGCATACAATACTTGCAATCAGTACACGGTACTGTCGGGAAATGCAGTATTTCCTTTGCCGCATCTTCAAGCATCGCCAATTCATCATCACTGCACGGCTCAAGAGGAGAATATGTCTTAAGATTATCCTGAAGATGCTCCATATAGGTCATACCGCTCAACACGGTAAGCACTCCTTTAGGCGTACCGGCAAAACGGAATGCCCACGAGGCAACACTGTCATCGGGACGGAGGCTCTTGTACTTACCTACAAGATGATTGTTGACCTGGGCAAGTCGTCCTCCAAGCAACGGTTCCATGATTACGACAGGGATGCCACGCTTTTCAAGTTCATTGTAAAGATATTCGGCATCAGTGTTTCTCGGATTCACCTCCTTTGCATGTTTCCAGTCGATGTAATTAAGCTGAATCTGTGCGAAATCCCAGTGAATCTTCCCTTCATCCTGCATCTTGAGAAGATGGTCAAATACCGCGACATCGCCATGATATGAGAAACCGAGATTGCGTATTCGTCCTGCCTCTTTCTCTTTTACAAGATAGTCAAGCACACCATTGTCGATATATCTCCCGTTAAGGGCATCCATGCCGCCCATTCCTATTCCATGCAGCAACAGGTAATCGATATAATCAACCTGCAGCTCTTTCATCGAATTATGATACATCGCAATCGCCCTCTCCCTCTTCCATGTATCGGGCGAGAAATTGGACAGTTTGGTCGCAATGAAATAGCTGTCGCGCGGATGACGGCTCAACGCTATTCCCATTGCATGTTCACTCAATCCTTTGCAATAGGCAGGTGACGTGTCGAAATAGTTCACCCCGTGCTCGATGGCATAATCCACCTGTTTGTTAACCATATCTTGATCTATCCTGTCATTGTCGTCACGGGCGCTTCCGCCGCTAACTGTCGGCAAGCGCATACACCCGAAACCAAGTATAGACACCTTATCGCCGGTATTTGTATTGACACGATAGGTCATACCGCCCCGAGACTTGGCTCCCGACGCGATTGACGCGGGCGCCTTATCAGGGTCTGTTTTGCCGGCACAAGCCGCAACACCTGCGGCAAGTGTGCCTGCACCCACTATATTAAGAAATTTTCTCCTGTTTATATTCTTGTCATTCATAATCATATTAAATCTAACGAGCCTGATAACCTTTTAAGTCAATACCCTCATAACCCTCACTATTCGCAAATGCAAATGTTGAATCACACCGTGCGGTGCACCTCATGACCTTCTACATATATTGCACTGAACGGTCTCACCGGACATAAATTCTCACATGCTCCGCATCCGATGCATCGCTCTGTGTTGACCGACGGAATGAGGGGTGAATCAGGATTATCAGGTACTGACGGTATCATCACAATCGCTCCTACAGGACAGTGACGCGCACAGTTGCCACACGCTATCCCCTCCGTTGCGGGAAGACAGTTTTCCCTTATCCATACTGCATGACCTACCTGCGTAGCACTTTTCTGTGCAGTGTCAATGGGCAGGATTGCACCGGCAGGACAAACCGAGGAACATTCCGTACATTCCGGACGGCAATATCCGCGTTCGTAACTTACTTCAGGCTGCATGAACGTATCCATTTCAGTCGAAGGCCTGAGCACATTGTTAGGGCAGTTAGTGATACAGAGCTGACAAGCCGTACAATGTGACGTGAAATTTTTATGGCTGCGACTTCCCGGCGGCGTGATTCGCGTTCTGCGCACCGGCTTCTTCTTATCTATAATCACAGCGAGGCCGCCATCTACAGTCTTTTCCTGGGCATGTGCCACGGCACTTCCGGCAAGAAGCGCGCTCACGGTAAGGAATTTTCTACGGTCGCCATCGACCTGCGCCTGATTTTGATCGGATTTAGGCTTATGTGCATAGCTTATCGCTCCGCTGTGGCAGTTGCCGATACAATCCATGCAAGCGACACAGCGCGTATAGTCGATGGTCCCGTTTTTAGAGTCGATACACGAAGCCTTACACTCTTTGGCACACAAACCGCATTTAACGCATTTTGAATGGTCGATGACCGGTTTTAACCATGAATATCGTGAAAGATAACCCAGTATCGTGCCGACAGGACACACTGTATTGCAGTACAGACGTCCGTCAATCCAAGCCATAGCACCTACTACAAGCAATGTAACCGCCGCAATCACTATCATGGTCACTGTCACATAATAATCGACGTGATAAAAAGTGTAGCTATCGGCATCCTGTGATGCGGCAATCAGATTATTTGCATCGACATATAACGGCTTAACCAGCGATGTCATTATCCTGCCAAATTCGCTATACGGTTCTATAAACGAAGCAAATCGCAATAATCCCAATATGACAAGAATTGCAAACAAAGCAAGGAAGCTTATACGAAGCCACGTGAACGGCTTGTGATAAGAAAAGCGTCTACGTTGCTTGCGCCCGAACCATCCTCTTACATGAGATATGACATCCTGCATCACACCCAGCGGACACAAGACCGAGCAGTAAATGCGCCCGAATATAAGAGCTACCGCCACAAGCACCACAAGCACCGGAATGTTCAATGCAAGCAATGCGGGCATAAACTGCCATTTCGCAAGCCATCCCCATCCGCTTGCAGCCGTACCGGTAAAATCAAGGAAAAGCGAGGTAATCGCCACAAGACAAATTATCGCCAGTACTGTACGTATTGTTTTCAACATATCTGATTGGTTTACATAAATTTTTCAATGTTGCAAAATTAACAACAAAATCCCATATTATACAATATACATTTTGTAGCTCGTCTTACCAATTTTACCGATTTTATATTTTATAACATCTGTCACCAAGAAATCACAACCTCCATAACCTCGCATAAACAACTTATATTTGCTTTTTTTGCGGATTTTGAGTATTTTTGGCATAGAAATAACCTTGTAAACCGTTTTATCCAAGTGTTAGAGTTCAAGCCATTCACTATCAATCTAAAAGGCTCATTGCGACATTACGACAAGCCTCTTGTAGCGGGTATCATAAATGTTACCCCCGATTCTTTTTATGCCGGCTCACGCGTAAATAATGCAGACGCGATAAAAAAGCGTGTCGCCGCCATGATTGAAGAAGGTGCCGACTGGATTGATTTGGGAGCATATTCTTCGCGTCCGGGAGCAAGTGAAGTTTCCCCTCAAGAAGAAATCGAAAGGCTTGCGTTAGGCATGAAGGCAATACGGTCAATCAGCCAAGATATACCGGTCAGCATCGACACATTCCGCGCTAAAGTCGCAGAAACAGCAATCAGGGAACTTGATGCCGATATAATCAACGACATTTCAGGCGGCGACCTTGACACGGACATGTTCCGGACCGTTGCATCATTGAACGTGCCATACATTTTGATGCACATGCGCGGCACTCCAGCGACGATGACCTCCATGACGCAATACAGCGATGTAACGGCTGAAGTGCTTGCCGAACTGTCAGGCAAGCTCGAGCGCCTGTCACTGCTTGGAGTGAGCGATATAATCATAGACCCGGGATTCGGATTTGCCAAAGATGTCGCGCAAAATTATACACTGCTACGCAATTTTAAACTATTCAACATATTTGACCGGCCGCTGCTTGTAGGTATTTCACGCAAGTCGATGATTTACCGTCCACTCGGAATCTCGCCGGAACAATCACTCAACGGCACTACCGTCATCAACACCATCGCCCTGCTATCGGGAGCGGCGATATTGAGAGTGCATGACGTAAAGGAAGCGGTAGAGGCAATAAAAATTGTAAATCTCACATACAACCCATGACCCCTTTCGGATTAAAAGACGCCCTTGACATAATCATCGTGGCATTGATTCTTTTCTATCTCTACCGGATAATGAAAGAATCAGGCACTATCAACATATTTTTCGGAGTCCTCGCATTCATAATCGTATGGGTTGTAGCTTCCGAAATACTTGAGATGCGACTCATCGGCACAATTCTTGATAAAGTGATGTCGATAGGACTTATAATCCTTGTCATCCTCTTTCAAGATCAGATAAAACGCTTTCTTGTCGAAATCGGCAATCACAAGCGATGGCGATTCCTGCGCGACATGTTCAGGCATCATCATGGAAGTAAAAGTCACGATGCCGACATGAGAAAATGGGTTATGCCGATTGTCTACGCCTGTATGTCAATGTCAAAATCAAAGACCGGCGCACTGATTGTAATCGAACAGAGTATTCCGCTTGAACACTATGAAAAAAGCGGCGACATGATTGATGCTAACATCAACTCGCGGCTGATTGAGAACATATTCTTTAAAAACTCCCCGCTTCATGACGGGGCGATGATTATCGCCCATGACCGTATAAAAGCAGCAGGCTGCATCTTGCCGGTCAGCCATGACACCAATATTCCACGTTCAATGGGATTGCGTCACCGTTCGGCACTCGGAATAAGCCAGGCGACAGATGCCGCTGCAGTCGTAGTCAGTGAAGAGACCGGAGGAATATCGTTTGCCTACAAAGGCAAGATTACAAGCAGGCTGTCATCAACCGACCTTGAACACCGTCTGTCGCAGCTGTACCCTGACGAATAAACGCCATTCAGCAACATCCGCAAGTAGGTCCGGAGCTGCTATTGTCACGGTCGCGCCGATTATCGCATTTTGACATATCCTTATGACAATTATCCTTGAGCGGACAGCCGCCACATGCTTCATCAGCCGTACCCTTTCCTTTTGACAGTCCGAAAAATTTACGTACACAGTAAACAGCCGCACATACAACAATTATGCCCACCCAGATCCACTGGAGGAGATAGTCACTAAAAGTCCAGGCATTTGTCACTTCAGATATAGTTTAATTAACGATTCAAATTCCTGCTCAAAATTAGGAGTAAAAACATTATTATGCAAATTTTCAAGGATTTCATTTACGTGCCAGAAACGTCCGGCGGTAATTTCACCCGGATCCGGCGTAAGTACGGTATCATCCTTGACATATACATAATACGGATTAATCAGCTCACACTCGCGTGACGAACGAAACACGTATGGCGCAAGTTTTACCGGCGTAAAATCGATGATACCCAACTCTTCACGTGCCTCGCGACGTAATGCGTCATCTATTGTCTCACCATAGTCGACATGACCACCCACAGCCGTATCCCACTTTCCTGGCTGGATATCCTTCGTCATGGAACGCTGCTGGAGATAGAGCCATCCTCCTTCTTTCATTATATGAAGATGCACAACCGGATGCATCAGCATCGACCCGCCATGACATTCCTTACGGGTTGCCTTTCCAATAACTTCCCCTTCGCTATTGACAAGCGGGAATATCTCTTCACTGCTCATTGTTTGTATTTCTTTTTTAAGTATGATGCCACTCGCGCAGGGGTCAGGTCAGGTCCGCAATCCTTGAAATCAAGGCGGAAATTGCATCCTTCCTTGAAACAGCTGCATCCGTATGCAGTCTTGCCCTTAAGCAAGAATCCTTTGCCGCATACAGGACATTTCACCTCTTCAAGGCTCTTAATGCGAGGCGATGACTGACGTTTTTTAACCGGTTCCGCGCCATCTTTCTTTTTCTTATCGGGGACAGCTTCCTCCACGTTGATACGATGACTGGAATTATCGTTCAAGACGTTTATCACAATCTCATTTATGAGCACCTTTAGTTCTGCGATAAAATCAGCTGCGGAAAACTCTCCTCGCTCGATGCGCCGGAGTTTGTTTTCCCATAGGCCCGTAAGTTTCGCGCTTTTCAGCAGTTCCTCATTAATCGTTGCAATCAGGTCGATACCCGCCTGCGATGCCTTGATATTTTTACGCTCGCGGAATATATAGCGACGCTTGAAAAGTGTCTCGATAATTGCAGCGCGTGTCGAAGGACGCCCTATGCCGTTCTCCTTCATCGCCTCGCGAAGCTCCTCGTCTTCAACAGTCTTGCCTGCCGACTCCATCGCGCGCAACAGCGTACCCTCTGTATAGGGTTTCGGAGGCTGTGTCTGCTTTTTCAAAAGCGACGGGGTATGCAGTCCACTTTCCCCGACAACAAAAGGAGGCAGTATCTTGTCCTCGCTCTGAGTGTCATCATCCTGCTGATTGCCGTACACAATGCGCCAACCGGGCTCGACAATCACCTTTCCCGTCGCCTTGAATCCAATTTTATCGACCTCACCAAGCACAGTAGTCGACATGAATACACAGTCAGGATAGAACGCCGAGATGAAGCGCAAGGCAATCAGATGGTAAAGCTTTCTCTCATCGCCGACCAGCCTGTCCGGTGCCTGTCCTGTGGGGATTATGGCATGGTGGTCGGTGACCTTTGAATTGTCGAATACCTTCTTCGACTTAGGTATTTTACCCCCGAGCAGCTGCGCGGTAAGCGAGGCATACGGTTTCATCTGACCGAGTATTACCGGTATCTTCTTATATATATCCTCGCTTAGATAGGTAGTGTCGACACGCGGATAAGTAGTTACTTTCTTTTCATAGAGCGACTGTATGTAACGCAACGTGTCATCGGCTGTCCATCCCCATTTCTTGTTACACTCAACCTGCAGCGAAGTCAGGTCGAAGAGTCGTGGCGGAGCCTCTTTCCCTTTCTTTTCCGAGACATCAGTTACAGTAAAGATTTTCCCGTCGATTGCCTCAAGCGCCGACTGCGCTTCCGCCTCGGTCTTGAAGCGTCCTGACGTGACATTAAACGTCACGTCACGGTACACGGTCTTCAGTTCCCAATAATCTTCCGGCTTGAAATTTTCTATTTCAAGTTGCCGCTGCACAATCAGTGCAAGCGTGGGCGTCTGCACACGACCTATCGACAACACATTACCGGGCGACGAATATTTCAGTGAATAAAGCCGTGTGGCATTCATCCCCAGTATCCAGTCACCGATGGCACGTGAAAGCCCGGCATGATATAACCGGTCATATACTGATTCCGGCTTCAGGTCCTTGAACCCGTCGCGTATTGAATCATCAGTAAGAGAGCTTATCCAAAGACGCTTGACCGGACATTTAATCTCAGCCTTTTGCATCACCCAACGCTGAATAAGTTCACCTTCCTGCCCGGCATCACCGCAGTTTATCACCTCGTCAGCTTCAGCGATGAGTTTCTTTATCACATTAAACTGCTTCTCGATGCCCCTGTCGGCAATCAGTTTGATACCGAAACGCTGCGGAATCATAGGCAGCGCACCGAGGGACCACCGTTTCCACAAATCGGTATAATCGGCAGGCTCTTTTAAGGTGCAAAGATGCCCGAAGGTCCACGTCACTTTATAGTCGCCCCCTTCATAAAAACCGTCCTGCCGCCTGTCGGCACCAAGAATCGCAGCTATATCCTTCGCGACACTCGGTTTCTCTGTTATGCAAAGTTTCAAAACCGGCGACTATTTAATTTTTTCGATTGAACAGCGGTCTACGCCCTTTTCCGTAGAGATAACCATTATCGCGTTGTTCAAAGATGGTGTACGCGGGAAATCAATCTCTACAGGTATCATACCGTCATCCTCCCACTGAAACCAACGATCAAAATCAACCCCGTCGATATCGTTTGCCTCATATTTCTTCCCTTTACACTCTATGGTTATGCCATGAAGCTTTTGTGATGTGTGAGGGCGACCGACAAACTTGCCATATACACGCGTCAGTGACGCGCGGTAACTTATGCTGTCTACCGTCAGCGTCAGATGCCTGGCGGCTGAAAGCCGGTAGTTGCGCTCGGTACGCGCCTGCGCTGCAAAGACCGCGATTACAAGAAACGCGATTGACATGACGAAAATCCATACACGCTTGTTGCTATTCCTGATTGCCATGGCTATCCCTTCCTTTCAATTTGTTTTGCTTCATTCCACAGAGCATCCATCTCAGCGAGCGTCATCTCCTTTAACGATTTACCCCTCTCCTTGGCTTTTGACTCCACATAATTAAACCGCGAGATAAATTTACGGTTGGTCTTTTCCAAGGCATTTTCCGGATTTATATGATAGAGACGCGCCGCATTTATAAGGCTGAAAAACAAATCGCCGAATTCCTCTTCCATACGATCGCGGTCAAGTGATTCCACTTCACGGTCAAATTCCGACAATTCTTCTTTCACCTTATCCCATACCTGCTGACGCTCCTCCCAGTCAAAGCCCACATTAGAAGCCTTTTCCTGGATGCGATCCGCCTTTATCATAGCAGGCAGAGCCACCGGCACACCGCTCAACACGGTCTTGTTGCCGCCTTTCTCTTTCAGTTTTATCTGCTCCCAGTTCAATTCTACATCATGAGCATTATTGACGTTGACGTCGCCAAACACATGAGGATGACGGAATATCAGCTTTTTATTAAGGCTTTCAGCCACGTCGGCTATGTCAAATTCACCTTTTTCCTCCCCTATCTTGGAGTAAAAAAGTATATGAAGCAATACATCACCAAGCTCTTTGGCGATGTTCGGACTATCATTATTTATCAAAGCCTCACATAACTCATATACCTCTTCTATGGTATTGGAACGCAGTGACTCATTGGTCTGCTTACGGTCCCATGGGCACTCTACTCGCAATATGTCGAGCGTGTCGATTACCTTGCCGAGTGCTTCTATTTTTTCTTGACGGGAATGTTTCATAACATCGGTTTATCTATGCAAAGATACTCCAAATTCGGGTAAAATCGAACTTGAAGAGCGTATTTTTGTATTATTAGAGAAGAATCGACTAACTTTGTCTTTGTAAACAAGAGTATTTGACAATGATGAAAAAAGCATTATTTTTTGATATCGACGGTACACTCGTAAGCTTTAAAACGCATGAAATCCCCGGCTCAACAATCGAGGCGATAAGAAAAGCCCACGAGCGTGGCAACAAGATTTTCATATCCACAGGGCGACCCTATGTCATCATAAACAACCTGAAAGATCTTCAGGAAAAGAATCTGATTGACGGCTATATAACCATGAACGGCGCCTACTGCTTTATTGGCGATGACATACTCTACAAGAGTGCCATACCGCAAGATGAGGTAAGGCGTCTTGCCGAAATATGCCGGAAAAAAGGATATGCCTGTATTTTCGTTACCGAAGATGAGATTAAAGTAGTGCAGCCTACGGAGGAAGTGCGCAAGATTTTCAACGAGTTTCTGCATGTCCAGGAGATACCCCACACCGATTTCGAGGACGTAGTAGACAAGACGATATATCAAATGACAGTGTTCATCACTGAAGATATCGAAAAAGAGGTGGCAAAACAGATGCCTGGAAGCGAGTTCAACCGATGGTATCCCACCTTTGTCGACATCACGGCAAAAGGGAATACGAAGGCTCACGGCATCGAGATTATGATGAACAGTATCGGGTTTCCCCAAGATGCCTCTATTGCTTTTGGTGATGGCGGCAACGATATCCCGATGCTTGAAAAAGCAGCCATCGGCGTGGCGATGGGAAATGCCAATGATGATGTGAAAGCTCATGCACAGCTTGTCACTGACACGGTCGATAATGACGGCATAGCAAAAGCCCTTGAAGAGCTTAACCTCGCCGATTGACAATCCCCGTCAGAAGGACATATCGACAGTATTTGCATGTCATTGGCGATAAATTAGCCGGTAATGAGTCTTATATCGGATTTTTTTCGTATCTTTGCCGATATTATATATTCAATTATCAATTTGATGGATACCAACAAGGTTCTTTACATTTCCCAAGAAATCACCCCCTATCTACCGGATAGCCCTATGGCGGTTCTCAGCCAGAAACTTCCGCAGGGTATTCAAGAAAAAGGCAACGAGGTACGCACATTCATGCCCAAATACGGCTGCATTAAAGAGCGCCGCAACCAACTGCATGAAGTAATCCGTCTCTCCGGCCTAAATATTGTAATTGATGACTCAGACCATCCGTTAATTATAAAGGTCGCCACTCTGCAGCCTGCAAGAATGCAGGTTTACTTCATTGACAACGAAGATTATTTCCTTCGCGGTCAGACGACAAAGGAGCTGGAGACGGTTTTGTCGCCCGAGGATAACGATGAACGAATAATGTTCTATGTGCGTGGTGTGGCAGAAACAGTAAAGAAACTACGCTGGGACCCGAACTTGGTACATTGTTCCGGATGGGTGTCGGCTCTCGCCCCTATTTATCTGAAAAAAATCTATTCGGAAGATCCGGCATTTAATAATGCCAAGATTGTCTACTCCTTGTTTGACGACAAGTTTGAAGGCACTCTCAACAAACGTATGGTGGAGAAACTTAAACTCGAAGGTTTCAGCAAGAGCGACCTTTCCATATTGGGAAAGTCAGCTGTCAACTGGAAAACGCTCAACAAGCTTGCCATAGAATATTCCGACGGGATAGTGCAGGCTTCTCCTGAAATCGATCCGGAATTAAAAGAATATATTGAAAAATCAGGCAAGAAATTCCTCCCCTATCCCGGTGACGAGGACTATATCGACAAATATGCCGAGTTCTATGCCCAATTATAAAAACATTCACTTATTGCATTTACGGTAATGAAATTATTCAGATTGATTCCTGCCGCGCTCATAGGCGCATCTTTGTTCTCTTGCGAACAAGACAGTGCCATAGGATCATCAGTCATACAAGATCGTGTGGAAGTAGTCATCGACTCATCTTTCACAGTCACCGGCTCATCAGTGATAAATCCTGTCATACAGGCAAGAACTGACAATCAGCTTCTCGGAATAATCGATGCCAAAGGGTTCGGACGACTTTCAAGTGACTTCATATCGCAGTTGATGCCTTCCAACACTATTGATACAGTCGGAGTCACTGTCAATGACATCGATTCGCTCAAGATGTTTCTGTATATGGGAAAGAGTGACATGATCGGCGACTCCCTCGTTCCGATGGGGCTTGAAGTATATCGTGTGACAAAGGCTCTTCCCTCTCCTATTTACAGCAACTTTGATCCGGAAACATATTATTCGCAAAACGAAAAACTTGCGTCAACTGTATATTCCGCAAGTGTCTTAGGACTGTCTGATGCCCGTCGCGACACAATAGGTCTGCCTGACACCATGCGCATCGTGGAAATCAAACTCCCGGTTGAACTTGGCCGTGAATTTTACACAAAATATAAGCAAGACCCATCTTTATTCAGCGACCCTGAACGCTTCTCCAAATGGTTTCCCGGTCTTTACATAAAAAACAGCTTCGGTTCGGGACGACTCATGCGTTTCAGCACCTCACTGGTGTCGATATATTACCGAAAAAAGGTGGCAATGGAGACCAAAGACACCATATATAATCTTGCCAATCCGTTTCTCGCTGTCACGCCTGAGGTCATAAATAATAACAACATGACCCTTTCCGTGAGCAATGAGCTCAAGACTCTTGCAGCCACCACCCCCGTTGTTGCGGCGCCTATCGGCTACGATGCCGAAATACATATCCCGATTCAAGACATAATCGACAAGTATCACTCAAACACCAACAGCTACAGCGTGGTTAATGCCATGACTCTTGAGATTCCGGCATCGGAGATTGCCAACGACTACGGCATAACACCGCCAACCAACCTGCTTTTGGTGAAGAAGAGTGAAAAAGACGAGTTCTTCGCCGACCAGCAGATTTATGACAACCGCACCTCCTTCTATGCTACATACAATGCTACCACACAATCCTACGTGTTCAGTTCGATGCGTCAGTATTTCCTTGACATGTACAATAAGGAAGCCATCGAAGAAGGCGACGGTGACTTTGTACTCACAGCGGTTACACCCGTGACGGAAGTGTCGCAGTCGGGCTACACACAGCAGACCGTGATAATGGCGATTGTGCCCTATATCAGCACTCCGGCAATGGCAAAGCTTAATCTTGAAAAAGCGAAGATAAAGCTAACATTTAGCAAGCAGACGATGTAATTATTCACAAAATATTTGTATCTTTGCACTCGCAAACCAGCCACAATAGCTCAGTCGGTAGAGCATTTCATTCGTAACGAAAAGGTCAGGGGTTCGAGCCCCCTTTGTGGCTCAAAGCCTAAAATCAAGAAGCTCAGCCAGTTACATACTTGGTTGAGCTTCTTGTTTTGTTAAACATAGTTAAATTGAAGCTAAAAATTAGGCTTATTCCAATAAATATCCTCACTTTTGAGGAGAAATCTTTTGACGCTTTTTTGACGCAGGAATTTTTAACAAGTTTGTAACATTTAAGGCTTATGGCTACCATATCTCTTTGTATCGTCACTTCTCGCCCCAGGCAAGACGGGACATTCGCCATTCGGTTTAAAATTACCAATGGAACGAGTGTGACATATATTTCCACTCAATATTACGTAGAGAAGAAGCAATGGAACGGCGGTCAGGTCGTTCGACACCCTCAGGCCGCAATGATTAACGCCAAGTTGTCGCAGATGCTGTGCGCTTATCAAACGAAACTTGATGAACTTGACCCGCCAAAGAGTGTTCCGGCATCCAAGATAAGAGAATGGCTCGAAAGCGACGCAACTCCTAACAAAGAAAGTTTCACTGCATTCGCAGAACGATATATAGAACGCCTCAAAGAAAACAATCAGAAGTCCTATGCTCAAAATATGGGCTATACCTTAAAGGCAATAGTAGACTGCTTCGGCGGGAGTGTGCGGCTAAAAGATTTCACATATATTGCTCTTGGGTTGTTTGAAAACCATCTAAGGGGAAACGGTCAGTCAGACACTACAATCAACATTCGCATGACGCACCTTAAAGCATTGCTGAATTACGCAGTAAAAACCGGCGCTGTTGAATATAAGATACCGCCTTTCGCAAATTATCGTATGCCCGCTAAGAACGTGCGCGAGATTTGGATAACCAAAGAAGAGCTGAAGAAGCTGCGCGAGGCTGAATTTAGCGGCATATCCGAACGGCGGCACTCTGTGGCGAGGGATTTGTTCATGCTCTCGTTCTACTTTGCCGGGATAAATCTCACTGACCTTATTGACGCGAAGCTCGACGGTGATACCATAAACTTCGTGCGCAAGAAGACAGCGACGAAAAAGACGGGCGAAAAAGGTGTTTCTCTGACGATACAACCCGAAGCGAGGGTAATCATCGACAAATACATCACCGCAGACGGTACGCTTGATTTCGGCTATCATTACCGCGATTATGAGCAATTCCGGTCATTCGTAACCAAAGGACTAAATAAAATCGGCGAGGATTTGGGCTTTGAAAAGAAACTGATGTTCTATTCGGCACGTAAAACATTTGTGCAGTTCGGGCAGCAGCTCGGCATTCCGCTATATGTGCTTGAATATGCCATCGGGCAGAGCATCAAAGATGCCAATAGTCGCCCGATATTCGACTACCTGAAAGTTATGCGCTTCCAGGCGGATTTGGCGATACGCAAGATTATTGACTTCTCGCTTGATGATGCACCCGAAGCCGATATGCCGATACCCGAGTGGGCGAAATGAGGTGCGAAGAAGTGTTATTCCACCTACTCCCAATACCAATCTGTCTGATATACGTCTTCGGGTTCCCATTCGTCGAGATTGACATCTTTCTCCGGCGCGGTCGTCACGGTGTAGCAGCAAGACGGATGCGAATCAGTTTCAGGGTCGCCGGTACATTTTTCCATTCCTTCTACCTGACTGTCAGCAAAAGCGATCGCCTTGTCAAGTTCTGTGAAAGGAACTTCATTGATAATCGACATTTCTGCTCGGTTTGTGTAAAGAACATTGTAAAGAGTCATGGTGTTTTTGCAGACTTTACCCTCCTGCTCCGGAGTTTTTAAAACACAAAGATAATAATTTGTTTTGATTATACCGCCAGAGGATTCATTTCGCGGCACCATCTGTCAAGAACAGAGCGAGTGACGCACTGGCCTTTGGGAGTGCCGAACTTCTCCGGTGCGTGTTCGTATAGCCTTTGCAGTTCGGCGAGCATTTCACAGCGGGTTTTCCCCATTACCCGCCACTCACGCACCATCTTGTATGCCGCCGACTGTTCGCGCCATCTAATCGCCGCCTCCTGCTTGGCGATACATGAGGCCTCGTTTGCTGCTGACAAACCCCAATAGGGTCTGCCGTACTCGTCAATGCCGTCTGCCGGTCTGCCGAGGCGGTCGCACTCTCGACCTGTGTTGCTTATCCATCTTTCGCCCTTTGCCTGACGCTTTTTGCGCACATCTAAACCCATGTTCGTGCGCTGCCGTATGTTGTTTACCTCAATCTCCGCCGCAAGCGAGAGAGCGAACAAAAGAGCCTTGCCGCCTATGCTTTCATTTTCTATCTTCATGCCGTCCTTGCATTGGATCAGGATGATTCCGCGCTCGCAGCACTCGTTTACGATGTTGTTCAAGTCAACCATATTTCTGCCGAGGCGCGAGAGTTCACTGAAATAGATTGTGTCGCCGCTTTTGCACTTGCGTAGCAATACGGATAGCTTGCGCTCGTTGTGGTTCACCGTGCCGCTGATTTTCTCGACAACCGTCTGTGCTATCTCCTTGTCGGGGTCGATGCGAACAGAAGACAGATAGCCATTGACGCAATTCTGCTGCTGTGCGAAGTCCTGCGAATCTGTTGAACACCTGCTGTATATGTATCGTGCCATAATCTTTTTATCTGCTAAGTTACTGAAATGTTTTGAAATTCGGGGAGGTCTGCCAATAGATGTTTTTATGCCGTCTGAGCGAGTTTGCAGGGTTCGGCGGTACATCCTACCGTCTGCGGAGTTTCGGGCGATTGTGGAGGCTGTGTTGAGCCGTATATAAGTTCCAGCACTTCCGCGTCGGATAGCTGTATAATCGGTTTGTCTATCTGTAACGGTTTGTCTCCCATTGTGGCTACATGCGCCGTTTCATCGTTTATCTCGATAGTGTTATGCCCATTCACGGACATTAGCACGGCTATCACTTTACCCTGCACACGGTCGCCGACAATGATTTTATATCCACCAAGCCGGGAAATGCGATATTTTGCCATTCCTGCCTCTTTCTCGCCCTCTGCCGATACATTTACCGTCTCGGTGGTTTCCGTTGAAATTTGGGGCGTTTCTGTGACTTGTGTGAGATTGTTCGTTGCTTCCATATTCGTATGATTTTATTTGTTTAGTTAGTTCCCGGCGGCGGTGTCGCTCCGCTGTGGTTATCCCTCGCCGGGATGGGTGGTTAGGGCAATTCGCGCCAATGTGTTACCCTGTCATAGTGAGTTATATCTCCCTTTCTGTCGCAATATTCGTAACCGCTAAAATAGCCTTCAGCGAATAGCACGTTATCGGGATTCTTTTCTTTTTCAATGCGCAGCTCGACGGGGCGGCAGTCGCTCGGCTTGTCATATTCGGCATTATGCCATCTAAAAAAGCCAGTTGCCGTTATTTCGTTTGATGTCAAGAAATTGGCATCGGTACGGATTGTATCATTTAATATTTCTCCGTATTTTTCTTTTGAAGTTGTTGCTTTTTGCATCGCTTTTCGTTTTAGGGGTTTACTTTGTGTTACTTCCGTCGCGTAATGCAGGACCGAGCCAGCACACAACGCATATTAGGGCTATTAGTATCATTCTTTTATCTGTTTTAGGGGTTAGACTTGTTTTGCGTAGACTGAGGCAGGGACGGGTGCGTTATTGCGTTCGTTGTAGTGATAGCCGTTAGACCAATAAGGAGCTGCACCGTTGTAATTAGCCATGTTGCGAAGGTATCTGCAAACTATATCCTTGCACTGGCTGTATATCATGCTACGCTCCGCAAAGTTCGCAATTCGCACCCACTGTTCGTGTATCTGTTTAGGTGTCTTCGTTCTCATCTTCTTCCGGTTTATACGTTGACAAATTCCACGTTCAGACCAAAGGCGGCGAAATGGTTTTCTATCGCGGTGCTTATGAACTCCACGGCATCCGCAAAGGTGCTGTTATTGCATACTATCCCGCAGGATTGAATGACACCGGAGTAACGCCCGACGTTTAAAATGTCCCGATGCACATGAGCCATATAGCGCAAGCCGTCAATCGTGAAACTTGCAGCGTGATAGTTAGGGTGTATATATGCGAACACTTTGATTTCCTTCATGTCGGGGTTCTTATTTGTAAAGTCAAGCATCCAAGCGCGTAAGCCTGCAATAGAATTTGTTAATTTGGCTTTATCGTTATTTATTATACGCTCCAAGATGCTGTCATTCAGACCGTTTTTTGCGAGTTCCACCAGTTTTGCAGTACGGGACTCTACCACGGCGGTAAGGTCCTCTATGGCATTCACAGCCTTGTTAAGTTGTTGAAGCTCGCTTTTACTCATTGCGGTTTTATTACGCATATAGGTGGCCGCATCAAGCAATATGCTTGTGTTTACTTTGATTGTCTGCATGGTTATTTGTTTTAGAGTTGTACGTTACAGGTTTCTGAAATATAGATCATAAGGCACCCGACGGCCTTAAGAATGTAGTTGAGGATCACCACGGCGGCAATGATTCCGAGCGTTACCGCCGTGGCTTTTAGGGTCTGTTTCATGCGAAATATTTTGTCATGTCGAACACTTTCCAATAATTAGGCTCATAGACTCCGGCCTCTTTGTCATTGGCTTCTACTTGTGCCATAGCTTCACGCGCTCCGGCCTCAGTGGTATAGACATAGCCGTTTGCGGTTTCATCCAGTTCGTCAGACCATACAGCGAACAACTTAACGCCGTTTAGTGCGAGGCTGCGCCCGTAGTCCGTTCCGTGTGCGTCGGTGGGTATTGCGACGGCTAACGGGTTCTCATCGTGGCGGTGTGCCATTGCATAGTTGTATGCGTCGAAAACTGTATCAAAGTCAAGCGGGCAAATTGCGGTTGTTTCGTTTGCGTTCATGGTCGCGGGGGTGTTATTTGCTTTCATCGTGATTGGGTTTTGTGGGTGGTTGTTTATGTTATATCTGGAATAGGGGGCGGGACTTCGCCGTTTGAAGCTTGCCGCCCCCTATGCTGTTAGTCTTTGTCTCTGCCTTTGAGTATCGCAACAAGTGCGTAAACGTCAAAGATGATAAGCGAGATAAACGCCATTAGCTTTAATGCTAACTCGCCGTTACTGGCGTTTGCCATTTCCGAAGCCGCTACGCTCAACGTGGCAAGCATTGTTGCGATAATCGCGGCTGTTAAAACGATTTTGTTAACCATGTAATTAAACTTTTTCGCTACCTTTGTAGCATGTAATTAAACTTTGCCCGTCGGTTATCTGTGAGGAATGACCCCGACGGGCTTTATTGTTGGTCATTCCTTACACTACAAAGGTACGAATAATATTATACCCTACCAAATATAAAGTGTTAAATATCAGCATATTAAATTCCGAATTCACAAAAACGACCTCCACATTTAGCCGCTGTCAGAGTTTGAGTTTTCAGACACGAGGGGAAACGCGAAAATAATTTAATCGCAGTAGAAGCGCTGGAATGTGGCTTATTTTCGCTATATTTGCAGGTGTCAAGAGTAACAAGGGAAACACGGAAAATTATGAAAGACATTTTAACGGTTGGAGTAAGATTTTGAGGTGGAATTTAACAAATAAGCGTTGGGGTAAATCCATGAAAATCAATAAATTAACCTTGCTTATTTGGAGCAATTCAAAATAAGGATGAGAATCTGCCAAAATCGAGGCTCAACGGGATGGCAAACGACCGTATTACACTGCGTTATGCTTGATATTCAGAGAGATAAACCCTGCAAAGGGGTGCCGGGGGTATGGAGACCCGAGAGCCGAAACGGGCGGGTGCGACCCTGAAAAATTTTTTTTGCTGAAAATTCCCGTCAAACCCCAAAATTAAACTTTTATATATTTTTAATACTCATGCACCTCAATGCAGCAGACTGAACTTGCAACTACATGGCATAATACACTGATATTTATATATTTACCTCTATATTTTCTTTTCATGTAGTAAAAAATCAAAGAATATTTCTATAAAAATATATAGTAAGAGAAGATAAGGAAAAGAAAAGATTAGAAAAAGTAGTACATTCCTACAGCCTTTATACTTGCGAATGGCTTAAACAGTTGATTTATAGAGGGGAGAAAAGGGAGAGGAAGGATGAAGGGAGTACACCAAATGCAGTGATTTTTGCGATTTCGGGTCAAAATCACGTCCTTTTTCGGCTTTTCAAAACCTAAAGCTACATTATAGGTTTATTTGGATAATCTGCAATATAGCTTTAACTTTGTGACATGAACCAAGAGTCAAAAGAGCCGATATGAAGATAAGAACTCACTATACATCCTACTTTGTGCGTGTTGACCATACGACTGCCCGAAAACTCCAAGAAGCGGCACGTCTGTTAGGTCAGAAATGCGATATGCTACCGCGCAATGATGGGCTGCCGATTCTCGCTACTTATCCAATGTGGGGAATAGGCGGTTTGGATTTCGGGTATAGATTCAACACGACGGAGGGGGTGTTTGAGGCTTCCAAGGCGGAGTGTGTACCCGACACTCTTATTTCGCTCGTTAGTCTTGAAGATGGGTATTCAGACGGTTATTATGATGTCATAGAGCACAATCAAGTAAGCTATGAAACGATGGTTGCCGCAATGCAGGCAGGCAGCTTGTCCCATAAGATATATGAGTCGGCTTTAGAATTGTGCAGACAGGAAGTCGTGCGTTGGTATAGGGTGCGGGGAATTGAAAATATTGAGGTTATATTCCCGAAAGATATAGATACAAGTCAATATAGGCTTCCGACATATTGCGGGAAGTGTGATATCGCTGCTTATTTCCAAGATATCCATAGCTTCTATATATTCTGCATTTTAAAAGTCAACGAGTCATATATCTTTGTTGTTGCGGAGCCTATGCCGGACAGTAAGCAACTCCGGCAGTTTTATTCGCAAGGCGGTTGGCATAAATCTTTGTATGAATGTGTTGAATATATGCGAGGCTATCTATATGGCTTAACGAAGAGATCCAGCAGCAATGGATTTCACTTCACGCCGCGCTTTTGGAATTGTTATGGTGCGGCAATTAAGTTTGAGGATATTTCAGACGGCAACCTCAAAAGAATTGCTTATACAGCCGTCGATTCTTATAAGATTGGAGATAGAGTTACTGTCAATTCTCACAAATGGTATGACGAATTGAAAGACCAATTCGGAATAGTGGAATATTCTGACAAGGATGGCGATTTCTCGCAGTTAATGTCGGAATATTGTGGTTGTACAATGACAATCACGGAACGAATGTGCGAAAATCAATATAAACTGAACAACATGGAGTTTTGGTTTCCCGATTGGTGCTTCACCAAAGCATCTAAAGAGGACTTTACTCCCCGATATACACCACGAAACGCAAAGAGCGCAAAAACCTATCTCATGCGCGATAGCAATACTGGCTATACCAAGATAGGAATGTCAGTCAATCCTCGCCAAAGGGAGCGCACATTACAGTCAGAGAAGCCTACAATCACGCTTTTCCGCGTTTGCGACACGCTTGTGGAAAAAGAATTACACAGCAGATATGCCGTCAAACGAGTGCGCGGTGAATGGTTTGATTTGACTGAAGCCGACATTGAGCAGATATGCGAGGAATATGAGTTCAAGAAGAAATAGCCCACCACAAAAACAAGAGATATGAAACAGGAAATCAAAGAACTTTTCAAAAAAGCATACAGAAAATTGTTCCGCAAGACGAATCGCAGAACAGTGTTCACCGTAGGGGATTCCTCGATGGAAGGAACGCTCGGCGTAGCCCCCGACGCGTTCCAGCGGATGTTTGCGAAAGCCTACCCCGACGCTGCGAAGTTCATCGAACTGATAAAGGTATTACCTAATACAAAAGATGCTTTTTTATTGCCGGGAGGCCTCGTTGCGACAGGCTTTATTGCCGCAACGGGGTTATCAACGTCTTACCGTGAATGGGAACGCAAATGCCTCGAAGATACAAAAAGGCAATATCCTGATTTAAAGATATTGGTATTCCACGCCGACCCGGAAGGCGAATAGCCCCTATTCAAAGAATCTGTCGAATTCAGATTCGGGGAACAGCCCCTTTTGACTCAATGCACGGATAACCCTTATAAATTGTTGTCTAAAGGTATAAACATCTCCCGTAACGAATTCATGGAGCCCATACTTGGAAGCTATTCTAACAACATCATCGGAAACCGTGGGGAGAGAAAACAACCCTTTCTCTTTGAGAAACGGGACTTCGCTAATGTTGCACTCCACTCCGGTTATTGCTCCTAAATGCTTTACCGCAGATGCAACATCAGGGATATTGCTATTTTCGTAATCCATAAAAACTTGATTTAAAATTAGACACCACAAATATAACACGACAGCCGGAATCCGCAAAATTCCATAACTTGAATTTAAAGATTAGACACCTTCCGGTTTCCGGCTGTTTTTTTATCAATAAGATGAAGAAACCAACCCTAACTCTCCTCGCCCTGCTTGCCCTGACGCTGACGGGGTGCGGAAATAACAAGCCCAGAATTGTGAACGGTTACAATATCTATACCGACACAATTCGCGGACACATCTATCTGCACGTCTATGAAGGTGGTATTATCCACGACCCCGACTGCCCGTGCCGGGAGAAAGGAGTGGTGGAATGAAGAATTGTTTAAGCATCGAGCAATCCGCAGAGCTTATCAAGCGCGGAGTGACCAAAGATAAGGCAAGCGAAAAAGAACGCATCTATAAGCCTATTGTGGCTCAAAACGGAGTTGCGCATAATATCTATGTAAGCGACGCCCCAATCTTCACCGTTGCCGATTTGCTTTCGCTCCTGCCGAAAGAGATAGATGGATGCAATCTTACTATCGGTGCAAGCAAAGAAGAATGGCGCGTTGCATACGAACCCAAAGAGAAGAAAGACAATGGAAATAGCAACAATTAAGTGTATGCCGTTGCCAAAGTGCAATTTCAGATATATAATCTTCAATGGAGATAAATTTCCCATTGAGTTAGCAGAACAAATAATAGTATGGCTATGAATGAAGATTACTGCTCATACGAGATTTCAAAGGCTCTCAAAGCCGCCGGATTCGATGAGCCGTGCGACCACTATTGGTATAAGGCTTATACCAATAGCGACGAAATGGTATTGCGCCAAGCGTCAGCAGATGATTACAACAATGACGATTGGAGTGTCCCGCATTGCTCCGCTCCGCATATCTTTCACGCTCAGAAGTGGCTGCGGGAGAAATGGGGAATACATGTGGACGCATGTGTCTTTTCCGACTATTCTACTGATGCGGACGGTAATGTGTGCGACAGATGGGATTTTTGGGGATTTGATTTGTATGCAGTTGTCGGAGGCGAAAAGATGATTGAAGACGATGGCGAATACGATTCATACGAGCAGGCGTTGAGTGAGGGCATAAAGTCCGCGTTGGAACTGATAAAGGAAGGAGAGTGAGATATGGCAGAAATATTTGATGATGGCTGGAGTGATACGAAGCCGAAATTGACAACTAACATCAACAAATTATATGTCGTTGAAGGCAATGAATCAATAGAGGCTCACACCTTGATGCCGCAACCTATCGGTCGTTTGGAACACGAACCCACGGGCTACTCGCTCGCAGTTTACAAACCCATCTCCCGATTCAAGCGGCTTATGCTCCGCTGGTGTTTTGGGCTTAAATATGAGAAGAGATGAAAGTCGCTTATTCGTCGTCTTCCCAATCAAGGTCAAGTTCAGGGGTTGTGTACCACTTAGGGTATGCTCGGTCAAGATTGCGCATGAATCGCTGCCAATTGTCGCCTGAAATTCGCCCTATAGCCATAACACCGGCAATGTGTTCTTTGAGTTTCGGGTGGCCGATTTCTTCCGAAAGGAATTGGTGGTGTTTGTGGCTTCTGTTGCCGTTTTCGTTTTTAGGATTACGTCTGCGAAGCTCGTCCAATACTTTCGGAGCAATTCGTTCATATATAATGTCGTTTATCCATTTCCCTACAACGCTTGGATGCTTAGTCGCACCGGTCCAGGTCCATCCGTTCATACGATATATCATCTCGAAGAAGTCTTCGTCGAACGTCTTGACCCATTTTGCCGCATCGTCACGCATGAACTTGTGCAAGAATTGCTGGAGGGCATCTACGGCGCGGCCTTTCTCGGTGTTGTACCCGGTGGCTTCATCCACAAGGGCGATGATGCTGACTTTGGCGAGCGAGCGAATTAATATTTCGGCTTTGGCTGCCGACGCAAGTTGTGAAGGCAGTTTAATAACACCTGCGGCTCTTGCTTGTAAATACAGGTCACATACCGATGGGAGGATTAGGGCATTAAACCCCTCTTGCGGTGTACCCTTGGTGTCGATATATGAGATTTTATTGGTCAGCCCCATAAGTTCGTCATCTATAAAGGGTTGGAGGTTTGCAGCGTCCATAAATGTGGGGATATTGATCACCCTTGAATTTCCCCTTGGAGGTCTGCCTAATGCGCGGAATACCGCAGACTGTCTTATGACGCGCGTTCCGTCATCAAGGACTGCTACCTCCAGTTCGGCGCCTCCGATTGTAAGCGTTCCTTCAAACGAGGCTTTGCGCAACTCGTTTTCGATTATGAGCGAATTGGAATCCACTCCAAGAAACTTGGCTGCTTTCTCGATGTTTTTTTTCGACGCACTTCCGTCCAACGCTCTTGAGAGTCCGATTTCGGACATACCGATGCCTTGTGCCAATTCCTTTTGGCTTATGCCTCTCTCGGAGAGGACTTCTCTGATTCTATTTTTCATAAAAGTTATATTTAATGTTGCAAATATAAGAAATATAATTTAATTAACAAAAAAATAAAACAATGACCAAGACAATCGAAGAATTAGCAAAGCAATACGCCAAGTATCAGACCGACGAGCAAGGTTACGGCAGTATGGAGGAATGGAAACAAGCCGTAGCCATATATTACGATGATGCAAAAAAAGTATTGTCGTGGCTGTTTACTAAACCTCTCTCTCAACGTCTCACCGCCGAGGATAAAGAGCAAATAATGTTCGCACATAAAATGGCAAAGGACTATGCAGAGAGTGTTAATCCAATGAACGCAGAAATATTTAAGAACTGATATATGTTGCTTGAATCCATCTTCGGCGCGGATTTTTTCAAGGAGGGAGAATGAGTATGATTACAATAGCATGGTATAATGTTGTCGCAATCATAGCAGGAATACTATGGATTGTGTGGTTGAAGAAAGTTGGCGAGGATGATAGATATGGCATTGGAAGTGCTATGGTCGTTGTTATCGGAATCGCGTTTTTCGCCATTTGGGGCGGTATATTTTGGTGGTAACTATGGCAATGGTAAATGAATCGACGTACACCTACCTCCTTTCGTGGCTCTGCCCTGCGATGGAGGCGGAGAATAAGAAACTCTACGGCGAAACGTATGCGTATAAGACCAAGAACGGGCAGACTAAGACATACGAGAATATTCTGAAAGGGTCGGGGCATAACGACAATATGGTTATGCAGTGGCGCGTTGACCGTCTGCGGACTATCATTCGCCGTCTGATTTGCGAGGATAAGATGAAGCGCTTTCTCTCGGACGGGAGCAAGAGCGCGATATATGCGTTTAACGGCGTGTGTTTCGTGCGAGTGGAGGACAGGGAGATATTTCTTAAGGAATTGCTCAAACGGACGTTTATTGAGCTTGATTTGGGCGAGAAATACAATGACGAGTACCCTGCAAAGGCTATCGCCATGAGCTGCCTTGACACGATTTCGAGCAGCGACAAATACCTCTACCGTCCGAATCGGCGTTATGTGGCGTTCAGAAACCTCGTGTATGACGTTGAGAAGCGAAAAGCCGTGAAGCCGAGCGTTGAGCAATGTCCTGCTATCGTGCTTGACTTGGAATATAAGGACAAGGACGAGCTGTATCGTGAGTGTGCGGAGAAATACGGCACTTTCGGCAATCCCTGCAAGCTGTGGGAGGAGAAAATCGCCGAGATTATTCCGAATAAGGACGCTCGGAGCGTGTTTCAGCAGTGGTGTGGCGCACTTATAGCCGATAAGAGTCAATTCAAACTTGAATACTGCCTATTCTTGCTTGGCCCCGGTGCCAACGGAAAGTCCGTTGTATCAAATGTGATAGCCTCAGTGTTCGGCAAGGAGTATTTTTCGTGCTTTTCGTTCCGTCAGCTGTTCAAGGACTCGGACCGCAACGTGAATATCGCGGCACTCGCCAACAAGGTCGCCAACTTCATAGACGATATGGACGGCAAGGAGCTGTCGGGCGGCGACTTCAAGCGGTTTGCGAGCGGAGGCGAGTTCCAAGGGCGTGTGCCTTACGATAAGAAGCCCGTAAAGGTTATTGCACCGCCATTGCTCTGCTGTGCCAACACTATGCCCGAGACTGACGATGACAGCTACGGAGGTCAGCGCAGACGGCTTGTGGTGCATACGACCACGCAGGCGTTCACGGGCGAGGACAGGGACACGAGCCTTACCTACAAGCTGACGCGCCCGGAGGCTCTTATGTATATCTTCCATTGGATTGTGGAAGGTTACCGCATCTTTGCCAAGAACAAGGGAGATATTGTCATGGGCGAGGACATGAAGAAGTCGCAGGAGATAATCATGGCAGGCAGCAACAATATGCGCCGATGGTGGGCTGAGAACGATTACGAGGCGGTCGGCACCGATGTGAAAGAGTGCAGGAGGCATCTTAAAGAACTGTTTGCTGAATACGAGGCATGGGTCAAGGCAGAGGGGAGTGTGCGTAAGTTCGATGCCAAAGACCTATCCGCTATGCTCACAGCAAAAAAGTGTTTCAAAGACCGAGACCAATACGGCACATTCTTTTGCCTGCGAAAATCTAAAGCTAAATTATAGGATTATTTGCATAATCAGCAATAATACACTATATTTGCGCTTATGAAGCGTGCGAGGCTTCGGAAAAGGATATTAACGGCTCAGACAAGTACCCCGGTTCTCGCACAGCCGGGCGAAAGTTTGAGCCTTTTGTTTGAAAAATGAAGATTAAAGACCTTATTTTCAACCGCGAGAAACTGCGGAAGTATGATGAGCTGAAACAATGGAAAGATTTGTTTGAGCAAAGCAACCCCCAAATCAACCAAAGCCAGTACAACGTAAGCTCAATGGGCATTTCGTGTGGCGCATCTACATTTGAATTGCCCGACAATATCCGTAAAATCTTCGTGGACGCTCTGGAAGCCGAGATTAAGAAACTTGATGAGGAATGACCGAGAGCAAGGAGCGCGAGGCGTACAGAATGAAGTGTAAGTATCACGGAGTAAACGATAATTGCATAAAGCAAAGTTCTCCAATTCAGCCTTACTTTATGAGTTTCGTTCTGTGGACGGGGCATATGTCTGTTGCTTGCACTCCCGACTGCGACTGCGCGAGAATGAGAAGATATGATAAACGGAAGAAACAAGAATGATATGAAACTGAAAACAAATCTATACAAAAGTGTGGAAGTTGGCCCTTACCGATTCAACTTCTACCGTGACGAAAAGAAAATCAGGAAAGGAAGTGTCAACGGAACTTATCTGAAAATCTCCGCAATAGGCAGAGATGAGCAATGGAGCCTGATAATCCCTGGCAACGCTCATGTTTACGGCTATCTGACCGCCGCATTGGAGCAGGGAAAAACCGAACAACTCCACGGCTACGCCTTTATGCTCAATGCTGTGTCTATGCTTCTGACGCAGGACGAGGGCTTTAATGCGGATATTCAGAAAGCCATAATGTCGTGGCAGGAGCGTATGAACGAGAAAGCGAAAGCAGCCGCAGAGAAAGTTTCCGATTCCGAAGAAATGGCTTCGCAGGTGCTCATGGAAGATATTGCCTCTGAAAGCGGCATGAGCAAGAAAGAGCTGAAAGCGAAAAAGGAGGTGGATAAGGAGCTTATGCGCGAGGTGCTGAACGAGGATAAAGAGTAATGGCTACGCAACCGCTCATAGAGGCAAAAGACGTGTCGAAGCTGATAACGCTTTTTGACCGGGTTTACAAACTCGGCGTGGAGGACGGCTATCAGCACTCGCACGACGAGGGGCTGTGTCGTGAGCATATCGAAACGACCAACTATCCCGGCAACTTCGGACTGATACGCGATGGCTTCATATCGGATGAGATAGATTGGCAACTAACGCTCCAGCGAGAGGCAAAGGTTATGAAGATTTACGAGCCTATCCGCAAAATGTTCATCCGCATGGGCGCGTGGGCGCGAAGCAATTTCTATTCGTGCATACTCCCGATAGCGCAGGACTTCTACAATATGGGAGTCGAGAATTTTCTTGCCAATCCAAACGCCGACACTATCACTACATTCATGGAGGAACGGCGGATATGGTGGGGAGGCAAACGGGTTGATACCTACGGCTATGTTGAGAAGATACAAGGCTTCTGCGGTAAGCGTATGCGCAGTGAGGCTGCGGCGTTGGATGGGCTTGTGGAAACTCGGACGAGCAAGTATCAGCGCATCGGCGAACACGATTTGCGTAAGAGAGTATTGAGAGAAAAATGGTGGCTGCACTTCCGCAGAGCCGTGGCAGTAGTGAACACTAATAGGAATTGAGTATGCCCCGACCGATAAAGATACAGCACCCTACGCCGAAAGAGAGGAACGTGGCACAGGTCGCGCTCCCGATAGGGCTTTATTGTAACAAGGCTCTGCAAACCGCGAAAATCGGCGATGTGGTGCAATTCTGTTGCGAGTGGCGAAAAGACAAGCGAGTAATCACCAACATCTGCCGTTTCCGCATCAACTCGCCGGAGTTTACCTTCATGCTCCGCTCTATCTACGGCGAGAATATGACGATTGCCAAGCTGATGGAGCATTGGGAGGCGTGGGCGATAGTCGAGGGGATTGGGGAAAGCGGATTTAGCCATGACGAAGCAATCATAGTCGAGGTATCTAATTTAGAATGATTACAAATAATGGCGAAAAAGAACAAACCCAAATATCACAATAAAAAGGTTGAGTATGATGGTATTCTCTTTGACAGCATCAAGGAGAAAGACCGTTATATCGTATTGAAACAAGCGGAGCGGGACGGACTGATTTCTGAATTGACATTACAGCCGCGTTGGGAGTTGCTTCCAGCAAAAAAAGAGCAGTATATCGAACACAAGAAAACCAAAGACGTGGTAAAAGAACGGACGATTCTGCAACCGATGCGCTATACAGCCGACTTTTCCTACATTAAAGATGGCGAATTTGTAGTGGAAGATGTAAAAGGCTCGCCCTATACTCTCTCAAGGGACGTTCCGTTGCGCCTAAAGATGATGAAGTATTTTCACGATATAGACGTGAGGTTGGTGTATAAAGCAAATGAAGCGATTTAGACATGGCAATAGATAGTTTGATACCACGCCGTCCTCAATGTATTGAGAGCAAGCTGACGGTTTTAGAAAAGAACTGCATCGAGTATGCCGTGGCTTTTTCGGCAAAGAACGAGGAGGCGTTTTTGCTGTTCCATCCGGAATATATAACGGGCGATGGGAAACTTAGCAATGAGGGTAAGCGTCGGTGCAAGGACTTTTTCAGTTACAGCAAGAATAAGGAATACCGTGATGTGTACGCCGCCTATCTGAAAGAGTTTTTGAACGGTGGCAAAGATAAGGGCGAGGCTCATCTGATAGAGGTAGATGAAAGCCGAAAGGACAAGGCGTTGAAGTCCCTCCTGAATCAAGCCATGAGTATGGTTGAAAGCGGAGATACACTCGACCCCGATACGTTGAAAGTGCTTACGGAGATATTCAAGAAACTCGGCATACTGAAGGATGAGGTAGAGGAGCAGGAAGCTCCAAGGAGATATTTGCCGGAAAGATGCTCTGCCTGTTCCTACCGCTCTTTCGTGGAGAGCAACGTCGAGGGTGGAAAAATCATAAATGAATGCGATTTTTGCCGGACGCGCAGGTTCGCCGAAGAAAACGGCTGGCATTATGACCCGAAGAAGAATCTTGATTTACCGAAAGAGGATAATAACTAATCAAAAAAATATATGGAATTACAAGGAAAAACAGTTGCCGTCTTAGATTTGGTAAGCGGCATAAGCAAATCGGGCAAAGCCTTTCAGAAAAGGGAGTTCGTAATCGAAACCGCAGGGCAATACCCGAAGAAGGTGTGTATGCAACTTTTCGGCGACAAGGTGAACGAGTGTCCGAATGTGGGCGAGGAGGTCAAAGTTTCGTTTGACGCGGAAAGCCGCGAATGGAACGGCAAATGGTTCACGCAGCTCAACGCATGGAAAGTGGAGCGGCAAGGTGCGCAGCCTGTGCCTCAGCAGCCTGTCAATCAGCAGGCGCAAGCTCCGACGGACAGTATGGGAGACCCATTACCGTTCTGAGCTGCCAGGAGTAGAAACAGAAACGAGGGCGCAGGGATTGACCTTGCGCCCTCTGCTTATTCGGCTATTGACTTCCCTTTTGCGGCATTATTGATTTTTGGCTTTGCGCCATTATCATCATCCACCACCTCTATTGTTTCCTGCGGTTCGCCGTATTCTTTTTCGACTTCTGCTTTCGCAACAGCCGGGATTCGAGCCTTGATGTCAAGCTCCTCTTTCCATTCTTTTATAATCTGCTCGTAGTCCTCGACGTGGTTGTTTCCTGCATCTGCCATTGCAGCCTTGCGTGATTTCATACGATTCTGCACTTGGTCTATCTCACGCTTCAGGACTTCGGAGTCATTCTGCGGGATCCACGGGTCAGAGCCGCACGAAGTCCGCATAGTCGCAATCTTTCCGTTGCCCTCGATTTTGGCGACAAGAGCCTTGAAAGTATCTACCATCTGCACGAGCGAGGGGTAAAGATGCACAAACTCGTTCTTGCACCATATTATCGTATCAGTAAAAAGCAGCTTGATTGCCGCTGACGACGGGTCTGCAGCACGGAATATCTCAGGAGAAATATCTACGCTCATGGTGGATTCGCGGATAGATTTCTCTTTGTTGGCTATGTCAATAGTCGCAATATCGGAGAGATTCGGCGGAGTCAAGAACTTCGCATCGGCAGCTTTAAGCTCTTCCACCGCGCCTTTCACACCGATAATCTTACCCGTCGAATCGGTGCGCGGCAGATTGTCTATGTCAGTCGCCTTGACAAACAGCGGAGCTTGCGAGTTAGCCCGTACACCGTCGGCGACAAACGAGCACGCCTTTTCAAGCGTCCCGATTTCCTGATTGGCTATGCCTGATGGAATGTCCGGCACCCTGAAATATGTACAAGGGTTGACACCAACGGGCGTTTGCGTGGGATTGTCAGCAAGGCAACGCCATCCATCCTCACTCGTCTTTGCGGAGTCCCATTTAAGACCTTTGGCAAACCAACCCGAAAAGCGCATGAACCACGACACATCCTTTTCGCTTTCCTTATCTCCCTCAATCCACGTCTGCACACGTTCCGTGGTGAAAATATCAACGGCGCGTCTGCCACGCAAGGTATAAAGACGAGTCAGCACGGGATTACGGTTTTCGTCATAGTCGGGGAAAAGAATGTCACCTTTGAGATAGCTGAAAACCTCATAACGAAGTTGCCCGTTGTGAACGTACTGATAAATCGCTCCGTCGCCCGTGAGGTAGCAGGACTTCACCAGCTCCATCCATGCTGTGTCAAGTCCGGCGCTGTCTTTCCACGAATTGAGCTTTTCGCCGAGGTCGTGGTCTTTGTCCTCATGGCATACCCAAAAGCCGTTGCCTGCCATGAACGCCGTTTTTGATGTGTTTATACGCATCTGCAAGCCGAAACGTACCGTTTCCACGGGTTCAAAGTCAACAATATGCCATTCGTTTATCGGCTTACCTTCTTCGTCAAGAACCACGTTGCCCTTCGCGTCAACTTTTTTGCGCACCTCGTAAATAGGACGCATACTCATATACTTGCTGTTGATGTCGTGTGCCAATGGGTCGTTTTCACGACAGAAATCCTCTTGCGTCAACAGCATATAACAGCCATCGTCAAACGACATGGCGGGTTCCTGATAATACTGCGCGCCGACGGGCGTATGTTTATCGACGGCATCGGGATTTATCCTGCGCCGCCAAAACTGTTTTTGTAGTCTGTCTGAAATTCTCATATCTCGTTTATGTTGTTATCGGAATCTGCGCCACGGATTGACTATGCGCGGGCGGTTTACCAAGTTGAAATAGGCGTTGTCGGGGACTCTTTTGGAGGGCTGCTTTCTCTCGCGGGTGTCAAGTTCAAAGACCATGCGGAGCGACATTGCGTCAAGCTCGCCCGGAGAGTATTTGAACCGCGCCTTAAACTCCTCCTTTGAGTTGTAGTAGGTCTTGCCGTTTTTCTTGGTGATGATAAAGAGGTTCACACCGTCGTAGAGTACGTCGATAAAGCGGCGCGTCTCGTTCTTTGTGCCGAACTTAACCTGCTTGTTTCGGTCAATCACGCAGGATATATCTCCGCGTTTGAGGGCGACTTCCAGCTTGCCTAACAGCTGAGAGCGGCAGTTGAAAAACTCGTCTTTCGTCACTGGGTTGCCGTGTTCGTCATACTCCTGCAATGGGCGTTTGTTGGCGGTCACGGAGATTCCGTTGGTCAGACCTTGCAGCCAATATCCGAAGCCTGTGCCATCGTATGCGAAATGCTCGACGGGTACGCCATAGCGATTAAGGTTTGACTTTATCCATCCGGCAAGTTCCTGCGGCTCGCCCGTGAAATATTCAATGGCTATCATCTGTAAGCCGCGCCAAATGATTAGCGGCGCGGAGTCTCCCTTGCCGCCGCCGACATCGAATGTGGCGTACATGTTATCGTCCTCGTCTTTTGGGTTTTCCCAAAGTTGAGTAATCAGATTCTTGCTTATGTTGATTTCCTCTTCGTTGCGTGGTAGGAACACACCACCACGCAGAGCATCCGCGTCGCCCGAAGCGGAAAGGTTGGCTACTGACTGACCGTCGGTTGCGTTGACAAGTTTTCTGTTCCCTGCCGCCTCGCCCGTAAATACCGTGAACGACTTGCATAGCGACTGCTCGGTCATGCCTGCGGCTCGTTCCTCGTCAGTGATTGTTATTCCGGCAGCGGCAACTACTTCTTCGGGGGTATCGCCCCATACCGCCGTGTCCCATGTTTTGCCCGTCAGATAGAAATATCTTATTCTGCCCTCCCAATCTTTTTTGATGCGCACACCGTTGCGGAATGGCTCGGTATATCCGGCAGGGATTAGTACCTTTTGGCAAGTGAAATGCTCAAATTCCGGATTGAAAGAGATTGTCATTTGGGATGGCATGCCGGAAGAATCACGGTTACGGGAGAAAAGGTAGAGCTGGGCTTTTTCTTCTATCTTTGTACCCTCGTCAATGTCAATATCCGAGGACTGACGTTTCTTCATATCCTCTTTAAAGTCGCCCCACTCCGCAGGGTTGTTGACATTGTAATTGAAGTTGGCTAACTGAAGCTGAGAGTTATATTGAGGGAAACGGAAGCCGATATTGCCCGAAGAAACATAGTCGCAGTTAGCGAAGTTACCAACCACCTCTACGCCGTCACGGAAGATTGACGAACCTTTCTGCGAATCTTTTTCTCGGAAAGAAAACAACGTCGCGGTAAAGCCGGGATGCGTTATGCCGTATAGTGATTTGAGATACATCGCATACGTCTTGCCCGATGTTGCGGCACCACATACGAAAATCAAATTACACTCGCAGGCGCAGAGGTTTTCTTGCAATCCCGGCTGCGGCATATAGTCGGCATACACTCCGTAAGTCTCCTTGTCACGCAAAGTGAATCCTCCTACTTTGTCCCATCCTTTGTCAGAGACCGTAGGCAGTTTGCGCTCCACTTTCGGGTAAAGCGCGACATCGAATTTGAGCGATTTATCGAGTAATCTGAACGCCATAGATGCTTAAAAACCGCGAAAGCCACCTGTCCCGATTGGGTCAAGTGGCTCTGCGGCTCTGATTTTGGTGCAAAGATAATAAAAATCAACAATAAAACTTTAGATTTACTTGCGTAATTTAATTGATTATATTAATTTTGCGGTGTATGAAAGGTGATATTCTATGTCCGAAGTGTCAAGCGATAGGTCGAAAGCCATGCGTTCTCGGGAAATACGAGGAAGTGCGAGGGCGAGGCGACCTCTATCTCTGGTGCAAGAAATGCAAAAAGGAGATACACATAAGGATTGAAGATATGAGCTTTGATAGGTAAAAAAGATTGTTAACCACATAAAGTTTTCATTACTAACACCAAGAGCCAAGAGCCGATTTCCCGTGAGGGTAGTCGGCTTTTGCAATTCTTTCTCGGCGAGCTCGGAAGCGGCAAGCCGATGATTGGGGTATTAGCTCAGATGGTAGAGCGGTGTGCTGTTAACGCAATGGTCGGTGGTTCGAGTCCATCATTCCCCGCAACATTTTGAAAAATTAGAGCCACAGAGCCGATTGTCCCTTACGGGATAGTCGGCTCTTTTTGTTTAACCACAATTCATTGATAATGAAGCAAAAAATCAAGGAAGCACTGCGACAGGAGTATAAATCGCGACTGGAGCTGGACGATGACAGACTGGATGGAGTTGCCGCTTTCGCATCGACATTCGTAACGGACGAAAGCAAGATTGAGGAGTTCGTGAAAAACGAGGCGACTCTTGCGATGCTGAAATCCTATCAGAGTGTGCTGGATAAGGACAGGGCGAAACGCAACAAGCCCGAGCCTACTCCGAAACCCTCTGACAACGGCAACCAACCACCCGAACCAAACCCCGAACCGAAACCGCAGGACACTCCCGACATCGCGGCAATCGTGGCGCAGGCAGTGGCAGCAGCCATCAATCCCTTGCAGGAGAAGCTGAATGCCTTTGAGACTGCCAAAACAGCCGAGCAAGCCGTGAAGCAGGCGCAGGAGAAATTCGGCGCAGACGAATGGGTCAACGGCTATCCCGAACTGCGAGACAGCGCATGGGCGCAGGCAATGCGCATCTATGACCGCACTGGCAAGTCAATGACCGCAGATGAGCTTCACACGGAAGCTATGGAGATTTTCAAGCCGCTTGCAAAGGCGAAAGGTCTTGACATTTCCAAGCCATTCCAGAGCGACGGCGGCGCGGGCGGCGAAGCAGAACTCGACATGACCGAGGTAATGAAAATCTATCAGAAGTCAGGGCGAGTGCAGGGCAAGGAGTGACGGTTGCCGAGAATTAACCCAAGTTTAACTTAACACCGACAAATCATGGCAAATTACGGACATTCCTTCGGGAATACATCTGCCGGACCCGTAGAGGTCGAAAGAGTGGTGCTGTGGAGCGACGTGTACGAACGCTACCCCTCAGGCGCGGTGCTGAAAAAATCGGACAGCTATCCCGAGGGCAAGGTTATCCCTGCCGGAACACCGATTTCGGTAAGCAAGCCCGGCGGCGAAGCCACTCTAAACAGCTCGACCCCTATCGGTCTGACCCTCGACGATGTGACAATGGGCGCGGACTTCTGCACCCTCACAATCGTAACTCGCGGTCGCATCCTTGAAGACCGCTATTCAGGCACAGCCTACACAACCGCACAGAAAAATGCCCTCAAAGGCGCAATCACTTTCATCAAAGAATCGTAAGCAATGGACACAAGATTTTTAGGACTTGACGACTTGGCTGGGACTCTCGGCCTTGCGTCGCACAAGACATTCCAGACCTACTACGAGTCCGCGCTGAAAGACCGCGAAACCTTAGGGCTGGACATCGAAGGCTTCGAGTGGGCTGACCCTCAGATTGACTTCGACTATGAATTTTTAGAGGGCGAGGGTATACTGAGCGCGATGGCTACTTATGTAGACCTCTACTCAGACCCGACTCCCCGTGGTCGCAAGACCTCGCTGAAAAAGTACACCGGTTCGATTCCGCGTCAGAAATGGGTCGAGACCTACAGCGAGGAAGATTACCGCAAGGAACTCATAGAGGCGAACAAAGCCGCCACACTCGGCGCACTCCGGGGCGAAATCCCCGAAAACTCCATCAAGGAGTATTTGTGGAACCGCCTTTTCGACCGCATGAAGCAGTTCCCCGACCGTCACCGCAACTCAGTTACCTATCAGGTAGGTCAGATGAAGTTCAAACGCGAACTCACGCTGACCGCCGCAAACAACCCCGGCGGTCTGACCGGCGTGACCTACAAGTCGCATATCCCCGAAGCAAACATCAAGAAGGAGAGCTGGTACACCGTGGACGCTACGGGCAACGTTACCTACGTCACCACCATCGACCCCATTCAGGTGCTGATGGAGAAAATCTACGACCTAAAGACCGACAAATATCGCGGTTACACCAACGTGGTCGTTGAGATGGATAACGCCACCTATCTGCGTCTGATGAAACACCCCAAGGTGTTGCAGCGCATCGGCTTTGCCGGGGAGCGCACGCTTTCTCTTTCCAATCAGAAAGACCAGGCAGCCGCACAGACCGCAGGCTGGGAAAAGATTCTCACCAACGGCATTGACTACGCCAAGACATTCATTCAGACTGCCATCGGTGCTGACGCGCTGATTGTGCATACTAACGTGGTAGGTCAGGAAACGTTCAACTCGACAAGCAAGAACTACGACGTTGCGCCGATTTCACCCTACGTCGAGGATGTGATTCTCGTGCGCCCCTCCGGCATCATCGGACAGATTTACAACGTGGCACCCGTGCGCCCCGACAAGTCAGCAATCTTCGGTGACATTTTCGACGGCAAGGGTATCATCGAGTATATCTACGACAAGGATAACCGCACTCAGAAGTGGAAGTCCGAGCTGACTTGCCTTGCCGTGCCTACCGTGCCGAAGAAGATGTTCTACTACGAGGTGGGTGGCACTACCGTCACCTACACCGCAGTAACCAATCCTACGGGCAATCCTTCGACTCAGGGCTGGTATGAAAAGAGCGGCGACAACTACGTATTGACAACCGACACAACGGTGCAGTCGGGCAAGACCTACTACACCAAATCCTAAAGAGTGAGAGAGTATGACGGTAGAGAATTGGCTAAGAGGGCAGTTTCAGGGAATAGGCACGCAGATAGAGCGTAGTGTGCTTGAATCGGCTGCTTTATCCCCGATTATGGCGAAGCCGACGGCTATCGCTCCTGTCTCGCTGACCGACGAGGTGGAAAGCTACATCGTGGACGGCGTGATGGACGAGACGTTTGCCAAGTCGCTCAACTACGCCCTCTCTACCCTCTACTACTCGATGTCGGCGGCAATTACGGGCGGCACGAAAAGTGAGAAACGCGGCAACAGACAAATCTCCATCGGCGGCTATCCGCTGACCACCAAAGACCGCGAGGCTTTCCGCGCACTTGGCGACAAGCTGCGCAGAGAGCTTGGCGCGGAGGTGGACGAGGATGTGACCGACAGCGGGGGGATGTTTGACGCTACGAACTTGCGAGTTATGCCACCACGGAGAACGTGCCAAACATTAAACAATTCAACAATTTAGATATGAAAGATTTAGAAGCAGTAGCACAAGACCATGCAAAAGGTGTGGTTGAGTGCAACCCTAATGCGAAAGAGGCAGAGGGGCTAATCGCGACAGCCGTTGTGTACGGTGCAAACGAGCTTTTCCACAACCTTGACGAAATGGACTTCGGCAATGCAATCAAAGCCCTCAAATTCGGCTATAAGGTGCGCCGCAAAGGGTGGAATGGCAAAGGTATGTTCCTTTGGCTTAAACCTGCGGCAGTCGTAAAAGCCGAGTGGTGCAAAGACCCAATGCTGAAAGAACTTGCAGAAAAGAACGGCGGCGAAATTCCCGCTCTTGGCACAATCTGTATGTTTACGGCGCAGGGCGAAATCCTTTCGGGTTGGCTTGCCTCACAGACCGATGTTCTTTCCGAAGATTGGGAGATTGTGAAGTAGCACAATAAATCACGTTTGGCGATGAGCGATTTGAGCTACCCCGACAAGTGCGTTATCAGCCGCGCTTCCGAAACTACGGACGAATGGGACAACCCCATCTGCGAGGAGATATACAATGATAAGTGTGATTTTCAAGGCGGAGGGCAATCCTTCAACAAGATAATGACATACAACGACAAAGTGTATCTTCCTCGTTTCGTGGCGGTGGAATCCAATGACGATATAGTCGTAACCACCGAGGCAGGGCGCATCCGCAAGGGAGTTGTAAAGTCTGTAAATGACTTGCCACTTGACCTGACGGGCGACTATGTGACGGAGATTGAGATTAAGCAAAGCGTGGAGAAATGAGCGACTACACGGCACATAACAGCAAGGTTTTCAAGGTTGGCGTTGAGCAATACGCAGAGCGTGTCATCAAGGCTAAACTTGTGGCTATGCTGAAAAGTGTGGCGCAGACGCTTGTAGGCGTGATTGACGGAAGTTTCGTAATGCCCGACGGCACTACACAGTTCCCGGTCGATACCGCCAACCTGCACGATGCTACGGGTGTGGGAGTATATGCCGACGGAGCAATCCAGCACTTCATACCGACGGCGAGAGCGACAAAGGCACAGTCGCACGGCGGAGTGAAAGGGATATTCGGCTCACCTCTGCTTCAAGCAGCCATATCCAACGGAGCGACACAATTCTCCAAAGGAATATGGATAGTGCTTTTCTCCACTGTTCCCTACGCCTACAAGATTAACACGCAAGGCTCCAAGATAGGGCGAGGCGTGAACTTCTTTGAGACGTTGAAACAGACCTTGCTTAATGACGTGATTTCAGGACTTCAACCGATAACCGTATGACCTCAATCGCAGACCTCAACCCGGACGTGGCACTCGCCGCTTTGCTTGACGGCAAGGTGAGCGTGCAGACCTCGGCGACGCAGAGCCACACGATACGCGCCTATGCCGACGAGGAACGCCCCAACAAGAACCTTGCGGACGAGTTCATTGACGTGGAGTGGAACGGAGGGGCGCAGTCGCTCACGGAAGACCCTGCGCTTTTCAGAGGCAACCTCATGCTGACAATATGGTGCAAGGCCCAAACGGACGGCAGGGCGAAGAAGAAGCTCGTGAAGCAGATTGTCTCGCAAGTCGCTCCGCTCGTTCACCGCAAGGTCTCGCAGGGCTTCGTGTTCGCTTTCGACCCAACCAACGTGATTACCCCGACAACGACAAATCTCACTACGGGCTACTCCACTACGATACTCAACGTGGAGTGGCACGTGACAGACGAATTTTTCAAACAGAATCAATAACAATTAAAACCATATAATCATGGCAAAGACAGGTATAGCAAAAGCGACTCCGACCTCAGAGTTTAACGGTCAGAGTTACCTTATAGTATTTGACGAGGTTGCCGACTACGCCGCCACCGACATAAGCGTGGCGACCATTACCAAACACGGCTTCGACGTAGGCCAGGTATTCCAGGGTTCGACCTCATGGAACGGCGACGACCCGTCGTTTGACGATGTGCTCGACGAGCAGGGTGACATCATCGTCTCCAACCCGACAAAAGGCACCTATGGCTTCGACTTCGAGATGGCGGACTTCTCGGCAAGCAAGTTCAAGACATTCCTCAAAGGCGCGGACATCACAACGCTCGGCACGGGCAGTGCTTTCGGTGCGACTGCAACCGCAGTGGCTACAACCGAAGAGATGCCGATTATCGAGCGTCCCGTGGCAATCGTGAACGACACCGCCAAGAAAGCCATCTTCCTCCCCAAAGCCCGCATTCTCACCGGCCCGGCAATGGAGGACAAACTGTTCGTGCTTAAAGCTGTCTGCAAGGCGCAGGACTGCAACATAGAGGGCAAGCTCGGCACATTCATGCTCATCGACAAGATTTCTCTCGCCGACGAGACCGGAACGGACTGAGCCGATACGCCACATTACTAATCAAGGGGCGGTAGCTTCAATGCCGCCGCCCCTTTCAATTCACCACTATGACCGAAGACAAAGAAAAACCGCAGGAGCTTACCGCCGAGGAGCTTGACCGCATGGTTGCGGCAAAGGAGCACATCAAGCACGGATTTCCGCGAGTGATAGCCGTCGGGGGCAAGACCTATACCGTAAGGCAGGTGAGCAAGAAAGTGAGAGAGCGCATCCACACGCTTGAACTTGAAGCCTACGCGCTATCGGGCAAACAAAAGGAGGCAATGCCGCTGCGCAAGGCGAAGAAGATACAGCGCAAGCTCGACACGCTCCACGCAAAGACAGCCGCCTACTATCTGTTAGGCAACCGGGCATTATTCGTGCCATTCCTTTTTGCTCTGACATGGCGGAGGCTTATGCTTCGTTACGAGGAGCACACCGCAAAAATCAACAATGCCGCCCTCAATGATGAAGAGGTGGGTTTTTCTTTAGCCAACTGGGAAAATACAAAGCATCAACTCGCGCTTTCCATGAAACCTGTTGGCGACGGCGTAAGAGAGACGCTAAAAAGATGGAGAGCGGCGGAGGCGCAAGCGGCGGAGGACGCTACGAAGAAAAAGGCGGAGGGCAGCAAGTAGGCAGTCTGTTTGCCGAGGCAACCGACAACGAGAAGATAACGGCGATATACGGCAACTACAGCTTTTGGTCGTGGCTGCGGTATTGGTTTCTCGACACTGAGAACTACGTCACGTTTATGCTTCTCGACAAGGGTTATTACGACTATGACTACGAGAAGCCGAGCGAGCGCACCGAAGCGGCTTTGACAGCCGCCAAGAGCGATGATGAACTGGAGGCTAAACTTCGCGGAATGGGACTGAACGTAAGACCGAAGAAGAAAACCCTCACGCCGGAAGAGCTTCAGGCCGAAGTGATGGGAGAGGAAAAGAAAGGGGCGATGCGGTGATGCGTCGCCTATATATTATATCTCATCTCTTTTTCTTCTTCTTTTTTGGTAATACAGGCTTAGAGGATTTGACTAGAGGCTTTGGCCTTTCTGTCTGTTGTTGAAACTGGGCAAGACCTGTTGGAACTCTCATTCCAGTCAAAGCACCTCCACGAGCCGCCTTAATATCTTCAATTATTGCATCGACACTATCTTTATTCTTGCAATGATTGATTATTACATAAACCATATAGCCGCCTGCGGCGATAGTTAAAACAATAAATATGCCAAACCACGTTTTTGCATCAAAGATATTTGACTTAAACTCTGCGGTTAAAAGAACGCCTACTAATGATACAAAGAGCGCAATAGCGCCAACAATATCCTTACTCTTCCGAAGTTTTTCAACGTGAGAAATCAAAACAACACGCAAACTGCTCTCCATAATGCTTATAACATCAACGGAAATATCTGCGATGTTGTTTCCGTAGTCTTGTGGGTTAGTCGTTGGGCGCAGAGCCATCGCCAACCTCCTTTCTTGTGTAAAAAGTTATGATTACATTATGCTCGCCGCTCTGTGCTATTTGAGGTTGCACGACAAAGCCCATATACAATGGTTTGCTTGAAGCGCCATAAGTACCAATTTCTATGAAATCCTCAGGTTTTGTGATAGCATCAGGTAAGGTGTCTATTACGAACTCTGCATGATGTGCGTCAAGAGCCCGGAAACGTGTCTTCCCCTCATTCTTGTCTTCCGCATAATGCAGTTCAAATGTGAAAAACATATCACCGCCATCGGGGTCGACCAATACAACCTCGCCTGAGCGCTCGCCGTTTTTCAAGAAAAGAGGGCGACTTTTTATTATCTCTAAATCTTTTTCAGTCATATTGAGTAAGGGCTAATTTATAGCTAAAACAAATTTGCCCAACGCAAAGTTAGCCCAAAAAGTTGACAAACGCAAATATAAATAGCTAAGACAAAACCCATTATTATTTCCATCAACAATACCATCTACATTTATTTAGGATATTATCGCATAAAATCTATAATATAACATTAAGTTTTGTATGCTACGAATTTAAAAACGTGTTGAAGCCCGTTGTCGAGCCTTTTGTCCTCAACGCCCTACCGAGCAACTGATAAATCTCCGCGAGGCGCTGCTCCATCCGTGGCAGACTTGAAAGATGTTGGTTGGCGGTCGTGAACATTTCGGTGTAGTCTATCGCTCCCGCAGTGGTACCCGAAGCCGGAGGCAATGCCACGCCACGCCCCTCCATGATAGCCACCACCCTCGCAAGGTTCTCGTCGATGCGCGGAATCGGGGAGACATAGTACAATAGAGTGTTCCCTATCGCCGCAGCCGTGTTAATTTCCTCGCTCGTCGCCCCAGCTATATTTTTGGCTATACCCGTGAAGCCCTCTGCTTTCTCACGTCCGTCATATCCCCATTTCTTTGCCCACTCCATGATGACAGCCCCGGCGGCATTGGCATCTTTAGAACCTTTGTCTGCGCTTTCCATTACTTTGCGCCAAAAGTCCTCGCTGTAGAAATCGCCCTCGTCCATTTCGTCTATCATCTTGAACGTGGGTTCCAATGCCCTCTGCATAGCTTTCGCCATAAGCGACTCCACTACCATATTCTCTATCATCTCGTGGAATTTATCGCTCATCGCGTCAGCGGTGTTTCCAAACTGCTTATATGCGTCGAGCCACGCCTGTGCGAAGTCCCGGGCGGCGGATGTTAGGTCGGTGCCGAGCATCCGTTCGGCTATCTTTCCCTGCATGTCGGCAATCTGGTCGCCTATGTCACGGGCTTTGTCAAGGAACTCCTGCGCCTTTTCCTCGTCAGCCTTTTTCCCTTTTGACATCTCCGCCTCATATTGCTTCATGTAGGCTTGCTGTTGCGCAAGGAGTATCTTCTGCTGCTGTTTCTGATTCGCTACATAATCAGACCCGAACACCTTGTCAGCTGCTTTCTCCAATCGCGAGTAAGTGTATTCGAGTTGGTCGAGAAGTTTCTGCTGACGCTCTATCTCTTTATTCGCTTTGCGGACTTTAGACCCCGTGAGCCATGAACCGAGAGCGGAGAAAGCCGCGACAGCCGCCCCTATTGCAAGCATCCACCAACAAGCCGCCTCAATAGCAATGGCAATAGCCAGTATAGTTGTCATTATTGTGGCTGCGTTATTCAACCCATCCACAAGTCCGTTTACTATATCGCCAAGTTCGCTGTCCTCGGCAATACCCATCATGTCCGCTATCGTCTTTATCGAGCTTGCCGCGCTATTGAAAGCGTTAGCCATCGCGTTGACATTCTTCTGCAATTTGGCGAGAGCCGATTTTTGAGCATCAAGAGCGTCGGTTGTTTTCTGCTCCGCATTATTGACTTTCTTGACAGCCTTATTGCGGTTTTCTGTCGCTTGTGTAACCTTTTTCGTGGCTTCGTTAAGCGCGAGTTCTGCCGCAACGCCCTCTGAGGTATTCTTTTTGCCCTGCGCTTTCAAGTCATTCACTCGCTGCTGCGCTATTGCTTGTTCGGCTTTGGCAGTTTGAATTGCCATATTCAACCCTACCTCCTGCTGTGCAAATTCAGCTTTCGCCGCCGCTTCTTCTGCTTCTGCCGTGCGATAGTCCTTACGCGCTTTGGCATATTCCTTGAAGCTGTCGATTATCCCCTCGATAGGGTTGCGCGTTTCTCGCTCCTCCTTGATTTTGTCAAGCTGTTCTACAAGGGTTTTCAGTCCCTCGACATTCTCCGTATCTTTGACGGTCGCTATCATTTCCTCCAACCGCTTCTTCATGCGGTCGAGGGTCTGCGTTGATACGCGGTCGAGGTCTTGGAATACCTTTATATAATCATCGCTTGACTTAAATTCGTCAACGGCAAGTTTAGTCAATTCCTGTGCTTGCTTGGAATATGACAAGCCAAGCAATTCGCCACGCTCTTTCGGGTCGGTGGTCTCTCTGATAATCTTGGCGCGTTCCGCTGTTGCCGTGTTGATTATATCCGTGCGCTTTTGTTCGTAGGATTTTGCTTTGGCAAGAGATTTTCGCCAATTCAGAATGTCGGTCGCAACTTCTTTCTGACCCTCGGTCGCTATCTTCTTGGCGGTATCGCGGCGTTTCTCGATTATCTCGTCTTGGTATTTATCGTATATGTCAGCGAGTTTCTTATAATCTATGCGCTGATTTTCGATGTCTATCGCCGCGCTTATATCCAAGTCAATCGGATGCTCTTCCGAACCCGTTTTGAACGCTTCTTTTATCTGCTCCACGGTGTCGTTGAATAATTCCTCTCCCGTTGAGCCATAGATACTCATAGATACCCTTGTGGCAATGTTTATGTCTCCAGTTTGCTCCAATATCTTCTCATAGAACTCCTTCGCCGTCTTGGTGCGCGAGATGCGGTCGGAAAGCTCTTTCAGTTTCTTCTCCAACGCCTTTTGCAGCGAATTGAGGTCTACATCCTCCAACTGCGCAACAGCCTCGTCAATCTCCTTGCCGATATTGGGGAATAGCGGTTTGCCTTTCTTGTCGCGGAGCTTCTGCAACTCTTTCATCTTGTCGATAAAGTGCTGCATATTGAATTTCAGATTCTCGTCAGTGAAAGGCAGCTCAAACTTGAAGCCATACTTTCCTACGCGGTCTTGAAGCGTCTTGATGGTGTTGGAGTATATCTCTTGAATCTTCTCCGCAGCCCTTGTCGCGCCAATCTGTTTCTCCAACTTGTGATACTCGTCGTAGAGCTTCTTTGTAAGCGAGATTTCCTCTTTCAGATTTTGCAGGCGCGGGTCGGATTGACGACCGCCGCCACGCCCTTTCTCAAACACAGGCATATCACCCAATATCTTTTCCAAATCTTTGAGTTGCAGTTTGGCTTCGTCTATTAGGTTTTGCAGGTTTTGCTCCTCTGTCTTATTGCGGAATAAGCGAGCCAAAACCATTGCGGCAGTCCACGCCTTAATGTTCTTTTTAATAAGTTCGACTTCATCCGACAGCCTTTTGCGGTACGCCTCCATATCCTCATCCGCGTTCATACGGAAGCGGCGCATATTCTTGGCGTAGGCTTTTGTGTAATCGACAATAGAATCAAAGCGTTGGCGCATCAGCTTGACAACAGAATCGGACGGGGCTAAATCCTCGTACTTCTTCTTTAGATGTTCAAGCAACTGCGGCAGTATATTGATTTTCCTTGCACGTTCTTCAAGTTTTTCTATCTCATCGCCAATTTCATTATAGCGAGTTTTCGCATTTTGGATTACCTCATCATTGCCACCTTTACCTTTAGATTCCTCCGCTTTAATCTGTTTAAGATAAGCCTCTCGCTGTGCGACAAGCGCGTCAAGTTGTTTCTGTAATTCTGCCAATAGCTTCTGTGATTCCTCATTTACCTTTTCAACCATAGGGTCAAAATTTATAGAGGAAGTGAGCTGTGGCATATTCTCATTCACATTATCTATAAGCGAAGTCCATCCGTCATTAAACGCTATTCCGGCAGCGTTGAAAGCCTCCTTTATGGTAGGTATCATCGCGTCCTTGATTTCAAGGTTGGCTTCCTGTTGTGAATACAACAAAGGGTTATCCTCCTGCTTGATAACTTTGCCATTCAACTTTAACCCGTCTTGAGTTATCTTATCTACGGCTTCACTATAAGATTTGGCGTATTCACCCATCGCCATTGAAGCTGAATCGTAAGTCTTAGATAATGCGTCAATTTGTCTTTCCTGTTCACGGATAAGCGTTGTCATGCGAGAAACATCTGCATGGTCGTGGGCGAACAAAGTCCATACAGAGCCTATGTCATGCGCAAACTGCAAGTCGGCTCCCATCGCCGAGACGGTCATATTGATAAGTTCCGAAACAGATTTACCCGCAGATTTTGAGGCATCCTTGACGATTTCGGTATATTTTTCCCAAAACGCCGCCAACTGTTCTGCTGAATACTTATTTTTTAATTGGTCGTTGACCTTACGTTGTATTTTCAGTATCTCAGAAGCATAGGTGTTGATAATCTCGTCAGTCTGTTTTTGCTTCATACGCTCTGCGATATATCTGCGTATGCTTGCGGTCAACAACTCATAGTTGCCGTTCATCTGTTTAAGATTCTCAATAGTCAGTTGCTCTTGGGGTATGATTTCTTTATAGGTGCGTTTCAGTTCCTCTAAGGCGGCTTGTTGCTCCTTATAGGTCGAAGATGCGCTGACGGCGATATTGGCAAGTCGCTCAAAATTACGGACGGATTTATCTTGCTCCTGTATGCTCTCGGTTTCGATGTTGTCTAATGATTCTTTGAGCTGTTCCGCAGCGGATTTCGAGAAAAGCAATCTATCAATCAATAAGGAAAGACCTATTATCAACGCTCCGATTCCCGTTGTAGCTATTGCGGCTTTCAAGCCATGCAAGGCTCTTGAAAACACCCATGTTGCAGTAGAGGCTTTTTGTGCGCTTACGCCGCTTGCCAATAATACACGGTTGAAATTGCGGACGTGCTTACTCTGCGCCATTACCGTTTTGAGGTGCATTTGGCGCAGGACAATATCTTTCTTTTCCCAAACGGTTGCTAATGCAGTTGCTTTGGTTGATGCGATTACAGCCAATCTATAAACAGCAAAGGCTATCCCGGCTTCGGTTGCGATTCGTGCCACGTCCCGCCAATTCTTCATTAAATCGGTCAAGGCTTGAATAGCGGCTTTCATGCCAGCATTAACCGAACTTGTATTGCCGATTTCATCATACATGACAGCGGCTGCATCCCCTAACTTAGCCCAAAGTCCATAGAGAGTATTGCCCTGTTTCTCTTGCATTTCGTAGAACATACCTCCGGCAGAAGTCATATCTTTGAAGATTTCCTCAACCATTTCAAAGCCGACCATGCCCTTTTCTACCATTTTAAGGACTTGTGATGCCGTAACTAACTGCCCGTTAAGTTCGGAATATTTCTTCGCAAGCAATTCAACCAATGGGATTCCTGCCTCAGTCGCCTGACGGATTTCCGAACTGAACAATGCGCCACGAGCGCGGACTTGCCCGAAAAACAGCGTAATATGCTGTAAATCAACACCTAAGCCCACACTAATATCAGTAAGCATTTTAGTAGTATCAAACAGCTTTTCTGTTTCAATTCTATATGCCGCTATCTGCTTAGTGTATTTCGTCAAGTCGAGAATCGACACCGGGGATTTGAGCGCAAAGGCTTTAATCTCCGAAAAGAGAGCGTTTGCCCTCGTCTGGTCTTGAATAATCGCGCCGAGCGACACCCTTTGCAGTTCAAACTGCGCCGTTACTTCTCTGACGCTTGTGAGGAAATTCCCGGCATAAGAGAATGAAGCATACACAGCCATTCTCTTAATCAGACGAGATACATAGGAATGTTGCTCGTTGATTTTCTTAGAAGTGTTCGATAGAGCCTCTGCGTGTTTTTGTTCGGCAAGCGCAATCCTTCGCTTAGAAACCTCTAATCGCTCGTTTGCTTGGCGGTATTTTTCTGCCATGTGTGCCGCCTCCGCATTGGCTTTATTTGCGAGAGCCTGCTGTAGTTCCGGCGTTTGGATTTTAGAGTATTTCTGAACTTTCTCCATCGCTTTGGCAAGTTCTTTGAGTTCACGAACTAAATCCTTTATAGCCGTTTTATTTTCGGGAGTAAGAGGCTCTATTTTTAATTCCGCAAGGCGACGTTTTACATCGTCGAGGTTATTGAGATTTTTGGTGCTGAAACCGAGATTGACAGTTATGGCTCGCTTTGCCAACAGTTTTTCCAACTTGTCGGCATAAGTGCTATTCCATTCCTGCCCGGCTTTTTTAACGGCTTCCTCCAAATCGAAGCCTATCGGGAATATCAAATTGTCAGCCATCGGTATTTTATATTATGCTGTAAAACATTCTCCTTTAACTATGCACGTATCTAAAATTTCCGTAACTTTGCAGGCAAAAAAACATTATGACTTCGTTGATTATTCTCATAGTCCTGCTGCTTGTTGTGGGTCTTATCGGATATAGCGTTGTGCGCAACCGAAACTCCTCGGCAAGACCGTTACTTGCGAAAACTCGCTCATTCGACCCCTCAGCAGAAGTCGAGCCAATAGAATCCGCGCCAACTTCATCTGACATTCCCCACGATTCATGCGCATTAGCTACAATCCTACGAATTGTCGGAGTTGTGAACGTGTTTGCCGCCCTAATAATCGGGCTTGTCTTGGCAGATGATTTTAGTTGGGTTATATCCATAGCCGCTATTCTTTCGGGTTGCCTTGGTTGTTTGTTTTGTTATGCGCTTGCCAAATGCGTGGATGCAGCCGACAAGTATTTGAATAGTCATTAAAAGCAAAGAGCCGTGCTTCTTGAAGCGCGGCTCTTTGGCTCTGTTTTTAATACTACGGTACAAAGATACAAAAAATCTATAATATAACTTTAGGTTTACTTGCATAATTTGCGGAATGTTTGTAACTTTGCAGTGCGACCGTTACCGCAGACATAAACTTATTCAGTCAACCCCTTTGGAATGTGTAACGGCTTCCATTGGGGTTGCACTTTTAAGAATGGCAACACTTTCAGAGGCATTTCCCGATTTGGCAAGACAATGGGATTATGAACGCAACGAGGGATTAACTCCTGATAAAATCCATGCGAGTTCACGCTTAAAAGTTTGGTGGAAATGCCCTGTGTGTGGATATTCGTATCAAAAGAGGGTTTCTAACAGAACAGCTCCCTCCAAACGTCCTTTTGAATCGGAGAAATGTCCTATTTGTTTAGGCAGGGTCATAGTCCCCGGATTCAACAGCCTTAAAGCCAAGTTCCCCGAAATAATAGAAAAGGAATGGGATTTTGAAAAGAACACAATAGACCCCGATACGATACCCCCGACTTATCGTAAAAAGATGTGGTGGATTTGTCCCAGCGGACACAGCTATGATTCGCTGCCCGGCAATAAGATTTATCACACGGGTGGCGATTGTCCCTACTGTTCATCCAACAAACTATGCAGAGAAACATCGCTTGGCTATCTGAATCCCGAACTTGCAAAAGAATGGCATCCAACAAAGAATGGGAATCTAACCCCGTTTGATGTGTTTGCCAACACCAGTCAATATATTTGGTGGCTTTGCCCGATTTGCGGACACGAATGGAGGGCAAAAGGTAGTAACAGAAATGCCAATAAACGAGGTTGCCCTCATTGTGCTAATTGCAGAAGTTCATCAGTCCCAGAACAACTGTTATATAGGGCAGTCAAAAAGCACTATCCCGATACGATTAACCGCCATCATATTGAGAAAGACGAAGTAGATGTATTTGTGCCATCATTGAATATAGGATTTGAGTATGACGGACAGCGTTTCCACAATGAGAAAAAGTTGCCTAAAGACGTTGCCAAAACCAAACGCTTGGTAAAAAACGGCATTACATTATATCGTTTTAGGGAGGATAATTGTCCCGACATTCAAGTGCCGGGGTGTACAGTCATAAAAGTAAAACAAACTCCCGAATATGAGGATTTGGAGGCAAAGTTGGAAGTGCTACTCGCTGAAATATTCTCAAAAGATATTAAGGTGGATTTTGGCTCGGAGATTAACGATGTGAGGGCAACATTGGACTGTCTGCCCTATGAAAAGAGCTTTGCCGCATCAGAGGAACAGAAACGTAAAGCCGGGATAGCTCCCGTAGCTCTTTGGGATTATGAAGCTAACGCTCCGCTAACTCCCGAAATGGTCATGCCACACTCTGACAAAGTAGTGAATTGGATATGCCCTAACAACTCATCGCATCGATGGCGAAATAGTGTTAAAGCTATAACTTTTGGATATGGTTGCCGACGTTGCATCTCCAAAAAACGCTTATATACAACAGAGGATTGGATTGCAGAAGCGAAAAAGGTTCATGGCGATAAATACCAATACCATTTAGCCCGATACATCGATTCAGATACAAAAATTGATATTGTTTGCCAAAAACATGGCATTTTCCAACAAAATCCATACGAGCATCTAAATGGGGCCGGGTGTCCTTTCTGCGCCCATCAGAAATTTCATCCATCAGAAAGCCTTGCTGTATTATACCCCGATATTGCCGCAGAGTGGGATTACGAATTAAATAAGGAGAGTGGCATTGCTCCCGAAACGATAGGGTTGTTTGCCAAAAAGAAGTTTTGGTGGCACTGTAACAATGGATGCAATCATAGCTATTTGGCTCTGATACAGCAACGGGTTAGAGGGACGGGGTGTGCTGTATGTCATGGCAAACAAGTTTCTCCCGATACAAGTTTGGCTACCCTAAATCCGGCACTTGCCGCCGAATGGTGTGCGGAGAATGACAAAACGCCGTCAGAAGTTACCCTTAAATCGGACTATGAAGCATTATGGAAATGTCCGAACCCCAACCATCCACCTTATAGACAAAAGGTAGAGGTGCGTTCAAGAGGTACAGGATGCGTCTATTGTCAACGCTACGGTAAGAAACATCCTAAAGATTTTGAGGATGAAGTTCACGCGAAATTTCCATACATAAAGTTGCTAACGCAGTTCACAAGAACAGCGGATAGAGTAACATGTCAATGCGAACAGTGCGGTCATATATGGGAACCAATAGCCGGTAACTTATTAAGAAAGGCTAATGGTTGCCCGAAGTGTCAAGGTAAATTTCAACATTAGTGCTTGTTTATCTAAAGTTGAATTATATGTATTGATAAGCAAATAATTTATAATAAGTACATTTGGTAATTGAATAGACTAAAAGACAATTAATTACGATGAAAATAAATTTGGAAAATCGGATTTTTGGGCGTAATTTTGCGAAACAGATTTAGAAAGGCATAGGATTGCTCCTGCCTCAACCAACCTTAATCGGCTCTATGGCTCTGTTAAGGAAATAACCCCGATGTTCCTACCGTCGGGGCTTTTTTCTCTCGTGTAGGAAGCGAGAGGCCACGCGGTAGTTAATCCGCAGAAAGGAGTAGTCCCGTGCAAACTAAATCTGTAAATGGCAAGCTGTATAAATTGGTGTTCGCCAAATTCATCAGGAAGAATGGTGTAACCATTTATCCGAAGAACGCCAAAGTGTTCAGCTTTTGGGTAGAGGCGTAATGCCGTTTTTTCGGCTTGCCGGAGAGGGTATGTAGGAACCCCTCTCATTTTTTTGAAAAATATTTTCTATAATTCAACTTTATATTTTGTTTGCAAATATACTGAAATTACCTTACCTTTGCAAAACGAAATAAAAGGCGGTCAAAACCACGCCTCTGATAATGGTATTGCACAAGTCAAAAAATAGTTCTACTTTTGCAGTGCGTAACATTTTAGAGGCGGTTGAACCGCAAACATAGACCGTGTGCGGTATTTTTATACCCATACGCAATATAGCGGCATTGTACCCCCGTGGAAATCCGCAATGGACTACAGCCTCTAAGGTGTTACGCAACGGGAAAGGCAATGCCGTTTTTCTATTGCCTATAATCTTTCATAAATTGCGTAACAATGAAAGAAAAAGAAACCGTGACTTGCCCAATATGCGGCGGCACACTGCAAGTGCAGGGTCAAGCCCTGTTCAAAGAACACCACGAGCAACTGTGGAAAGAGGAAGTAAGAGATTGTAGCCTTTATTGTGTACTTGCGGACAAGTATCGGGACAGTTTTGGCAGGCTTTCCTATTCAGAACGTGGTAGGAGTTTTGAATATGACACGAACAAGCCCAGTCGCCTTATTGCATGGGAGCAACAGAATCCTATCCCCTCATTAGACCTCATAGGTTTTGTTGTGACTCTCGCAAAGCGAGTAGCCGACCTTGAAGAAAAGAGTAATAACGCACCGACAGAAACTCCCAAAAAGAAAGGTTGGCTATGAAAGAAAATCAACTCGTTGCGGTCGCTCAGACAATGACCTCTATGCAGATTGCCGAAGCCACAGGCAAGCAGCACAAAGATGTGCTCCGCGCAATCCGAAACATGGAACCCGCATGGGAGAAAACCTTAGGGCGCAAATTTGCGCTCCAATTCAGAATCAACAAATTAGCTACTGGCGGGGAAAATAAGATTCCCTACTACACTTTGACCAAAACCGAGTGTCTATATGTGGCTACCAAGTTCAACGATGAGGCAAGAGCAAGACTCGTCCTGCGTTGGGAGGAACTCGAAAACGGCACCGCAGAGCCAATGGTCAAAGCGCAAGCTCCGATTCAGACCCCAGCGCAAATCACTCTTGGTGACCGCCTCGCGTGGGTCAAGGAGGTCAAAAACCTCCTCAACCTCAACGACACCTCCACGCTCGGACTGCTCCAAAAGGTAGGCGAACCGCTCGGGCTTCCGCTTCCCGACTATGTGCCATCGCGCGGCAACTTGCGCTCGGCCTCATTCCTGCTCAAAGAGAACGGCTCCCCGATGAGCATACAGCAATTCAACAAACTCATGATTCAGCACGGATTGATGGTGGAATTATCGCGACCCTCAGGATTCGGCGGAGTCAGGCAGTTCAAGTCAATCGTCGGCGACGGACTCAACTACGGCGAAAATCAGGTGTGCCCTCAGTTTCCCAACGGCACCCAACCGCTCTACTACGCCCACCGCTTCCGCGAACTGCTCGAACTCTTAGTAAGGAAAGGAGGTCTGCGATGAAAGAAAAAGAAACCTATCGCCGCCACTCCGACCGCTTAATGGGTGCGGCACTCGCAGGGATTATGGAGCTGTTGATGTTAGACCTCGCAGACAATCCGCCCGAAGATTTCACCGAGGAAGACATCGCCAGACACAGAGAAGCCGCACGGAAAGCCCGTGAAAGCCGCAACAAACTCTTGGGATTGGCGGAGAAAGGAGGCTCAAAATGAAGACCCTATGCTTTCTGATAATAGGATTGACGGCAATCTTCATCATGTTCTCCATCTTCCTCTACACCAACTACGGGTGGCTCGCACTTGTAGCCTATCTTGTGTTTATGGCAATTTGCCTCACTCCGTCGATGGTATCATTGTATCGATGGCATAAAAAGAAAGGAGGTGCGAAATGAGCGAACAACGTGTGACAAGAAACGTCCTCAATCTGCTTGCCGCAGCAACGGCTCTCGCCGAAATCCTTGACTACCCGATTATAAAAGGACGCATCCACATCGGGTTTCAGAACGCCGCCGAGCTTATCAAAAACGTACAGATAATGGCGAGAGCGGTGTCTGATGATGCCCTTGAAGCATCCGAAGAAGTTGTTTTCATCAAATCCAAACTGAGCGAGTTATGAGCTACGACTTCACCGCCGCCTCGGAGTTCTTTGAAGAAATCGGGGCAACGCCACAGGAGATTAAGGACGAAATCGACCGTGTGATGAATGAGATGGGCGCCAATCGCCGATTCCTCACTATCAGGCAAGCACACATTTTCGGACTGCTCTCTGTGTTCGCCGACTTCATTGAGAGGATAACGCCGAAACAAGCAATCTGAACAATAGGGGGCGGCACTCACCGGGGTGTCGCCCCTCTTAATATATTTAAGTGATTAATCTTTGCACAGCCACCACAAGCCACCGAATATAGCTGCTCCTACAAGAACAAAAGGAGCGGCAGGGGAAGTCAATATAGTAGTTGCCACGGTTACGGCTTTGGTACCCATTATAGCATGGCCGACGCTCGTGGCTGCGGAACCGATAGAGGTACCTACAGCACTTGCTGTTGCGCCTACGCTTCCGCCTGTCACGGCGGCTCCGCCAATTTGTGCCACGCCTGAAAGAGTGGTTGTCATTAAAGCTTGGGTAGAATTAACTACAGCAGGGTCGGTTACGATGGATTTTCCGACTTCACATGCAATGTCAATAGCGCTCATAAGAAATTAAATCTAAGGGTTGAAAGAAACGTGTTATTAATCTCTACATGAGGTCAGCCACCTTGTGACTGTCGCCTCTAAACTATCAATGACGACATTGCAAATATAGTGTATTGCGCTATCGTTCCCAAATTTTATAATATGTTGTGTAACATAAATTTATATTAAATCATTAATGTAGATTTAATATATCATGTATATCTATTTAATTATAGCGGCTTTCGCAATTTGACAATCGCCGATATTTTTCTTTATATCGGTAAAAAAACGACACACTCATTTATAAAGTAATATAATAGATTTATTGCGTGAATAAATTGTTTTACATAACTTTGCAATATGGAAGAATTGCAGTTGAAAGAGACGCTTATGGATGATGCCCGCCGGGGAGGTATCTGCGCGGAGGGCTACGGACTTATGCGCGGATATGACCGCGAGGGACTGATTGACTATTACGTTCAGAATCCGGATTGGTGCATGGAGCGCGGATTTCCAAGCCTTAAAATGCTCTCCCGCGAGTTTTCGGACATAGAAGACAAGGGCGTGTTAGTCGGCAAGACTTTCAACGGCGAGGTATTCGACAAGTTGCAGACATACATCTTCCACGACTGCAAGGGAACAATTCGCGTGGCGATGGACTACGCGTGCGCCGTTATCCCGATGCTATATTTCGCCAACGGATGCAATATCCGCGTGGAGTGCGGGCAGAAGAACGACCCTGCAATCAACGTGCCGCTGTATATCGCCGAGGACTGCAAGGTGGTGGGCGCAAAGACCGACAACTGCAATTTCAAACGCAAGACAATAAAATTGATTGAGCGATGATAAACGTACGCATAAAGATAGGCGACGGCGCGATAGAGGACACCTTTACCGCGCACAAGCTGATTTATATGGATGCCGACAACCGCACGGAGGCACCTATAAAGAAGCGTGACGTCACGACCTACGCCGAGGAAGCCGGAGAACATACCGACCGCCGCACGGTGCAGGATGCCTTCGACTACAAGGTGCAGTTTATCATCGACGGGCAGGACAAGGATCTGAAACGCGTCAATTCCATCATAGCCGCGTTCAACAAGAAACTCTACACACAGCCTACCAACAGCGACATCCGCACCTACAAGGAAGTGACGTTCTACAACGACTTCAAGCCTTGCAAGATTGTCGGATTGCCCGAGCCTATCGCCGAATGCAAGGAGTTTAAGAAAAGCAAGAACGGATATGAGTTCGCGCAGGTAGAGCTTGTAATCCATGTGAGCGACCCGACCAAATGCAATTTTGAAAAATCAGTCTAACCATCTGAGCCAAGAGCCTTTGCCTTATGAAGCAGATTGATACCCGATATAACTGAGCTTAACTTCCCGAAGATTGACGGGAAGCAATACGCCACTCTTACCCAAGCCACGGCGAACATAGCCGACATGGGCGAGAAGACCATCAGCACGCAAGTAAAGATTGACGGCAATATTGTGCCGGACTTCTCTTTTGACTGGGCAGTAGAGTTTCAGGGGGAGAAATACATCATGCCGCTGCGGATTCCGCAGGGGGCAAAGGGAAACGAGAGTCTGAAATCGCAGATAGACCTTACGTTTCAGCACTGGGCTATATATCAGTTGAAACGCTGGCCGTTCGTCACGATTCAGCAGATAGCGGCAGGGGCGTATCTGCCCGACGAGGAAGTAGCCACCGTACAGCTCAATCTCAAAGACTTCTGCGAGCTTTTCGGGCAGGTGCTTGAATACTACTATGGCGATACAATAACGATTGACCTTAATCCGGCATGGCAATACAAGCAGGAGGCGACAATCATAACCATAAGCCACACGAAGATTTGGAATGTGCTGATTGACGCTTTCCATGACAAGTATGGTGTGAGGTGGGAGATTAAAGCCGCTTCGGACAACAGCAACACCGTCAAGGGCGGCGAGCGTTACGTTATCCGCGTAGGCTATCCGACTACGGAGGTAGACCATGTTTTTGAGTATGGCTTTGAGGGAGGATTGCTGAAAGTGGAACGTCAGGTGCAGAGCGAGGAAATCCGCAACATGCTCAAAGGACGTGGAGGCGATACAAACATTCCTTTCCGCTACTTCAAGAACACAGACCCGAACAACCCCGACTTCCGACCCGACCCCGACTGGGTGGAGGAACTTGCCAATATCCCTTTTACAAACCTTATGCCCGCGACATTCCGCTCATACGTGCAGGGATGGAAAGCGGCGCACAAATCGAAATATCCCGGCTATACGGCAGTTGGCGAGAGCAACGCATACGCTCCGTGGGCTTACCGCAAGGGCTACACCGACACGAAATTCAGCCCGGTAGAGTTTGTGGCGGATGAAATTACAATAAATCCGACAACTGGCGACAAGCAGGTAGAGATACTTCCAGGCTATTCGCCTTATGTGAAGAAAGGCTCGTCGATTGACAAGTACGGACCGCTTCCCGATACGCTCGACAGCAACGAGGATATTTACCCTACCTTGCAAGGCACGGGGCTGGATATAGCCGTTGACGTTGAGCAGATAGAAAGCGACGACGTGGCGGAGAGCACGGAGAATGACGCGAAAATATCCGATATCAAGGGGGCGACAACGACCGTGAAACTAACGTCGATGACAACAAGAAGGGCGATAATGGTGGAGTTTCCCCCGTTTGATGTCCCTGACGGTCAGACTGCCAATATTGTCACGGGAGCATATTCAAAAAACGCACATTATACCAAAGGTATCACCGGGGGCGACAAGGATGTAACCGACCTGCTTGTGGTATCGGATTCACCCGAGATAATCGCCATAAACGCGATTACAGGTGTGGAGCATCCGGGAAGTGGTATTCCTGCCGGTAGATGGAAATGGAGGGCGACATTTGAGGTAGAACTTGTTCTTGACCCCAATATTCATCTTCCTAAAGAGGGTTGGATTACCGTAGGTTATGAATCGCCGAAGAAACAGACCGCTTCGTTGCAGGATAGCGGATGGAAAGGTACATTTGATATATGGGTCAAAAATATATGGAATTCCGCACGGCTCGATAGCGAGACCGATTCGGAGTACTCCGAAAGAGTGTGGAAACCTGTACTTGGCGACCGAGAGGGGAATACGGCGAAAGTGGTGTTCACTTCGGGTGACCTCGCCCTTAGTGAGGACTACGAGTTTACCATAGTGGACTTCCCCGTTCCCGATGCAAGTAAATTTTTTAATGGGGCACAGAGCCACTGGCGCATAAAGCTCGCAAAGAGCGACGCAGAACTCGAAGCAACTGGGCTATATGTACCCTCGACACAGAAACAGGGCAAAGCCGGAGATAGATTCGTGTTCATCGGCACGGAAATGACGCACGTGCCATACGTTGTCGATGCGGAGATACGCCTTGACGATTGGAAGAAAGACCAGCTCGGCGAGGTAAAAGAAATCAAGCCTACGGCGGTGGTGACAACCGACCGCGTGAGGCTCAGCAACGAGGGAAAGCCAAACGCCCTTATCAATCAGCTCCGTGTCGGCAACTCCCTGCGGCTTTTTGACAAACGATTCTTCAACGAAGCTGGAAAAGCCTACGAGACGCTGTATCTGCAATCCATCACCTACACCTACCGCGAACCGACAAGCGACGATGCGGCGCTGAACCCCGACGTGGAGATTGTGCTTGGAAACGAATACACGACCTCGGCTAATCCCGTGTCGATGATGCAAGGGGTGATAAGCGCATTGCAGCGGCAAGTGGGGGCGATAAGCAATGTGGAGCAGATTGTCCGTGCCGTGGGCGATAAGCTGTATCTGCGCAAGGACGGCATATCAGACCGAAGCCTCTCCCCTACCCAATTCTTTTCTCTACTGACAAGCGGAGATTTCCGCGCAGGACTTGTGGGTGGTGCCGGATGGGGATTCTATAAGGACGAGAACGGCAACTGGGTACTGGAAACCGACCGCCTGAGCGTAAGACAGGATATGAGTGTGAATACGCTCGTCATCAATCAAGCCGAGGGGCGCGGCGGCATGGAGATAGACACAGCGGCTTATATCAACGGTGTGACACGTGTGGTTGAGGCAGACAACGGATATGTCTGCTACTTCGACCAAAAGAACGGCTCTGTAGCGAATCTCTTCCACGTAGATGATGTGGCGTTCTGTAATCAGTGGACTGCGGAAAACGCAGACTTGAAATTCTACAAGCGTAGGGTTGTTGCTGTCGGGATTGATAATATCACACTTTCCAAAACCGATGTGAACGGCACGGGTATTCCCGCCGAGGGGGACAATATAATCCACTTCGGCAACTATACCGACAAGACACGTCAGTACGTCAAGGTGCGCGATGTCGTGGGCGGGGGATATGAACGCTATATAGAATCCCTTAACTCCGTCAACGCCGCAGGGGTTGAGTATTACTTTGTCGGAAAACAGGCGGGCGAAAGCCGATGGTTTATTGGAAACAAAGACCTTGTGCCGTACAGCGGCGCAGGAGACGGCTCGTATATTGAATATATAAACGGGAAATTCAACCTCCACAACGTCTCGCTTAACATCGGCTCTTCAATCGGAGACATAACACTGGGTGATATCATAGAAAACGCCGAGCAGTCGGCGGTGACGGTGCAGATACTCACCGACAAGGGCAACGTGCTTCTCAATGGCGAGGGGCAGCGCGTGATGACGGCCCATGTATATTTCCGCAACGAGGATGTGACCGACCGCATCTACGAGGGTCGCTTCTCTTGGAAGCGTACATCAAGCGACACCACAGGTGACAAGATATGGAACAGGCTGCATGAAGGCATCGGCAACCAATGCACCGTCACCGACGAGGATGTAGACCGCAATGCGGTGTTTTTGTGCGAGGTTGACATAAGCGGCACTTGGCTTGAAAATGAGATGGAAAATGAACAGGAATAACATATAAAAACCGAATAACAATGGCAGGGAAGAAAATAGCAAGCGGACAGATAACCATCGTCGACCTAAACGACGGCAAGGCGGTACAGGCATACACGTCAACGTCATTAGGCGAGACGCAGATATATAACCCCGACACAAAGGTCTATACGCCCTCTTACTCGGCGAGCAATCCGCAGACCGTGACGGCAAAGGTATATGTGACCGGATTGGGCGCAGACCAGGCACCTACGCCGGCATGTACGGGCTGGGTGTGGAAAGTCAACGGTACGGCTGCCGGGACGACCGGCAACTACACGGCATCAGCCAATGTGTTGACAATAAAAGCGAATATCCCGACCTCGCTCAAATATCTCAACATAGAGTGGGAATGCGACTACAACGACCCCGACACGGGGGCGGTCACTCATGTCAACGGCTACAAGACGCTCGCACTGAGCCAAAGCGGTGGCGCGGCGGGGCTTGTCGTGTTCGAGCTTCCGAATGGAGATACATTCGATAAGGGTAACGCACTAACGCAGCTTTCAATCGTTGCAAAGTTATATAGGGGTGCGACACAGGACACGACGGTTACGGCATCATGGGAACGGCTTGATATTAGTGACGGTACATGGAAAGCGGTCACATCGGGTGTAAGCACATCCGGCGGAGTGTCGACACTGACGGTACATGCCGATGACGTGCTGAATTTCCAGACGTTCCGCGCCAAGTTCACCGACACGGAGAATACATCGGAAGTGTTCTATGGCTATCAGACCATCATGGATGCCACAGACCCGTATGTGGTGTATGTTCGCTCTACCACGGGCGACAAGATTGTGAACGGCACGGGTTCGACACAGGTATTTGCCGAGGTGTGGCTTGACGGCAACAAGATAGAAGACCAAAATACCGCTGAGGCATCACGGCAGTTTGTCTACACATGGACAAAATACAACAAGAACGGCACCGCAACTAACTGGAGCGGCAAGACAACCACAACGATTACAGGTAATCCGATTACCGTAGCGGCAGCCGACGTGGATGTGAGGGCGACGATATGGTGCGAGGTGACTAAGAAATAACACGATTAAGATTTACGGAAATGAGCGGACAGCTGATAGGCAGGGGGTATATCACGATAGCGGGGTTAAAGGATGGCGACCCGGCGAAGACCTATGTGTTGATTCCGAGCGTGGACAGCATCACGAAGAAACTTGACGGGACACTCTCGGTCACGGGGGTTACATGCTCGGTGTATAAGGTGACGGGCAGCTCGGCGTATGCGTTGACCTCAGACCACACCCTGTCTTATGTCCGTACGCCCGACGGTGCGGGGGGAATCCTTATACATGCCGCAGGTACAAGCGGGTCCATAGCGGTGCTTGCCACAACGGAAAGCATCGAGTTTGAACTGAAAGACGGAAGCAAGGTGATTGACCGTGTGCGCGTACCTGTGCTTTCAGATGCCACGGATGTAAACAATGAGCTTGACACCTACAACTACCTTAAGGAAGCACTTGCTAAGCAAGGCACGGCAGCAGACCGTGGTCTGCTTCTGACCTCGCTCATCGCCCTTGGTTACACGGACAGCAACAATGTGCGCCACACGCTCGCCGGAACCAACGGCATCTATGTGCCGAAACTCGGTGGACGCACGATAGGTTCTTGGTGGGGTGGTGACATGCTCGACCGTTTCAAAGCTGACGATACACGCAAGACGTATGATGAACTGAAAACGGAGTCAGGTAAAAACAACCCCCTCGCCGCCACATCGCTCGTGCGCATGGATGGCTCTGCATATTTCGCCAACGGCAACATCGGCTTCAAGGCTGACGGCTCGGGATGGCTCGGCAACGAAAACGGCATCAAGTGGACTCCGCTCGGTGCGCTCACGATAGGCGCGGGCGTGACCATTGACGTGACGGGCGATGACGGCGTGAAGCGCACACTCACCGATGTGGCGAACTTTATCACGGCTGTCACGTCGTTGCTTGCGCCAGCCGATGCAAACGGCAAGGAGCTTCAGTGGAATCAGGTGGCACAGGCGCAGACCATCATGGCGAAGAAGACATTCTTCTCTCTCGGCGGTGTGTCGGCAAAGGGCATAGGCAGCTCGTCGGGTGGCGGTGGCTCCGTGTTCGGGCTTTACACTGACAGCACATGGGCGGCAATGCCATCGACCACTGACGCGCTCGGCGCGGTACTCGGCAAGTCGCTCCACACCCGTATTTCCGCCCTTGAAGGCAAGAACTACCTTGACGAGCTGACCCTTGCGGAGGCAGGCACAGGCAACGCGGTTACGGATGTATCACTCTCCAATGACAAGAAGACACTGACCGTCACCTATGGCGCGAGCTATCTCAGCGGAATAACAAAAGCGATGGTCGAGGGTGTGCTGACAGGCAATATAACTACACACACACATTCCCAATACCTTACCTCCGCAAGCCTATCGGGGTACTACTCAAAGACACAGGCTGACGAGAGATTTCAGCCAAAGGGAAATTACGTCACCGATGTGACGCTCAATGACTACTACACAAAGCCGCAGATATATAACTCGCCGATAATCGTTTATATAAGCCGTTTTGTCACGCTTGATTTTGACGAGCCTCTGTTGCCGCAGTCACTCGGTGGTACGCCCACGGTGCTGTATGACACGGTAAGCAAGACGCTTGTAGCCATGTCAGGTTATCCTATTCGCCCGTCAATAACAAACAGCGACGGCATCTTCACCAACTGGGTCGGTGCTGAAGGCATGGGGTCGGTGCTGACAGCCACACGCGGATGGACACCGCGCTCAGACGTGCTGTATTACAACCTACAAGCATCGGAGTTCTACCGTTGGGACGGCTCGGACATGGTGGCGGTGGATGAGTTGAACGACATGGCTTCGGGCGGCGGTCTTGACGAGTCGCAGCTTGCGGACTATCTCACGACGAACAACTACGCCAAGAAAAGCGACATACCATCATTGAGCGGCTATGCCACACAAGCATGGGTGACAGGCAAGGGCTATCTGACATCATCAAGCCTGCACACGCTCACCATACAGAAGAACGGCACAACGGTCGGCACATACAAGCCGAACGCCGACGCGACCATCAACATTGCGGACGTGGCGAGCGCGGCAACGCTTGAAAACCACCTTAACAACACAACGAACCACGTTGCAGGCGCGGAAAAACTTTTATGGAATCAGACCGCTACGAAGCTAAACGCCATACTTGGAGAGGACTCCGACACGATTATCAACAAGTGGGAGGAGGTCGTGGCGTTTCTCGACACGTACACCGAGGCTGACACGCTCGCAAATCTTTTGAGCAACAAGGTTGACAAGGAACACGGTAAAGGTCTGTCGTCTAACGATTTCACCGACGCACTGAAACTGAAACTGACGGGACTGCAAAATTACACGCTGCCGACAGCATCGGCTGACACACTCGGCGGAGTCAAGATAGGGGCAAACATCACCATCACCAACGGTGTTATCAGCACCCATGCACCCTACTCCCTTCCGACAGCCTCGGCATCGGTCAAGGGTGGTGTCAAGGTGGGCGTGTTCGGCGGGTTAAAGATGAGCGGGGAGACACTGGTGGTGAATCTCAGTGCCACCGACATCCCTGATTTGAGCTGGGAGAAGATAACGAGCGGGAAACCAACGACCCTCGCGGGCTACGGCATCACCGACGCGAAGATTGAGAACGGGGTGATTACCTTGGGCGGCAAGACGATAACGCCCATCACGTCACACCAGTCCATCCACGCGCTGACGATAAAGGGCAACGGCACGTCGCTGCTGACATACAACCCCAAGACGGAGGCTGCGGAAATCGACATCACGGCTACAAAGATAGGCGCGTCGCCCTCCAGCCACATTCACACGCAGTATGCGCCCGTGACGGCTCTTACCAACATTTATACCAAGACGGAGGCAGACAACAAATTCCAGCCCAAGGGCAGTTATCTGACGGCAATCACCAAGGCACAGGTGGAGGCGGTACTGACGGGAAACATAACGAGTCACACCCACGCGCAATATGCGCCCGTGCTGCTCCTCGCGAACTATGTGGAGAGGGTGAAACTCGACAACAACACGGACATCGCCGCGCTGACGGGCAGCCATTTGTATTACTCCGACACCGACGGCAACACGGCGACAATGAAGAACACGCCGTTCGCAGGCAGCTTCATGATGCTGACGCAGACATGTTACAATAGTGGCGATGACATACGCAGGGCGCGTCTTGCGGTGGATGCCTGGGGTGGCATAAAGGTGTTTGACGACCGTGGTGTATCGGGTACGGGCGGCACATGACACACGGTGCTGACCGACAAGAACACCAAGATAACCAACGGCACAATCACGATAAACGGCACATCCATCACGCCGCTTGTACAGCATCAGAGCCTCGCTAATTATGTGACAACCAACACGGCTCAGAACATCACGGGTAGAAAGACTATCAGCGGCGCAAGTCTTAAACTGATAGGCTCGACAACTCACAATACCGCCAACCGACACACGGCAGGTCTGCTTGCTTTTCAAGAAAGCGGGTACGATGACCAATTCGGTATATGGGGCAGCTTTGGCGGTACTGGTACGGCGCAAAAACTGTTTATCGGCGGTTCGGGCAACGGGACAGCATTGGCTAACGACCAAGCGGGTACGACTTTCACGCCCTACCTCACCATTGAGCATACCACGGGCAACCTCACGGTGCTTGGCAAGATTATCAAGTCGGGCGGCACATCCTCTCAGTTCCTCATGGCGGATGGTTCAGTGGCTACGAAACATACACTCTCTTCCGTCACCAACCTCGGATGGGGCGGAACATCGGGGCAGATTGCGACAATCAACACTATCGCCTATTGGAACGGGCAATATGGCAGCGGGGCATCCAACCTCCAGTATTGCGACCGTGGGCGTTTTGGTACAATGGCTACGATGGATGCAGCGGACTATCCGACCGTGGAGCGTTTCAATTCAGGCGTGGCTTTCATGGCTGGGAAGTTCCCAGATGGCGGTGTGCAATTTAACGTGATGCACGACGAAGACGAGCCGGGTGTCGGCAACATTGTGAACATACCGACAAAGACATCACATCTTACGAATGACTCGGGATTCCTCACATCGCATCAAAGCCTTGCAAACCGTCTGTGGGCGCAGGGTTCTACAGACTTCGACCCTGCTACTATGGATGGTTACTATGTAGGCATGACCACGAAGAGTGGCATTACTACGAATTGGTGGCATCTACTCTCAATGAATTGGGGTACGGGCAATACGATAAACAATAAGACGTGGGCGAGCCAACTCGCACTCCCGACAGAGGGTAGAAACGGTGTTTACTACCGCAGCGCATCTTCTTCATCAGCTTATTCCTCTTGGGTGAAGCTGCTTGACGCTAACAACTACTCATCCATTCTTGACGGGCGGTACTACACGGAGGCTGAGGCTGACGCGAGGTTTGTGACCGCACTGGAGGCACAGGGCGACACGTTTGTGTGGAAGCGCGGGGGCACGAACCATGCCATCACGCCCTATTTCGCGACGCAGACCTCGGTGTTGCGGTCGCAGGGGAGGCTAACGGCGGTCACAAACACCAAGCATGGCGCAGGCTTGAGGGTGTACGAAGTGTATAACAACGGCTACCCCACTGCTTGCGGTAATCTTATAGCTGTACAGGGAGGCACGGCAAGCGGACAGGGTGAACTGCTTCTTGGCTGGAGCGGTTCAGACAGTGGTCACGCCAATATATATTACCGCAATCAGAGAGACAATAGCGCCGCGTTTAGTGCATGGGCTACCATCCTAGATTCAGTCAACTACTCCACCACCCTTGACAGCAGATACCTTAAGAAAGCGGGTGACATGATGACAGGCGAGCTTACAATCAAGACCTCGGCTTTCGGTGGGCAGCTCAACATATTCCGCAACGACACGGGAGGCAACTCCGTGATAAAGTACACCAACGCGGAGAAGCTGCTCGGCTACATAGGCATAGGGGGCAGCGGCGGCGTGTTCCCATACGAGCCGATGTTCAGCGGCGAGAACGGCACATGGTACAAGATTCTCCACAGCGGCAACTACGCGGCGACACTCGACCCGAGGTATGTGAATGTGTCGGGAGACACCATGACGGGGTGCTTGACATTGACTTCGGGTTCAAGTGCGGCATACAACAAGACCGCATTGAGTTTTATTAAGACAGGTACGACTACGGAGCAGGCGCGTATTGGCACAGATGCAAGCGCGGGATTAGGCATGTATGCGACTGGTAGTATCTACCTGCGTCCTAATGTCACACTTGGGGTAGGAAGCACAAACGGGCTTATCCTTTCATCATCTGCTATTACGTATAATAACAACACCGTGTGGCACGCGGGCAATGACGGTGCAGGCAGCGGCTTGGATGCCGACCTGTGGGATGGCGAGCAGTTGGGCAACTTCCGTATGCGCAAGGTGTACACCCTTAATCTGAGCAGCCTTTCCACCTCAAATTTCTATCCCGTCACTTTCGGGAAAAGTGCCTGGGAGATGGACTGTGAGATACACTCCCCGTCACGGGGCGGCGCGGAGGCGTATAATCAGAACCACATACATTTCATCCTTACTGCCCTTGGATGGAGCGACACGCCCGCACGACTGTTAATCCTGTCACAAGGTAATTTTGACAGCAACGAGATAACCATCGGGGCTGTCGGGACGGGCAATCAGAACGGCGAGCGTTGCGTGTGGCTTCGCGGCGGCATGAACTACACCGTGATAGCAAACGCAGTGCCGACACTCAGAACCGCCGACTATTCTGACGGCAACGAGAAATACACGGTCGGCACGAACCTGTACGGCGGCACGAACGCAAATGTCACTATCAGATGGCAGAACACCGACGCGCTCCGTGACAGCGCAAAAGCCGCGACCTTGCAATCCAACGTGGCATCCGCGACCAAGCTACAGACGGCGAGGAAGATATTCGGCGTGAACTTCGACGGCACGGGCGATGTCAACGGCACGGTACATGCCGCCGCCGTTGAAATATCACACCCCACCCCGTTTATCGACTTCCACTTCGGCAGCTCCACGGCTGACTACACATCGCGTATAATCGAGACGGCAAGCGGCAGGCTCAGCATCGAGGGAAAGCTGTCAATCGGCTACGTCAACGACAGCTACAAGCTCGCGACATCCTCGTTCATCTGTAATTCATGGATTAGAACAGTCGGCAGTGCGGGATGGTACTCGGAGACCTACGGCGGCGGGTGGTGTATGACCGACAGCACATGGATAAGAATCCACGGCGGCAAGAGCCTCTATGCGGCTTCGGGAATCATCCGCACCGACGGGGAGCTACAGGTGGGAGGCGGCGGCGACAAGTTCCGCGTCACTGCTGCGGGGGCGGTTACAGCGACATCGTTCACCAAGCGGGGCGGGACGGCGGCACAGGCGTTGATGGCTGACGGGTCGGTAAGGCGCGTCATCACATTCGATGACCTCGCAGATGATGGAGGCATAAGTGTGTCCGACTTTGATGCTGCGTTAGCCAACGGGCTTGTCTCGGTTTCGGCACTCACTGAATGGGATGGCAGGGTGCATTGGACAAAAGCCAACCAGTCATCACAGACAGGCACAACGGAGATATATAACTGCAACTTGCAATATTGCGCGTTGGGTAAGTTCGGGGATGTGGTGACACACAACGCGAGCGAGTTCCTGACATCGGCAAGCCTATCGGGCTACGCAACCCAGACGTGGGTCAACTCGCAGGGATTCATGAAGAGCCACACACATCAAGTCATAATGCCGACGGGGGAGACATCGGGCATCACGCTCGCGTCTTTCAACAAAGACGGGGTACGCGTGTATCAACAAACGAATGACAAGGGGGATGGAATTTCATATTGCGCCATCCTGTCAGTCTCTGCGGGTTCCGAACACAGGTATTTTCAGATTATCGGAGGCAAAGGGGGCACAAATCTACGATGGAGGACCACAAACAGCGACGGCACTGCATTGGGGGCAGTCAAGACCCTTCTCGACTCCACGAACACCTACCTCAGTAACGGCACAATCACCATCAACGGCGCATCCATCAAGCCGCTCATATCGCATCAGAGCCTCGCCAATTATGTGACGTTGAACACGGCACAAGAAATCAGCGGGGCTAAGACGTTCACGGCATCAATGACGGCTCGCGCCATCACGCCGCAGACTTCGGGGACATATAACCTCGGAAGCACGACATCGCACTGGAATCACATCTTCTGCCGCCGCTTGTATGTGACCACGGGTGGCAGCGACTCGCTGACGGCTGCGGGACTGGGCACCGCCGTGGGTCTGGGGTGGCTGGAGCTGCGCTCTGCGGGAACCCCCTACATCGACTTCACGGGCAGCAACTCGACCGCCGACTACAATGTGCGCCTCGCCTACCAGAACAGTCAGCTGGAGGTGAACGGGGCAAACTTTTCTGTGGCGAACACGATACGTAGCAAGGCTTACATCGGTATGATATTCGACTACATAGGCTCGACGGCGAAAGCCAACACATACGGGGTGATGTTCTACAAGCGCGACACGTATTTCAATATCATTCGCACGAAGAAAGGCGCGCCTGACACCCCGACGTCAGACCACGGCGGCAGCCTTATGGAGATAAACCTCGCCACCAACGCCGTCACTTTCGCGGGCGTAGTTACGGCATCGAACATCTCCACAAGCTCTGACGCAAGGCTGAAGACGAGGATTGCGGACATCGCCATACCCATAGCCGAGATAGCAGCCGCGCCGCTGTGGCGTTACCGACGGGAGGATACGGGGGTCGTGGATGTAGGCTCGACCGCGCAGTACTGGGGCGCGATATTGCCTGAGCTGACCCGCACCGACGAACAGGGGTGGATGTCGCTCGACTACGGCAAGACGGCGTTGCTCGCGTCGGTGAGCCTCGCCCGCAAGGCAGACGACCACGAGGCGCGCATAAAGGCTCTTGAAGCGGAGAACCGCGCATTGAAACAAGAAATTGAACGGATTAAAGCGGCATAACATGGCACATGACGGGAACAGGATATACAGCGAGGTAAAGAACGGTGTCAAGCACGGAATCGACGTGACAGCGGATGTCGGTGCGGTACTCGGTGTCGCGTCAAACGACATCGGCTACATGTGCAGCAACCGCCACGGGAAGATAAGACCGTGGGCTAAGTACAAGCCCGTGGAAGCCCCGTTACCACAGTGGGATGTGCGCAAGCGGTACGAGCAACGGATGGTCGGCAATGTGCTGTCATGGGTGGAGGTGGCTTCGGGGGGCATCGCGGGTTATCGCGGTGCAACGGGTGACTGCGGTCTGTCGGTGACTGCAATGAGTACGGTGAACCTCGCGGGGTCGGCTGACGCACAGTGGAAATATGAGCCGCCGCACACGTATTACAGGCTGTCAGACTTTGACGGTTATTACCACGGCGCACGGGCACCCTACCGTGGAGTTGTGGTGACAGGTGACATAGTTACCACCATATTGGAAAGTGACGCGGGCAAGGAGGCTAAGGTGTACGCGGGGCAGACGGTACGTTTTGAGCTGTTGCCGTCGGTCATAAACAAGGAATACACGCTCGGTCTCTCCGACATAACAATCACGGGGATGTCAAGCGCGGATGCGGAGACACTTGATAAGGCGTGGTTCGGGCTTGTGGCATACACGGCTGCGACATGCGCGGCAAAAGACTACCTGTGCTTCCTTACCGCCGACACACGGGGTGGCTCGCCCGTAACATGGGAAATGCCGTCAAGAAGCACAGGCACGTCACTGTGGCTTGTCCCTGTGCTTGCCAAGAACCGACAGAAGTACGGCGAGAATCTTGTGTCTAACATGATAGTGCGCGTGCCGGGAACACCGATAGTAAAGGTGACATATGCATCAAAAGAGGAGGCTTCGGGCATTGAGATTACCTTGACCGCCAAAGAACTTACAGCCGCGTTTGGAGGGACTTCGGGCAATACATCGGTGACTGCGACACTTGTGGTCAAGGCGATTGGAAGAAGCTACACGGGCGGCGGCACGGCGACGCTGAAATCAAATGGAGTCCAAAAAGCGAGCCACACGATAGATGAGTTCACCATCGCCGCAGGGCAGACCAAGACGGTGCTTATCGCGTTCGGTTCACGGAACTGGGGCGGCTCGCTTACAGTCGGGGTGCGTCTTGACGGCGGATATGTAAAAGACGGTGTAGTGCCTGTCAAGGTCGGCTCGACCATCGTGTCTTAAAAAAACAATTTACACAACATATTAACTCTTAAAACAACAAGATTATGGAAACAGGAAAAGTAACAATGGGGCGCGTGTTGAGCGCGCAGGTAGAGGTGAGCAACAGCGGTGACGCGGCACGTCAGTACGGCATCACGGCTCACGTGGATATCCAGGAGGGCGTGGTGACCAACGTGCATCAGGGCGTGGTGACCGACATTGAAACGAACAGCCATCTGGCGGATTTCAATTCATGGGGCGGCGCGGAGCGGCTTGAGATGACCTATCAGACATCGGCGGGTCGCGGGGCGAT